>Ga0210391_10005668_pt1 | contig 10269 bp, 7 predicted proteins | sample IncBWC12OmetaG_FD_160573 | JGI IMG/M metagenome (GOLD analysis project Ga0210391, IMG submission 160573) | Forest soil microbial communities from Barre Woods Harvard Forest LTER site, Petersham, Massachusetts, United States - Inc-BW-C-12-O ...
GGCTGCCTTCCTGAACCTCGATGGCGACGGCGCGCAATACATAACCAGCAACACGCTGGACGAAGTGAGCCACGCGGAGTTCCTGAACGCCTATCTGGAGTCAAAAGGTGAGGAACCAGCCGACCTGGATGAATTCCGAAATCTGCAAGGAAGCCAGGCGACGGGAGCACAGGATATCGGGCGCCTGACCAATCTGATGCATCTGAACGTAGACACAAGCTGGTTCATCCGCTATCGCAGCACAACAAACCCTGATCTTGGCGCCACGTTTCCGCAGGCAGTTACCATTACCAACCGTACGGCTATTCCAATAACGGATGCAGATTTCGCCAACGCCAACCATATTCAGGTGATCGCGAACACCGCGGCATTCCACTTTGGCACGATTGAACAAGGCGGCTCAAGTCTCTATGCGAGTCTCTCCCGCAAAGTGACCAGCGAGGAAGTTCTCGAGATCACTCTTGGCATCGGGGCCGATGAGGTCGCTCATTTTCTGGAATGGGTCGATTTTGCCGGCAATGGAGTCCAGCCGCCTGTTGCACCCGTCTCCGCCAACGGACTGACGTTTCCCAATTTCTTCACCAAGGGTCCACTCTTCCAGCCAAACCTGATCTTCCCCGTTCCCTGCGAATTTCTCAGTCCAAACCTTCCTCACTGTGCCATCATCCGCCCCTTAACTGACAAGTTCGGTGGCGCAAGAGCTGCGGCGGCTTTCCTGACCGCTATGAACCTCTTCGACGGCCAGCCGAAGGAATTCTTCACTGTTTTGAACAATCTCGCAGATGCAGCGGATGCTGCCCAGCGCGAGTCTTAAACCGAAAGCTCACTCTAACCTCCGCTCCGCGCTCATTCGGCCGATGCACCTATGAGCGCGGGCGGTTCCTCACTGAGGACAGGCGTCCCATTATGACCTCGACAGCTGCCACTTCTTGCGACTTTTAGTCTCCAAAGGCATCTGTATGTTCGATACACTGTTCTGAGCGGCTTCGCACAAAGAAACGCAGCGGACCAGGAACTCGAACAGGTGGAATCCAAGGAGAAATATGGCAGTTAAATCAATCGTGGAACTCAGCGACGCGAACTTTGATCAGGAGGTCTTGCAATCGGAGCAACCTGTCCTGGTCGATTTCTGGGCAGCTTGGTGCGGCCCCTGTAGAGCGCTTGCGCCCGTCGTCGACGAAGTGGCCACAGCGTACGAGGGCAAGCTCAAGGTTGGCAAAATGGACGTAGATCGCAACCAGGCAACCCCGATGCGCTACGGAATTCGCGGTATTCCCGCTCTGCTGCTCTTCAAGGGCGGCAAGGTTGCCGACCAGATCGTCGGCTTCGTTCCCAAAGAGACGATAGAGCGCAGCCTGGCCCGCGTCGTGTCCGCTCAGGAGCCTGCGCCCGCAGTTCCTGTAACGGCTCCCGCGGCGGAGGAAAGCGCACCAACTCCCGTGACCGCCGGCACAAAGTAAGTTCGAGCCCGGGACTCTCTGCGGAGTCTCGGGCTTTTTGCGTTCATTAAAGGATTCGCGACACTTGGCGGCGCCTACTGTAACTGAAGACGATAAAACAGAGTCAAACAGGCGTAGAGTTTCGAGATCTGCATGCTGATACGCAAGACCAACGACATTCAACCCTTGGAAATCACTCCCTCGGAAATCACTCCAAAGTCCGTCTACCTGAATCGCCGCGCTTTCATGTCAGGCGCGGCCGCCGCGGGAACCGCTGCCTTGGTTGGCCCACGCATCGCAAGCCTGCTCGCGCCGGCGGCATCTGTCCACGCTGACACCAAGCTCACCACTGTGCCGAGCCCGCTCTCTACGACCGGCGAACAGCTGACCTCCTTGCAGGACATCACCCACTACAACAATTTCTACGAGTTAGGCGTCGATAAGGGCGATCCCGCCAGAAATGCCGGACGCATGAAAACCCGCCCATGGACCGTGTCCATCGAAGGCCAGGTTAAGGCGAAGAAGACCTTCGACATCGACACCCTTCTCAAACTCCGCCCGCTCGAAGACCGCATTTACCGATTTCGCTGTGTCGAGGCATGGAGCATGGTGATTCCCTGGGTTGGCTACTCGCTCTCGGAGTTCATCAAGGAGTGCGATCCGCTGCCCTCGGCAAAGTACATTCAGTTTCTCTCGCTCGCCGATCCCAATCAGATGCCCGGCCTGAGAGAGGCCAACCTTGACTGGCCCTACTCTGAGGGGCTTCGTATGGACGAAGCCATGCACCCGCTTACCCTCCTCACCTTCGGGCTTTATGGTGAAACGCTGCCTAATCAGGACGGTGCACCCGTCCGCGTCGTCATACCATGGAAATACGGTTTCAAGTCCGCCAAGTCGATCGTCAAAGTGCGCTTCGTCGACAAACAGCCGCATACGACTTGGAACGAAATGGCGCCCAACGAATACGGCTTCTACTCGAACGTAAATCCTGACGTCGACCATCCCCGCTGGAGCCAGAAGACGGAACGTCGCATCGGCGCCTCGATCTTCAAGCAGCGCCAGCCCACGCTCATGTTCAACGGCTACGGCGATCAGGTGGCCAAACTGTACACCGGCATGGATCTACGTAAGAATTTCTAGCGTGTCCAATCGCTGGATTGTTGTCTTAAAAGTCCTCGTTCACGCGGCCTGCCTTGCGCCTTTCGCCTGGCTTGTCGTTCATCTTCTCCAGAACAACCTCGGTCCCGACCCCACCGCAGCAGTCACCTTCTTCACCGGCCGCGGAACCCTGCGGTTGCTCGTGCTCTTCCTCGCCGTCACCCCGCTGCGCCGCGTCATGCCTTCACTCGCGTGGATCATCCGCTTCCGCCGCATGCTCGGCCTCTACGCCTTCTTTTATGGGTCGCTGCACCTGCTTACCTATGTCTGGCTCTATGCCGGATTCAGCCTTTCGGCGATGATCGACGACATCACCAAACGCCGCTTCATTACTGCTGGCCTCACCGCCTGGGTGCTCATGGTTCCCTTGGCGCTCACCTCCACCACCTGGTCCATCCGCAAGCTGGGCGGCAAAAACTGGAACCGCCTCCACCGCCTCGCCTACCTGTCCGCCATCGCCGGAATCGTTCATTACTGGTGGGGAGTGAAGCCTGGCGTCCAAACGCCCATGCCCATTACCCTCGTGCTCTTTGCCCTCCTGATCGCGCGCCCTATTCTGACGTGGTGGTCCCGGCGAAAAATGCCGGCAAGCTCCTAGCTTCCGCAACTTGCCCTGCCTCACAGGGGTCTTTACAAGCATTGAGAAATGACCTGATGCGAGCGATGCGCCCAAATCTCCTGCTCCTCATTTCCGCGCTGACGGCGATTGCTGCTGTCGCCGGCTCTGCGCAGGTCAGGAAGCCCGCGCCGGCTCAGCACAAGTCCCCCGCCCCTGCATTGCCATCGTTGACTGACGAAGAGCGCGCCATCGAGATGCTCAACCGCTTTACTTTTGGTCCGCGACCCGGCGATGTTGAGGCTGTCGTGAAGATCGGCCCTGACGCATGGTTTGAGCAGCAACTCAATCCCGACAGCATTCCCGATCCCGTCCTCGACAAGCGCCTCGCCGACTACCCCTCGCTCTATCTGCCGCCTAACGAACTGCTCGTCGAGTTTCCGTCCAACCAGATCATCCGGCAGATCACCGAGGGCAAACGGCCCCAGCCGCCGGACCCCGTGCTCGACGCCGCTTATGAAGTCCTGCTTACCAAATACAGCCGCCGTCAGGCCGAACAGAAGACTCAGCAGGACCAGAATCAGCCAGAAATGACAGACGACCAGAAGGCCCTACGGCGCAAACAGCAGCAGCCCGCCGCCGCGGTGCTCGCCGACGAGATACTTGCGTTTCCGAAAGGAGAGCGCATCCAGGGTCTCGTCAGGATGCCGGTCGACCAGCGCATCACGCTCACCGAATTCGTCCCCGACCCGCAACGCGGCCTTTTGCTCAACGACTTCACCCCACGCGAAAAGGAGCTCTTCAACGTCATGGCCGGTGGCCCTGACGGCATGCACGTGATCGACAACGAGCTGCAGCAGGCCAAGGTGCTCCGCGCCATCCTTAGCGAGCGTCAGTTGCAGGAAGTCATCACCGACTTCTGGTACAACCACTTCAACGTTGACATCCGCAAGGAAGCCACCCAGTGGTACACGCCGACCTATGAGCGCGACGCCATCCGCGCCCACGCGCTCGGCAAGTTCCGCGATCTTCTCCTAGCCACTGCGCAGAACCCCGCCATGCTCTTTTACCTTGATAACTGGTCCAGCATCGGACCCGACTCTCAGGCCGCTGGCAGGCCAAATCAGAAGAAGCAGCAGCGCGGCCTGAACGAAAACTACGGCCGCGAAGTGATGGAACTGCACACTGTCGGGGTCAACGGAGGCTATTCGCAGGCCGACGTCACCAATCTCGCAAAAATTCTCACCGGATGGACTATCGATCAGCCGCAGCAGGGCGGCGGCTTCGTCTTCGATCCCCGCAAGCACGAGCCGGGCGCAAAACAGTGGTTCGGCCAGAAAGTCTCAGAGGATGGCTACGTCGAAGGCCAGCGCGCCCTCGAATGGCTCGCCGCGCAGCCGCAGACGGCGCACTTTATCTCTTACGAATTGGCCCAGCGCTTCGTCGCCGACGATCCGCCCGAGGATCTCGTCGACCGGATGGCGAAGACGTATCTCTCGACCGACGGCGACATCAAAGAAATCCTGCGGACCATGGTGCATTCCCCCGAGTTCAACTCGCAAAAGTATTACCGCGTGAAGGTAAAGACGCCACTTGAATTCGTCGCCTCGGTCTTTCGCGCAACCGATACAAACCCCTCGAATCCGGGCGCTCTCGTCGGAGTCATCGGCCGAATGGGTGAGCCGCTCTACCAGATGCAGCCGCCCACGGGATACTCGACGACCGCCGACCACTGGATGAACTCTGCCGCGCTCGTCGACCGTCTCAACTTCTCGCTGCAATTCGCAAACAGCAAGGTCGGAGGCATCAAGTTCGACGCGCCCCGTCTCCTCGCCGAAGGACTGCTCGCCCGAACGGCAACTGCGCCCGCATCCCTCCACGGCGGTAGCCGGACTCAATCCGTAGCTCTCACGCCTGACCCTCCTTCTGGCGCCCTGCCCAGCGGTCAGGAAGAAGCTCTTGGATTGATGGAGCAGATGCTGGTCGACGGGAAGGTTTCAACCAAAATCAACGACGTCATCCACAAAGAGTTGGCAGGTCCCCAGCCATCCAGCGATCCCGCGCAGACCCTCAACACCATGACCGCACTGATCCTCGGCTCACCCGAATTCCAGATGCACTAGGTGTGGGGCTGTTGAGCTTTGCACCAGCCGGAGGCGCTTCCAGCCAGGCTGTTTCCGAGTCGGCGAGAACTCGGACATTTACCCAACACAAGCACAGGCACGGGAATACCCGGGCAAAGTAGACTGTCATCCATCCCTCGAAGGTTGCCGTTCTTCGAACCCCGTCGCATTGAGGCCTCCATGAAACGTTGGATGAAAATGCTGTTGGTATTAGTCGGTCTCGTCGTCCTGGGACTTGCGTCGATACCTTTATTCGTGAACGCAAACACGTTCCGCCCCACCATCGAAGCGCAAGTCACGCGCGCGCTTGGCCGCAGTGTGACATTAGGAGACCTGAGGCTGTCCATTTTCTCTGCCAGTCTGATCGCCAAAGACCTCAGTGTCGCCGACGATCCTGACTTCAGTGCCGCTCCGTTTCTCACCGCGAAAGAGATCCGCATCGGTGTCTTCCTGCGTCCGCTGATTTTCTCGCGCAAGGTAGATATAAGAAGTTTTCAGATAACATCTCCGCAAATCACGTTAATTCGCGCGATGAATGGCACGTGGAATTTTTCAAGCATTGGTCGCCTCCTCGCTGGCGGCACGGTTGCAGACGGAGCTTCGAAAGCTTCTGCGACGGATTTCCCGGTCCTCGACGTTCGAAGGCTCGTCATCGAAGACGGTCGCGTCGTGGTCGCGAGCACTCCCGCGCACGACCAACCCCGCGTGTATGAAAACGTGGATCTTAGCGCACGCGATCTTTCATTCGACGCTCAGTTTCCATTCGATTTAAGCGCGGACCTGCCCGGCGGGGGCACAGTTCATATGAGTGGCCATGTCGGAGCGTTGAATCGTGTGGATGCGGCAACCACCCCCGCCGACGTGCAAGTGTCCGTCAAACGGCTGGATCCGGTCGCCGCCGGATTTCTCGTCCCCGATGCAGGTCTGTCATTCCTTGCGGATATCGAAATGCGCTCCGCCTGTGACGGGCACACCCTGACCACGAACGGCACCATGCACATCCGGAATCTGAGACTTCGCAAAGGGGGGGCCGTTGCGCCTGGGCCGCTCGATTTCAGCTACAGTGGCACCCATTTGTTGAAGGAAAACTCCGGGCACATCGCGGACGCCACGACAAGAGTTGGCGGCGCTGTAATCCATATGAGCGGAACGTATCAACCTGTCGCCATCGCCACCGACGAGCGGGAGCTGAATTTCAAACTCGCCGGGCAAGGCTTGCCCATCAATGAACTCCAGCATTTCCTGACTGTAGCCGGCGTTCGTCTGCCAAACGGAGCTGTACTGAAGGACGGAACGCTGGGTCTGGACCTTGCCATCGTTGGCTCCGCAAAATCGCTCGTCATCAGCGGGCCGATCGCGCTCGACAACACCCGCCTCGTCGGCTTTGACATCGGTTCAAAAATTCACGGCATCGCTGCACTGAGCGGTCTGAAAACCGGAGACACGACGGCGATTGAAAAGCTCCGGGCAAACCTGCGCATTACGAACACAGGCGTTGTCGTTGACCAGATCGACGCCGTGATTCCGGCGGTAGGCGAGCTCCGTGGGAACGGGACTGTATCTTCCGGCAATAAATTGGACTTCAACCTCGTTGCGAAAATCAATTCGGCACACGGCATCGGAAAAGCCGGGGTGGGATTGCTCATAAAGTTAAATGCTCCAGGTGACACCTCAAAGAACATGTCTGGAGTGCCGCTGCACGTCATTGGGACGCCCGAGGACCCTTATATCACCGCCGATGTCGGAAGCATTATCCAGAAGAAAAAGAACTCCGTTGCCGCCTTGTTCGGTAAAAAGAAATAGCTCGTGCCTCAGCGCACAAGATGGAAGATGTCGGTACGCAGCTTCGCTCGGTCGTGACCGGACGACGAGCAGGATTCTTCAATTTTCACTTGAGGGTCAGGCAAAGGCCGGTCGCGTGGGGAAGGGAGACAATGTACTTGCCGTCCTGGAGAGGGCGAGGTTCTTGAGACCGCGTGATGTGAGCTTCGCGGCTATCCAGCGCCGGGGCATGCAGTGTCTCGGTCTCCACCGCTCCCGCTTTACCTGTTCCAAAGTCCAGGCTTAAATCGATGTCCTGCTGCGCGTCTTTGTTGAGGATGATGACCCTCAGCTGCCCGCCTGGGAGGATGGCAGCGTAGGCGGTTGCGTCGACTCCCGTCGCCTGAATCTTTGAGGTGAAGTCGCCCTGGAGAAACGAGCCCCCGCTCAGTGCCCCGGCAAACTTCAGGCCATAGGCCACCGGTTCCATCAGGTAGTCCGAGCCGAAAGTCGCAATTGGAGTGTAGAAGGGGTGAGGATGAGCCGCGATCTGCTCCTGGCTTTCACCTTTGTCCTTGAGGAGGACGTCACCCGGCAGGAAACCTCCGACGGAGTTTGCAACGGATTTGCCGGTGCCGCCGTGCAAATTGACCCCGGAATAATTGTTGCTGGCGAGCAATAGCGAATAGTCGGCGGACCATAGTGCCGACGCGAACACGTCGGATACACCCGGCTTGCCGCCGCGATAGCAGGTATTGCCTTCCGTCATGCGCACGCGGGCGCCCATCTTATTTGCCGCGGTGGTCGCGACATCCGCGGTCTTCTGAACCTTGGTCATCGTGGCCGGCTTCAGGAGGTTGGGAATGTTGACCTCCGGGTTGGTTGCCGGTCCGCCGAAGTAGTAATGGTGCGTAAGAGTTGTCACCTTTGGCGGATTCTTGATCGAAGACCACAAATCGGCTATGTCCGTCAACCACTCTACATACGCGGCGACATCCGGCATCCCGAATCTCGCTTGCGGCACGCGGGTCTCCACGGCTCGCGCAAGCGTGAGCCACTCTTCCAGGTAAATCTTCGCGGACCATGTCTTTGGATCGCGCAAGTGACGCCCGAACAGGTCCACCTCGTTGCCAATCTGGTAATACTGCAGGCTCGCGCCCAGAGTCCTCGCCACAAGCTCGGCTTCCTCCGCCGCGCGCTCGGGAGTATTGGTTCCCATCCCAATGCCATACAGGCATGTCCAATCAGTCGCCTTCAGAAAACCGGCCAGGTTGCGCACCGCCTCGGGTGTCACCGCGTAAAACTGCGCCTTGGGCTCGCCTTCAATGACGCGGGTCTGCGGATGCTCGGGTTCGGGCGAGTTGGGGGTTGGTTTCCACCAGGCAAACTCACTGGTGTTGCCTCCCAGGCGCAGGACGCCCCGAGGCGCCAGAGCCTTGAATGCGCGGATCAATCCGGTATTGCTCGCAGAGAAGAAACCAGGGTCCGCCAGTTGCTGCACCTCATATGAGAGGCCGATAAAGTCGGCAGGCATGTGGGGTCCTGTCGCCTCGGCGGGAAGCTTGAGGGTGACTTGGGCTCCCGCTCCGCCCTGCGCGCGAAGACGGGCTGCGGCGAGAGAGAGGGTTGCGCTGGTAAGGAATCTGCGGCGGCTGATCGTGGTCATTGTGCTGAAAGTATAATCGGGCGCGAGATCGGTTTTCTTTCCAATGCATACGCAGCCGAACGTAGACAGGCCCATCACCATACCAGTTTGTCTCACTCTCACTGGTACAGAATTTGCCGGGCACTCCACTAACAGGCCAATGCACTCTTGAGCCACATGCCATCCGCTCGCACTTAGCGATTATGCGCCCAGTTGAGGGGTCGGTCTCGCTGCAGAATCGGCAATTGGCTCGATTAGACTGAACGACAGAGATCATCGATGGATGAATCGGATATAGGGCAACTCACTGCTGGTGCACTACCACTCCTAGACAAAAAGGCGCTCGTTACCGGAGCCTCCAGAGGCATCGGGGCCAGTGTCGCGCGGCAACTGGCACAGGCGGGTGCTGCTGTTGCCATCAACTATAGGAGCAAAGAGGATCGCGCCCGTGAAGTGGGGGATGAGATCCTCGCACTGCAGGGTGCTGCTATTGCAGGGCGACATCACTGATCCGAGCGACGTTGCGTCAACTTTCGACCGGATACGCGACGAGTGGCAACTTCTCGACATTCTCGTGCTAAACGCTAGTGGCGGCCTCGAAAGGGACAAAGACGCTGGCTACGCCATGAGGCTGAACGTGGATGCGCAAGTCGATCTTGTTCGTGCCCCAATACATTTGCTTCGGCCCGGCGGACGAATCGTCTTTGTCACGAGCCATCTGGCGCACTTCTACGGAGTGAAGCCTGTATACGACGGATATGAACCAGTCGCAGCGAGTAAGAAAGCGGGCGAAGAGGCTCTTCGGAAGATGATTCCCGAACTGTCTGAAAGAGGTATCCGTTTAGTGGTCGTGAGTGGAGACCTGATCGAAGGAACGATTACTCCAAAGCTTCTGCAGCGTAAGAGTCCCGGGCTGATCGAAGCGCGTCGTGCTGAAGCGGGCACTCTTCCCGACGTCGACGAATTTGCAGCGGCAATTGTCGAAGGCGCCGTCGGCAGTTCTTACCGTTCAGGTGACACGATCTACGTCGGCAGCACCGACTGGAGTTGAGCATCGGGCCTGATGCTCCGGACGCTGTCGGAGGTCCTGCTGTCCGCAGCGTGCAACGAGATTGAGAAACCTCAACTGGCGATAACAGGGCAACGCGCTCATCCAGACGGGTTGAAGGTCAAATCGCGGGTTCAGGTCGGATTGTCGGCAACTCGGATATCTGGCAGCACATGGGCCACATCCTAACGTCTGGTTGACGCGGCGATCGGTCCCCAAGAATGCCCAGCAGATGAGGTGCGACAACCGGCTGGTAAACTCCAATGCGATCTTTGGGACGGGGAATTTTGCTGTGATGATCAATGATGTTCGCGTACGATCCATTCGGGGTATGCGATGAACGAAGTCAGAGAAGCGGAAGAGCGACACTCTCGCGTCGCGATGAGCGCCGACGAGTTTCGGCTCCTAGGTCATCAAACGGTTAACAGAGTCGCTGATTTCCTCGAATCGCTTGCTCGGCGGCCGGTCACAACAGGTGAGTCTCCGCTGCAGATTCGACAAGCGCTGAAGGCCGAACGTACGCTGCCGGAAGAAGGGTC
>Ga0210391_10005669_pt1 | contig 10269 bp, 8 predicted proteins | sample IncBWC12OmetaG_FD_160573 | JGI IMG/M metagenome (GOLD analysis project Ga0210391, IMG submission 160573) | Forest soil microbial communities from Barre Woods Harvard Forest LTER site, Petersham, Massachusetts, United States - Inc-BW-C-12-O ...
ACGGCTCGCAAACCGCGATTCTGTGATTATGGCTACAAAAGCGCACAAGAAAGCCGCCAAGAGGCCAACAGCCAAGAAGGCAATAGCTAAAAAGCCAATTGCCAAAAAGCCAACAGCCAAAAAGCCGGCTTTCCGCGTCGACCTGTCCACGTTCCCTTCCGAATCGGTCCAATCGAGTGAGCGATCGCTTTGCGTGGCCTGTGTTTGGCAGATCTTCACTCAGGCCATGAGCCTGGCACCCAAGACCGCGCTGGCGGAAATCAGGCGCTACACGCCATCCTTTGAAGAACTCACCTCCGCCGAGGCCACGCGGCCGTTCTTTGCCCCCCGCGAAAAGGAGCCCTGCCCCTTCTGTGGATCGCCCGTCAAATGGCATGCCCGCATCGAGGCTCATCGCATTGAAAGCGGCAAGGCCACCGATGTTCTTCGCCGCAACCTGGTGAAGTCGCTACCCAAATCGAACGACCAATTCGTCGTGTTGGAGCAGAAAGCGACGCAGCAGCATGCATTTTTCGAATGGCTGGAAAAAATCAGCGCGCATTTGGATCTGGAGAATCCGGCCTGGCTGCGCGACGTGTCGCTGCATTATCTGAGCCGCAAAGAACCCAAGGTGAATTGGCAGGCGGCATTCGCGGGGGTTCATTCCATCCGGCGCTCGCGGCGGCTTGCTGCCGAGCAAGAAACGCCTACGAAATCCTGGGAAACGGAACACGGACGCCTGTTCCTCGCGCCCCTGTTGTTCGATGAGTTGCTGCTGGTGCAATACCTGGTGAGCCGTTCCCAACTGGCCGGCGGCTTGACGCTGGAACGGCGCTACACGCTGCCCGAGCTGTGGCACCGGCTGCGCCACTCCGGCTATTTGCACTCAATCGGCGTTCAGGCCGGCAATCCCAGCGATGCGTTGGAACAGATGCTGGCGCACCTGAGCGGCGGGGATGCTTCGGCGCGCTACTACTACATCGTGGACCGCCGAGAACTTCTCGAAAGGGTGAAAACGCTCGAGGCCGAAAAGCCTCGCGCCCGCGCCGCAGGGAGCTGAGACATGGAATTGATTCGAACTACCTGCTGTGTGGTGGGCGGCGGACCGGCCGGAGTGATGCTCGGGTATCTGCTGGCGCGGGCTGGGGTGGACGTAGTGGTTCTCGAAAAACACGCGGATTTCTTTCGCGATTTTCGCGGCGACACTGTCCATCCCTCTACGCTCGACGTCATGTACGAGTTGGGACTGCTGGAGGAACTGCTCGAATTACCGCACCAGCGTGTCACCTCGGTCAGCGCGCGCATCGGCGATTACGAATTTCACGCCGCCGATTTTAAGCGGTTGCCCACCCACTCGAAGTTTGTCGCGCTGATGCCCCAATGGGATTTTTTGAATTTTCTCGCCACGCGCGCCCGGCGATTTCCCGGCTTTCATCTTCGGACAGAGCACGTGGGTATGAACCTGATCCGCGACGGCCAAACAGTGGTTGGAGTGGAAGCGCGATCGCCGCAAGGTGCCGTGCGTTTCCAGGCGGACCTGGTGGTGGCCTGCGACGGCCGGCATTCAACCATCCGGCAGGGCGCCGGGCTTGAGCTCCAGGAGTTCGGCGTGCCGATCGATGTGCTGTGGTTCCGTATATCGCGCCGCAGCGGCGATCCCGAACAGGTGTTGGGGAACGTCAACTATGGAAAGGCGCTCATCCTGATCAACCGCGGCAATTATTTTCAGGCCGGGATGATTATTCGCAAAGGCTCGTTCGAGCAATTGAAGAGCGCCGGGTTGGACGCGTTTCGGGAGGCCATTGAGCAGATCGCGCCATATCTCGCCGATCGCGTGGACGAGCTTGCGAGTTGGGATCAGATCAAGCTGCTGACGGTGCAGATCAACCGGCTGCGCCAGTGGCATCTTCCCGGCCTGTTATGTATCGGCGATGCCGCGCACGCCATGTCGCCTGCGGGTGGCGTGGGAATCAATCTGGCCATCCAGGATGCCGTCGCGACAGCAAATCTGCTGGCCCGGCCGCTCCTCGAAAGACGCGTAACGGAAGCGTTGCTCCATCGAGTGCAGCGTCGCCGCGAATTCCCTACGCGCGTAATACAAACGGTGCAGGTGACCGCGCACAATGCTTTCGAGCGGGTATTTCAAATGAGCGGCCCGTTGAAAGCTCCCTGGCAACTGAAGGTCGTCGAGCACCTGCCAGGCCGCCGGTGGGTGACGGGATACCTGGTAGGAGTCGGCGTCCGGCCCGAACATGTGGCCAGCGCGGCGCGTGCCGAAAGGCATCGAGAATGGTCGCTCAAAAAGGCTGCAATCGCTGCTGGAGCGCTGCTCGGAGCGGTGGTCGCAACAGTGCGCGCATTGCGGGTCTTATGAATCTGTGTTTATCTGTGTTCATCCGTGGCTTCTAAATCTTCGCCTTCGGATTCTTCTTCCGCATCCAATCGACAAAACCCGCGGGCGCGGCCATGGTCGACAGGCGTCCTTGGCGGACCAGAGCCCAGTCGTCGAACTGCTTCGATTGTTTTATCTCGGCAAGCGTTACCGGCGGATCAATGCGTCCCAGGTACTCAAAGTCGGCCACGGCCGATCGCGGATTCTTCGGATCGGGCCGGGATTCGGAAACCACTTTCGCTAAACCGACGATGGCCGAATTGCCGCCGCTGTGATAGATGAACACCTTGTCGCCGGGTTTCATTTCGCGAATGGCGCGCACCGCCTGCGGGTTATTCACTCCATCCCAGGTAGTCTTTTTGTCCTTCTCCAACTGATCAATGGAGTAGGTATCGGGGTCGGTCTTTGCGAGAAAGTACGCCATCGGGTGGTCTTTATTAATGTATCCTGTGCGGGAGCCGCCCGCTGTAGTCCGGGCGGCACACTGGTTCACTCCCCCAAACATCAGCTAAAATAGGACGTTCGATTTGGGACGCCGCTCAGTCCGCCCGTTTTCAAGGGGCGATCGGGCCTTGACACCGAGCCGGGATGGAGATGGCACGTACCGGCCATGAAGTTGCTCTCTGGCTTGGAAGCTTTTTCTTGCGATGATTTTGCATTTCGGCTATGAACCGGCTGCGCAGAGTGGAAAGGAACCAGAATAGATGATGCTTCTCAGGCTTGGCCGCATGCCAGCCCCTTTGCTTTGCTCCGCTGTGATTGTCGTTGGAATTGGTGTTCCGAGCGCCGTCGCCCAGAACCAGCAGCAACAGCCCCAACAACAACAGCAGCAGCCGAAACCCCCGAATCCGTTTGAAACCGTGCCCACGGCGCCCGTCGAGCCGCCCAAACCACAACCCGCGCCGGCCCCGCCAGCGGCGCAAGAGCCATCCCGCGTCACCAGACCCGGACAGCCGCCCGACAATGTCATCGAGTCCATTTCGTTTCGAGGCGCGCGCCGCGTTCGACAGGATACGTTACAAGCTCTGATCTACACCAAAAAAGGCGACCCGTTCACTGAGGAAAGCCTGCACCGCGACTTCATGCAGCTCTGGAACAGCGGACGCTTCGACGATATCCGCATCGAGCGCGAGCCGGGCAAGGAGGGCTGGATCATTAATTTCGTGGTAGTGGAGCGGCCGGTAGTGCGCACCATCAAGTACGAAGGCAACAAGTCCGTCAGCCAGTCCGACATTCTGGACCGCTTCAAGGATAAAAAGGTTGGTCTGGTTGTCGAGTCGCAATACGATCCCAATAAAGTGCAGCGCGCCAAGAACGTGATCATCGACCTGCTCGCCGAACACGGTCACCTCTCAGCCACCGTGGATCCGGTGGTCCGGCGCGTTCCGCCGTCGTCGCTTGAAATCACGTTCAAGATCAACGAAGGGCCCAAGGTCAAGGTAGGCAATATCGACATCACGGGAAATACGGTATTCAGCGACAAGCAAGTGATCCGTGCCATGAAGAACATGCATCCCATCGGCATCCCGTATTCCATTCTGTTCGAGAATCTGTTCGCGAAGACCTACGATCCCAGCAAGCTGGATGAAGACAAGAGCCGCGTGCAGGTGTTCTATCAGGAACACGGATATTTCACCGCGCGCGTTACCGACTCCACGGTTACGATGCGCAAGACCGGCGGCCAGGGCATGCACATTCCCTTGATTCACCCCAACAAACCGGGCACGGCGGCCGATGTGAACATCACGTTGGAAGAAGGCCTGCTATACCACTTGGACAACATCACGTTCTCGGGTGTGAAATTCTTTCGCACTCCCGAAGCTTTGATGACGCCCTTGTTCGGCATGGGAAAAGGCGATGTGTTCTCCACCGCCAAGCTCCGCAAAGGTCTGGAGAACATGCGCAAGCTGTACATGGACTTCGGCTTCATCGATATCGTAGCCGAGCCGTCTTTCGATCCGCAGCCGGACGGGAAGATGGATATGTCGCTCTCGGTCGACGAAGGGCATCAGTTCTTCGTCCGGCGCATCGATTTCTCCGGCAACACCACCACGCGCGACAAGGTGATCCGTCGCCAATTGCTCATCGATGAGGGCCAGATCTTCAACAACCGCCTGTGGGAGCTAAGCATCCTGCGGCTGAATCAGCTGGGTTATTTCGAGCCCTTGAAGGCGGAAGACGCCGCCGATATCAAACGCGATACCAAGACCAATACTGTGGATATCACGCTCAAAGTGAAGGAACGCGGCAAAAACTCCATCCAGTTGAACGGTGGGGTTTCGGCCATCGCCGGCAGTTTTATCGGGGCGTCTTATTCCACCAACAACTTTCTGGGGTTGGGCGAGACCTTGGGCCTGAGCTCGCAGATCGGCACTACTATGCAGTCGGTCCAGTTCTCGTTCACAGAACCTTACTTCCTGGACCACGCGGTGCAGACCGGGTTCACGTTGTATGTTCAGCGCTACAACTACGATCAGGCTCGACAGGCCTCTATTCTTGAAGGCGTCAACCTGAACTCCTATTACAGCGCCCTCGGCACGCAGAACCTGCTGAACTACGTCCAGGATGGTTACGGCGGCACGGTCTTCGTTTCGTATCCCCTCAAGCGCAGCTTCGCCCGCCTGGGACTGACTTACGGGTACAACATTTCCAGCGTACGGCCCATCACCACCGCGGCCGAGAATTACTTCGATTACATCGATTTCGAGGGTGTGGGCGGGCCCAATCAGCTCAGTGGCATTCGCACCAGCACCATCACGCCGTCCTACACCTACAACAGCATCAACAACCCAATCAATCCAACCGGCGGCCGGGAGTTGTTCTTCTCGCTGGCGTTCTCCGGCACCGAACTCGGCGGCAATGTGAACACCATTCAGCCGAACTTCGACGCGAAATATTTCCACCCGGGATTGAAAAAAGGCCACGTGATCGGAATGCATCTTTCGGCGCGAATGATTATCGGTTATGGAGGCAAGACCGCTCCGCCGTTCTCGCGCTACTTCACGGGCGGCGAGAATGACGTCCGCGGCTTCTATGACTGGACCATCAGCCCCATCGTTTATCTGCCCAGCGATGTGGCGAGCGTGGACGTCTATAATGCCGACGGCACACTGCGAACTCAAAAAGGCGTTCAGGTAACCATGCCGGTTCCCTCCTATCAAGTCACGTTCCCGGGAGGCGACACCAACGTGGTTGGAAACTTCGAATACCGGATTCCAATCGTGGGGCCGGTGACGCTGGCGATTTTCGCCGACGCCGGCCTCGACACGTTACTGTTTCCCAGTCAGCTCCGCCTCAACCCAGGACGGCTCGCACAACTGAATCAGGAATTTCCGGAGGCTGGCTTTAGCGCCACCGCGTTTGTCCAGCCCGGCTCCGAAGTAATACGCACGTCCACCGGGCTTGAACTTCAGGTATTGATGCCCGTGGTGAACGCGCCGTTCCGCGTTTATTGGGCCTACAATCCCACCCGTTTCGAAGGCACCCTGACGGCGCCGGTAGTCGCGGACAAGTCGTATTTTCCCAATACGGCAACCTACAATAATGCCCTCGCCTCCATCGGAGCGGTTCTCCCCTATAGCGCCGAGCGCTCTGCGATGTTCCGATTTACGGTCGGACGGACTTTTTGAGAAACTCGCCGGAAACCGGGCGCCGGCGGAGGACCCGCGCCTTCCCCTTTTAAAACCTGGCGAAATTGGATAGAGTAAAATGATTTTCGACATTAGGAGTTTCACTGTGAAAAGTAAGCTATTGCTGTGGCCGGTGTTCGCATTGGCCTTGACATGGACAGCCCAGGCGCAGCAGGGCAAATTCGCGGTCATCAACATTCAAGGCGCTATTATCAGCACTAAGGACGGCCAGAAAGCCGCCGCCGAATTGAATGCCAAGACCGCGCCCAAGAAGAAGGAATTGGAGCAAAAGCAAAACGAAATTAATGCTTTGCAGGACCAGCTTAGCAAAGGCTCGAATACGCTGAGCGATTCGGCCAAGAACGACCTTTACAAGAATATTGAGCTGAAGAAGAAGAACATGCAGCGCGAGGTGGAGGATGCGCAGGCCGATCTCGAAGCCGACCAGCAAAAGCTGCTGCAGCAGCTCGGCCAGAAGATTCTTGCGGTGATCGAAAAATATTCTCGAGATAACGGCATCACCATGGTGGTGGATGTCAGCTCGCCGCAGACGCCGGTGCTCTACGCTTCGCCCAGCATCGATATCACCAAGGAAATTATCGAGCTCTACGACAAGAACGCCTCGTCAACCAGCGCTCCGGCCCCGGCGCCGGCTACCGCTCCGAAAGCTCCTGCTACGACCTCCGCTCCCAAGCCGGCAGCCCCCGCTAAGCCCGCGGGACAGTAACTGGCTGTTCGAACGTGCGAGTAGAGCTTGCGAGCGGCCGCAAGCTGCGCGACCGCAATAAACCCGCGTATCGGCTGGCCCATTGGCCGATTTGGATTTTTGTTTTTTTCATCGCCCCGGGACCCTCCACGTTCCGCTTGTTCGAACACGGTTTCGACCGGCGCGAGTTGCTGTGGCTGGGCCTGGTGATGCTGGGAACCGGCATTGCCGCCCTGCGGGGCCAGTTGCCCGGCGTCGAGCCGCGGCCCTACATTATTCGATTCGTCGAGGACAAACCCAATCCGCTGTACCGCCGCATCTGCTACACCTTCGCTTGGAGCATCGTCATCACGTTTGCGCTGCTGAATTTCGCCGGACTTGCCGTGGCCGTGGCGACGGGCGCCTGGCGCTTGAAGCAAATCTACGAATACGGCTATTTTCCGCTGGCCATCGCGCTGTGGGCGCTGGGCGCCAGGGGCTGGCTGCCGCGCGTGAAAGCATCCACGAAAGGCGAGGGACACGAACGGCGCTATTTCTACGGCGCGGTATGGGCCTCCTGCGTCGCACAGCCTGTTCTTGGCATCCTATGGAAGCTGCTGCCGCACACGCGCTCGGCCGACGGCCTGAAGTTAGCCGTCTTCACGGGACTTCTCGTGTTTTGCGGCATTCTGGCGCGTCGCGGGCTGCTGCCCAGGACCCGTCCGATTGTGCCGGGCGAGTTGGCGATCTCAGATTAGACCGATCCGTCGTGCATTAGATCAGCGTTGGATGATTTCGGACGATTCCAGCAATATAGGCCGCCGCCATTTCGATCAGATCAGGACGCTCGGCATACGCGAACAAATGCCTTGGACGCGCCAAAGCCGATTGCAACAGCCCTTCGTCGCGCAGTCCCGGTGCGCCGCCGTGTAGCTCGATCATCCGTCCGTGGACCGCCAACGCGACATGTTCGTCGATCCAGGAAGGCTCGTTCACTTGGACAGAGCGCGCAGCGTATTCCGATAGCGGCTCGCGATGTCCTCCACCTTCGCCATCTTGTCGGCGAACTGGGGATCATACGAGGTAAGCTCGTAGGCGCCTGCCGACGATTCCACCAGGAACAGACGTTCGCCTTCGCGCGTTCGGAGACGCTGGATCACTTCTTTCGGCAGAACGATTCCCAAGGAATTACCAAATTTGCGAACCTTCAGTTCCAGCATATCCACCTCGTTATTACCATTGTAATAACTATCGCGCCCTCGTTGTTTTCCCGCACAGCTGCCTCAACATCGCCATGTTCTTCAACTCGTCGCCCGGTTCATCCACCGGCGTCTCTAGAATAAACGCCTTAGTGCGGAGCTTCGGATGACTTAGGATCCGGCGGAACCCCGCTTCCCCGATATGCCCCTTTCCAATATGCTCGTGCCGGTCCACATGCGAACCCAGAGGCGCCTTCGAATCGTTGGCGTGGATCACGCGCACGTTTTCGAGGCCCAGCGCGCGATCCAGTTCCGCCACCGTCTGCGTCAATCCAGCCGCGGAGCTTACATCGTAACCGGCAGCCAGGCAATGGCAGGTGTCGATGCAAAATCCGATCTTCAGATTGGTCAGCTCGGCCGCGAACTGCCGCATCATGCCCAGTTCCTCGAAACGGCTGCCCAACGCCGCGCCCGCTCCAGCGGTGTTTTCGAGCAGGACAGTAAGATGATTCGTCGCATCCAGACCTTGCGCCGCTTCGGCCAGCGACCGGATCACCGCATAGATGCCCTGCTCGACCGAATATCCTTTGCAATTGCCGGGATGCGCCACCAGATAGTCGGCCCCGATGGCGAGGGCGCGCTCGATCTCGCCGCGAAACGCCGCCGTCGATTGCAACCGCAGCGGCTCACTGCAGGACGCCAGGTTGATGAGGTAATTGTCATGGATCACGAGCGGAGTAAGATCGTAGCGCTCGCGGGCGCGCCGCAACAGTTGCACGGCGCTCGGGGCCGGTGGCGAGGCTTTCCACATGCGCGGGCTGGCCGAAAAGATCTGGAACGTGTTGGCGCCCACTTCCGCGGCTTTGATCGCGGCATTTTCAAGCGATTTTGAGATGGAAGTATGGAGCCCTAGGCGCAAGGAAGTCCGATAGTAGCAGGCGCTAAGGACGCTGGGCCTGTCTGCCGATATAGGTCCATGCGATTTCTTGCGATCTGCTGCGGCTTGGCAGCTGCGATCCTGCTGAGCGCCTGCGCGCATGCCCGCGTAACCACCCGAATTCAATCCGACGGTTCCTGGACCCGGACGGTCGTACTCACAGGCCCACAGAAAAAGGACGGCCTTCAGGCCACGCCGGGCGCCACGCTCGACGACACCTTCGCCGTTCCCACCGGCAAGGGTTGGAAATCGTCGGAAGAAACCAAGGACAACAATCGCCTGCTGACGCTCGAGCGCTCTTTGGCCGCTGGCGCCACGCTCGATGGCGACCTTTCAATTAAGGGCTCTGAACCCGGCAAACTGCGGCTGGTGAACCAAGTGACGGTCACGGCGGCCGGACCCCATCGATTGGAATACCGTGAAACGCTGCACTGGAGCGGACCGCCAAACCCGCTATTGGGCGACGTCCAGCCAAAAGACTTGGCCCTGTTGAAATCGCATCTTCCTGCGCCGCTGGCCACCGATGCCAATGCTCGCGCGCTGGTGGATAAAGCCATGGAGCTTGGGGTTCCGGTGCTGTTTGGACCAGGCGATCCGTTGCTCGCGCTCGGGTTTCTGCATCCCGACCTGGCTCTGTATCGTTTGAATCAAAGGATGGGCGCCGTGCTCGTGAAGGCGCTGGAGCAGCAGTTCGGCGACAAGATGCAGCCCGCTGAGCGCCGAGAAGTGGCCCGCGAACTCATCCAAGAAACCTTTTCCACCGGCAAGATCTCGCAGCCAGATCCCACAGCCGTCGCGGCAACTTCAAGCAACAACTCCGGGTTGACGCCTCTGATGTTTATCGTGCAGCCGCCGGGCAAAGTAATCTCCACCAACGGCGAAATCGATGAGTTCAGCGGAGAAATATTCTGGGCGTTGTTTGAGGAGGCCGCGTCGTATAAAGACGTCGTCCTGACCGCCGTGTTGGAAACGAACTAACGCGGTTAGGAGTACAATTCGTGCATGTTCGTTCCGCTGACGCCCATCCGGTGTCTCCACCGCGCCGTGGATCTGTTCCCCAACAAAATTGGCATCGTTTCCGGGGAACGGCAATTCACCTACGCCGAATTCGCTGAGCGCTCGGAACGGCTTGCTTCGGCTCTTGAAAAAAACGGCATTGTTCCCGGCGACCGTGTGGCGTATCTCAGCTTCAACACGCATCAGTTGCTGGAAGGCTATTACGGAGTGGTGCTGGCGCACGCCATCGTGATGCCGCTGAACGTCCGGCTAGCGCCACTCGAACTCCAAAACATCCTTAATCATTCCGGCGCGCGCGTGTTGTTATTTGAAAACGACTTCACGCCGCTGGTCGAGCAACTCAAGCCCGCATGTCGGGGTATCGAGCGTTTTGTCGCGTTGGATGAAGGGGGCCGGGGGGCCGATTTGAGCTATGAGGAACTTCTCGATCA
>Ga0210391_10005670_pt1 | contig 10267 bp, 9 predicted proteins | sample IncBWC12OmetaG_FD_160573 | JGI IMG/M metagenome (GOLD analysis project Ga0210391, IMG submission 160573) | Forest soil microbial communities from Barre Woods Harvard Forest LTER site, Petersham, Massachusetts, United States - Inc-BW-C-12-O ...
CGCTAAAAGTCACCAGCATCACCGTCACTGGAGACTTCGCCGAAACCAATGATTGCCCCGCCAAGCTTACCGACGGCAAGAGTTGCACCATCAACGTGACCTTCTCGCCCACGGCGACAGGTACTCGAACCGGGACATTATCGATCAAAGACTCGGTCCTCAGCAGCGTCCAAAACATCACGCTGACTGGCAGCGGGACGTAGCCGGCCTCAAGGAGAGCAGTCGCGGGCAGTCCGACGACGTGGGCACTGCCCACCCGGACTGGGGAAAACTGCAACTGCTCAAAGCAAGAGCACGGCAGACGATGTATGGTGTCCCTCAAGATTACGTTTCGAAAGCTTGCGCGCGGGATGAAAGCTGGATCGGACTGGACCACCATCGTCGGCGTAATCGCCGACGCGCGCACGGAATCGCTCGCGGACGTCGGCATTCCGCAGGTTTACCTCGACATCTACCAGTGGCCCGCAAAAGATCTAGCTTTCTTTCTGCGTGGACAGGTCGATACCGCCGCCATCTCCGCGCAGGTGCGCAGACAAATCCAGGCGGTCGATCCGGAGCTTCCCGTCTTCCACGCGGAGACCTTGGACGACGTTCTATCCTCTTCGCTTTCTGTGCGGCGCTTCTCCATGGAAATGGTGGCGCTGTTTGCTGGCACAGCCCTGCTGCTCGCGGGCCTGGGAATCTACGGCACCATCTCCTTCCTCGTCCATGAGCAATCGCGCGAGATCGCCCTTCGCTTCGCGTTGGGCGCGCAAAGGCGCGATATCCTCAGGATGGTTTTACGCCAGGGCCTCACTCTGGCAGCCGCCGGCGCCGGCGCAGGCCTGGTTGGCGCGTTTATTGTTTCTCATCTCATGGCCGGCCTGCTCTATGGTGTCTCGCCCTACGATCTCTCCATCTTCGCCGGCGTAACCGCCGTGCTCACCGCCGTCGCCATCGCCGCCAGTTACGTCCCTGCGCTGCGCGCCATGCGCCTCGATCCGATCACTACACTCCACTCCGAATGACCTTTGGCACTGCTCGAGACTTGTCTTCGCAAGTTGTGGCATCCCAATGACCCGTTCTGGATGCTGATGAAATTCGTTCCACTCCGGGTTCCAGAGGATGTGTTCCCAAAAAACGCGCTTGTATTGACTGGCGTGGCCAAGTTCGGACTGGTCGGTTGCACGGAATCGCCCGCTTGTGACCGTTGACCTTCCGGGTGCCGCCTACGCTGCCAGCCCGATCAGTTCCACGCTAAAAGGCGGTACCAAACAATTCGGACGGTTGCAGGCCCCCGCAATCAAATCCATCAATGGGCTACGAGCATACGAGCAAAGCTACTTTTTGCCGCAGGGGCAAAATCCTGGCGGCTTCGGCGGCCTTTTTCATTTTGCCTCTTTGAGTGCCGGCCGAAGCACCATCTGTACAACCTTGCTGTTCGCCGTGCGCTTCGATTCCATCATGGCGTCGCCAGAGACGTTCATGGTGGCCGCAATCTGAGCATGCCGCATCAGTTTCTGCTGCACACCCATCGAAGTGCCGACCAGGCCAAGCCAGGAGCGATACGCGTGGCGGAAGGTGTGCCACCCGATGGTGCCGAGACCAAGCCTCTGTCCAGCCGGACGTATGTAGTCCTGCTGGATTGGACGCGCGCGGTAACCGCGGCCGGTGACCGGCTAGGAAACATCCAGCCCACCTCCGATTTCGGACATTGCTCTTTCCAACTCAACAGCACGGTAGCGAGATCGGGATCGAGTGGAAGCTCGTCTTCCGAGTACTCGGTCTTGACCTCGTCCACAACTCCGTCGACGCCGCCGCGGGTGACCCGCATCGTGAGTTCGCCAAAGTTGATATCCGACCACTGCAAAGCGAGAATTTCGCTGACCCTCAGGCCTAGGTATTGCGCCACAACTGGCGTTAGTCAGTCTTAGCGAGTTGCCCGTGACTCTGGCACAATCGGGCCAAGCCCGCTCGTAGATCAACAAGGACTCTCATAAGTAAAGCTGGCGGAGCACAAACTCAAGTGTTCGGCCATTGACCTTTCCCTGTGACCCGGCAATTCGTATCAGAGAGCCATCGATCTGGTTACTTCGCCTGTCTGCCGTTGTCGATGCACAGGGCGATCAGGTCGGAGACATTTGCTTCACCCACGCACATGACCGTGTCCGCGCCACCCCAGTAGATTTTTACGGTTCCATCCGGCTCCGGAACGGCGCCACAGGTGAAGACTACGTTGTGAACATATCCAGTAATCTCCCAAGGATCCTCCGGCTGCAAAATCCACGAGTCGCCCACACCGATGATCTTTGCCGGGTCCCTGAGGTCGTGAAGAGCAACCCCCAGGCGATAGACCGATCCATCCATAGTCCGGAAGACTCCGTGATAGATAGACAGCCATCCCTGATCCGTTTTGATGGGCGGCGCACCGGGACCGATCTTCATTTCGTCCCAATGATATTGCACGGGCCTCATGATGAGTTGCGATTGACCCCAATAGCGTAGATCCGGAGAATAGGAAATCCAGATTGACCAGGGGGCGATTTCAGAATGAGGACGGTCAAGCCGGGCATATAGCCCGTCAAACTTCTCGGGAAAGATCACCACATTCCGATAGTCCGCTTCGGTAATCAAGGAAACTCGTTCTACTCGGCTGAAATCCCGCGTCTTGGCGAGGGCGATCCGCACTCCATTTCGCGAGTAAGCGCTGTAGGTGATGATATATTCTCCCTCCATCAGGGTAACGCGCGGGTCCTCCACTCCGAACTCTTCATAGGCGGCAAAAGGGCCGTCCGGTTCGGGAGTCAGAAAAGGCTGTGGATCGGCGGCGAAACGGAATCCGTCGAGACTGCGTGCTAAGCCAATGATGGACCGTCCGGTGCGAAGATGGGAGCGGAAAAGCATGATGTATTCGCTCCCGTGTTTCACAACCGCCGCGTTGTGAACAGTCTCCACGGGGTAGGGGATCTCGGCCTTAGTGAGGATGGGGTTGTGGCTGTAGCGCCTGACAATGTCGGTCTTCATGTTCGTCTCTTGGCCTCCAGATCAAAAATCGTCGCGTAAACTCGCTCGTAGGCCTCCACCATGGTTTGGATCGAAAAGTATTGCTGTACACGGCCGCGGCACGCAGATCGGTCGATTTCGGAAATTCGTCCAATGGCGCGAACTGCTTCCTTGACGTTGTCAACCAAAAAGCCGGTTTGCCCATCCTTGATCACCTCACGGCAAGAACCGAGGTTCATCGCGATGACAGGCACGCCCGCTGCGTTGGCTTCAACCAGCACAAGTCCGAATCGTTCGGGGATGGTGTTCAGGTGCAGAAGAACTCGGGCCCGAGCAAAAAGTTCGTTCTTGCCCCTCACATCCACCGGTCCGATGTAGAGGACATCTCGACCGTTGAGATATGGTTCGATCTGCTCCCGGAAATAGGCTTTGTCCTGGACAATACCCGCGATGATCAAACGCATTCCGCTCAGACGAGCAACCTCGATGGCCAGATGAACACCTTTATCTGGGTGGATCCGACCAAGGAAAATCAGGTCATCCCCACTGCATTCCTGAAACGGGTACAGGGAGAGATCGATACCGTTGTAGACGGTCGCCAGGTAGTTCAACCCTGGCGCACGGTCAGAGTCGCTAACGGAAACGAAATATCCGTCACGATACTTCTGATAGACGAGCATGATTTTGTCTGAGGAGAATCCGTGGATAGTGGTGAGGACCGGTGTTTTGATCAGCCGCGTGTAGCTCAAAGGCATGAAGTCGTAATGGCTGTGGATGAGGTCGAACTCAGCCGCGTGTTCGAACACTTCGGAGATATGAAGGTATTCGGCTACCTTGGAATCAACAGTAGAGTCCTCTTCATACCCCTTGTCCAGCACGGCATGCAAGTGAGCGCGGGTGACAGAATCCCCGCTAGCGAACAACGTCACGTCCCAGCCGCGGGCGATGAGCCCTTCGGTGACGTTGCTGGCCACCGTTTCCCAAGCGCCATATTGCCGAGGGGGCGTTCGCCAGGCTATGGGGGAAAGGATTGCCACTCTTTTGTTGGGGTCTGTCATGCTATTCGACGGCGCGTCCTAGTCCATGGCAGCCAACACTTCTTCGAGGGGAACGGTAGCGAAACCGGTGGCGTGGTCGGCCATGGCGTAAGGAATGATCAGCTCGCCGTTGTGCACGAGAGCACCGCAGGTATAGACAACATTCGGAACGTACCCCTGACGCTCGTTTTGATTCGGCTTGAGCAAGGGTTCATGGAGGCGACCGATCACTTTGCTAGGGTTGTCGCGATCGAGGAGGAACGCGCCGATGCAGTACGTTCGGAGGGGGCCGACACCATGGCTGAGGACTAGCCAGCCTGCTTCAGTTTCAATGGGGGACCCGCAATTCCCAAGCTGGACTAGCTCCCAGGGGAAGGTCGGCCTAAGCAGCACTTTGCGTTCATGCCAGAAGTGTACTTTGTCAGAAAACATGATGTAGATGTTTTCATTGTCTTGGCGGGAAAGCATGGCATAAAGGCCATTGATTTTGCGAGGGAACATGGCCATGCCCTTGTTTTCTGCGGCCGGACCATTCAGCGTGATGAATCGAAAGCGGAGGAAGTCCGTAGTCTCCACCAGTTCGGGCAAAATCACCTTGCCATCGAAGGCCGTGAAGGTGGCGTAGTATACGTGGGAGCCATCATCTTTCTGGAAGTAGACGAACCGGGCGTCTTCGATACCGTTGCGTTGCGACGGCGTGGCAGGGAAAAGAACGCGCTCAGACAGTTCCTGCTGAGGCTGAAAATGAACCTCATAGTTGGACTGGGCCAAAGCCAATATCCCTCGAATTGCGTTCTGGTCCGAAACGCGCGACTGATTCGTTTCGCCTTCGAGACTGGCATGCAGTTCTTCCAATGAAAACGACTCTCCAAACTTATCCATCGCCCGGCGTGTAAATTCGTTGTTCAATCCCAGTTCATAGAGTTTCCGCTCAAAGAGTGCCTTGTCGTAACGGTGGTTCGGAATTTGACGCGGTTCCGTAAGGAAGCCCGTGGGGGGTAAGACTTGAATCGTATGGTTAGCGTGGATGATGCCTGTTCGGAAAGTGATGGAGGAAATATGTCCTTCCCCCGTGGCGCGCAAACTGAGAACAAAACGCAAAGCGCCCGGGAGCATGTCAGACTGATCAGGGTGCGGGACAATGGATGGATTGAACAGTGCCGCAGACTCTAAGGAATATTCGCAGACGAAATAAGAACCAATCAACAGCTGTCTCGGTTCGGAGATTTCCTTATCGGTCAGTAAGAAGTCGCGGACCTGCTCGAACCGTTCTAGAAAGGATCTGTGGATTTGCTGGTGTCGCTTGGAGAATTCAGCGGATACTTCATCCAAAAGTGGCCTGACTTGGTCTTCTGGGAGCGACATGATCCTGGCGATTATCCGGCGAGATCGCTCGGGATCTTCGTGTCTGAACGGGCGCAGAAGAACGCGGGACTGGTCAGGCCGGAGGACCGTGGACGTGCGCTGGACGCGAATCGAGGCGGTGGCAATCATGGACTGGCTATTCCCAAGAAATGAGGCCGGAACCACTGCTGGGGTCAATCGACAATTCTCTTCTTCCTTCCCATTCTTCCTTCGTGTTGGCTCATGGGACTTGTCGTGGTGTTAGTTTCGGGTCTTTTTTGGGGAGTCATTAAGAGTGGACGGGCATGTGCCACCACACAAATCTACAAAGGAGATGCAGGACAAGTCTGAGCAAGAACGCTCACATCAAGAGCCAGGTTCCGTCGGCAAAAGGATCAGCAACGATGGCGGCGTGGACTCTGCTCTGCATCCGTTCGGCAGACCTGGTCACGGCGGGCGCTGCGTCGAGCTGCTGCAAAGCCGGGAACGGGTTCGATGTAAGGCCACCGGAATATGGGTGCTTTCTTCACGATCTCGATTGCTCTCGCAGCAGCGGTTACTCGGCGGAAGGTTTCCACTCAATGTCCCCCAATCGCCTCAGGGATGTGTCCCAAAATCCCCGCAGAGGGTTCGGGCCCGTCTGGCCCGTCTGCTGCCCCGCTTTGCTGGTCGCGGTTAGGGCGGGCTTCCACAGCATCATTTGGACTTGAGGAGTTACGCGAGCTGCCGACAAAACCCTCCGAACTCCGGGGGGTTTTACCGCAGAATCTTTCAAAAGTTCAGATCGGAACTAGCCCACGCCGGATTCCCAGTGTAACCGCTTCGGTTCGGGTGGAAGCACCGAGCTTGTCGAGAATCGAGCTAATGTGGAACTTGACAGTGTGTTCGGAGATACCGAGCCGCGCAGCGATATCCTTGTTGACGAGTCCCTCCGCTAACATCCTAAGGACATCGGTTTCCCGGGAGGTAATCTCTTCGGACAGCTCACTCTCAGACTCCAGCGACTGATCACCATAGACAGCGGTCAAACTCTCTGCAGCGGGCGCGCTCAGCAGCACCAGTCCGTCATGGGCGGCATAAATGGCGGAGAGAACATCGTCTGGGTCGCTCGCTCCGGACAGAATCGCATGTACGCCGTTCCGGAGTAAGCGCGAGATCGACCTCGGGTCGCTGACGTCCGTAAGCAGAACAATCGCGGCATCGGATACCCGCTCAAGCAATAGATCGCGGATAGAGTCGGAGTCGATGACCACCACATCCAGTTCAGCGTTACGGGCAAATGAGACCAAACTCGCCACCGCGCCAAAACTTCCCGCCAGGCGGAAGTCGGCATGGCTGCGGATGATGTTCTCGAGCCCAGCTCGGCGGACGGCGGAGGTCGCCGCCACCGCAACTCGGATCGTGCCTCCGCCGCGTTGCTTCGACATTCGTTATCGCGCTCTTTCGTCCGGAGTGATCGAAACCGTCTTGATCTCACCGGCGCGAATCATCCTGATCTGCAAGACATCACCGACCTTTGCAGTGGCAAGCGAATCCTGTATCGCATCCACGTGTTCGACCGTCTTTCCGCCCAATTCGAACAGCACGTCTCCGAGGAACACTCCGGCCTTTTCTGCCGGCCCACCTTTTTCGACGTGCATGACAAGCAGGCCGGCTCGCGTTTCAGCAGGCAGCTCCGAGCGCATATTTTCTGGCACCTCCACGGGTTGCATCGCAATGCCCAAATAGGGCCGAGCAATGTGTCCTTTTTCGAGGAGTTCTTCGACAACGCGGTTGACCGTCACGAGCGGTATCGTCACGGCTCGTCCATGACCGAAGCCTTGCGTATTGATGCCGACAACTTCGCCTTTGGCATTGAGCAACGGTCCACCGGAAAATCCTGGATACAAGGCGAGGTCGAGCCGGATGTGCTGATCGATCCGTCCCCCGCGCCGGCTTCGCCACTCGCCGCTGATGCCGCCAATGATCCCGCTGCTTGCCACTAGATCCCCACGCCGAGTGCGGCCGAGCGCGAGCACGAGATGGCCAAGCCTTAGGCTGGTAGAGTCGCCCAGTTCGGGCGCCAGGGAAGAACCATCCTCGATCCTTAGGACGGCTAGGTCGGTGCTGGGATCCCGTCCAGCCAGTTTCGCAGAAACCGCACGACCTCCGGGGAGCAGCACTTTGATGTCTTCGTCCCGCTGCACGCCATGATGAACCGTGACGACCACTCCCTTCTTCCATTCGATGCCGCTGGTCGGCATCGAGCGTCGGGCATGGACAGCAACCACGCTGGCTCCCGCCTTCTCAGCGGCAGCCGCAAATTCGTTTGAAATTGTTTCCAAGATTGAATTGGTCATGTTTGGCAAAACCCCTTTTCTGAACTATGAACAGGATCGGGGATAGTGACGAAAGGCGCATCCGCCAGATGGCTAGGTAGGAACCAGAAGATTGGCTAGGCAAGCCGCAATCCGAGAAGACACACGAGCGACGACGAAGGCTTTGATATCCACCCGGCGAGTCGCTGCACAAAAGCCGTGCAAGCCCTATGAATAGATACCAGGCGCCTCATGTCCGAGCTTCTGCACGTACTCAACGTACGACCCGGGATAAACAGTGGGATGGCGGTCGGTGCCGCTCTCACCGCCCAGTTCGAGCACACGTGAGCCGAGACCGCGAAGGAACATGCGGTCATGCGATACGAAGATCATGGTGCCTTCAAAATCCTTCAGGGCGTCCACCAGCATCTCCTTGGTCGCAAGATCCAGGTGATTTGTCGGTTCGTCGAGCACCAGGAAGTTCGGCGGGTTGTAGAGCATGCGTGCTATTGCCAGCCGCGACTTTTCTCCGCCGGAGAGTGCGCGGATCTTCTTATCTACGTCTTCGCCGGAGAACTGGAATGCTCCCGCCAGGTTCCGCAGCGCCCCGAGGCCGTCTTGGGGAAAATCTTGTTGCAACTGTTCGATAACGGTGAGATCGGAATTGAGCACGTCCAAGGATTGTTGCGCGAAGTAGCCCATATACAGGCTGGCGCCGAGCCGCACGCATCCGGCATCTGGAGTACTGGCTCCGGCAATCATCTTGAGCAGCGTGGTCTTGCCCGCGCCGTTTCTCCCCATGACGGCCCAGCGTTCTCCGCGCCGGATAGTGAGATTGAACCCTTCGTAAATCACACGCGGGCCGTAACTCTTGTGCAGATTCTCAAGGACGGCCACCTGTTCGCCGGATCGCGGGGAGACACGAAACTCAAACTTCACCACTTGGCGTTTCTTTGGCAGCTCGATCTTCTCGATCTTATCCAAGGCCTTGATCCGGCTCTGCACCTGGGCCGCTTTGGCGGCGTGCGTCCTGAAACGATCGATGAAGCGTTGCTCCTTGGCAAGCATGGACTGCTGCCGGGCAAATGCTGCCTGCTGATTGCTCTCTCGCACCGCCCTTTCGCGCTCGTAAAAATCATAGTTGCCGGAGTAGGTGATGATCTCGCCGCCATCAATCTCTGCAATCTTTGAGACCAGACGGTTCATGAACTCGCGGTCGTGTGAAGTCATCAGCAACGCGCCAGGAAATGACTTGAGGAACTGTTCGAGCCAGATGATGGACTCGATGTCGAGGTGGTTCGTGGGCTCGTCCATCAGCAATACATCCGGCATTCCGAGCAGGACCCGTGCCAGCGCAACCCGCATCTTCCATCCGCCGGAGAGAGCGCCCACGTCGCCGTCAATCTGATCATCTTTGAATCCCAGACCGTGGAGCACTTCACGGGCTTGCGATTCGAGCGCGTAACCGCCTAAATGCTCGTACTCCTCCTGAACGTGACCGAAGCGCCCAAGGATGCGATCCATGTCATCAGCCTTAGCAGGGTCGGACATTTCCCGTTGCAAGGCTTCGAGCTCGTGGTGTAGATCGCCGACGCGTCCGCTCCCTGCGATCGCTTCATCCAGAACCGAACGGCCCTGCATTTCCTCGACGTCCTGGCGAAAGTAGCCGATCGTCAACTTCTTGGGGACAGAGACCGCGCCCTCGTCGGGAGTTTCCTCGCCGACCACCATACGGAATAGCGTTGTCTTGCCCGCCCCATTCGGACCGACCAGTCCGACTTTGTCGCCCGGATTCAACTGAAACGAAGCATCCACGAAGAGCAGCTGCTTGCCATACTGCTTATTGATGTTCGAGAAAGCGATCATTTTTGAGGAGCAACTCGCGGCACGCTGCCTCTTCCAGTGTAGCCCGGCCAGAAAATTGCCGGCCAGCGCTGGCGTTGGATTATTGAAGGTTTGCCCGTGATACAGGAGTTTCTGGAATCGATTCACACAAGCCGGCTTCAGTAATGATTCTCCCGAGCATGCCTTCGCCGGCACTTGTCCGAGATGGTGGATAGGATCGTTTAGGACTGCAAGATGTGAAAAAATCAGTTAGGGTCGCAAGATGAACTCCCATGAACGCGGATAACCTATGGTGTTTTCTATCGGCGTTCCTCTGCTTTCATTAGGGGCAACCACTGGATTCGGGCTGGAAGGACTACGAGATGCGAAAAGGGTTTACGAGAAAACCACAAGCGGACGAGCCCGCGACGCAAGGCAAGAACTACATAACGCGGAGCGGGCTGGAGCGCCTCAAAGATGAGCACCGGTTTCTGCTCACCAGGGAACGCCCGGCCGTGACGGAGGTGGTGGCGTGGGCTGCCAGCAACGGCGATCGCAGTGAAAATGCCGACTATCAGTACGGCAAGCGGCGGCTGCGGCAGATCGATGGGCGGATTCGCTTTCTCACAAAGCGAATTGAAGCCGCGGAAGTGGTGGACCCGGAAGCTCCGAGAGCGGGGCAGGCGGCGAAGAGGGCATTCTTCGGAGCGACCGTGCGCTATGCCAATGCCGCGGGAGCGGAGCGAGTGGTGAGCATCGTGGGCACCGACGAGGTCGATCTCG
>Ga0210391_10005671_pt1 | contig 10267 bp, 6 predicted proteins | sample IncBWC12OmetaG_FD_160573 | JGI IMG/M metagenome (GOLD analysis project Ga0210391, IMG submission 160573) | Forest soil microbial communities from Barre Woods Harvard Forest LTER site, Petersham, Massachusetts, United States - Inc-BW-C-12-O ...
TGCGTCTGGGTCGGCGACACGGTGGCGGTCGTCACCGCGCCGCCGCCCGAGGACGTCGCGATGCCGAGGGCGACGGTCACTTTGGACGTCGCGACATTTCCGAACGCGTCCGTGCACGTGATCAGGTCGAACGCGCCGCTCGCGTGGCCGGCGGTGTACATCGTCGACGTGCCGCTCGTGGCGCTGAGCGAGCCGGTGTTGGAGTTGCCGCTGATCGACCACGTGCACGCGGTCGTCGCGGAGAACGTCTGCAGCGCGCCCGGGGGCAGCGTCGGGTTCAAGGGGCTGATCGAGAACCCCACCGTGATCTTCGAGGTGGCGACGTTCCCGTACGTGTCCGTGCACGTGACCGTGTCGACCGCGCCGCTCGTATGGCCGGCCGTGTACACCGTCGTGGTGCCGCTCGCGGCGCTGAGCGCGGGCGACCCCGAGGCGCTCGTGCTGAACGCCCACGACGCGCACGTGTCCGTGCCGCTGTTCGTCGTCAGCGTCAGCGTGGTCGACGCACCGGGGACCACCGTCGCCGTCGCCGGGCTAATCGAGAGCGTGACGGTGACCTTCGCCACGGCGACGTTGCCGTTGGCGTCCGTGCACTGGACGGTGTCGACCGTGCCTGCCTTCTGACCCGCGCGGTAGATTGCGCTCGTCCCCGTCGTCGAGACGAACGACGGCGTGTTCGACGCGCCCCCCACCGACCACGTGCATGTGTTCGTTCCACCGCTCGCGAGCGTGAACGTCTGCGTTCCGCCCGGCGCGATCGTCGCGCTCGCCGGCGACAACGTGAGGCCGATCGTGATCTTCGCCGTGGCTACGTTCCCGCTCGCGTCCGTGCACGTCAGCGTGTCCGTCGTCCCGTTCTTGGGACCGGCCGTGTAGGCGAACGACAGCGTCCCGTTCGTCGGCGACGACGTCGACCCGGACTGCGACGACAGCGACCACGTCGCGCACGCCGCGCTCGCGGTGAACGTCTGCGTCCCCCCCGGCGAGAGCGTCACCGTCGACGGACTGAGGGCCAGGCCGACCGTGATCTTGGAGATGGCGACGTTCCCGCCCGCGTCGGTGCACTTGATCGTATCGGTCGTGCCGCCGGTCGAACCCGCGGTGTACGTCGTCGTGGTCGTACCGCCGGAGGAGCTCAATGTGGCTGCGCCGCTGTTCGCGCTGAGCGACCATGCGCTGCACGCCTCGGTCGCCGTGAGCGTCGTCGACGCACCGGGCGCCACCGTGGCGGTCGCGGGCGAAACCGACAGACCGACGGTGATCCTCGCGACGGCGATGTTGCCGTTCGCGTCCGTGCACTTCACCGTGTCGACCGATCCGGCCGTCGCGCCGGCGGTGTACACGGTGGAGGTCGTGCCGCCCGACGACGAAAGCGAAGCGGATCCGGAGCTGGCGGTGAGCGTCCAGCTGACGCACGTCGTTCCGGCCGGCGTCGCGGTCAGCGTCGTCGTTCCGCCGGGCACCACCGTCGCCGTCGACGGCGTGATCCCGAGGAGGACCACGATGTTGAGCGATGCGCTGTTGCCCCACGCGTCCGTCAGGCGAAACGTGTCGGTCGAGTTGTTGTTCGGGCCCGCGGTGTAACTGATGGTCTGCCCCGTGCCGCTGAACGATCCGCCCGACGGGCTCGCGAGGCTCCACGTGTACGTCCCGCCGTTGTTCCACCCTTTGATCGACTCGGTCGTCCCCGGCGACACCGGCGACGTGCCGGTGATCGAAATCCCGACGTTGTCGGTCACGGCCACGGACGCTGTCGCCGTCGGGGACGTCGTGTCCGTGACGGTGATCGTGTCCGTCTTGCCCGACGCGGCCGGCGCCACATAGGTCACCGTCGAGGCGCTCGTGGCGATCAACGTTCCGTAATGGGTGGCCGCGAGCGCAAACGAGTAGTTGCCGCTTCCGCCCGACGCCGTGATCGTCTGCTGGGAGTTCGGCGGAACGGAGGTGCCGAGCGACGCGGCGATGGCGATCTTCGGCCCTACCACGATCGTCGCCGTCGCCGTGGCGGACGAGCCGGTGTCCGTGACTTTCACAGTGTCGGTGAAGCTCGCGGCCGCGCCCGTGCCCGGCGTGTACGTCACCGTGGCTCCGCTCCCCGAGATCGCACCGGTGCTGCCGGAACCCTTCGTGAGCGTCCACGTGTAGTTTCCGCTTCCGGCGCTGGCGGTGAAGACGGTCCCCGCGGCATTCGGAACCGTGCTTACCGGCCCCGCGGGCGAGATCTGGACCGACCCGTAGACCGTGACCGTCGTGGAGGCCGTGTGGCCCTGCGAGTCGGTCACGAGGACCGTCGCCGTTTCGGGCGACGAGGCCGCGACGAACGTGACGGTGCCGCCCGAGGTGATGCTGCACGTCGACGCGCCGGAGGTCACCGCGCACGCCGTGAACGAGCCGCTGCCTCCCTTTGCCGTCAGCGCGGCCGTGCTCGTGCTCTTGTAGACATTCGCGGTGGCCGGCGTGAAACTGAGCGCAAGCTCCAGGTTCACCGTCGCCGTCGCGGAGCTGCCCGATGTCGCCTGCACGGTATCGGTCGTCGCGGCGGAAATGGTGGCCGGCGCCGAATAGAGGCCCGTGGCGGCGTTGATGGTGCCGTGCAACCCCGCGCTGACCGACCACGTGTAGGGGGCGCCTTTGCAGCCCGACGCCGTGAACTGCTGCGTTCCGCCGGGCACGAGTCCCGTCGTCGTCGGCGACACCGTCACGGACGAACCGACGACGACCGTGGCGGTCGCCGTGTGATTGACCGAATCCTTGACGGTCACAGTGTCGGTCCCGCACGTGGAACCCGCCGTGTAAACGCCGCTCGACGAGATCGAACCGATCGTCGGGCTCGCGTTCGACCACGTGTACGAAACGGTGCCGCCGGCCACATGGAAGGGGAACGTCGCGCCGGGAGCGAGCTCGATGGGGCCCGTGGGATAGAGCGAGACCGCCGTCGGGCTCGACGTGACGCTGATGCTCAGCGTCGCGCTGTGTCCCGCGGAGTCGGCGACCTTGACGATGTCCGTCTTGCCGCTCGTCGTACCCGACGTGTACGTAGCGGTCGTCCCGGGCAGCGAGGACGCGATCGTCGGTGTCGTCGACTGCGACTGCGTGAACGACCACGTGTACGGCGACGTCCCGCCCTGCACGGCGAGCGTCGCGTTCTTCGATGGGCTGATCGAGAGAGACGCCGGGAAGATGGTGAGCGTCGTGGACGACGCGGCGACGGTGACGTTGGCCGTGGCGGTGGATCCCGCGAAATCCGTGACCGTGACGACGTCCGTGCCGGCCAGCGCGCCCGCGGTGTACGCGCCGGCCGCCGTGATCGTACCGCCCGACGCATTGGTGGTGAGCGACCATGTGTACGGGGAGGTACCGCTCGAAGCCGTGAAAGCCTGCGTGCCCAGCGTGCTGACCGAGGCGGACGGGGGCGAAATGACCGGCGTCGACAGCGCGGCGGCGACTTGCTGGGTGCGCTCGGGCGCGGGTGCGGATTCCGAAGTGGAGGGCGGCGTCCCGCCGCACGCGGCGACGGCGAGGCACAGGACGAGAAGGCAGATTCGCGCCGCGTAAGTCATTTCAGTCCGTTCCTGCGTCGACCGGCATGCACGAGGAGCTGAACTGGTTCGCGATCGTCCCGCTGTCGCCGACGCCGGTCAGGTCGAGCGCATTGACCGTCACGTTCACGGTCACGGTGGCGGAGATCGTTCCGAGGTAGGCGGTCACGTTCATCGGTCCCGCGTACGTGAACTGGAGCAGAAGAAGGCCGCCCGGGCTCATGGTCGCGACGTCGGGCCGGCTCACCGTCCAGATGGGCGAAGGAGGCGTGCCGGGGAAGCACCCCGGAGGAGCGAGCGTCGCGGTGAACTGGAGGCTGTTCGGCGTGGGCGGAGTGCCGACTTGTGTAATCAGCAGGTTCGTTCCCGGCGGGGCGCTCGGGGTGACCGTGAGCGCGGTGCAACTGCCGAGCACCTGCGGCACCCCTGTAATCTGCACGCCCGCATCCGTCGTCGTGACGCCGGCGTCCGCCGGGATGTCGGCGTAGATGTTCGAGTTGATGGCGTTGAGCAGCGGATCGCAATCCGTGGGAGCCGGCGCGCCCTGCGGTTGCGACAGGAGCTTCAGCCCCGCCCCGCCGAGGTTCATCGTCACGACTTGGTCCCCGACACACGTGCTCCACTTGCCGCTCGCGCACGTGAGCTGGCCCATCGAGCACGAGACGTAGTCGGCCGATCGGTAGACGACATGCCCGCACGCGACGGTCGTGCCGTCGGGCGAGCAAGGGCATCCGGGTTCGTTTCCCGTGCAAGCGACGGCGGATGCGTCCGGGGTGAACGTGTTGGACGTCCCGAGCTGCGACGACGGTTTGTCGCCGCTGCTCGTGCATCCCGAGGCGCACGCGGCGAGCCCCAACGCGGCGAGCGTGAACAAGCCCTTCGCCCAGCGCGAAGCGAACGGCGACCTCACTCCGGCAAGACGCCCCGCTCGTCGTAGAAAAACCATGCTTCGTCGGATATGGCTACGTCGCCAACGAATCACTCCTTAATGGCCAAATCGCCAATCGCGAGCACGACGGCCTTCACGCACGGCCTACGGCAAGCCGTATGAGTGCCGGACCCCATGCCCGCCATCGTTCCCATTCGCGCCGCATCTCGTACGGTTCGTACCGTGTGCGCGCGGGCCGCGTGCGCGGCGATCGCGATCGCCGCCGCGGGGTGCTCCTCCAACCCGGCCTCCCATATCGGGGAGGAGGAGAGCGGCTCGCCCATCGGAAGGGCCGACGCCGCCAGCGAGGCCGCCGCACCGCGCGACGCGAGCGGCGTGGCGCCCGATGTGGGTACGGCGGACGCGAACGACCCGGGGACGGCGGACGCAAACGACGCGAGCGCGGACCGTGACGCGCGCGATGGGGCCTCCGATGCGGATGGGGGCCCCGGTCCGGGGCCGTACACGGTCGGGGGAACTCTCACGTTCGTCGCGGGGACGGGGCTCGTCCTCCGCAACGCACCGCCGGACGCGGGACCCGACGCCGGCGAGACGCTGGCGATCGCGTCGGGCATGGCGTCGTTCGCGTTTCCCACGCGCTGGCCGACGGGTGCCTCGTACGACGTCAGCGTCGACCAGCAGCCCTCGATGCCGAACCAGACCTGCGTGGTCAACGAGGGCGCGGGAGAAGTGAACGGCGGTCCGGTCACGTCGATCGCCGTCGTGTGCACCACGGAGACGTACACGCTCGGAGGCACCGTGACCGGGCTGGGCGGCGCGACGGGCCTCGTCCTCCTCGGGCCGAACCACGACTCCCTGGCCATTTCCGCCGATGGGCCGTTCTCGTTTCCCTCGGTCCTCGCCGACGGCAGCAGCTACGACGTGACCGTCGCCCAGCAGCCGTTCGGCGTCACGTGCCAAATCGCGAATGGGGCGGGCACGATTCAAGAAATGGATACACAGATCGTCGTGACCTGTTCGTGAGCTCGTAATACGGCATTCGCGGTTCGTGTCGGCTGGCGCAGGCACCCTTTACCGCGTCACTGCGGCGGAATGGGCTGGTAGAAGCCTCCAGGGGCGGCGTTCGTCGTCGAGTCGATGACTGCGAACGCCGCGGGACACGTGCTGACGCTCTCCGTATAGGGGTATCCGTACGAAGGCGGGGCCCACTGCGAGATGAGGCCACCGTCGACGCCCGCGACGAAGTTGCCTGACGATCGATGTCGAGCGCGAAGGCGGCTCCGTCGCCGTTCAGATCAAAGCCATAGCCGAAGGACGGTATCCCTCCGCCTCCGCACCAGATCCAGCGACCCGCGGGAAAGGCGGCGAGCGGAATGGCCTTGCCTGCGGGCACTGGGGTCCCTCCGGGGAACGCGGGGGAGCAGATGCCGGCGCGGTATTGAAGCGAAACGGGGCGCACGAGCGAGACCGAGGTGTCGTCGAGTACGAGCTTCACGCGGGCCGGGCTGTCGTAGACGAGGATCTGCGCCTGCTCGATCGTCCCATCCAAGGCCGTGATCCGCATTTGGAACGTCCCGGCTCCGAGGGTCGCGGACGCGTCGACGATCGCGTAGCTCGCCGTATTGAGCGGCGGGTTGTTCGCTTCCGGATTGATTTCCGCTCGATCCTGCCGCGCCGTAGAAGCCCGTAACGGCGGCCGTTACGTCGGCGGGGGACGAGAACGCGCGCGGGGCGCCCGGCGCAGCTCCGCACCACGCCGGCATGAGCCCGGAGAAGCCCTCGCCCTCGCCGTCGACCAATCCCGCATCGGCGAAGCAGATCGCGGCTGTTTCCGCGGCGCCGCTCGATCCGCTCGCACCCGCCGCGCCGCGCGGCGCTGCCTCCGATCATCGACCCGAGGATCAATGCCGCGGAGACCGCGGCCAGAGGATGCGCGCGAATCGCACCCGAGAGCGTTCGCGGGGGCGGGGGCAACGGCGCGAACGGGCCCGCGGCGGGCGCCACCGAAGCCGAAACGCGCGACCATACGCGCGCGAGAGACGCCGGAGGCGCCGGGTCGTCGCGCTCGGCCGCGAGAAGCCTCTCGATCATGGCGTCGCCGCCCAGCCGAAGAACGGGTCGTACGCGATGCGCGCGGCGACCGCTTTGCGCAGCGCCGTCTCGTCGGGGCATGACGACGCCGATTGCGCGCGTGAATACACGAGCCTCGCCGACGGCGTCGCCCCCGCGGCCCGCGCGAACGCCGCGACCGAAACGAACGCGAGCCCGCCGGCCGTGAGGAGCGCCCACGCGCGTCCGTTCGTCATGCGTCCCGCGTTTCCTCTTCCCTTCTATTGGCCATGCACGCGCGTTTCCATCACGCCAGAAAGCCGCGAAGCGCGCGGTGGCCGGCGTTCGTCGAACTCCGTTGTCAGCCGCGCGGAGGCGAAGCGTCGCCCTGCGGAGGCGCGGCGTCGGGCAAGGCGTGAAACGCATCGAGTGTCCGTGCCGAATACACGATAGCGGCGCCGGCGTTGACCATGACGGCGACCCCCAGCGCGTCTGTGATCTCGTCCGCCGTGGCCCCGTGACGGCGCGCTTGCTCGACATGCACGGTGATGCAGCCGTCGCACTTCACGGTGACCGCCACGGCCAGCGCGATGAGCTCGCGCGTCTTGGCGTCGAGCGTCCCCTTCGTCGCGTGGGACGCCGCGATCGCGCGATAGCCTTTCACGAGATCGGGCGAGAGCTTGGCGATCTCGGCAATCGTCGTCGCCAGCTGTTTTCGGTATTCGTTCCAGTCGAGCATGCCCATGGGCGCATTCTGGCACATGGGCTTGCTCGCCGGCGGCCGTCGAGCCCGCCGTCACCCCTCGCGCGCGCCGGGACATCCTGCGCCTCGCTCGCGCGTCCAGCGCGGATTCGTCGCTTTTGCTCGCGCTTCCGTCACCCGGCGAGCTCACCCCACCTTGCGGTGCAAGCGCATGAGCGTATGGAGCCTAGATGCTTCACCTACGCTCGCCTTCGGTGCCACGCTCCTTGCTCGGTCTCGCGTTCGCGTCGGCGCTCGCGCTTGCTACGCCGCCGTCCCTCGCGCAGGCCGCCGGTCCGCGCCTGCCTACGCACGTCGCGTGCGTCGGCGATAGCATCACGGCCGGGGTCGGCGACCAAACGGCCGACGGGGGGCCGCCGCTCGGCCCGTACCCGACCCAGCTCGCCACCATTCTCGCGGGCCAGGATCCGGGCGTCAACGTCCAGAACTTCGGGCATTCGGGAGCGACGCTGCTCACGTCCGGCGACACGCCGTACATCCAGCAGGTCGAGTACCAGAATGCGACCTCGTTCGTGAGCAACGCAGGCGCCAACGCCGTCGTCGACGTCGTCATCATGCTCGGCACGAACGATTCGAAGCCGACGAACTGGAACGCGGGCGCGAATGCCACCGCGTTCACGAACGAGTACATCGCGCTCGTCCAGCACTTCGCCGATCTGCCGACGGCGCCGCAGATCTACCTGATGCTCCCCCCCGCGGCGTTCACGAACACGTTCACGATCGACGGGACGGTCATCGTCCAGCAAATCGATCCCCTCATCCGCGCCGTCGCCACGCAAGAAAACACGGGGCTCATCGATCTCTACACGCCGACCGAGAACATGCCGCAGCTTTTCGGCGACGGCGTGCACCCGGTTGACGTGGGGTACACGCTCATCGCGAACATCGTGGCATCCGCTCTTCTCGCCGTTCCGGACGCGGGAACAGCCCCGTCGGACGACGCGGGGGCATCCATGGAAGAGGACTCCGGGTCGTCGGTGCAGAGCGATGCCTCCGTCCCCGCCGACGCAGGGTCCGCACCGGTCGACGGCGGAGCGAGCTCGGCGAACGACGCCGGCGGCACGTCGCAGAGGGACAGCTCGGTGCCCATCGATGGCTCCGCGCGTCACGACGGCGGGTCGGTGGCCGCGGACGCGACGAGCGGAGAGGCACCCGACGCGGAGACGAGCGAAGTCGACGCGATGACGTCCACGGGTGACAACGGGAGCGATGACGACGCCGGAGACGACGCATCCGCGGCGGACAACGACGGCGGCAACGGAGTCGGGACGAGTGGATCGGATGCGAGTGCCTCGTCTCCGGGGAACGGATCGTCCACCTCGAGCTCTTCGGGGGGAGGCTGCGCGGTCGCGCACGCTCGATCGAATTCGTCGAGCGAATGGCCGTGGCTGGCGTGCGGAATCGCGGCCGTCCTGGCCGGCGCACGCCGCCGCCGCCGCGTGTGAGGGGTAGCCGCTCCGAAAATCGGAAGGTCGGTATCCGGAAATCGCGCGGTCCTCTCCCGAGGACCGCTGTGCCAGCGCAAATTCACGCGAGAAAGCGTGCACGCATCGCTTTGTCCGTGAGGCGCGCTTCTTGCGCTAGGGGGCGCCCGCACACCCTCGCGCCAACCGCGGGTCCCTCCAAGAGGCGACACCGACTTGCAGGAGTTTCCGATGCGGGCCAATCGTTCCATTCTTCATCAAATGTCTGTCGTCGCGGGGGTCGGCCTCCTGGCCGCCGCCTCGGCGCATCTGAGCGCGTGCTCGTCCGATACGAAGGGCCCGCAAGGCCAGTCGACGGAGGACGGTACGGGCAGCGTGGGCATGAACCTTTCGCTCCCGGGCGGCGAGGTCGTGAATACCGTCTCGTGGACCATCACGGGCCCGAACGGCTTCACGAAGAGCAACACGTTCAGCGTGGAGGGCAGCACCGCGATCTCGTTCACGGTCGGCGGCCTCCCCTCGGCCTCGGGCTACACCGTCTCGATCTCGGCCACGACGGCCGACGCGACGGTGACCTGCCTCGGCAGCGCGACCTTCTCCGTCACGGCGGGCATGACGTCGATCGTGAAGGTCCTCGTGCAATGCAATGCGCAGGGCACCGACTCGGGCACCGCGAACATCACGGGCGAGACGTTCCTCTGCGCCAACGCGGGCGGCGTCTCGGCCAGCCCGTCGGAAGCGGCGGTCGGATCGCCGATGGCGCTCACCGCGACGGCCACCGCGCCGAACCCGGGCGGGATCACGTACGCGTGGTCGGCTCCGAGCGGCTCGTTCGCCGCGCCGACCAGCGCGTCGACGACCTTCACGTGCTCGCAGCCCGGCCCCGTGACGCTCACGCTCACCGTGGGCGACGGTCCGGTCCCCGCCGGCGGAACCTGCAACCCCGCGACGTCGACCTCGGCGATCACGGTGACCTGCGACGGCGCCGGCGATGCGGGCGCGGGCTCGGACGCGACGGTCAGCTCGGACGCCTCGGGCGCCTCGGCGTGCAACCTCGGCGCGAGCGGCGCGATCAAGCACGTCATCTACGTGCAGTTCGACAACACGCACTTGAACCGTGACGTCCCGAACGTCGCCTCGGACCTCGAGCAGATGCCCCATCTGCTCGACTTCATCCGCGGCAACGGGACGATGATGGCGAACGATCACACCATCCTCATCTCGCACACGGGCGGCGGCATCCTTTCGACCCTCACGGGCGTGTACCCGGACCGCCACGGCCAAACCGTGAGCAACAGCTTCGTGCGTACGAGCTCCGCGGGCGCGTTCAGCTTCCCGAGCACGTTCCAGTACTGGACCGACACGGTGTCGGCGAGCGGTACCCCGACGGTGCCGAACCTCGTGCAGCCGGACGGCTCACAGATGCCGGCGCCGTGGGTCACGTACACGCGCGCGGGCTGCAACTTCGGTGCAGTCGGCATCGCGGACATGGAGCTCGAGAACGTCAGCACCGGCGCGACCGGCGACATGACGACCGTGTTCGGCGCCAACTCGCCGCAATGGAACGAAGCCAAGACGAACTCGTCGAAGGCCGTCCCCGACT
>Ga0210391_10005673_pt1 | contig 10266 bp, 7 predicted proteins | sample IncBWC12OmetaG_FD_160573 | JGI IMG/M metagenome (GOLD analysis project Ga0210391, IMG submission 160573) | Forest soil microbial communities from Barre Woods Harvard Forest LTER site, Petersham, Massachusetts, United States - Inc-BW-C-12-O ...
ACGCTCGAAGCGCAAGCGGTGACATTCGGGGAAGATCCGCGTTTCGGGCACGAATATTTTCTGCGCGCCGATTCGCTTACGGTGCGTCTGCGCTGGCAAAGTTTTTTCCGCGGGCACATGGAACTGGGCGCAATTGCGCTGCAACATCCCAGCTTGAATCTGGTGCGTAATGAAGAGGGCGACTGGAACGTGGCCGAATGGCTGCCCAAGGCTGGCGCAGGCGCTGCTCCGTCATCCTCGTCATTACCAACCGCCGCGGTGCGCTTCGGCCGCATCGACGTCACTTCCGGGCGAATCAATTTCAAACGCGGCGACGAAAAACTTCCTTTCGCGCTTACGGATGTAAATGGGTACATCGAGCCGGATCGTTCCGGCCGCTGGACGCTGAACCTGGAAGCTGTTCCGGCACGCGCCGCTGTGTTGTTGCAGCAGGCGGGCACGATTCGCGTTTCCGGCCATGTGGGCGGCACTTCGTCGCGACTGCGTCCGGCCGTGCTGGATCTGGCGTGGGATGACGCCTCGCTTTCCGACCTGTTGCATCTCGCACACGGTTATGATTTCGGGGTGCGTGGCGATTTGGGGCTGATCGTTCACGCGGAAACGGAAGGCGATAATTGGGTGCTGCAAAGTCGCGCCGAATTGCGCCGCTTGCATCGTTGGGATTTCGCCGCGCGTCCGGATAATCCCGCCGTCAACGTCAACGCGAAAATGATTCTCTATCCGCTCGCTTCCGGCCTGGACATCACCGAGGCCACGATCGAAGCGCCGCATTCCTGGGCGCGCGCAGATGCGCACTTCGTGTGGCCGTCGGAGGCGGAAACAGAATTTGTGCCCAGGAACCTGCTCCCGACGCCAGCGCAATTCGAAATCACGCAATCGCAACTGGACCTGAGCGATGTGCTCGCCTGGATCCGTGCGTTTCACTCGAACGTGGCCACCGACGTCTTGCTGGGGGGCTCGGCCAGCGTGCGTGCGGGATTTTCGGCGTGGCCGCTGCATGTGACCTCCGCTGCCGGCGCAATCGTGAACGCAAATCTCTCCGGTCCCGCGTTACGCTTGCCGGCGCGCCTTAGCCAGGCGCAATTTCATTACGAGCACGAGGTGTTATCGCTGCTGCCCGCAACTGTTTCCTACGGTGGCACCGATGGCTCATTTCACATCGAAGCTGTCACCGGCGCGGGGCAACGCGAATTTCCCGTCTATCGTTTATCCGGCAATCTGACGCAAGTGCGCGATCTGGTGGCCACGGCCGGCGCGCTAGGATGGAATATTTCGCGCGGCTGGGATCTTACTGGTCCGGTGCGCTGCGATCTACACTGGCAGGGCGCGCGATTTCCCTGGCAGACGCAGCCCACCGGCATCATCGAGTGGGGAGGGGAACCGGGTGGCGCTTCGCTGCTGACGCCCTTCTTGAATCAGCCCGTGAAGCAGATCAGGGCGCGCGCGGAATTGAAGCCCGGCGTACGCCACATCACGCTTTCTTCCGCCGATGCTTTTGGCGCGCGCTGGAGTGGTGCATTCGACCGCTATGAAGATCGGCGCGAGGACCGGAATGCGGATTCACAAGCCGCGGAATGGCAGTTCGCGCTATCCACGGAAGCGCTCTCCTTGGCGGACCTGGATCGCTGGCTCAATCCGCGCTGGCGGCAGAGTCTTCTGAATCGCATGTTGCCGTTCCTGAATTCCAGTTCGCCCGCGAACGCTGTGCCGGAAAATCTGCGCGCGGAAGGCCGCATCAATATAGAGGATCTGGCGCTCGCGCCTTTGGCCCTGCACCATTGGGAGAGCGATGTAAAGATTGGCGGGCGGCACATCGAAGTGTCGCGCGCCACGGCGCAATTCTTTGGTGGCTCGGTAGCAGGCTCGCTTGATGCGCAACTCACCGCGACGCCTGCCTACCACCTCAATTTCGATTATTCGCGCGTGGATCTCGCCGCTCTTACTTCCGCTTTTCCCACACTGGCCGATCTGTTTGCGGGCTCGGCTTCCGGCGAATTCGCACTCGATTCCAGCGGTGCGACACGCGCTGACCTGGTTACTTCGCTCGAATGCCGCGGCACCGCGCACATCACCGATGCCAGGCTGCAGTATATGGGCTTGCTGGAATCCATGCGAGAAGCGGAACGGCGCCCGGGCGTGAGTTCGTTCCCAGCGGCTTCCGCCGTCTTCTCCTGCGGTGATGGAAAAATCATCGTGCAACGCTTGCATTTCACCGGTTCGGCGCAGGATGTGGCCGCCAGCGGCTCTGTGGATTTCTCGCGCAACGTGAATTTGCAGCTGCGCGCGCTTCCTCTCGCCGGTGCCATCGACGCGACGCGCCCCGCCGCCAATGCTGCGCAGCTTTTCAACCTCACCGGTCCCATCCGCTCACCGGATATTCGGCCGTTTAATCCATCCCCATCCAGCGCCGGCGAACAAGAAACCATGGAGCAGCGAAATTGATTGGCCGCCGTCTCGCTCCGTCCGCGTATTTCGTAGCATCCATCGCAACTCTAATGTTGCTTCTGCCAGCGGCCGACGACGCAGGCTCGCAGCGCATACACTTGACTCCAAATTTCACTATGGGCCAATCGTTCCGTTACCACATCGAATCGCGTACCACCACCACAGGGACCACGACCACGCCGATCGCGAATCCCGAAGCGGCCTCGCAACTGAAACAGACCGCCGACCTGGAAGTCCGTCTCGACGTCGTCGGTGTGCAACCTGCCGCGAATGGTACGCCAGGCGCCGCGCGCTTGCGCGCCACCTACGATAAAGCCAGCGCCGCGACGGAAACAGACGCGTACGATCCCGCGGCTGCTGCGCTCGACACGCAATACAACAATCTACAAGGCCGCTCAGTGGAATTCAGCGTCGAAGCCGACGGAAAAATTTCGCACATCACCGGACTCGATGAGGCCGTCTCCAATCCGTCGGCGGCCGCCGCCGTGCGTGCCTGGATCAACGGATTTTCTCCCAGCGCGAATTTGCCTGCGGAAGGAATCGCGGTCGGGCAGAAGTGGTCAGCCGAGCGACCGCTGGAAAATACGCCGCTCGCGAATTTGCTGTGGCGCACGTCGTCCAGTTATTTGCGCGATGAGGCCTGTCAGCTGCCGGCCCCGGCGACAACGTCCGCGCAGATTCCGGCTGAGCGTGACCCGGCGCTCACGACTCCGGCGATTGCAACGGCCAGTTCCGCCGCGCCCCAGAAATCGCCCGGCCCGCAATGCGCGGTTATCCTCACCAGCTTCGATATCCTGCGCCACGGTTCCGCGAGCGCCGACGCCACGCCGGAAGAGTATCGTCACAACGGCTTGCGCACCTCGGGCACATGGACAGGCAAGGGCCAGAGCCTGGACTCGATTTCGCTGCAGACCGGAATGTTGCTACGCTCCACGCAAAGCAGCACGCAAAAAATGGATTTCGAAATCGTCAGCGCGCTTTCAGGCTCGAAGATGCACTACGCCGGGCAAGTGGAAACCCAGTCCGAAATCACGCTAATTCCCATCGCCGCCGCAGCGCCGCTAACTCCGTAAGCGCGATGCTGAGAGCGCCACGCGGCTTACCGGGAATCGGCAAACGAGAAAATCGGCGCGCTGACGGTCGATGCGTTGTACGCTGCACTTGCAGCTTGCCTATTTGGTTTTTGCCTTGCGGAACGATGAAGAATATCGAAGCAGATCGACGGTGCCTCGCGCGCCGCCACGGTGTTCTCGGGAGCACTGGTAATCTTTGGAGTACTCTGGACCCGTCGCTTTGCGCTTGTATGATACGGTTTCGATCTCGATCTCGATCTCGATCTCGCCCGCGCACGCCACACGTAGCGCGGATACCTTTAACAAAAGATTAGATGTGCTCTGCGCACCAGAATGCATCAGCCCCCGATGCATGGCCATCTCACAAACTCACGCTCCAAACAGTTATACTTGGTGCGCATGATTCCTGCATCATACAAACCGAAGAAGAAGTTTATGGAGCTGGCTGTTTCAGAGGCCAAACTTGCCGGTGACCGCGGTGACTATCCCATCGGCGCGGTCATCACCCGTCTGGTGGGCAAACGCGAAGTGGTCATCAGTAGCGCCGGCAACCGCGTGAAGACTTCGGGCTCGAGCATTAAACACGTCGAGCTGGAAACGCTGAAATACGTGTGCAGCGGCTACGGACGTTATCTGCCAGACTTCGTCCTCTACTCCACGCACGAACCTTGTGCGATGTGCGCCGGTGCGTGCGTTTGGTCCAGGATTGGCGCGGTGGTCTACGGCGTTTCGCAGGAAGACATCGCCGCGTACGGACGCAAGTGCGGCACCGAAGATTACAAGTGGCGAGCCTGCCTCATTTCCTGCCGGTTTGTATTCCGTAAAGGCAATCACCACATCCCTGTCGTGGGCGGTTTCCTGCGCCAGGAATGCCAGAAACTTTTCAGCTACAAGACCACGCGCCGCTGAGCCGTGCGTTCCGCTCGCAGTGGGGAAGCCGATGTCCGGATTGGCGGATTTGCGCCACCAACTCCGCAACGGGAAAAAACGGCTTTCTCTGCGTACTGTGCGTCTTTGCGGTAAAACACTTCTCGCCATCCGGCTCCCTGTAACTTTCGGTCGCTCCGACCCTCAGGGCCACGCCCGATGCTGCGAGCACGCGGCGCGCAAATTTGTTATGATTAAAGTTTTCCGCGTAGCGCGTTTTGCGCGCTGAGGACTTCGGCATGAATTTCAAGCTAGCCAGCGACTACGAACCGCGCGGCGATCAACCGCAAGCCATTGCGCAGCTCCTGTCGGGCTTATCCGCCGGAGATCGCCACCAGGTGCTCCTGGGGGTCACCGGCTCGGGCAAAACTTTCACGATGGCTAAGGTCATCGAGGAGATCAACCGGCCGACCATTGTTCTGGCGCACAATAAGACTTTGGCTGCGCAGCTTTTTCACGAGTTCAAATCGTTCTTCCCGGATAACGCCGTCGAGTACTTCGTCAGCTACTACGATTATTACCAACCCGAAGCGTATGTCCCAGCCAGCGACACCTACATCGAAAAAGAATCCACGATTAATGACGAACTGGATAAGCTGCGCATGAGCGCCACGCGCTCGCTCTTTGAACGCCGTGACGTGATCATCGTCGCATCCGTCTCCTGCATTTACGGCCTCGGTTCGCCCGAAGCGTATTACGGCATGATGCTGCTGCTCGAAAAGGGCATGTCCATCAATCGCGAGACGATTCTGCGCAAGCTGGTGGAAATTCAGTACGAGCGCAGCGAAGATTTGCGCCGCGGCACTTTTCGCGTGCGCGGAGATATCATCGAAATTTATCCGCCGTACGACGATCTCGCCGTGCGCATCGAATTGTGGGGCACGCAGATCGAAGCCATCCGCAAGATTGACCCGCTCACCGGTGCAATCCGCCTGACGCGCGAAGGCGATATCACGCGCCAGCCAATCTACCCGAAAACGCATTACGTGTTGCCCGCAGAGCAGCGCGAGCGCGCCATTCAGAGCATTTACGAGGAAATGGAATGGTGGAAGGGGGAACTGAGCCGCCAGGGCAAAATCGTGGAATCGCAGCGCATCGTGCAGCGCACTAATTTCGATATCGAAATGATGCGCACCATTGGCTATTGCCACGGCATTGAAAATTATTCGCGGCATCTTTCCGGGCGTTTGCCGGGAGAAGCGCCGCCGACGCTGCTGGATTACGTGCCGTCCGATTATTTGCTGGTGGTGGACGAATCGCACCAGACCGTGCCGCAGCTGCACGCGATGTATCACGGCGACCGTTCGCGCAAACAGACGCTGGTGAATTACGGTTTTCGCATGCCGTCGGCCCTCGATAATCGTCCGCTCACTTTCGAGGAGTTTGAGCATCGCACCAATCAAGTCGTCTATGTCTCCGCTACCCCCGGGCCGTATGAGCTAACGAAAACCGGCGGCGTGGTGGTCGAGCAGGTGATTCGTCCGACCGGTCTGGTGGATCCGGAAGTGGAAGTGCGCCCGGTGAAGGGACAGGTGGACGATCTGCTGGAACAAATCCGGCAGCGCACGGCGCGCGACGAACGCATTCTGGTCACGACGCTTACCAAGCGTATGGCCGAAGACCTGGCCGAATATTTCGCGGAAGTCGGGATACGCGTGCGCTACCTGCATTCTGAAATTGATACGCTGGAACGCGTGCGCATCCTACGCGATCTGCGCCGCGGCGAATTTGATGTGCTGATCGGCATCAACCTGCTGCGCGAAGGTCTGGACCTGCCCGAGGTTTCGCTGGTCGCGATTCTGGACGCGGATAAGGAAGGATATTTGCGCAGCGCTACGTCTTTAATTCAGACGATGGGCCGCTGTGCGCGTCACGTGGAAGGCCGCGCGATTTTGTACGCGGATCGCATGACGGACTCGATGCGGCAGGCCATCGGCGAAACTAGCCGCCGCCGCGCCATTCAGGAAACCTACAATCGCGACCACAACATCACGCCGCAATCCATCATCAAGTCCGTGGATATGCAGCTGGCGCGGATCATTGAAGCCGATTACCTGACGGTGCCGGCGGACGAGCCGGTGATCGGCGAAATCACCAGCGAAGCGCAAATGGTACAGGCCATCGCGCAACTGGAAACGCAAATGCGCGAAGCCGCGAAAAATTTCGAATTTGAACGCGCTGCGAGCATTCGCGATCGCGTGCGCGCACTAAAACAACGCGACCTGGGCGCCATTTTTTCTTCGACTACGACCGATGCGACGACGGCGACTGCCGTTAGTGAAAATGTCACCGGCGAGAATACCGGTTCAGTTGTTGCGGTTGCCGAGCCGACGTCATCTTCCAAGCCAAAGACCTCCGCCAAAGCTCGCAAACGCTCCGCCAAATCGTAGGGGGTGGCATGCCGTGCGCGCTGCAGCGGTGACCAATCCCGGAGCCAACGCATCCCGGGGTATCTCGGCGTCCTCTGCGGTGACGCGGTACAAGCGTTCCCAACATGGCGAGGTCCGGCTCCAGCCCGGGCCTCGCGCTGAAACTTTTCGCGATATCGTCTAATATCTTCTGTTCCTATTGCCGAGTGGGAAAAAGACCAGTGCGCAAAACTCGATCATCCATCGCCTGCACGCGCCTGCTGCCGGGTGTGCTCGCGTTGCTCGCTCTTCTTGCTGCGCCGACTGGGGCGCGCGCACAGGACGCGCCGCCGCAATATCCTCCCGGCAACGAATTCGCGGTGTGGGGAGGCTACTCGCTCGGCAATTCCCAGGTGTTTGGCGTCGAGACGAACCGCCAGCTCGGGGAATTTGCGTTGCGGTACGCGCGCACTCTCTACGACAAGCCGTTCACCTCGCTGCAATACACCCTCGACGTGATCCCAGTGGAAACGGTGCGGCAGTACCGCTTCGCCGTGTGCATGCCTACGCCGACCACAACCGCTTTCTGCGCGAACGGACGCGAGACGGTGTACGGCGGCGGCGTGAATCCTATCGGGTTGAAGCTGAATTTTCGCCGTGAGCACCGCTTGCAGCCGTTCATCGCTTCCACGGCGGGATTCGTGGCGTCGCTCAGGCCCGTGCCCGTGGATATTCCCGGCGGTACGCAATTCAATTTTACGTTTGATTTTCAAACAGGATTGGATCTGTTCAATTCATCGCGCAACCGCGCGTGGCGATTCGGCTACAAATACCAGCACATCTCGAACGCCTACCGCCACGACTTTAATCCCGGCGTGGATTTCCACTTTGTCTTTTTAAGCTACTCGTTCTTCAAATGACCATCGTCTTTCTCTGTGCCCGCGATGCGGTTCTCGGGGTTAGATCTCTCGTCCCTCTCACACCACGCCGCGCTTTAACTCCTCAATCGCATAAAACGTTCCGCGCCAGCGAATCCCGCCCTGCCGCAAAGTCACAAACGTGGACCGCACTATCATCCAACAAACGATTAAAGCCCCCAGCGGTTGCGTCACGGCATAGAACGGCGACTCTTCAAATTCCATCGCCGCGCCTGCCTGCGCCATCAGCGGCAGCACAATCGCCATCACCGCAAATATCCGCGCCCATCCGTGCACAAACGGCAAAGCCACCCACGGCAGCACGAACATCAGCAAATTACCAGCGACCTGTCCGACCGCGACCCACAGGCGAAAACCTGTCGTGGCATAAAAATTTTTGGTCGTGCCGCGGATAATATTCCCCAGGCCCGCATGCCAGCGCACGGTCACCGCGCGCCCCGCTCTTGCGACACCCGAGCGCAAGCCCGCTTCCTTCACCAGTTTTCCCACTTTCACATCGTCCACCACCTCCATTGCCAGGCGCCGGTGCGTTCCCATTTTCTCGTAAGCGTTGCGCCGGAGCAGTTGAAACGCTCCAATGCCGATGTAGGCGCGCGATTGGGGGTCGCTCGCCCGCCACGGCCGCAGACCCAACATGAAGGACATCGCAAAAAACGTCATCGCGATTTTTTCGCCCGGCGTGAACATTTCCGCGTGGCACAGCAGCGTCAGATGGTCCCAATTTTGCTTTTCCGCGAGCGCGACCGTCGTGCGCAAAACGTTCGGCTCGAATCGTACGTCTGCATCCGTCAGCACGAGCCACTCGCCGGTGCAGTGTTCGAAGGCTTTTTGCAATCCGTGCGGTTTGCCAAGCCAGCCTGCGGGCAGAGATGTGACATGGACTACTTTCAGGCGAGGATTTCGGCGCGCGGCCGAGTCTAAAATTTGTCCGGTCGCATCTTTGGAGCGGTCGTCCACGGCGATCACTTCATAGTCCGCATAATCCTGCGCGAGAAAAGTCGCGAGCGCTGCCGGCAGTTTCTCGGCTTCGTCCAGCGCCGAAAACAAAATTGAAACGCGCGCTGCTGCCTGCGGTCTTCCGCTGCGGTCGGCGATTTCCGGCGCGGGCAGTTGTATTTGAGACAGTGCGGGAATCACCAGCGCTCCGCGCGCCAAATCAATCGCCGCGAGTAACCATGCGAACGCGATGAATCCGAGCAATCCCGTCCAGAACCAATGCAAGTGTGAATTTCCTCCAGCGCGAGCGCGGCGAACACGCTATGCTATCACTTTGCATGTCGCGCTCTGTTTCCATCGTCGGCGCAGGACGCCTGGGCCGCGCGCTCGGCCGCTCGCTTCGCCGGCTCGGTTGGCGCATCGGCGCTGTCGTCACGCGCTCTGCCGTCCATTCACGTGCTGCGGTGCGCGCGATTGGGGCAGGAACTCCGTTCGCCACACTCCCGAGCGAAGTTATGGATGCCGATGTTATTCTGTTAGCGACGCCGGACGATGTTCTGGCGGAAGTTGCGGGCAAGCTAGCCAAGCTAGCAGGAAATAAATGCCGCGGCAAGATCGTGCTGCATGGAAGCGGCGCGCTGGACCATTCGGTGCTGCGTGCGCTCGCACGATGCGGCGCAGCTACCGGCTCGATTCATCCAATGCAAACCTTTACGAAAAATTCGCAGCCGAATCTGAAGGGCGTGATTTTTGCCGTTGAAGGCGATGCGCGCGCGCGTCGTGCCGCTGCCGCAATCGCACGCGCTCTCGGAGGAATTCCTGTGCCGGTGGCAAGCCGCAACAAGCCCGCGTATCACGCTGCCGGCACGTTGGTTGCGGGCCACGCGCTGGCGCTGACCGAGGCCGCCGCACAACTGCTCATCCAGCTCGGCTTCACGCGCCCGCACGCCGTGCAGACGTTGCTGCCGCTGATGCGCCAGATGCTCGACAATTTCGAAAAGCACGGCCCGCGCGCCGCCTGGACCGGCCCTGCTTCGCGCGGCGATTACGCCACAGTCGCAAAGCATCGCGAAGCGCTGCGCCGCTATCCCGGCGAATTCGGTGATTCCTACGCAACGCTGGTGCGCCTCTCCGCGCGCGTGCTCGCGAAAAATCCAACTGCTACGCTGAAGCAGCTCGATCGCGCTCTGAAAAATTCCAGGAGGAACTCGCATTGAAGAACCTGCACATCCCAGTCGAACACGCAACGCTCGGCAACGGCTTACGCGTAGTCATTTCGCCGGACCGCTCCGCGCCGGTGGTGACCGTCGGGGTCTACTATCAGATCGGATTTCGTCTCGAGCCGCGCGGGCGCAGCGGCTTCGCGCATCTTTTTGAACACATGATGTTTCAGGGTTCGGAAAACGCTGGCAAAATGGAACACATTCGCCTGATCAATTCTTCCGGAGGCATGCTCAACGGCACCACCAATTACGACATCACCAATTATTTCGAATCAGTGCCTTCGAATGCGCTGGAACGCGTGCTGTGGCTGGAAGCCGATCGCATGCGCGCGCTGAAAGTGGACGACGAAAACCTGCGCAACCAGCGCGACGTGGT
>Ga0210391_10005674_pt1 | contig 10266 bp, 11 predicted proteins | sample IncBWC12OmetaG_FD_160573 | JGI IMG/M metagenome (GOLD analysis project Ga0210391, IMG submission 160573) | Forest soil microbial communities from Barre Woods Harvard Forest LTER site, Petersham, Massachusetts, United States - Inc-BW-C-12-O ...
CGGCCTCGACGTAGGCGATGGCGTTGGCCATGGTGAAGGCCACCTCCTGCGCCGCAGTGGAGCCCGCCTCGCGAATATGATATCCGCTGATGGAGATGGTGTTCCATTCCGGCAGCTCTCGAGCGGCCCACGCGAATAGATCGGTGATTATCCGCATCGCCGGCCGCACCGGGTAGATATACGTTCCGCGCGCGATGTATTCCTTCAGAATGTCGTTCTGAATAGTGCCGGAGAGCTTGCGTAGGTTAGCGCCCTGGCTACGGGCCACCAATACATAGAAACTCAACAGAATCGCTGCTGTGGAGTTTATGGTCATGGACGTAGTGATATCACCCAGGTGGATGGCGTCGAACAGGCGGCACATGTCGTCTAAAGTGCAGATGGCCACTCCCACCCGGCCCACTTCGCCGGCCGCGAGTTTGTGATCGGAGTCCATGCCCATTTGGGTTGGCAGGTCGAAGGCAACTGAGAGTCCGGTAATGCCTTGCGATAGCAGATAACGGTAACGCCGGTTGCTTTCCTCGGCGGTGCCGAATCCGGCGTACTGGCGCATGGTCCACAGCCGGCCGCGATACATGTCCGGGTATATTCCCCGGGTATAGGGGTACTGCCCGGCAAGCTCACCTGTGTAAGCGATGCGGTCAGTCATGATTTGGAGATCTTCCTGGCGCGCCAGAACGACGATATTCCGAACCAGCCCATGATGAGCACGAATGGAATGGCGAGGGCCAAATGGGCGCCACTGCCCTCTTTGCCGAAGCTTCGGACGGCCGATGGTACCGGCAGCAGTGCCAGGACAATAAAGAAGAAGCCGATCACCTGATTCCAAAGGATATGGATAGGACGCGCAATCCCCGGCAGGACGTGGAACGCTAACTTCTTCGCTTTGGCGAACATGACTCCAGTACTAGTGTAGCGAAGGACGCCGCTAACGAGAATGTAAAGTTGAGCCGATATATTAAGGGGAGCGAAACGCCCGGCTTGGAGCACTCATGATTTGATGAAACTGTCGTCGCCTTGACGACATCCGAGTTGGGGCGCTCATAATTTGGATGAAACTGTGTTCGCCTTGACAACATCCAGAGATTAGGGTGTTATGCTGATAGTGGCCCGCAAAGAAAGGGGCGAAGCTTGGAAGAAAAACTGAAAGAGCTGATGCAGGAACTGGGCAACGCGATCAACGAGTCGCTCTCGGACTCCGATCGCATTGCGGCTGCCATCGGGGAGATCAAACGGGCTGGATACGACGTTTTTCTGGTCCTGGAGGCCACCATTGGATTCAACAAGCGGGATGAATCCGGCGAGTACGAATCCGATGAGGCTGAAGTAGAGCCAGACGCGGCGCCGCCTCCCAAGCGACGATTCGAGTCTACCGGCCGGATCAAACTTACGTCGCAGGATCACAAGTTCTTAAAGGCGCTTAAAATAGCCATCGACGAAGATAAGAGTTAGCTAGGCCAAAAGTTAGCGACGCCAAAAGTTAGCAACGCTAACGCTGATGAAGCAGTTCCTGGTACACCTGCCAGGTTTCCCCCACTGCCCTTTCCCAACTGAATTCCCCGCTTCTCTTCAAGCCTTGTTGAATAAGAGCTTCTCGCAGCGCGCCGTCGTTCGTGAGGTTCCATAGACCCTGAGATACCGAAGCGACGTCCGTCGGGTCTACCAAGAGGGCGGCATCGCCAGCCACTTCCGCCATCGCCGACACATTGGATGTTAGAACCGGTACGCCGCGCGACATTGCGTCCAGCAGCGGCATTCCAAATCCTTCATCGAGGGACGGAAACGCAAATATCGAGGCCCGGCCGTAGAGATCTTCCAGCGTGGGATCCGTTACGTATCCCAGAACCTGAATATCGCTCTTGCGTGGACTTCGCTCTATCCGCGCGAGCGCTTCCTCGGCACCGAATCCGAAGGAACCGGCCAATACAAGTTTCCAATCCGATGCGACGCCTTCGAAGGCCTCCACCAGCCTCGCGACATTTTTGCGGCGCTGGATGGCCCCTACGAAAAGAATCATCTGCTCGCGGTTTCGGAGTTGTTGGCCGGGCGGCGGGGGTTGGGTGCCGTGCGGGATCACCCGGATCCGATCCGGCTCAACTTTAAGAAGTTGCTCGACCTGACGGGCCGTGAAGCGCGAGACGGCGATGATCAGATCGGAGCGTTCGGCCGCGGCCCGGGCCTGGGCGGCGAATCTCGAGCGAAAATCGGGCGTGGAGTAGTCGCCGCTCAGGACGAAGAGGTCGTGAAAAGTGGATACGGTGCGCCGGTGACGAGCGTCGATGCGCTGGTTCAGGCCATGAAAGAGATCGGCTTGCCGGGGCCAAGTGCTCCATAACAATCGTCGGCTGCTGTTAGGCGGAAGGCGGTCGGAAAATGACGCCAACAGCCGATGAGGGCGGTAGCAATGAAGGAAACGAGCTTCTGGATGCGCGAACGCGAGGCCATTCAGAATGTGCCGCGAGTACACTCCCACGCCCGACAGATTCGGGCCCAAACTATAGGTCGCATCCAGGGCGATTTTCAGAGGCTGCTGAAAAACCAAGTCACCAACTCCGTTGAAGACGCCCCGTGGCGCACGCACTTTTGCGTGCTGCATCGACACTCGTGTCGATGTCCGCCCGACGCCGAGACGAGTCTCGGCGCAGCACGCAAGAGTGCGTGCGCCACACGTCGCGGCTCAGAGTCGGCATATGGTGTTTACAGCCCCTTACCGAACCGTGAACATGAGTGAGTCCGTTTCAATCTGCAAGCATAACGGTTTTGGTGCGCCTGTGGGCGCCCTCGGCGAATTCACTGCCATCGTGGCCCAGCATTTCATCTAAACTGGCGTCCGCTCGGATCTCGGCAAGCGAATAGCGGATCGTACCCGGCGGCTCCTCAATGGCCAGCGCTGCCCGGTTCAACATGGCATCCAGTGTCGTCTCGGTTAACCCCGCCGTCATCAGCGCGAAACGGTTCTGGCCCACCCGGCCAATCAAAGCCGGGGGCTCGAAAGTGGACCCCAGCAACTCCGCGGTTCGCAATAGCAGAAGGTCGCGCGCTTCGCGGTTCTTTAATGTTTCTTTTGGAAGCTGGGAGATTTCTATCGACGCCAGAAGCAAGGGGACGCGGGTCAGGCGCGAGAAGTGCATATAGTGCATCCCAATGGAGAGGAAGCTGGGGCGGGTAAGCGTACGGGTGAAATCGTCCTCGAAATGTGAGGGACTCCGCATCGCGATGCCAAGCTGGCGCTCCATGGCATAGCGCAGCGACCGGGCCAGCGGCGCGCATTCCAGCTCCGCTTTCAGCAACACATCCTGCGCTCCCTCGCGAAGCAGCAGGTTGGCAAGATTCGCGTCCTCTTCATCTGCCAGAACAATGATGGGAGCTCCGCGGGCGCAATCATTTACCTGATGGAACGTATCCAGCAGCACGGGGTTGTCGGGCAGGCTCAAATTGAGCAGCACAACGTCAAAGCAATCGCCGCGCAGGCAATCCAGCGCGTCCCCGAGTTGTTCGACCTGTACCACGCGGGCAGCCAGCCAATTGCTCCACTGCCGGTTTTCTTCGATTTCGTCCAGCGCCTGGGACAGCAGGTATTCGTCCTCGAGATCGTCCTCTACCAGCAATATTTTTAGTGATTTTGAATTGGACACCTGCCGGTATCGTGAGCGGCGTCCGGGTTTTGTATCAATCCGCGTGAGGAAATTGGTCCCCTTGCTGACGAGTCAGTGTGAAAACTCGAAAACAACGTCGCGTAACCACGACCCATAGTAGTCGAGGCGTTCCCGACGCGCGATATGTGGACGCGATGAGGAGTTTTCACACAGACTCTGACGCGCGGGGCTACAAGTCAGCGTCTTGATGACATTTGATGGGTCCCTGACCCGGCGAAAAAAATCGGCATGCGCACGGGGTTGGCAGACGGAAACGTCTGCCTCACATTGACGCACAAGAACCGACGACCAAGTGGCGCAGGCGCTTTCGCCTGCGAATCGGATTTTCTCCCGGGTTAACGCGCTCTTCCAATTGGAACTACTGTCCGCAGGTTTTTGTGCCGCCGTGGTTTTGAATTTCGGTTGCTACTTCGCCGTAGCCGTTCTCAAGAGCAGCCTGGTAGGGAGTTTTGCGATTGTTGCCGCACACATTTGGATTCGCTCCCCGGTTGAGCAACAGCTTTACTACCGCGACCTTGCCGAAAGATGCGGCCGCGTAGAGCGCCGTTGTCCCGGAGCCGGTGTTTAAGCGGTTCACCAGAGCGCCGTGATCGAGCAGCGTGTCTGCGATGGCGTCGAATCCTTTGAGAGAGGCGTCCTCCAGCGGACTGGTTCCGTTGGGGCCGCTTATGTTTGGATCGGCGCCATGCTCCAACAGGACGCGCACTACCTGGCTTACTCCAGCGGCGGCGGCTACGTCGAGAGGTGTCAAGCCGGATGGCAAAAGATCGTTCGCGCCGGCTCCGTGTCGAAGAAGAGCCTCGGTCAGAGCGGGCTTACCTTTTCTAACGGCTGCTTCCATGGTCTTGCCGACGAATTGGGGAGTCTCCTGCTCTTTTGGTTGAGCCTCGAGCAATACCAGGGCGGCATCTTCTTTGCCCATTCGTATCGCGTTGTCCAAAGGCGTGTAGCCTCGATTGTCCGGAATCGCAAGGTCCGGATGGAACTGAATCAGGTATCGAATAACTTCGGTACGGCCCATGAACGCAGCTTCGTTAACGGGTGTGGCGCCGGTCTTAGTGTCCGGTTCATTCAGGTGAGCGCCGTGCGCCAGAAGAATCGCTACGCTGTCGAGGGACCCGACCCAGACGGCATAATCCAATGGACTGGCTCCCTCTTTATCGCGTACATTCACCTCCGCGCCGTCCTGGATCAGGAACCGGATCATGTCCAGATGACCTTCTCTTACCGCGGTAAACAGCACCGTGCGTCCTGTGGGCCCCTTCGCATCGACATGCGCGCCGGACGAGATCAATTTCCAAGCCAGGCGTTGATTGCTGTTCAAAACGGCAAGGCCCAGCGGCGTCTCGTTCCCGCCGTATTGTTCCAGGTCCTTCCCGGTCATTACCAACGCGTTCGGATCCGCGTGCTCATTGAGCAGTAGATCGACGGCATCCGTTCGATTCCACTGGATGGCAAACCACAGGGGTGTGTGTCCGTGGACCGGCTGGTTGGGATCGAAACCGACCGAAAGGAGGGTTTCGATGGCATGCAGATCGCCATCCTTTACGGCCTTCAGAAACATTTGTTCGGCTGATGATTCGGCTCGCAAAGAGGTCAGCGAAAGCGCCAGCACGAACAACAGCAACTTCATGGGTATTATTCGCCGGATACCGGCTTCCAGGTCTTATCCGGATTGAAGCGTGTGATGGCGCGCGCCAGCGTGGCTGTTGGCGGGCCGAGGTCCTTTTCGTAGACGATGCCCTGGTGGTTCACGATCAAGGTCTGGATTCCTGAAACGCCGTATTCCGCGGGCCATGCCACCATAGCGAAGCCGCCGATCATTACGCCCTTCACCACGTAGTCCATGGCGCCGCCCTGCGCATCCGGACCTTGCGCCTTCAGGATGTGGAAAAAGTAGCCGTGATAGGGCACCGGCTTCTTGCCTTGCCCTTGTAAGATGACGGCGGCTGCGCCGGCGAAGGACTTGGGCACCAGCGATTCCGATTCACCTTCGTAATAAAGACCGTCCTGCTTGCCCGGCGCGCTGATTATGTGCTGCGCGTATTCTAAAACGCCATTGGCATCGCGATCGCGTGATGCATATTCCATCTGGGCTTCCACGTAGCCGCGGCAGACGTCGATGGCGGCCAGTTCATTGCGGCCCACTCGCCGCGCCAAAATTTCCACGCGGCCTACCGCGGCGTCGAAATGCCATCGGCCATTCTTACGAATCAACGGCACAGGGAAAGGCCAGTTCTGATCGCCGACCACGACGACGGCCCGGTTCAGATTATCCTTATCCGGCTCTACCTGCAATTTCGCCTTTGCGCGGGTGGCGAATTGCGCGCGGACGGCCTTGTCGTCGGCTGCATCGCCGGACTGCACAATGTCCTTGCCGCCCGGTCCGAAAAGTTTCAGCAGGGCAGCGGAGTCATTCTGCTCAGCCGCATTAACCAAAGCCTGCGCGGCTTCTTGAGGAGTGGCGAAAGTTTGCTGGCTCTCCGGCGGAGCGGCGCTCATGAACGAAGCTGCCGCCAGAAACGCCGTTACAAATTTCATGATCGACATGTTTGCCTCCTACCTCCGTCTCCCGCCGCCGCTCGGCGCTGGAGCGGCCCTAGGAGCGGGAGCGCTTCTGGCTGCACCCAAGCTCGAATAGCCGTGCTCGGCATGAGTTCCGGCCGCTGATCCGTGTTCCATGCCGCCGAATACTCCCCGATTGTTTTGCTCGGGCGGTGTACTGCGAGGAATCTCGCGGTTGCCGAAGCGTTGCGACTCAGCCGCTGGCTCATTGCGTGACGCTTCCGGGATGGATCGCGGCGCCACGGCTTGCCGCACGTTGCCGCGGTACTGTTCGTTCAACTCTGAACGCGCGTAGGGCACTCCAGCGCGATGCGCCGGATCGTGCTGCCACACCGAGGTACCGTGCACATTAGCGAGATGGCTGGAGTTGAAGTTGTATTGATGAATAAATGCGTTGTTGACGATCACCGCATGGCTGCCCCAGCCGGGATGCCAACCCCAGCCGCCCCATCCATGCCAGCCGAATCCGAAATAGAAACCCATATTGATGCCGATGCCAAAGCCGAACCCCAGTCCGTCCACAACGACGCCAGGGCCGGGCCAGAACCAGCCAGGATAGGGATACCAGAGCGGTGGCCCCCAGATCCATGCCGGATTGTAGACCGGGACATAGATCACGGCGGGGTCCGTCGGCTCGATTTCTATCACCGGCTGGCCGTTGTCGGTGGTGGGGATGACGTTCTCCTGCGGCGAGGAGGCCAATTTGCCCGCTTGCTGGGCACGCTGGCGCATGCGCTGTACGGCATCCATCACATCTTGTTGCTGCGCCAGAAACGCGTTGCCGAGGTTGGTAGTCCAGGTGACGTCATCATTCAAGCGCTTGAGAACGTCGGGGAACACCACCAGGGCTTGAACGCTGGGATCCCAATTCTGCTGTTGGACGGCTTGGGTGAGTGCCGGACCGCTGAGGCCCGGATTATGCTGGAGCCATTGATAAGCCTCCACCACTTCCAACGGATAGGTGCTGGCAACAAGCAGTTGGCTGAGCAGCGGGTCCGGGTAGAGCGCGATGGGCGCCACCAGATCGTCCAGTTGGTCGGGCGTGAGGGCTTGGTTTGGAGGCGGAAGCTGGGGCGGGGGCGGTTGATCCTGCGGTAACACACACCGGCTTCCGAGGACCGTCAGCGCCAGGAACAGCAGAGCGGAACGTGCTCGCGAGGTGAACATGTTGGCCTTTGGGTTACGACAACGTCCGAATCAATCTGATTATAGCTGCTGAAAGGCACCGACTCCCTCACGGTCGCGGTTCGGTAGCGGTGCTTTTCGACAGCGCCTAGGTTTCAACCCTCTAGATGCTGGCCACGATCTCGTCGATCTTTTTGATCTTACCGCCGGCAAAGGTAAACCATTGGACACCGCGGACGCTGTAGGGCTGGCCGCTGGATTTGAATATTCCGCTCTCGTGCAATAGAACGGCGACGGAGTCACCTTGAGAAATCATGCCTTCGACTGCGGGCTTTTGGTCAGCCACTTCGCCGAAATTTCTCCGGGTTGCGGCAAGAACCTTTTCGCGACCCCGCCAGGTTCCATCCAGCGGGCCTAATCCGCGAATATGAAGCTCGATATCCTCCGCCAGATGTTCACCGAACGAGTTGAAGTCGCCTTGGATGATGGCGCCATAGGCACGGTGGAGAATGGTCTGAGGGTCGCCGTTGTCGGGGGTAGCCGCGGCGCCCACCACTTCAAGAAATTTATCTGTGTATTCAGGATCCATTGCCTGACAATAATACAACCCAGGGGAGATTGGAAAATATTCCAGCGCTTGGAGAGGGGTGAGCTATTGGTTTCAATGATTTACTTCTGGAACTTCACTTGCGTTTTTTAACGGCGTGAGGAAGAACTCATGAGACTCAAACGAATTCTTGCTGCTGCTGCGCTGACGATTGTAACTTTGCTTACGATCCCAACCGGCTTCGCGGGCGTGGATGTGGGCGTCAGCGTAGGCACCATTCCGCCGCCACCCCAGGTTGTTCCTGGTGCTGTTGGAATTGCGCCAGGGCCGGGTTATGTCTAGACAAACGGGTATTGGGACTGGTCTGGAGGCGCCTGGGCCTTACCGCCGCACGGTTCTCACGTTTGGGTTGAACCGTACTATCACCCCTATCAGGGGCACTACCACTACCATCGTGGCCATTGGCGTTAATGCTGAGGGCAAGCCTCCGGTCGGCGCTAGCGTCCTAGCCGGTTCAACTGCTCGCAGTCGTCGCAAAGCCTATAGTTGCCGGTGCCCTTGCGGCGCTCCTCATCCCCTATATCGCGGCCCACAGGGCACACGCTGTTGTTGTGGTAGATGCGCCTGGGAATGGGCTTATTGGCCTCATTTAGGGAGTGGAAGCTGGGTACGTTGGGCATTTGGCAGCGTTGTTAAGACTCTACGGGAGACTGTTTTGCGTCAGCCCTGTACGAAAGATAGGTTGCACGATTATAACCGGCATGTTTTACTGGGCTTCGCTCCCAATTCTCACCAGAACGATTAATTTGGGGATGGCAAGCGAATTGTGACCTTGGCAGATATCATGAATTCCAAACAGCGGGTGCTCTCTAATCGAGATGTTTTCCCTCCGGCGGTGTCCTGGCGAGCGAGACGCGCGACGGAACCGTCTCGTGCCCCGGTTGTCCTTATCGTCGATGAGGACCTGGGTTTCGTCTGGTGGCTGGGCCAGATGTTTAGCGAGGCCGGCTGTCAAGTCGTGCCAGCTCTTAATCCCGAGCAGACCGATTCGTTTGCACAGAACTTAAACGTGGATGTGATTGTCGTCAATCCGGAGTTGGCCGGTGTCCCTGAGCTAATCAGAGGCATGAGTTCCCCGCGGCCTCCCAAGATCGTCGCCATTCGCAACCACAATTCCGGTGTCCGCAGCGGTGTCCGTGCCGACGCCACGTTAGAGCGGCCGTCCGGTTGGGGCAACGTTTCGCAGAACGAATGGCTAGGATGTGTGCGCAGACTGGTGAGAGACGTCCAGGCCACGCGGGTCGCATACCCACAGTGCTCCTGAGTTCTCCGGATACCGGCGTTCAAGCATAGCCGGCGCGAAGTTAATTCTCCAGGCGCATGGTTCGAGTTATTATCGAATGGCAGCGATGTCAGTCGACCTTACCGATCCAGTTTCTCCCCGCACTCGTTCTGTCGTTCTTGCGATCTGCGCGATAACGGTTGCCGGACTGACGGTTTGCGAACGATCGCTAGGGACTAAAGTTCCGCTGGCCTCTCTTTTTTTTCTTCCACTGCTGGTTGCCGCTGCGTTCGTACCTCGCTGGATGATCTTCCTGCTCTCGATCGCGCTGGTAGCGGAGCGCGAGATTTTCGGTCCTTTTGCATGGGATCAGAGCGCGCCGGTGCGGGTGAGCTTGAGCCTGGTGGCATTTACCGGAGCAGCACTGTTTGCCGGCGAACTGGTTCGAAACGGCAGAATCATGCGCAGAATGCAAGAGGAAGCGCAGGCCCGTTCGGACGCCGAAGGCGAAGCGCGCGCCTTGGTGGAGAGCAGCCCCGCGGCGGTGCTAACAGTGGACTCGGAAGGAAATATAGCCAGGGCGAACGAAGCGGCCCGGCGGCTGTTGGGATTTCCGAATGGGTCGCCCGCCGGGGAACCCATCGAGAATTACATTCCACTGCTCAGCAAACTGCTGCGATCGAAGCCAACCATTCGGGTGATGCGTACGGTGGTGGAGGCCAGCGGCCATTTGCGCGGAGGCGAGACGTTCTACGCGCACATTTGGGTTTCTCTTTATGAAGGCCGTTCCGGTCCGCGCCTGGCGGCGATCATATCCGACGTCACTGAGCAACTTCGCGATCGCGAGGAGAGCGGCCTGCGGCAGCTGCTCAGCAGCTCGCGAATCATCGCGGGCGCGGTATCGCACGAAATACGCAATCTGGCGGCTGCCGCATCCGTTCTTTATCAGAACTTGAACAACTCTCCCGGCCTCAAGGGCAACGCGGACTACAACGCGCTGGGCAGCGTTATTGAAAGTGTCTTGAAACTTTCATCCCAGGAGCTTGAAGACGACAGTGAAGAAGTGCTGGAAGGTGTGGATGTCGCCGAGC
>Ga0210391_10005676_pt1 | contig 10265 bp, 10 predicted proteins | sample IncBWC12OmetaG_FD_160573 | JGI IMG/M metagenome (GOLD analysis project Ga0210391, IMG submission 160573) | Forest soil microbial communities from Barre Woods Harvard Forest LTER site, Petersham, Massachusetts, United States - Inc-BW-C-12-O ...
ACGCCGTCTGCAGGCGCTGGTGGACGACCCCGGTTTGGTGGATGAGTACCGTCAAAAGGCCCGCCAACACGCCAGCGAACACTATCGCTGGGACGACGTGGTGGAACAACACATCCTATTTTACCGGCAGATCTTGGCCGGCAAAGAAGGCCAAGAAGCGGTCGAATTAGTCCGGCAGCGAGGCGCTTGATCAGAATCTACCGTGCTGAATCCGGCGGCGCAAGGCCGGGCGCTTCAAAGCGCTTCCAAACAAATCTGATTCCTGACGAAATCCTGTATCTCGAAAGTTGACCTGCAATGCGCATCCAAGTGGAATCGCGTCCGCTCGAAAATATGGCCGTGATTGTTCCTGAAGTTTTTCAGGATTCCCGCGGTTTCTTCATGGAGACCTACCGGGCGGATCAATTCCGCGAGCTGGGGTTACCCGTCAACTTCGCCCAGGATAACCACTCCCGGTCAGTGAAAGGCGTGGTCCGGGGGCTCCACTTTCAGTGGGAGCCGGCCATGGGGAAGCTGATGCGCGTGCCTCTCGGCCGGGCGTTTCTGGTGGGGGTCGATATTCGCAAGGGATCCCCGACGCTCGGGCGCTGGGCCGGGGTTGAGTGCTCGGGGGAGAACCGCCGCCAAGTCTGGGCGCCCGCCGGCTTCGCCCGTGGGTTCGCAGTGCTATCCGACATGGCGGAGATCCAGTACAAATGCACCGGCATGTACAACGCAGGGGCCGAATCCGGAATTCTCTGGAACGATCCGGCGATCGGGATCGAGTGGCCGGTCGCAGATCCGATTCTTTCCGCAAAAGACGCCCAGGCGCGCACGCTGGCCGACTGGCTGGCCTCCGCGGAATCGAATCTCTTCGCTTACCACGCGGCGCCCGAAGTCGCGCTGGCTGTGGGCTGAGCCATCCCGGGGTTGAACCCAAGTCAAACTTCACGGAGCAACTCATGAGACTGCTGATCGCTGGAGGCGCCGGCTATGTCGGATCGGTGCTGATTCCCCGGCTGCTTGAGCGGGGCTACAAAGTCGATGTGGTCGACCTGTTCTGGTTTGGCAACCACTTGCCGCGTCCGGTCGGAACTCTTAATAAAGATATTTTCCATCTCACGGTGGAGGACCTCGAACCCTACGACCAGGTGATCTTCCTGGCCGGACTCTCGAACGATCCCATGGCGGAGTTCTCGCCCAGCAAGAACTTCATCTTCAACGCCGCCGCGCCCGCCTACCTCGCCTACATCGCGAAAAAAGCCGGGGTCAAGCGCTACATCTACGCTTGTTCCTGCTCGGTGTACGGATACACGGAAAACGAGCTCTACGACGAGGGACGGCCGGTCGCCTCCAGCTATCCCTATGGCGTGTCGAAATTGCAGGGCGAGCAGGCTGTAACTCAGTTGCGCGACGATGATTTCTCCGTCATCTCCCTGCGCAAGGGCACGGTCTCCGGCTTCAGCCCGCGCATGCGTCTCGATCTGGTAATCAACTCCATGTTCCGGAACGCGGTGCGGGATAGCGAAATTACCATTAACAATCCAACCATCTGGCGGCCCATCCTGAGTATCGAGGATGCGGCCACCGCCTACATCCGCGCCATTGAAGCGAATCCGAAAATCTCCGGCATCTTTAACATCGCTTCCGGGAATTACACGGTGGGCGAAATCGGCGATCTGGTCAAGGCCGCAGTGGAGGAACGCCTGGGAGGAAACGTCCGCCTGCAGATCAAGCATATTCAGGATTTTCGCAACTACAAGGTCAGCGTGGAGAAAGCGGCGAACGTTCTCAGCTTTCATCCCACCGGCGACGTGAAATCCATCGTCTACAACCTCATCGACCATTTGGACAAGTTCCGGGACTGGGACAATCCGCTGTACTCGAATATCCATACCTTCAAGAAACTGGAAAACGGCCTGGAGATCCACGCCATGCGCAGCGTCACCGTGGGGGCATGAATGAGCCGCAAGAGCCTAGAGGAAAGCCCCAAGAGGAAAGACCGTCCCAACTCGAAGGCCGGGAACGCTAAGACATGACGAGCGCGAAGCGAACGATTGCCGTCATCGGCGGCAACGGACAGCTCGGCAGTGACGTGGTGGCGGCCTTCGCCGGCAGCGGCGAAGTTTACTCGCTCACTCACCAGGATTTGGAACTCGCGGCGCTCGACTCGGTCGCCAGCTGTCTCCGCCCGCTCCACCCCGAGGTCGTGGTCAATACTGCCGCCATGCACCACGTGGAAAACTGTGAGTGCGACCCGGAGCGTGCTTATGCCGTCAACACAGCAGGCGCGCGCCACCTTGCCGCCGTTACCGCGGAACTTGGGGCGGTGCTGATCCATGTCAGCACAGACTATGTGTTTGACGGCTGCAAGGCCGCTCCCTACACCGAGGCTGACCTGCCTTTACCCCTGAACGTTTACGGCAACAGCAAGCTGGCTGGCGAATATTTTGTCCGCACCGGGAACGAGAAGCACATTGTCCTGCGGACTTCCGCTCTCTATGGGCGGCAACCCTGCCGCGCCAAGGGAGGAGCCAATTTTGTCGATCGCATGCTGCGACTGGGACGCGAGCGAGGCGAGGTGCGCGTGGTTGCGTCCGAGACTGTGAGTCCCACGTCGACCCGGGATCTGGCCGGGCAAATCCTGGCCCTTAGCCACGCTGGGGTTTACGGCTTGTTCCACGCCACGGCAGAAGGCAGTTGTTCCTGGCATGAGTTTGCCGTTGAAATCTTTGCTCGAGCGGGCCTTCCCGTCCGCTGCCGGGTGGCTGGACCCGATGAGTTTCCGGCCAAGGTTCCACGTCCTGCGTACTCGGTTCTCGAAAATGCAGGACTCAACCAGGCTGGCCTGAATCAGTTTCGGCACTGGCGGGAGGGATTGCACGCCTACCTTGCACAAGCCTGCGCTGCGGTTGCTTAGCTCGAAAGTAGCCGCACCAACTAAGGCTCATGCTGGCGCCCGTGAAGCCCCCGAGTTCGCGCCGGAGTGGTCGCCGTGCTGGACAAGCCCGTTGCGCCTGGCCGCGAAACGGCTGCTGGACGTCGCCGTCTCGGCCAGCCTGCTGGCGGCACTGTCCTGGTTATTCCTGGGGCTTGCGGTTCTGGTGAAACTCGGTTCGCGCGGTCCGGTCTTTTATCGCTGGCACGTGGTTGGGCGGGACGGACGACGGTTTGTAGGCTACAAATTCCGATCCATGGTGGCAAATGCGGATGCACTGAAGCCGGAACTGCTGCCGCAAAACGAAATGACCGGCCCCGTCTTCAAACTCACGCGCGATCCCCGCATCACCCCTCTCGGCGAGTGGATGCGGCGCTACAGCCTCGACGAATTGCCCCAGCTCTACAGCGTGCTAGCCGGCGATATGAGTCTGGTCGGCCCGCGGCCGCCTCTTGAAACCGAGGTTGTCCAATTCACCGACTTCCAGAAGCAAAAGCTCGCAATTAAACCCGGCATCACTTGTTTGTGGCAGGTCAGCGGGCGCAACCGGGTGCATGATTTCGACGATTGGGTCGGTCTCGATCTCGAGTACATCCGGACCTGGTCTCTGACCCTCGACTTCGAAATCCTTCTGCGCACGGTGCGGGAAGTTTTTCGCGGCTCGGGAAGATAAATCGGCTTTTATCATTCGGCGGGGGACGGGCAGAAAGTTCACTCCATGAAAATCCTGATCACGGGGGGCGCTGGATTCATTGGCTCCAACCTGGCAGACCGCTGTTTGCGCGATGGATTTCAGGTCCGGATTCTCGACAGCCTGGAACCCAGGGTTCATCCGAACGGGATGCCGCGCTATATTCCGGCCGCTGCCGAGTTCATCCCGGGCGATGTCACCGACCGCAACGTTCTGCTCGCCGCGCTCGAGGGCGTCGACCTTGTTTCTCATCAGACGGCCTATCAGGACTACATGCCGGACTTCTCCCGCTTTCTCGAGGTCAATGCGGTAAGCACGGCGCTGCTCTACGAACTCATCATCGGGCACCGCTTGCCGGTGCAGAAAATCGTCGTTGCCTCCTCGCAAGCAGTGTACGGCGAAGGTCAGTATCGCTGCCCGGAGCATGGCGACTTTCAGCCGGCGCCGCGTTCTCCCGGGCAACTGCAGCGCGGGCATTGGGAGGTCTTGTGTCCTCGCTGCGGGATGGCGGCCCAGGCTTTGCCGCTCGAGGAGCGATCGAACAATCCTTATAACCAGTACGCCGTCTCCAAGCTGGCCCAGGAGAAAACCGCGCTGGGGCTGGGTTGGTTGCACGGAATTCCCACGGTGGCGCTGCGTTACTCCATTACACAAGGCAAACGGCAATCGCTCTACAACCATTACTCCGGGGTATGCCGCATCTTTTGCGCTCGCGCTCTGCAGCGTCTGCCCCTGATCCTGTACGAAGATGGCCGCCAGACCCGAGACTTCGTGCATGTCGACGATGTGGTCGAGGCCAACATGCTGGTGCTCGAAAAAGATGCGGCCAACGGCCACGCCTTCAATGTGGGCAGCGGGCGCGCAACCACGATTCTGGATTATGCCGGCCAGGTCCTCGGCCGTACGGCAAGCTCTGCCGGTCTCGAACTATCCGGCGAGTACCGCCGCGGCGACAACCGGCACAGCGTTTCGAGCGTCGAGAAGCTCGGGCATCTCGGATGGAAACCCAAACGCGGCCTGGACGCCATTCTCGATGACTTTCTGGAGTGGATCGAGAGTTCCGGCGGCATCCCCGCACGTCTGCCGGACGCTGCCGCGGACATGCGTGCGGCCGGAGTCCTGCTCCGTACGACCCCCCAACCGCTCCCCATTCGAGATTTAAAACCAGATTTAAATGAATGTTTAGAACGAGATTTAGACCCAGATTTAGAACGATGCCTGGAACAAGGCCCATCATGAGCGCATTCGACGTTCCGTCCTATCTTGAAGAGCTGTCCGCGACCATCCGGAAGCTTCCTCTGCCGGTCATTGACCGTCTGGTTCGAGTATTTCTTGAGGCCTACGACAGCGGCCGCACGATTTTCCTTTTTGGCAATGGGGGAAGTGCTGCTCTGGCTTCGCATATGAGCTGCGACCTGGGAAAGGGAACCGCGCCCGCCACTGGCAAGCGCCTGCGCGCAGTTGCTCTCACCGACAACGTTGCCCTGATCACCGCTTGGGCCAACGATACCCGTTACGAAAATGTCTTTGCCGAGCAACTCGAAACCCTGCTGCAACCCGGCGACGTCGCCTGCGCGATTAGCGCCAGCGGCAACTCTCCTAACATACTGGCCGCTCTAAGCTTCGCCCGACAGACCGGGGCCATCACCGCCGGCATCACGGGTTTTCAGGGAGGAGAGATGGAGTCCCTCTGCGATGTTTGCGTGGTGGTTCCCTCCGACAACATGCAGATCATCGAGGACCTTCATCTCTCGATCGCCCACTCCGTGTTTCGCGTGTTGCGGCACCAGATTCAGGAATCGAACCAGACCCGCGCCGGGATGGCTCTAACCAGCTCTGTTCTCGACCAGTCCGCGGCCGGTCTCCCGGGGTGAGGGCGAAGGATGAAAGATCTAAAAGGAAAAGTAACCGAGAATCAAGAAATCAGACCGAGAGCTGAGAACCAGGGACAAGAGACGAAAGGGCAAGAGTAGAGCATGACACCAGAGCATCTTCGCAACCGGATTTTGGCGGCTGACCTGGCCTGGATTCCCCTGGCGCTGGCCGCCGAGCAGGCGCTGTGCTCGGGGCTGCACTGGAGCCAGCTTCCACTCGGGCCGTCCAACTTCGTCTTCTATGTGGTCTGCACCGTCTTTGCCTGGGTACTGCTTTCAGAAAATCTGCATCTCGATGGCTTCCGGGGTGGGTGGCGGCTGCCGGCCATGGTTTCGCATCTCCTGCTGGCGGCTGCCCTTCTGATGGTGCTGCTGCTCGGGGTCGCGAACGTGTCGGCAAGATACGTTGGGCGAATGACGCTCAGCGTCTTCTCTCTGTTTCTGCTGGCTGGCTTTTTCTGCATTCGCGCGGTTGCGCTGCGAATCGTCTTGCAACGCTACCGCAACGGTGATGTACAGCGGGTCGTGATCCTTGGCTCCGACCGCCTAGCCACCGAACTGGCGGCGAAATTCGATCACCATCCTGAACTCCTGTGCCGGGTCATCGGATTTCTGTGCCCTGGAGCGGAAGTTCCCGCGGCACGACCCGGCCCCGGCCAGGCAGCCGGGGCGGCCACCGTTTCCACGATGGAAGTTGTGGGCCTGTTACGCCGGCTTCACGTCGACGAGCTGGTGATGGCGCACTCTCCTGCCTCGAACGAGATCCTGAACCTGGTTTCGCTCTGCCGTCAACACGCCATCCGGGTCAGCCTGGTTCCGCAACCCTACGAACTCTATCTTTCGCGGCCTAGACTGCTCGACCTCGGAGGCTTGCCCCTGCTCCAGTTTGGGGAGATGGCGCCGGCGGCTTCGGCGGGAGTTGGCAAACGCCTGCTGGATCTGGCGCTGGGTTCTGCTCTTGGTGTGCTCGCGCTGCCCATCGTCCTGGCCTGCGGCGCCATTCTCCGGGTCTCCACCGGCAACGCCTTCCGCTGGGAACGGCGTATCGGCTGGCGGAGCGCTCAGTTTTCCATGCTGCGGCTGAACGTGGACCACGATCCGCAGCGCGCTTCCGGCTTCGAGCGCTTGCTCTGGCAGCTCAGTATCTCAGAATTGCCGCAGTTCTGGAACGTTCTTCGCGGAGACATGAGCCTGGTCGGACCACGGCCTGAAGGCCCGGAACGCGCCAACCGGTATTCTTCCTGGCAGCAACAACGGCTCTCGGTAAGGCCGGGGATGACTGGATTAGCCCAGGTGCATGGGCTTCGCGAGCAGCACACCTCGGAAGACAAGACCCGGCACGACCTGCAATACATGCTGCAGGCTTCGCTGTTGAAGGATCTTTCACTTCTGATCGAGACCATCTGGACTCTGACCGTTCGTTTGATCGATCTGCCCAGGCGCACGGTGAACGAGGGCCTCAGGCAAAGTGGTTCTGCACAAAGTGGTTCTGCGCCAGACCGCGGTGTACTGAATAGCTCTGCACAAAACTGCGTTGCACCGTTCGCGGCCCCGGCACCGCAATCCATTCTGTACTCCTCGACCCCTCAGCCATTTCCGGAGATGTTACAGCATGCTCATCGGACGCAGTCCGGTTCGGATTAGCTTCGGAGGAGGTGGTACCGACCTGCCCTCCTATTACGAGCAGTTCGGCGGCGCCGTCCTCAGTACCGCGATCAACAAGTATTTCTATACGACGCTGGGCAATCGCGCCGATGGCCGCATCCAGGTCATTTCTTCAGACCTCCGCCTATTCGGGAACTGGAGCGACCTCGCCGCGCTGCCTGCCCAGAACGGCGGTTTGGAAATTCCTCTCGCCGTGCTCAAGGATCTGGGCACAGACCTCGCCGCCGATCTGTTCCTGGCCTCCGAAATCCCCCCCGGCACCGGCCTGGGCTCTTCCGCTAGCGTTTGTGTGAATCTCTTGAAAGTGCTTACCACTCATTTGCGTTGTCCATTGTCCCAGTACGATCTCGCGGAGCGCGCCTTCCGCATCACGCGCGTTGGATTGGGGCGGCACGTAGGCAAGCAGGATGAGTATGCCGCTGCCTTTGGCGGCCTCAACTACATGCGCTTCAGCCCGGACGGAGTCACCCAAGTCGAGCCTCTCCAACTGGACCCAGGCGTCCTTTCCGCGTTGCAGTCGAACCTGCTGCTGTTCTTTACCGGAGCTGCTCATCATTCGTGGGACATTCTCGCTCACCAGGAAGAATCCACACGGCTTCCGTCCGGACCGGCGGTGGAGGCCTTGCACCAGGTGAAGGAGACTGCCGCTTTAATGAAAGAGGCGCTCCTCTGCGGCGACCTCGAACACTTCGGCCGCTTGCTTGACGACGGCTGGCAAGCCAAAAAACGAGTGTCCCATCGCATTTCGAATCCACGCATTGACCGGCTCTACGACGTAGCGCGTGAGCACGGTGCCCTTGGCGGCAAGATTACGGGCGCCGGCGGCGGGGGATTCTTACTGCTCTACTCCGAACCCGCCTGCCAGAATGACGTACGCTCCGCAATGCAACGTGAGGGCGTTCAGGAAATGGCTTTCGCATTCGATGGCCAGGGCGCCCAAGTCATCGTGAATGACCCCTTCATCGATCATGACGAGCACGCCGGTACGCGATGGACCTTTCTGCCACTTTCAGCCGCGGCCGTTTGAGATTTTGCCCGGCACTCGATCGCGCGGATAAGAGAAGATAACGGAAACAACGAGGACAACCTTGAAAGCCTTTCTGCTGGCCGGAGGACATGGAACGCGCCTGCGTCCCCTCACCGACTCCATCCCCAAGTGCCTGGTGCCGATTCGTGGCCGCCCGCTGCTCGATATCTGGCTCGATCTCTGCGCCCGTTCCAGCATCACAGAAGTTCTCATCAATCTGCACGCTCACCCCCAAACGATCGAGCAGCATCTCAAGCGGAGCCGCCCGCCGGTGAAGGTGCGCCTCATCCATGAAGAGCGCTTACTGGGTTCAGCGGGGACGCTTGCCGCCAACCGAGCCTGGGTTGGCTCCGACTCTGCGTTTTGGATCCTTTATTCCGATGTTCTTACCAACACAAACCTGAGCCGCATGAGCGAATTCCATTCACGACATGACGAGGTTGTAACCCTCGGCCTCTATCAGGTGCCTGACCCTTCGCGCTGCGGGGTTGCGGTTACGGACAACGGTGGAACTATCATCGACTTCGAAGAAAAGCCTCAAACCCCACAGAGCAACTGGGTTTTCTCCGGACTCATGGTCGGGGACGCAAGTCTTTTCGATTCGATTCCACCCTGCATCCCGGCTGATATTGCGAGTCACGTCTTGCCGCGTCTGTTGGGCAAAATGCGGGCCTATCCCATCGCGGATTACCTGCTCGACATCGGCACCGTTTCAAACTACGAAAGGGCACAGGCTACGTGGCCGGGCACAGACGGCGATTCGGCCGCGCTGGATCACAGTACGATGCCAGCCTCTGCCACGCAACAACTCGCATGCACGTGGCCTGCGAACTCCGCGTTGCCCGGAGAGATCTTATGACCGCCGGACCACTGCGCGGCGTCATCTTCGACATGGATGGAGTCCTCGTCGACAGTCATGCGGTGCATCGCAAGGCCTGGCGGATCTTCCTGCAGACGCTGGGACGCGAGGTTCCCGAGTCAGAGCTCGACTTCATCCTCGATGGCCGCAAACGAGCCGACATCCTGCGTCATTTTCTCGGACATTGTCCAGATCCGGACCTCGAGGAATTTGGCCGGCGCAAGGACTGCATCTTCCGGCAAATGCGTCTCGAGGTCACGCCGGTTCCAGGAGTGGTCCGCCTGGTGCGCGAGCTGCATCATGGAGGAATTGCAATGGCTCTGGCGACCTCTGCCAGCCGCAGCCGGGCACGCTCCACCCTGCGTGAATTGGGGTTGCTGGATTGCTTCCCTGTGATCGTGACCGGGGAGGATGTCCATTTAGGCAAAGCTGACGCCGCCATTTACCGGCTGGCTTGCGACCGCGTCGGTTTCGCGCCGTCGCATCTGATGGCGATCGAAGACGCGGTTTCGGGGATTCGGGCGGCGCTGGGGGCTGGCTTGGGTTGCCTCGGGGTTGCGTCCCGTGAGTCCGCCGAGAATCTTACGGCTGCGGGAGCGGTTCATGTCGTGCGGGACTTCAAGTCTGTTTTCAGGCAGGATCTGCAATGCATTTTGCTGCGCCGTGATGGGTCTCTCACAACTCACCAAGCTGCTGCAGCCGGGCGCGGCTAGAGGGCCAGGCCCTCGTTGCGGCACACTTCCACAATCGACAGCCGGTCCGGCGCTCCCAGCTTACGCAGCATGCGATGCACATGGTTCTTCACGGTTTGTTCAGAGAGGTTCAATCGGCTGGCCATCTCCTTGTTCGTCAGCCCCTGCTGGATCAGGCCCACCAATTGTTGCTCCCTGCGACTCAGGCCTAGACTGGTCTTCAAATGCAAGCTCGGGAGGGCTGGCTTGTTCCGCTCGACCCATTGAAATAGCGCGCCGGAAAGCACTGCTGGGCATACGGCTTCGCCCGCCGCCACGGCTCGAACGGTCCGCGCGACCTCAACTGCCGAAGCATCTTTCAACACGTAACCTACGGCGCCCGCCTGGATCACGCGAAGAAAAACCGCTTCTTCGGCGCCCATGCCCACCATGACCACTCTTATGGCTGGGTTCAGCCGATGCAGTTCGCGCACCACGCCCTGTTCTGCCAGAACCGGAGAGACCGAATCAAGCACCACCACGTTGGCTCGCGTCGCGACA
>Ga0210391_10005678_pt1 | contig 10264 bp, 8 predicted proteins | sample IncBWC12OmetaG_FD_160573 | JGI IMG/M metagenome (GOLD analysis project Ga0210391, IMG submission 160573) | Forest soil microbial communities from Barre Woods Harvard Forest LTER site, Petersham, Massachusetts, United States - Inc-BW-C-12-O ...
CGCTCGCAAGCCGGAGTCGCGCGCTACGCCGGCAAGCGTTGAATCCTGAGTTGTGCCCAGCACCGAGGCCAGCAGCTTTTTCCCACCGAGAAGCAGAGGAGAATTGGGGTGAGTAAACTGGCCGGCATTTAAGGCCGCACCCAGGTCCGTCGGGGCTTTGGATGCCATCTCGATGACCTGGCGCATTGTTTCCGGCTGATCTGCTTGCCGGTTCAGTCCGGCAAACACTGCGCTTGTGGCCAGCTCCAGTCCTTTAGAAACAGCCGCTTCGGGTTCGGCTAGGAGTTTGGCTATCTCCTGCCGGGTAGATACATTGAGCGCGGACGAAACAGAAGAGAGGAGAGCGTTTGTCATGGAACCTCCGTCTTAACACGAATGCGGGGCCCTCTTGCGCAATACAACGGAGCATATACCTGGTTATTTACACCTGCGGTTACAAATAGAAAAAACTTGTGAATTTGTAATTCAATTTTGATAATGCTAACAAGATCATGGGGCTCTACGCCCCGGTCTGAGCTGTTACCTAGTTCGCAAGCCACGTCGCAGCTGCTGCTTAGCAGCAGAAAGATACGTAAATGCTTAGCAACGATTAGTCCCGATTTGTTGATAACTGTGGACGCTGGTTAGAGGAGAGACGCACCTTTCATGGAGCTTTGTGAAGTATTACTTCCTATGAGGTCGGCCCTTTCCAGGAAAGGCCAACAGACAGACAGCTACCCAAGCCGCTCCTCGCACAGCAGAACAGTCGCCAGTGCGATCGCAATGCTGATGACTTCACCGGCGCATAGCTGCATTCATTGGTGATGGCAAAGCACGTCTTCTGCCAACTCGACATCATAGGTCAATGTTCATCCTGGCAATACTGTCATTTTTGACAGCTTTCGAAAATGGGGCTGTGTGTTTGCACAGTCAGCAGGTTCGTCCAGATTGATTCAGCAATCGATCTATGAGGGAGTTATATGGGCGATTTTCTTACTTCAGAGCAAGCCGCAAGCGCACTTGGCGTCACTAAGGCAACTCTCTACTCGTAGATAAGCCGGGCTTCCTTCGAGTAAGCGTTACTCGAAAACTAAGAAGGATAGTTTGTGCAATCCGCTCGAATCCGCCAACGAACCCTTGCGCTTCGGGTTGACGGTGCTGGAGACCAAGATCATGCTCGTGATCAAGACGCGACTGCACTGGCTCGTGATGCTGCCGACATACAAGACAGAAGTTGATGGATGTGTTGGCTGTGCCCGTGCTTTCAAGGACAGCCGCTTTGTTGCTTCTGCAATTGAAATTGACCGAGTAAATATTTGATTCTGTTCACCAGCGAGGGGCGAGCGGTGCGGCGTAGGTGAAGTTGTAAACCGCCGAGAAGCAGCCACCAGGGCTGAAGAGGCTGCGGAAAAAGTCGATGTTGGGGCAGAAAAGCGTACCTCAGGGGCTAAAGCCCGGCATATTGTCAATCGGTTACGGCCCGACTAAAGTTGTGCCCTGATACAAAACAGAGTTTTTCCGCAGCCTGTGAAGCCCAGAAATTCATATACGAGCGTTCCCACGGAATATGGCGGGTGAAAGGATTGGACAGCTGAGATCCGCAGTGGCTTAAAGCCCCTGCGTGAGAACTGGGTCTTCTGGAAGGGCACGGGTTCAGCCGTGCCGTAAATGACACAGCCATCGCCGGCTTTAGCCGCTGAGGTACGTTTTTTCCATCCCTCTAAATTCTTTTTGCGCTGATAGCAAGACGCCCGCAGGGGCTAAAGCCGGGATAGTCAATCGGTTTACGGCCCGACTAAAGTTAAAGTCGTGCCCTGATACGAAACAGAGTTGATGGATGGTGCGGCCGGTAGAGCCGCGGGAACATTCCAAGCTTATATTGGCGGCGCGTTGGTTCGAGAGTTTTGCGCAGCGTGTTATGGCCGCTCAGGGAGTCGACCCTCAGGCGCATGAGTCCAGGAAAGCGTGGCTCGGAACCAGAATCTCTATTTCCGTCCCAGCCCCCGGTCGACTCCATATCGCGAGTGTCGCCCCAATCCCTTCCGCCCGCTCACGCATTCCCAACAAGCCCCAGTGCGAATCGCGTCGCGCTCTTGCCAGCTGGGGGTCTATGCCGCACCCATTGTCACGCACAATCACACGCAGCCGGCGAGGGGAATACTCGACCTCGGCCTCAATGCAGGTCGCTTCGGAATGGTGGAGTGCATTGACCAGAGCTTCCCTCCCAATCAAATTAATTTGCTCCTGGACGTCGGCCCGCAATGCCTTGGGAGTGCCGGTCACACTGATTTCACATCGCATCCCGCTGTGCGCAAAGTCCTCCACAAATTCGGAGAGCTCCCGCTCGACACTCGCCGGCGCGAACCTCGGCGCCCGTAGCCCTTGCAGAACAGCGCGGCCTTCTTCCAGCACCTGGTGAATCACTTGCAAAGCCTTTCCCATGGAGTGCCTGTCGGGCGAATCCGCAGGCATTGCGTCGACCACGTTGTGCAGCACTAACGACGCGCCGCAAAAGCCCTGAAAAAGAGTGTCGTGCAATTCACGGGCTATCCGCGCGCGCTCCTTACCCTGTTCCTCCAGCCGAAGGTTCTGCTCCCGGTTCAGTTGCTCCTGAATGGGGTGACAGAGCCGTCGTTGACCGCGGCCGTTTCGTCGCCTGCCAAGGGTTTCCGCACCCATCGCAGTCACATTCGCATTCGCACCAATGCTACGATTCATGGCGTTAACCTTTCCCTTTTCCCAATCCATTCACGAACATACGGCGGGCAATTTCTCAGCTCGACCCCGCCAGCCTCACAATCCGCAAGAAACTTCACCGCTTCCCGATAGACCAACCGCACGTCTGCCAGATCCAAAACAACCGCGATCGAGTTCCCGCCCGCCTCGACTTCCAGGAGCTTCTGCAACTCGGCTACCTGCTCCTCCTCGATCCGGCCGCTAAGGGAAAAGGTGACCAGGCCCTTGTCTTCGGATCTGCGAACCTGAAACATTTGTTATGGCGGGTGCAACTCGAAGGCCATTGCAGGCCAAACATAATAAAAGACTTAGAGAGAGATAGATTCACGAAGTTCGGGAAATTACGAAAATCGTGAGAGTTCCAGGAAAGGAATCGACGGTTAGGGCGTCTTGAAGCGGTGCTTGTTGATGCCGAATGCCCGGATCTTAGAGTCCAGCGTGGTAGCAGGTATTCCCAACCTGGCTGCAGCCCCGGCTGGCCCCGACACCCGGCCTTGCGCCTCGGCGAGCGCTGCCTCGATGGTCTTCTTCTCTTCCGACGGTGGGATCCGCAGGAGCATGCGGGGGGCTCGGTCCGGGTCACCACAATTCACCGAGAGCCAGCTTTCATCGACCGTGAATGTCTCCCCTTCGCAAAGAACAATCGAACGCTCGATCACGTTCTGCAGCTCGCGAATATTTCCCGGCCACGCATAGGATTTCAAGCGGTCAAGGGTCGACCTCTCGATACCCCGAATTTTTTTCCCAGCCTTACTCGAGTAGCGGTCGATGAAATATTCAACCAGAAGGGGGATGTCTTCTCTTCGCTGGCGCAGGGGCGGCACCTCGACGGGAAAAACATTGAGGCGGTAGTAGAGGTCGCCGCGGAATGCGCCCTCCTCGATAAGCTGTTGCAAGTCTCGATTGGTGGCGGCAATCACGCGCACGTTGGGGCGAATGACCTTATTGCCGCCAACGCGCTCAAACTCCCGCTCCTGCAGAACGCGGAGCAAGGCGATCTGGGTCTCCGGCGGCAGCTCCCCCACTTCGTCGAGGAAAATCGTACCCCCTTCGGCCATCTCAAAGCGGCCCAGGCGGCGTTGTGTGGCCCCCGTAAACGCTCCCTTCTCATGACCAAAGAGTTCTGACGAGATCAAGGAGGTGGGGATGGCAGCGCAATTCACGCTGACGAAGGCCCTTGCCGCGCGCTGCGAACGGTTATGAATCGCGCGTGCAATCAGCTCCTTGCCGGTTCCGGTCTCCCCGGTTACCAGCACACTTGAATCCGTTGGCGCGACCTTGGTCACCCGTGTCAAGACGGTCTGTAAGGCCGGTGACTCGCCCACGATCTCTTCAAACATCGAGGTTCTTACAATCTCTTCGCGCAGGGCGATATTTTCTTTGTAGAGCTGATCCTGCAGCGTTTTTATTTCCGCAAACGCGGTTTCCAGAGCAGCTCTCGCCTGATACTGCGCGGTCACGTCCATGGCGGTTCCAACGCATTCCGATAACTCTCCGGATGCATTGAGGATGGGATGCCCGATGGCGCGGATATATTTGACCGCGCCATCGGGCAGAGCAATGCGGAACTCAATCTCAAAATTCGACCGGTCCTGAAACATAGCTTTTTCCATGAAGCGGATGACGCGGTCGCGGTCGTCGGGATGGATGCGCTGGGCGAATTCTTCGTCGGTAGGGATCCCCATGGCCGGATCGAAACCAAACACGCGGTAATGTTCCAAGGACCAGTGGATACTTTGCCGGGCAACCGAATTCCAGACCCAATTGCCGGTGTGCGTCAATCTTTGCGCTTCCGCCAGGTAACTCTCGCTGCGCCGCAGGGCCACTTCCACCTGTCTGGTCTCGGTGATGTCTGTGATGGCGCCGACAAACAGCACTTCGGCCGGATCGTCGCCGGGGAGCAGACGTGCCACCACGCGAACATACTTAACGGCACCGCCCTCCATCAGCAAACGATGTTCAACATCGAAACTGGTCCCGCCGCTGGAAGCACGACCGAGGGTCTGGCGGACAATTTCACGATCTTCCGGGTGTGTCCGTTTCCGCACCAGCTCAAGCGTCGGTGTGGTCCGCGGGTCGCATTCAAAAATCCGGTAAGTTTCGTCCGACCAGGTGATTTCGCCGGTCAACACATTCCAACCAAAACTGCCGGTACGGCTCAGGCGCTGCGCCTCTGCCAGGAAAGCTTCGCTGCGTCGCAGCGCCTTCTCCGCCCGTTTGCGTTCGGCGATTTCTGTGGCCACGCGCAAGGCGCGTACTACAGAGGGCGCCAGCCGTGACAAGCGGGTCTTCAGCACATAATCGGCTGCGCCCACTTTCAACGCTTCGATGGCGACTTCTTCGCCCAGCGTTCCGGAGACAAAGATAAACGGCACGTCGGGACGGACCTGCTTCGCAAGCTTCAACGCCGACAGACCATCGAAGGAGGGGAGCGTGTAGTCGGCCAGTATCAGATCAATGCCCAGATCGACGCCACCCTGTGCGAGCGCGGCAAGGAAGGCCTCCTGGGTATCGACGCGCGACAATTCGCAAACGATCCCTTCGCTTTGAAGCAGTTCCTGTATGAGCTCCGCGTCGTTCGGGTCGTCTTCCAGGGAAAGGATCCGCAGGGGGTGGGTTGTGGTCACTTCTTCAGCTCCCGGGAGGGGGCGCGTTGATCACCGCCCAGAACACGCCAAGCTCCTTGATGGCATTGACGAACTGGTGAAAATCCACCGGCTTGACCACGTAGGCGTTCACGCCCAGCTTGTAGCTGGCGATCAAATCCTTCTCCTCGTGAGAGGACGTCAGCACCACCACAGGAATCAATTTCAGTGCCTCGTTGGATTTAACCTGGCGCAAGACTTCCAATCCGTCAACCTTGGGCAACTTGAGATCCAGCAGCATCACCGCGGGATTACCGCTCAACCGCTCTGAGTACTCGTTTTGGCAGTTGAGATAATTTAAAGCCTCTTCCCCATCGCGCACCACAACCACCTCATTGGCAAGGTTGTAATCCTCGAGGGCGGTCAGAGTGAGTTCCACATCTTTGGGGTCGTCCTCAACCATCAAAATACGTCCAAGTCTTTGAATCACGCCTTTATCCCATTCTTGAATTTTGGAACAGAGAAATAGAAAGTGGCGCCCCGATCGAGAGCGCCCTCCGCCCGGACCTTGCCGCCATGACGGTGAATAATACGCTGAACGGTAGCCAGCCCTATGCCGGTACCTTCAAACGCATCCACATGATGTAAGCGTTGGAACACTCCAAACAGTTTATCTACATATCTCATATCAAAACCCGCGCCGTTGTCCTTTACGAAGACCACCACCTCATCCGCGCTCCCGTTGCCGCATCCCACTTCGATTTCCGCCTTTGCCCGGGCACGGGTGAACTTGACCGCATTCGATAGCAGGTTTACCAGAACCAGCCGGAGCATGGACCGGTCCCCATAGCAGACTGGCAGCTTATCGATCCTCCATTCAATCTCGCGGCCGTGGGTCTCGTGCTGCACTTCGCCCATGGCTTCTTTCACCAGCTGGTCGAGGTTCACCGCCGCCTTTTGCGTCTCCACCCGTCCTATGCGAGAGAACGCCAGAAGGTCGTCGATCAGGTTGCCCATCCGTTGCGCTGAGTCCAGGATGGTCCGCAGGTAGCGTTGCGCCTTGTCGTCCAGCTTCGAGCCTGCGGTTTTCTGCAGCAGCTCCGCAAATCCGGCCATATGGCGTAGAGGGGCACGAAGGTCATGGGATACAGAGTAGGCAAACGCTTCCAATTCCTTGTTGCTGCCTTCGAGCGCCAGGGACCGTTTCTCAAGTTCCTCATTGAGAACGCGAATCTCCCTGGCTTGTTGGGTTCGCTCCGCCACCTCCTGCTGAAGTTTGTCCCGGGCGGTCAATAATTCTGCTTCGATGTGTCGCCGGATTGAGGCAAACCATGTAGTGAGCACAGCGCCCGAGATCAGAACCACCAATGCGGGAACATCCTGGGGCCCGAAATCAAAGGAATATAGCGGCGGTGCGAAGAAATAGTCGAAGCAAAGGATCGCCAGCACAATCGACAGCACCGCGGGGCCGCTACCAGCCTGCCAGGCGGTGAGCGCCACAGCAAACAGCAAGAGCGCCAGCTCTGCGTCGTGGAATTTGTAGTGTTGCAGGAGCAGCCCCGGCAACACGGCAAGAAAGACAGAGACAACAGCAAAACCATACCGTTTAACGTTCGACATGATTGTCTGCCAATGGTGGGCCCACCTGGATTGAACCTAAAGCAACGGATTATGACTACTCTAGATTGCCGTCTACCGTGCCCACCGACTTTTATCCCATTGGTTTATAACAGACCATTGTCCGTGCCGTTCTTTAGCGTCCAGGGAAATGGTGTTTGTGTCTACTGTTCATGGTTTGCGGAGCCATGGGGAAGGCCGCGCCCCTGCGCAGGGGAGCCCCTACGTGTTCATCGATCAGGACGCCGTAGTGATCGAATGCTGCTTGTTTGAGGGCTAGCAATTGCCGATTTGATTCAGCCTCAGTGAATCCCTGGTCCCGGCTGAGCCCGTGGCGTAACCGTCGATCGCGACCTCCCTGGACTATTCGCCGCTTCGGACTTCCAACGGAGAAGTGTGAGGTATCTTGACGTACACAAAACGGATGAGCCAACTCTCCGCTAAAAGAACAATCACGGCGACCAATACGAATAGCAGATCGCCCTTGAGAAGCATCAGCCCCACGGGGATCAGCATCCCGGCAGCGATGAGCACCCCAAACCGCCATTGTTGGTCGCGGGTATAGAGCAGCGCATGGGCTGGCCGAAGGTTGGCAAACAACAACACTAAGGGAATTACATTGAGTACAAGCAGGACGATAAATGCGGTGCGGAGGATGGCTGTCGCCTGCGTTTGCCCCATCACGGCGGACAGGACAAGCAGCTCGCCGCAGCCCATCACCAGGGCCGAATTGGTGAGATAACCTCCCAACCAGCGCGCATCTTTCCAACCTGGTTGCGCGTTCGTGCTGAGCAAGACGCCCTTGTAGGCCGCAGAGCCGAAGCCAGGCAGCAATCCCACGATCACTGCGAGTATGCGAGCCCACTCGAAGTCCCACCCCACTTCGGCCAGCAGGCTGAGCGCCGCTGCCGCGGTCAGCGGGAGCGAAAAGATCGTCAGGCACCACGTGCCCAACGACATGGGCGAACTGGGCTTGAAAACCCTGAGCATGTGATGGAAGCGCAACGGATCGCCCAGATCCAACACCAGCAATCCGAGGTCAAAGATCAAAAGCACGAAAGCGACCGGATAAGCTACCTTTGCCACGCGCATGAAGATCCCGGGTGCCGCCAACTCGCTGACCGCGGCGGCCAGGAACAGCCCGGTCGCCATTCCGTTGAGCAAAGCGTCCCAGGCGATGATGCCGTGCCATCCCGGCACCTTGGTCACCGGCATATTCTCGTAGCCGGTCTCGCTCCCTTGTTCTGGCAAGGGAGGTTTGCTGAGAGCGTGCTGCGGTCTGGAGTCTGCGTGCATTCAGCGCTTCAAAAGAAACACCACCACGAGCAGTACGGCGATACCCGCCAGGCCGCCCGCGACGGAACGAACGTAATCTCCCATCATGTGCAGCCACGGATTGAACGGAGCATCCGGCAGGCCATAAACGGAAGGGCGATCGACCAGCAGATAGAAGGAATGCATTTCGGAATACGTCTCACTGGGGACGTCGCCATAAAGGTACGCCTGCGGGACGCCGCGCTCGTGAAGTTGCTCCACCCGTTTGCGGGCCTGCTCGCGAAGCTCATCGACCGGGCCGAAGTGGATGGACTGGGTTGGACATGCCTTGGCGCAGGCCGGCTCCAGACCGTCGCGCTGGCGATCGTAGCAGAGCGTGCATTTGTGCGAATGCCCGCCCATTTCGCTGCGAGTGATGACGCCGAACGGGCAGGCCGCTATGCAGCACGAGCAACCGTTGCAGATGTCAGCCTGTATATAAACGTTCTCGAACTCATTTTGAATAATGGCGCCGGTCGGGCAAGCCTGGTGACAAGGGGCCGCCAGGCAATGCTTGCAATGGTCGCTCATCATGAGCCAGCGGTTGAGAGGTGACTCGTCGGACGCCCCGTCCAGCGAAGGAATGTTGGTTGACGGTTCGAGGGAGAATTGCTCAATGAATTTCACATGGCGCCAGGTTGTCGCCGACAACTCCGTCGTGTTGTCGTAGCTATTGCCGGTCCATTCAAAGCCATCGGAGGGTAGCTGGTTCCACTGCTTGCACGCCACCTCGCAAGCCTTGCAGCCGATGCATACCGTGGTGTCCGTATAAAAGCCAGTGGGCGTTTGGGGCTTGGGCGCTTCACCACGCAGGAACGGATAAATCACGCGTCCCAGCACCTCCGGCACCAGTCCGCGCGGTTCACCGCGCAGGAAGGGAGAGATCACGCCTGCCAGCAGCCTTGAGAGCGGGCCGCGGGGCGGATCGCTGGTCTGGGGTAAAGCGGACAGTTCCTGTTCTCTACTTGCCATGTCCGAGCCTTCCTTCTGGTTGGGCGCTGGCCGGCGTATCCGGGATCGGATCGAGGGTCGGCCAGTGCGCTGTGGGTACCGTCGGTTGCAGATCCTGACCTTCGAGGCGCCCGGCTTGGACTTGGCAAGTGAACGCCTTGCTTTCGTGCATGCTTACGTTCGGGTCGGCCAGGAGCGCGGTCAGATCGTTAGCGTTGCCGCCGACGACCTCCCCGGCGAAAGCCCAGTGGAACGGGAGGCCGATCTGGTGGACCACCCGCCCCTCGACGACAAAGGGCCGCAGGCGCCGGGTCACCATTGCTCGGGCCTCGATTCGACCGCGCGGCGTTTGGATCGTCATCCAGCCGCCGTGAACGATGCCGCGCTCCGCGGCCAGCTCGTAGCTCAGCTCGCCGAACATCGCCGGTTGCAATTCGTTAAGCCAGCTATTGAAGCGGCTCATCGGCCCACTCAGGTAATGCTCAGTGAGACGGAACGTCGTGGCCACCACGGGATACTCGGCTGTCGGCATGTGGGCGATGTGGTTCAGCGGTCCTGCGAAAAAGCGTACTGTCGGGTTGGTATTGTGTTTGGGATAAAGCAGGTTGCCAAACGGTGACTCGACCGGCTCGTAATGCGTGGGAAGAGGCCCGTCCTTAATACCGGGGGAGTACAGCCAGCCCAATCCGTCGGCCTTGGTGATGAAGGGGTGTGTACCGGCGATGGCGGCCATGCCCTGGGCGCCCGGAGGCGGTTGGTAATCGGGCGGCTTGTTCAGCTCGAAGTCCGGCTTGTCGAGTCCGACCCAGCTCCGCTTCTCTGCGTCCCACCAGACCAATTTCTTACGTTCCGACCAGGGCCGACCTTCGGGGTCGGCCGAGGCGCGGTTGTACAGGATGCGGACATTGTTTGGCCAGGCAAAGCCCCATTCCGGTTGGACTGGGTTATCCGTGATCTTACGTTCGTCGGCACGGTTGCGGCCGGGCTCGGGGAAGACGCCGCTGTAGACCCAGCAGCCGCATGCCGTCGTGCCGTCGTCCTTCAACTCCGAGTAGCCGCTGACGAGACGAGGCTGCCCGGTG
>Ga0210391_10005679_pt1 | contig 10263 bp, 5 predicted proteins | sample IncBWC12OmetaG_FD_160573 | JGI IMG/M metagenome (GOLD analysis project Ga0210391, IMG submission 160573) | Forest soil microbial communities from Barre Woods Harvard Forest LTER site, Petersham, Massachusetts, United States - Inc-BW-C-12-O ...
CGATTCGGTCACTACCGAGCAAAGGCTGAATTTATCGCGCATCGCGCGCATGAATGGGAAGGGAACCCTGTTGGCGTCGGTGAAACGCAGATCGGAGAAACTCTCGCGAATTTCGTTTCCCCAGGCTATCGATTTCGTGTAGTGAACTCGAAAAAAATTTGCCAGGCGATCGATAGCCTCCTTGCGGAGCATAACCCAACCTTCTCCAGCGCCGTCCGCTCCCCAAACCTCGTTCTCGGAATAATCAGCCGACTTGACCCAGTCAGACACTCGTCGCGATAGTGTGGGCGCGAGCGCTAGGGCTCTCAAGGTCAAGAAACTTGTTGTGATCTTCCGGAAAGCGAGGCCTGCCAGCAAGGCTAACGCTAGTAGTCCCAACAGGATCTCGAAGTTTCTATCCTGAGCCGACGCCGGCCAGCCGAAATGCGCCATCCACTTTTGCAATTCCTCAGCCACCCGCATATTAATTTCTCCTCTCGAAAGCTAAGTGGCCAAACCTCTTCGCGTCAGCGGAGAAGTGGTGGACTCCTTGCGACTGGTTCCACCGGCGTTCAATAACAAGGATTCGAACTTTTCTACCACGCGGAGCCAATCCAGGTGAGTAACGAATTGACGTGCTTGCCGACGTATTCGTTTGATAGCCTGAGGTTCACGAATAAGATTGCAGGCGGAATCGACGAACGCATTCGCATCTCCGAATCGAACAAGGACGCCAGTCTCACCGCTAGTGATATGAAGTCTTGCGCCGGCATAATTGTAAGCGATGACAGCCAGACCGCTGGCCATGGCTTCCAACGTTACGTTGCCAAAGGTCTCGGTTTCGCTGGGGAAGAGAAAAATGTCGGCTGAGGCATAGTACTTGGCAAGCTGCTCGCCGGTTTGCATCCCCGCGAAAATCAGTTCTGGATATGTTTTTTGCAGCACGCTCCGCAGTGGTCCGTCGCCGACGATGACGAGTTTAATCCTGTCGCTCAGACGTCTCATCGCGCGGTACGCTTCAACCGCAAGTTGTAGGTTTTTCTCTGCTGCTATTCGTCCAACGCAGACCAGTACGAGATCTTCGTCGGATATTCCCCATTCACGCCTCAACTCGCTACAACGGCGTTGCGGCGTAAACAGCTGACTATCAACTCCCCGTTCCAGGATACTTACATTATTGAAGCCGGCGCTTTGCAGCTGCGCGCGTAGCTCTTCATTGGAGACGAGAGTGCATTCGGTCTGATTGTGAAACCAACGCAGATATTGAAGTGTGAGGGTTCGGAACCAACCTACACCATAGTGCTTACAGTATTTATGAAAGTTGGTATGGAAGCCGCTGACAATGGGAATATCTAGGGCTCTAGCGGCGCGAACCGCCGACCAGCCCAACGGCCCTTGGGTTGCTACATACACCGCAGCAGGAGGCCGATTTCTCCATGAGCGTCGCAAAAGACGTCCCGCGGGCAATCCGAATTGCAATCCCTGGTACCCCGGCAAAGGCAAACCGCGAACCAGAAGATCCTCGGGAAGGAAGCCGAACACGTTCTCGTCGGATATCGTCCTCTTCTGCAGATCTGGGTAGACGACCGATACCTTATGTTGCCGCGCGCGCAATCCGTTCACGAGATGCGCCAATGTCAACGCGACGCCGTTTATTTCGGGAGAATAGGTCTCAGTAACGACACAGATATGTTGCGGAATCGAAGAGGCTCGTCGGGGATGAAACTCAAACGTAGGAGGGACCCGGGTCCCGCCTTCTCCAATACCTGAAAGGCCGAGAAGGCCTCGGGCTCCTTCAACAGCAGAACGGTCGCCGTCGCGGAGTTTTTCCTCGTCCATACAAACTCCTCACCACTCGCCCGACCGGTCAAAGCATCGAGTACTACCCAATGCTCTACACAACCGGTTACACGAAGATCGTTGCAAGGGTTTGACGAGCGTTTGAAGAATGCAGCAAAGGAATGTGAACGGTCAAATATCCGTTCAACGCCAGGGGTCAAATTGCCATCATATGATCTCGCACAATTCCTCGAAGGCCAATCCGTGGACATTGGTCCTTAGTCCAATAGACGCAGCCCTCTGCGCGATACAGAATCTCAGTCGATCAAATAGCGCGGATGTTCAGGGTCGATGATTCAGATCGAACGGAAAAGGACCTGGAGGCAAGTAATGCGGAATTTGAAATCGAAACTGCAGCGAGTGGACTTGATGCTCGAGAAGCAGAGGAGTGGGAAAGCCATGAGTAAACGCCTTTACCAGTTCGCGCTGCTGCTTCCCGTGTTGCTGTTCGCGGGCATAAGCAACGCCCAGTACCCGCTGCTGGACAAGGCCGCCAACAAGGTCATCCAGAAGTACCAGAATTCCTCGTGCGAGCAGTTGTGGCAGGAGAGAGGGCAGCCGAAAACGCAGAGAGAACAGGAAGCCGTAAATTTTCTGCGTAACGATCCACAGATGCGCCGTATGTTCATCGATCGAGTAGCGGCGCCGATTGCCAACAAGATGTTTGAATGCGGCATGATCCCGTGATCGTAACCAAGGAGCACGGCCGACTGTGCGGGCTGTGCACGTAGTTTTCGGGCCTATTCTTGCGGAGGAGGACATCGCTCAGTGAACGCTCGGCGCCAAAAGACTTTTGCGACTTTGACGGTACTCGCTCTGCTGATCGCCACCGGACTGTTCGGCTCAACGCCGGTTTCGGCCCAGCAAATCACCGGCGTTCCCGGTTCGCCTAACGCCACCGTCACGCTTGACGGGAAACAGTTACCGCCCCCGCCGATGCCGTTTGGCGGCGTGATCAAGGAAAGCGCCAAGGATTCCACACCGTGGTGGCCGTCACGCGTCGTGCCGCCCAAAGGCGCGCCTAACATCCTCCTCATCATGACCGACGATCAGGGCTATGGCGTTTCGGGCACCTTTGGCGGCGTCATTCCGACGCCTGCGATGGATCGCATCGCCAACGCCGGACTGCGCTACACCGAGTTCCATTCGACCGCGCTATGTTCGCCGACGCGCGCGGCCATCATCACGGGCCGCAACCATCATTCAGTCGGCTACGGCGTAATTGGCGAATTATCCACCGGTTACCCGGGCTACGATTCGCTGATTGGTCCGGACAACGCGACTATCGGTACCATCCTCCGTGACAACGGCTACGCCACGTCGTGGTTTGGGAAAGATCACAACATTCCTTCTTTTCAATACAGTGCCGCCGGGCCTTTTGACCAATGGCCGGTGGGCCTGGGCTTTCAGTATTTTTACGGGTTCCTCGGCGGCGAGACTGACCAATGGACACCTTACCTTTATCGCAATACGACACCGGTATCTCCGTGGATCGGCAAGCCCGGCTACAACCTCACCACCGACCTGGCGGACGACGCCATCAAATATATGAGCGGTCTGAACGCGGCTGCTCCCGACAAACCGTTCTTTGTTTATTACGTCCCTGGAGGCACTCACTCGCCGCATCAGCCTACCAAGGAATGGATCGATAAGTTCAAGGGCAAGTTCGACATGGGCTATGAGAAGCTTCGCGATCAAATTTTCGCCAACCAGAAGCGGCTAGGCGTGATCCCAGCGGATACCCAGCTCACTCCGTGGCCCGACGGGCAGGCAATCTATGGCGGCGCCAAGTTGCCGCGGTGGGACTCGCTTTCAATCCTCCAGAAGAAGCTCTACTCGCGCGAGGCCGAAGTGTTCGCCGCCTATGCAGCCTATACCGATCATGAGATAGGTCGTGTGATCCAGGAGGTGCAGGACGAGGGCAAGCTCGACAACACGCTGATCATCTATATCAGCGGCGACAATGGCACCAGCGCCGAGGGCACTCTCGAGGGCACCTTCAATCAAATGACTGCCTACAACGGCCTTCTGACCCTCCCGTTGCCGCTGCAGTTGCTGCACTACAGTGATTGGGGCTCGGATAAGACCTATCCACACATGTCAGTGGCATGGTCATGGGCTTTCGATACTCCGTTCAAGTGGACCAAGCAGGTGGCGTCGCACTTCGGCGGCACGCGACAAGGAATGGCCATCTCATGGCCCGGCCATATCACTGATGTTGGCGACATTCGCTCGCAGTTCCATCACGTCATCGATATCGTTCCTACGATCCTTGAAGCGACCGGGATAAAGGCTCCCGACGAGGTCGATGGCATTAAGCAAAAGCCGATTGAAGGCGTGAGCATGGTCTATACATTCGACAAAGCAAACGCCAATGCGCCGTCGAAGCACCTGACACAGTATTTCGAGATGGTCGGCAATCGTGCGATCTACCACGACGGCTGGATAGCCTCCACGACCCCGCCCGCCGCGCCTTGGCTGCTCGCAACGGGCAAGCTGACCGATGTCAACGATTACAACTGGGAGCTTTATCACCTCACTGAAGACTACTCGCAGAACAACGACCTTGCTCAGAAGAACCCGGACAAGCTCAAGGAAATGCAGGCGCTGTTTCTGACTGAAGCCGCGAAGTATCAAGTCCTTCCCCTGGATAACACGGGTTTCTCGCGACTCCTGACACCTCGACCGAGCGCCGTCGCGGGTAAGACTGTTTTCACGTACACAGGTCCGAATGAGAACATTCCTGTAGGCAATGCTCCCAGCATTTTGGACAGGGACTATACAATCACCGCCGATATCACGGTCCCGCAAGGTGGGGCGGAAGGAATGATCGTGACACTGGGCGGTCGTTTTGGCGGCTATGGCCTTTACCTGCTTAAAGGCAAGCCGGTCTTCGATTACAACCTTCTCGATCTGAAGCACTACCGTTGGGAAGGAGGACCCTTAGGTCACGGCTTGTTAGCCGATGCACTCAAGCCGGGCAAGCACACGATAGTCTTCGACTTCAAATATGACGGACCGGGGCCCGGCAAGGGCGGCGAGGGAGTTTTTAAGGTCGATGGCAACGAGATAGCTCGCAAGAAGATGGATCATACGATTCCTTTGCTCATGTCGATCGACGAGACCTTTGACGTTGGCAGCGATACTCGGACTGCGGTGAATGACGACTACAAGCTGCCATTCCGATTTACCGGCACGATCGACAAGCTCACTTTCAATCTCGGGCCGGAACAGTTGACCGATGCGGATAAGAAGGCGATCGCGGAGAAAATGGCAAGAGCCAAGGACTAGGCAATCGTGAGCGCCTTATACGCAGCTACTGCAGTGATCGAAGTAGGCGCAGGGATGGCGCTGCTGTGTATGCCTACGGCAGCAGTGCAGATTCTGCTAGGTGCACCGTTCGAAGCGCCAGAGGGCGTGGCTGTGGCTCGAGTCGGTGGCGCCGCGTTGCTTGCACTAGGAGTCGCATGCTGGCTTGCGCGCGGCGACACGAAGAGTCGCCCCGCGAGAGGGTTAGTTGCGGCGATGGTGATCTACAATCTCGGAGTAGCTCTTGTCTTGGGGATTGCCGGCATCCGATCGATGCCGGTAGGTGTCGTCTTGTGGCCGGCGGCTGTTGTGCTACACGCGGTGATGGCCATCTGGTGCATTGGTAGCCTTCGAGGAACCGCCGGCGATTCTCCACGAGAGGCGATCTTGCAATAAATTACAATCAACCGGTCGCCGGGATGGCTTACTCGCGCTTCTGGTTCTTTAGAAAATCGATTTCTTCCTGCGTGGATTGCCTTCCCAGGGCGTGGTTTCGACCGGGAAATCTTCCAAATCGCCGAATTGTTTCCTGATGCTGCTTTGCGGACTCCAGAACTTCGGCTCGGATGCGGCTCTCTGCGGTCAACCCGCCGGCAAGCCGTACCGACTCAAGTTGATCGTCCGGATTTTCGCTGTGTTCGAGCGGAAGGTAAAAGAACATCCGCATTAGCGGCGACAACTCGCGGTCATATCCACATGCTATAGCGTGACGGCTTAGTTCTCTCGCCTTCGCGTCCGTTGCGAACGCTCGTGCTGTGCCGCGGAATATGTTGCGCGGAAATTGATCGAGCAGCAAAATCAGCGCGAGGCAACTTCGCGGCTCGTTCCGCCAGTCCTCCAGGCGCCCCGATGCCGCATCCTCGTAGTTCGTAAGAAACCGCTCGCTACACAGCCTGTCGAATTCAGGATTCGGGACGAACCAGCGCGGTAGAAACGTGGCAACGTCGGAGCCCGGTTCCGGCGCGAACCAGAACTCAAGGACGCTTTTCACTCGTGCCCCCGCGTTCTTGCTGTTCTCCGGAACTCCGTCCACGACTCTGCCTCGATTCGATTTCGATACCTGCCCGCCAAACTCTTCCAGCAGCGCTTCGGCGTCCTTCAGGTCTGGAGTGTCGAAGCCCTCGATGAACCAGTTGTAGATTTCGGCGAGCATCGTCCGCGCTTCATCGCGTTTATGCTGATTCGCCAGCAAGCGCGCGAGACTTGTGATCGCGCGCAGCTCCCACGACTTCGCATGCTGGTTGCGTGAAATTTCGATCGCAGTGCGGAAGGACTGCTCCGCTCGCGTCGCATTCGAGGAGTCCTGGCCCAGCAACATTTCACCCTTCAAGCGATGCAGCTCCGCCTCGTAGTAGCGTTGACCACTCCGCTCGATGAATGGGAACGACTCCTCTACGACGCGAAGGCTTTCGTCGAAACGTCGCAGCCGGCTCAGCGCGTTGGCAATAAAGGTGAAATAGCGATCGCTGATATACTCCGAGCCGGTCACCTTCAACTCCGACATATGGTCTCTCATGCGCACGATGCCGCCCTCGGCATCTTCCGTCATCGCATCCGCGCGTCCGAGGTAAATTTCGCTCAGCGCTCGGCCGGTGAAGAAGCCCGATTCAGTCGCCAGTTCCCGCCTCGTTTCCGCCCGCGCTCTCATCAACTCAGGCTCGCGGCGAAGCTCATGAATGTAGGTCGCAAATCCGTGTATGTCGGCCAGGATGTTTTTCGGAGCCCGCGGTTCCTGCGCGATGGTGGTCGCGACATTCATTCGCTCCAGAGCGCGATCGGGATAGCCCCGAAACCACAGGTTCCATCCCGAGAGGATGCGATTGTTCTGCCGAGTCCCGAGCTGCTGGATCGAAAACTGACCTTTGGGCGCTTGCTCATCGTGATCCGAATTCATGGATTCCAGCAGCATCCAGGCCCGGTCGAAGATTTGATCGGCGAGCTCGAAGTTGCCCGAAACCATCTTCGCGTAAGCCAACCAGTTCGTAGCTTCTGCGAGATATCCGTCGGCGCGCTGTTCTTCGGCTCGTGCAACCAACTCGGAGGCTATTGCCTCCGCTTTGCAAACGTCGGGACGGAGTTGTTGCACGAAAAATATTTGGAACAGTGACATCCAGGTCTTTTCCCAGTTGATGCCGGGCCGCCGGCAAAGCTCCATGGCGCGCGCCGCCGACTGCTCCGCTTCGAATGATCCGTAACCCTTGGTGTCTCCCAGCGAGCTGCCGGCGGCGTTCCTGAGATCGAGCTCCAGCTCTGCGCGACGGTCGTCGTCGGGGAGCTTGTACAGTTGCGCGATCCCGGTCTCGAAGTGCGCCAGCGCTTCACCATTCGAGCCGAGGTGTGTGAATCGCCTGACTGCGTGTAAGCAATATTTCACCGCCTTGGCCGCGTTGCCGCCGCGCGCATAGTGATGCGCCAGTTCGGCAACGTGGTCGTCCAGGCTCTCGGCATAGGTGGATTCCAGCGCCGCGCCGATTCTCTCGTGCAGCACGCGGCGGCGATCGTTCAACATGGAATGGTAGGCGACATCATGAGTCAGCGCGTGCTTGAAGATGTACTCGACGTCGCCGGACGCCGGTTGCTCGTAGATAAACTCGGCGAGCTGGAGTTCGGACAGCATCTCTTCCAGAACCTCGCGCGTTATTTCACGGGAGAGCCGGCCGGCAGTCGTATCGCGGCCCGTGGATGACAATTCTGCTCCCGCTTGCAGGTCCAATACTTTGCGCACGAGCCCCAGTTTGAATTCGGTGCCAACGACGGCCAGCGTCTGCAGAAGGTCCTTGTGATCGGGCGCCAGCCTGTCTATGCGCGCCGCGAGGATCGCTTGCACGGTAGGTGGAATCTTCAACTCGCGCAGCGGCTTGGTGAGTTTGATGCTGCCGTTGCGCACGAGCGCTCCATCGTCCAGCAGCACCTGCACCGTTTCTTCCATGAAGAAAGGGTTGCCCTCGGTCTTTTCTATGATCAGCCGCTTCAGTGGCTCGAGCTCCTTGCCATCGCCGAGCAGTGCACCCAGCATCTCGTCGGCGCTTTCCTTGCCCAAGGGGTCGAGCCGCAGCTGCGTGTAGTAGGTCTTGTTGCCCCACTCATGGCGATACTCGGGCCGATAGTTGAACAGCAGCAATACGCGCGCGGTACCGATCGAGTCGGCGAGCAGGTTCAGGAATCCCTGCGTCTCGCCGTCGATCCAGTGAAGGTCTTCGAAAATCACGACCAGCGGCTGGTTAAGGCTCTCGCGCAGCAGGATGCGCTTGATCGCGTCGAGCGAGCGACGCTTGCGCGTTTGCGCTTCGACGTCCGCGACCTGATTGTTTTCCGCGGTTAAGCCGAGCAGCCCGTACAAATATGGGAGCGCGTCCTCCAGCGACCGATCGAGCGCGAGCACGCGGCCGGTAACTTTCTCGCGTCGCGTGCGCTCATCGTCGTGAGATGTGATCTTGAAGTAGCTCCACAGCAGATCAATCACCGGCAGAAACGCTGATGCTTTGCCGTGCGAGACTGAGAACGCCTCCAGCACCATCCATCCCGACTGCGAAACCGCCTTGAACTCGAAGAACAGGCGCGACTTGCCGACTCCCGCCTCAGCGATCGCCGCGACAATCTGGCCGCGCCCAGCCTTGGCCTGCTGCGCTGCACGCTTCAGCGAGTCCATTTCAGCCTGTCGGCCCACGAACTTCGACATGCCGCGCCCGGCCGAGCGTTGCAGCCGGGTTCGCAATGGACCCAGTCCGATCACCTCGTAAACGTTGACCGGCTCGCTCACGCCTTTGATCCGGGTCGGACCCAAGGGTTTGAGCTGAAAATATCCTTCGACCATTTTGCGCGTCTGCTCGCTGACGGCGACGGTTCCGGTGCGTGCGAGCGATTGCAGGCGCGATGCGAGGTTGGTGGTGTGTCCGATCGGTGTGTATTCAACCTGTCCGTCGCCGGTCGCGATCGAGCGAACCACGACTTCGCCGGTATTTACGCCAACGCGAATCTCGATCGGCGCGCGACCTTCGCCCTGAAGCTTCGAACCATATCTCAGCAGCTCTTCCAGCATCCGCAGCCCCGCATACAGCGCGCGTTGCGGATGGTCCTCATGGGCGAGTGGAGCGCCGAACATCGCGAAGATGCCGTCGCCGGTCGACTGCACCACGTGGCCGTCGTAGCGCTGCACGGCCGCGATCATCAGTTTCAGCGCGGGATCGATGATGGCGCGGGCTTCCTCCGGGTCGAGGTCCTGCTCCAATTCGGTAGAGCCCTTGATATCGGCAAATAATGCTGTGACGGTTTTGCGCTCACCGTCGATTGCCGGCGTTTCAGAATTTTCGACGGCGACGCGAATCCCCGATGGAGTTGAGTTCGATCCGGCCTTCGAAGGTTGCCCCGCTTCTCCGCCCAGAGCGGCCGCGCATTGCGCGCAGAATCTGGATTCAGGCGGATTTTCGAAACCACACTTTTGGCATCGCCGCTTGAATGGAACCGCGCACTCGATACAAAACTTCGCGCGCGTGGGATTCTCAGTCGAGCAGTTCGCGCAGCGCATCGGGGTTAGCTGGTCACGGTTGTCGTTCGATGCCGCTATGGCCTGACAGCCTCGCCGCGATGCCTTTTGTACATCTCGTCGCGCCAGGCAAATACAGGCGAGAAGGCCGGATCGTCACCTAGCGGGTCCATATAGATCCGCCGCACTTGATCCGGGAAGGCAAAGAATTCCTGCGGTGCTGGACTGAGCAGCATCAGCATCGCCGCGGTGGTCAAGTCGGCCCGAGTGAATGCGTCACCAACCAAATATTGCCGTCCGCTCAACGTTTGCTTGAGGCCTAGTAATACGCGCCTCAGCGTCAGCTTCGCCTGCTCTTCCATGTACGGCGAGTGCCCGTACTTCTCTGCAAAGTACTTTCCGCTTCGTTGCGCTTCGGGGTGGTCGATACGGAGCTGGCGCCCGACGATCAACGTACGAGCATGAGGACCCAGTACACCGATTGCCAGCTCCTCCCAGAGCGTCACCTGGGCGCGGTCTTTCTCCGACTTCGGCAAGAGCGCCGGCTCGGGCCTGGAAGCTTCGAGCCATTCCAGGATGGCAGTCGAGTCGGGAATCATTTTTCCATCGGCGATCAAGACCGGCACCATCGCTTGGCCGGTCAATTTTTTAAT
>Ga0210391_10005680_pt1 | contig 10263 bp, 11 predicted proteins | sample IncBWC12OmetaG_FD_160573 | JGI IMG/M metagenome (GOLD analysis project Ga0210391, IMG submission 160573) | Forest soil microbial communities from Barre Woods Harvard Forest LTER site, Petersham, Massachusetts, United States - Inc-BW-C-12-O ...
CTTGATCCGGTATGGAGACTGTACGCTCGTGCCATCGAACGATGCGGGCCAACGGCAACCCTGCTTGAGTGGGATGACAATATCCCTTCCTTTGAAGAGGTTCACGGTGAGGCGTTCAAAGCGAATCGTTTCCTGCTCGCGGCGGAGTCACGGAGCGTCCCAGCGGACATGCCACAGCTCGAAGAGGCACATGCATGACACTTCTCGAACTTCAACGGCGAATGGCGGAGGATGTGCGTCGACCTCTTACGGCTGACTTCGAGATGCAGGAAACCTCGGATGATGGAGCATCGGTCGGGGCGATTGCCGCGAGCTATATCAGTCCCAACGACCGGCTCTCCTCGTTCGAGCGCCTTGAGATCTACAATCGCCAATATTGGTTTCGGTTGATCAGCGCCGTATCCGAGGACTTCCCAACCCTCAATGCCTTACTCGGTCCGAAACGCTTCGACTCTCTCATCCTGGCTTATCTGAATGAGAATCCATCCACCTCTTGGACGCTCCGGGATTTGGGTGCGAGGCTACCGAGCTTTCTCGAAGTACACCCAGAGTTTACAGGCCATCGACATCGTCTCGCTGTCGACGTTGCGAGGCTTGAGTGGGCGTATGTCGATGCTTTCGATCGGAAACATCGCACCCCGCTTGCAACAGAAGAGGCACAAGCGATAGGACCGGAGTCTAAACTATCTCTTCAGCCTCATCTTCAACTGCTTGAATTGAGCTATCCGGTCGACAGCCTTGTACTTGCAGTCAAGAAACACACGCCGGAAACCGAGATCGTGAGTAGCGCTGCGAACCGGCGCGTAGCGCAGACACGCCCTCCGCTTCCCGCAATGAGACAAGAGCGAGTTTGGTTAGCGGTGCATCGCTTTGAAGATTCCGTCTACTATCGCCGCGTAGATCGCGAAACATTCTTGTTGCTGAGCGCAATGGGTTCTGGCGCTTCCGTCTCCGAGGCTGTGACAGTGGCCTTCGAGAAGACGAGGCTCAATGCCGAAGAGCAGGAAAACGTATTGCGCGAGAGCTTCGCGCACGCCTCCCAACTGGGCTGGTTTTGCACACCCTATGCCGAGGATGAATCCGAAGCCCTCATTATTTAGCCCCAGTGAGGGAGGGTGCCATGACCGAAGAGAAGGATCTGTGGTTGAGGGACGCAGCTCTGTCCTATGGGCTTCTACGTCTCGCATTGGGCTTGAATATCTCCTTTCATGGCGTCGTTCGTTGGGCGGCCGGGCTTAGAAACTTTCCAGAGTCGTTGTTGCCCATATTCCAGAAGACCCCTCTGCCCGCGTGCTCCGTCTACAGCTTCGGCTGCGTGCTGCCTATCGTCGAGGCGCTAGTTGGCGCCTGCGTACTGTTCGGTTTCCAGAACAAGCGCGCTTTGATTTCTGGCTCGGTCCTCATGCTTGTTTTGACGTTCGGGTCTGCCTTGCGGCAAGATTGGCCAACCGTCGGAATACAACTCATGTATTCCCTAGTCTATTCTCTCTTGTTTACAGGAACGCGACTCAACTCTTACAGCATAGATAGCTGCCTGCGCAGTTCATAGTAGAGTACCAAAGGTTATCCGTCGCGGCTGTCGCCCACCTGAGCCCTATGAATCATGGCTCTTCACCGATGTAGTTGAGTCTTAATGTCCTGAAGTTGAAGTAGTTCGGGTACGACTCTTCCATCGCTCTTTCACAAGCTTCGGGACCCTGTAGGCAGTTGAATTTGGGTGGAGGACTCAAGTAGCCGACACAAACCTAATCGCTCCATGTAACGCAGTCGTTTTATAGAGACGCGGACGCTAGTGTCCTAAACGCTGCTAGCGCTCGTACGTTATGTGCACTTTCCCATTATTAGAGGGATTAGCTGCGGATAAGTTACAAACACTTTGTTAATTGTCCGTTCGCTCCTAACATCTGCTTAGTGAGCTTACACAAACTGTGAATATAAGTGGAGTGTTGTGTAACTACTCAAGAGTTGGACCGTCTCACTGCCACACGAACTAGGTTAAGAGATAAGCACTCGATGCCTTATCGTGCAACCTCCCAAAGGAGTCCGAAAATGGTTTCTACAATTCGTAGGTCCTCCCCCCTCGGAACAGGCCTAAGCGTGACCACCACGCGGTCAGGCATGCTCTCGCCCACAAAACTATTACTCTTGGCAAGCGCTACGATGATGAGTAGCCTCTTGCCCACCACCGCATTTGGACAAACCCAGGTGGTGGCGAAGCCGCCCGTATCTCAGGAGGTGATGGCGGTTCATCGCCTCGCAAAACGTCCCGTCGCCAAGTCCGCTGCGACGACAGACGCGGCAGTTTCTGTCGCCGGCAGTTCCTCCGGTTTTAACTCGGAACAAGGGTTCGGAGCCTTAGCGCGCGATCAGGGGCACCCCGGCTGCGACCTGTTTCCTGCGCCTGCGAATATCGGCACGAATGTGGGTCTTTCGTACTTCGGGCCCCCGCCTTCCACGGTCAATCAAAGCCTGGTTGGACCTGTGCAGTTGCTCAATACCGGGCAAGTCGACGCCACTGCTGGCACGATCACCATTCCTCTGTATAAAGGAACGGTCAAGAGTACCGGCAAGACGGCCTGGTACATCCTCACTGATGTTTCTGATCCGGGGATTGCCGCGGAGCTAGGCCTGAACTTTTCGGCAAAGATGAATAACATCACCACCGCCGCCAGAACCGGTAACTTGGGTCCCGATGGAAACATCATATTCGACAAGGGCACTGTCAATTTCGCTCCGAAACGGAATATTGTTCCCGGACCGGAAGGTGCCGAGTTCCCCCCCAAGTCCTTCGCTCCCGGCGAGGTCGGGGATGCGAACTACAGCCCCTTCGTCAGAATCGCGAATGGCGGAGGCGTGGTCTACAACGCACCGATGATAGCCTACGGTGTCGATGCAAGCCAGATCAACTTCCCTAACGGCAACGTCGACTATACCAAGGTTCATGACGCGGTCCAGGCGATCGATCCCATCAACATGACCGTCACTTTGGCACTCGTCAACGGCTTCAGCTTCGGCCGCCCGGTGTGGTACATCTCGATGGACGCGAGTATCCCCCTTGCGGCCGCGATCGAGCACAACACGTACGCTCCACTGATGGGTAAGCTTCTGCTGGGCAATGACGACAGTGCCGGAAGCCCGATTGAGCGCATCTTCATCGCCACCAACGGCACGGAAGGTTGCGATAATCCTCAGCGTCAAGGACTCTCGGCTGACCTGAACGATGGACACAGGCCGAACAACACATTGGGAGGGATTCCGACACTCGCTCTCGATTACAGCCCGGCCTGGGACGCGAACTTGTACACGTGGACTGACGAGGCCATTTCCAAGGGGTATCGCCAGCAACTTCGTGAAGAGTTCCAGATTCTCACCTACGCGCAAGACGGCTTGATCACCGGAGCTTCTGCTACTCAGCCGTTCGGCAGCGCTGGCTTCTCCATCAATTGCCCAATCGTCCAAAGATTGGATTAATCAATAAGACTTTTCCTTGATGGGATTGTTCAAACATGACGACGTCAGGTATGAACAATCCCTCTTTTTCCTTCAATGACCAATGTGACGGGGCATCTTGCTCCCTTAAGAAGTTCGATCAGCGCTCAAGCGTAAGCCTACGGGCTACGTTATTCACTGAAAGTGAATAAAGTAGCGCCGCGCTGTAACTTTTCCGCAAAACACTTGTCACTTGGGCACTCCATAGGAGGAGTGCCTCGTCATGTCCAAATTTCGCCGTTCGAGCCCAAAGGGCCGCCAGAGTTCACTTCAGTCGCGCTTGGGGATCCTTCCTCGCCATCGCCTGCTCTTTGTTCCTCGGCGCGTCCGCCTTTGCCCAGACCCCTGCGGTAGGTGCAAAGGCGCCTGATTTCACACTCTCGAAACCAACAGGAAAGACCGTCACGATGTCGGCCGAGCAGGGCGGACACCCTCTTGTGCTCGTGATCCTGCGAGGTTTCCCCGGCTACCAGTGCCCTTACTGCGTTAAGTAGGTTCATGATTTCGCAGATCACGCCCCCAGACTTCAAGGCAAAGAACACGAGGGTGCTTTTGGTATACCGTTGACCACCCGCCGATCTCGATCAGCATGCGAAAGAGTTCCTCGAGAAGCAGCTTGAGTTGCACTCCAATATTTTCTTGTAACCGGCCCTGACTATAAGGTCACCGATCTCTATGGACTGCTCATTGCAACAGGCAGAGAAGCGGCACATCGTTGAAGTCCTAACAAGAACTGAATGGGTGATCGAAGGCCCTCGTGGAGCTGCCAAACTGCTAGGCCTGCACCCCAATACTCTCCGCAGCCGCATGAAGCGGCTTGGTATCGGGCGTTCTTTGTCACGGCGCCCCCACGAAATATCGCAGCCACGAACCTCCCACTAGCCGCTCCTACGAGTGTTCGTGGATTCTGCGAACGCTAGTTCGAGCTTGTGATTCTCCAATCCTCTCCTAATCAATCACATAGCCTTTTCTTCTTGCGCTTGTTGCCTGTGGCGTTTCGCTTGCCCTAGCAAAGGAGCCTTCGGAGGAAATGTCCCCCAGTGCTCAAAATTTCGGTCACCAGCGACTCAGACGTCTCAATCCATTTCCAATTGGAAGGTAAACTCATCGGCCCGTGGGTAGAAGAACTGCGGCAATTGAGCAACACCGCTCTCTTAGGGAACAAAACTGTAACCCTGGACCTCAACAAGCTTTGGTTTGCTGATCTGGCGGGAGCCGGTCTGCACGCGACCTTCACCAGAGACAAGTCTCCCAAATCAACTGCTCTCAATTCATCACCCAACAATTGCTCGCCGTTCATCAGCCAACAATTGAAAAAGAGGCACCAACAACGATGACCACAACCTCGGAGAACGCTCTGCCGGTTGAGGATCAAACCTGGTCCCGGAAGGCTCGTGGAGCCAAGGTTACTAAAACGAATTCCGGGGAATCATGCCTGATCGGTCGCGTGCTAAACGGAGAGAGCGAGTGCTTCTACGAACTTGTGCGACCTTACGAACGTGCCATATTTCTCGCCGCCTTGTCGCTGGTCAGGAACGAGGCCGACGCCGAAGATATCGTTCAGGAGGCAGTCCTCAAAGCATTTAAGGGGCTTCATAGTTTTCGACAGGAAGCGAAGTTCAGCACGTGGCTGATCCAGATCACTCTCAACGAAGCGAAGATAAGGTTGCGAAAGGATCGCCGCCATCTTTATGAGTCGATGGACGAGGGCCAATGCTCCGAGGATGGCGACTATATTCCGAAAGACCTCGCCGACTGGCGAGAAATACCATCAGAAGCGTTGGAACAGAAAGAGCTTCGCGAGGCACTTATTAAAGCTCTAAATACACTCCCTGAAAGATATCGTACCGTGTTCGTATTGCGGGACGTGCAGCAACTCAGTATCGCCGAAACAGTGCAAGCGCTCGGCATTAGCGAAGCCAGTGTGAAGACGAGGCTCTCCCGCGCCCGCCTGAAGATGAGGGACACATTGGCGACTTCCCTTAGGTGCCTGTCGACCTGATTGGCCGCTCGGCCGTCGCCCGGACGACCATCCAGGGTTGAGCGATCTCGGTCTCTAAATATTTGATCGACCACAAGCGACACGTTGGTGTGGGTACACAAAGATGAGGAGTGATCACATGTCTGTCAAGGTCGCGATCGCGGCCCTCGCGTCGTACGAACTCAGCCACGAGTGCCGCAGCAGGCAATTGCTTTGCCAGCCAAGAATTCTCGCTGTTCCATTCATCAAATGTTCATTGATTGCGAATACAGCTCGATTTTCGAACCTAACTGTGAGCTGGTGCGACCTTGAAGCTCATGAGCGCCGTTGATTCATCCGTATAAATCGCAAACACCGTGTACAGCTTCGTAAGCAGCATCAGATCCTGTGTTTGTTCATTTTGTAGATGCCGGAGGCGGTGGCCTTGTTCATCCACGCGGGCAGCGTCTTGATCTTGCCGGTTCGTAAGATTGTACGAAAGCTCATCACCAAGCTGCGCATCACTGCGTATCCAGGGCACGCTTTCTTCAAGGCATCCACGGTGTTCTGTTGCTCGGTGGTCATCTTTGACCGCAGCTTGCCGAGTAACGCCGTCGCCACCAGTGGCGAGATCTGCCGACACGCACATTGAAACAGGATCAGAGTGCGGTGGACGCGGCCGTCGAGCAAAGCTGGAGCAATGGTCCGGTGGAAGGGCACATCAATCCATCAATCGACTAAAGACACTCAAGCGGCAGATGTACGGTCGAGCAGGATTCGAACTGCTTCGTGCTCGCGCCTTAGCTCTCCCGCCTCTCGGCAGCTTGCACCAAACTTGAGGAAGAACCTAATCAAAGATAAATGCCCCTGGAAATGCGCCGCCGCATTCGTTAAGGAAACACGACAGAGCTCAAGTCTCACCCGTAGTCTGAAACAGTCTTGGGTTATAATGCCGTTCTTCCCCGCACGTAGTTGCCGCTGTGCAAGGCAACACATGTTTGCGAGGCGGCGCTATTGTGCGTGGACCCCTGCCGGCCATTCGATCGGCCACGACGACATCAAGATGACGAGGTTCATATGTGTGACGAGATTCCTGACGAGTTGGTGAAGGCTGTCGCTGACGGCCGCGCCCTTGTATACGTCGGAGCTGGTGCTTCAAAGAGTGCGGGCTTGCCGGACTGGAAAGAGCTCCTCGAACAACTTAAACACCTCGCGGACGGCTCGATCAATGATCCCGCCGATCGTCGATATTTTAAACAACTTGTTGATAACTCCAAAAATATCGAAGTGGCGGATTGGCTTGAGCTCGTTTTCAAAGAGCCGCACCTTATGGCGCTCCTTGGTAAAACGCTGCATCGTCCTGACTGCCAACCTTCAGTTATTCACAGAAACATAGCCCGAATTCCGTTTGTGATGGCTCTAACCACAAACTATGACAACCTTTTGTACGACGCCTTCAGAGACCTCGAAAGAGATAACGCAACTCTAGAGGATGGACACGGACGTCAAAAGGAACCACACCCGCGTACGAACGACGCTACGGTGCAGGAGAGAGTCGTTAAAGATCTAAAGTGGGGGGATCACTTGGTTGTCGTACAGAATCTAAAAGACCCCAACAGCCTTATTCACCTCCGGATACATGGCAAGACTGATGACTACAGCGCAAGGCTCACCACGCGGCACTATCGGGAGCTAATGTATGAGAATCGAAGGTTTCGTGACTTGCTGAAGTGGCTATTTACCACGAACACTTGCCTTTTTGTCGGGGCAAGCATCGAGGATCCCGACTTGGTTTACCTCTTGAGCGAGGCATACACAGAGTACCGCAATCACTTCGGCCCGCACTATGCGCTTCTTCCAGTGTCTAAAGCTCCGCCATTTCGGCAAGAGTTGCTTCGCGAACAGTTCAATATCGAGGTGATAAGTTTGCGGGATGAGGATGCATCGGTCGTAAGCGATGCAACGAAGTCGCAATTGCATCCCATGACCTTTGAGGCGTCTCGCATTCTGAGAAATCTCTCGGGCGAGGCGACACTAGAGCGGTTTAGAGCTTCCCCTCCCCACTGGCCCACGTCCGACGACAAAGGCTTTTTTTTGATGAAGGCTCTTGGCACACTTCTTACGCAGGTTTGCCGACTAACGGGATCTCTTAGAGGAGATTTCTGCTTACACCGTGATGGCCCGGGAACCAACGTAGGGCGACAGCTGCAATATGTCGTTAACCGCGGTCCGACTACGACAGACATACCGAACCGTACAGTTCTGCCAGACAGTATCTGCGGAATAGCCTACTACAAGGCGCCCGAAAATGGCGTCTATGTCCCAAACGTAGAGGACCGGCAAATTGCGAATTTCGCTCACTACGGCCCGATTAACTATCTTCCCGGATGGCCCGACGTGGCAAGCGAGTTTGCCGTACCTGTGGTCGCTGACGGGGTCCGCGTTGGTGTCTTGAATATTGAATCTCGTTGGATTGATGCCTACAGCAGCGGGCATTTAGAAATAGCACGACAGTTCGCCAAGAAAGCTGGCAGGCTCTATGGTGCGACGACAGAACTCCAAAGAAGCGGCGGCCGGCTAGAGGCGGCACGAATCGAGGATGACTATACTCGGTTACGGCAGCTTTTCCTCGACCTTAGAAAAGTCCGTGCTGACTCGCAGCCAATCGATGATCTGAGCTTTCTCGCCTATCGCGTTGACTACATGTTTGGCAAGCTCACAGCTCAGAACCCCAACTCAACCGTGCTCGGATTGCCTAAGGGGACAGAGGAGTGCGAGGTTCCTCAGTGTGATATCGATAACGTGGAGTCACTTCCGGCGCAGACGTTTTGGAACGGAAGACCAATAGTTCTTCCCAACGCGACGGAGGCAATATCGGCCGGCAAATTTCCAGATTGGTTTGCAGGCAAGTTGAAAATGACCGGAGCCGTCATTGCTTTACCGATATTCACACGCGGGCATGTTGCCGGGGTTGCGGTTGCTTGGTGTCCAAACGGACAAAATCGTTGTCTGGACGGGAAAGACGTTGATCTCTTCCGCCGCACTGTGCACCTGATTTCAAACCTGGACCGGTCTGCGGAGGAACGCGCAACTAAAGCCTTCGGTGCCAATGTAAGACCAACGCCGAGATTTACTACTTCAGAGAAGATCATTCAGTTATTTACGTCTGCCAGCGTCAGACCAGCACAATCTGCGGCGCCGGTTTCTTCATCGTCGCTAGATCGCATGGGGCAAAGTTGGCAAGCCGAGATTTCCTCACTAATCCGCGGGCTTTTGATGCTTTTTAGGGATCAAGAGAGATTGAGATTTAGGGACGGCAACCCGAAGGGATGGCTGTCACCGAGGAGATGCCGTTGTTGGATTAAGATCAAATCTGAAGGCCACCCTCGGTTTGTTCTTGTTTTGCAAGTTGCAATCGATCCTCATGACCCCGACAGAAACCTGTTTTCTCCCGTTTCCGAAAATCGAGGATGTGTAATCGTGTCGGAACCCTATCCTCTTGCATCCGACCTAGTCAGTTCAGCGGTTGACGAAGAAGACACCACGCGTGACAACACTGATTGGGAACCGATATCGCTCTATTTCGATGGAGCACAGCTTGCAGCGAAGACCATTCTCGTCCCGCGTAACTGGCACCAGAGCCTTTTGCTGTCGCGAATCAAGGTAGACCGGTTTTCTAGGATACTGAGGCCCACGTTATTGAAGGAAGATATTTTGGCCACTATTCTCAGGAAGGACAAGAAGAAGCCCTGGTTCTCGTCACCGATCATTTCGGTCGAAGAATCGGAATGGGTTCGTGGTGAGACTGAAAACCGGCTAGTCGGTTACTTGACTTTTGATGACGGAGCGTCAGATCTTCTACAGCTTGTGCCGCATTATGAAGAAGTCGATCTGAAGCAGTGGACTGCTTTCCAGGAGGATATCTTGCATCAGTTGGATCTGTTCAGTGCATGCTTGGCAGAGCGCAGGGGAGTTCACGCGCTGATTGACAAAATCACCACGTCATCCCCATCCCAGTCGACTACTCGCGCCTCAGCTTAGCGCACGCAACGTGCAAGGTGATTGAAGTCGCTAACCGACTCGGCCCGTTGTCGAGGTGCACTTAAATACCGGACGGATTGTACTTAAAAACCGGCAGAATTATACCCAACCAAACGCAGTCCAGACTGAGGAAAAACACTGTAGCCGTACTCGATGTAAGGAAAATCCTGTCGCGTCAATATGACTCCATTCTCTGATGTGAGTTGATCTCCCGGTTTGAGTCCCTTTGTGGCCGCGTCACCGTCCGAGCGAACTTCCGTTACATAGCAATCAGAATCCCCTGTTGCCTGCATGCGCCAACCGTACTCGACTCCGTATGGCGCGGGTCGGGGCAGGAAGCGAGTGTGGGAATCGTTCAAAGATGCCACTGCCCCCGCGAGATCGAGTAACGCTTCGTTTTGCGACTGTGCGGCTGCGATTTTCTTCCGTGCACTCTCGAATCTCGCGTCCAAATCCAACCCGTGAAACGTCGGATCGTAGCGCTCCTTAATGTCCTCCTCGATCCGGTTCAGCATCTCCCGCACTTGGTCATTCGTGAGGGTTTTGTACTTGCCGGACTTCTGGGCGACACCCGACGGGGCGAATGCCGTGACAAGCACCGTGATAGCCAGGACCAACGAGCAAGGGCACAACAGAGATTTCATGGCGCTTTCCCGGGCACCTAGAGCAACCGGCGACCCAAACTGGCACGCTTCGTAGCGCCTAAAGAGAAATCGTGTGCCTCGCTTTTTCCGCGCGTGATATCCGGCGACGGCGCGGGCGACCAAACCGTC
>Ga0210391_10005681_pt1 | contig 10263 bp, 7 predicted proteins | sample IncBWC12OmetaG_FD_160573 | JGI IMG/M metagenome (GOLD analysis project Ga0210391, IMG submission 160573) | Forest soil microbial communities from Barre Woods Harvard Forest LTER site, Petersham, Massachusetts, United States - Inc-BW-C-12-O ...
GGATCAATGGGAATTCCGGCACAGGAGGAGTCACAAGACTCGTCGTCCGATCTGATAATCAGCATCTATTCGTCCGCGCCTGGGGCGGCTGTCATCCTCGCGATTGCGATTGGGGCGAGGTGCAGTGCGCGCCGCACGGTGCAGGTTGCAAAGCCACCCGGGACCACGGCTTCGCAACCACAGCGATGCAACTCCGGCCGCTTGAGGACGGGCGCCTGCAGGTCAAGTACAAAGCCGACTTCTATGATCACTCCGGCAGTCACGACTTCGGGAGCGAAGAGTTTTTCGTCCGCGGTGAGCCGTCCCAAGTCACGCGGAACCCGATCCGGAATCTCACGCCGGAACAGGCGACGAAACGTATCCTTCAGTGCGTGTTGCCAAGCTACCCTGATTCACAATTGCGACCGGCTGTCGTAGGAACGGTCGAGATCGGTCTGGTGATATCGACGAGCGGCGACGTAATCGACGGCACCCGCTTCCTTGGCGGCTCCACCGTCTTCCGAGACTCGGCGATGCAAGCTGTACGCCAATGGAAGTTCGAACCAGATCTGGCAGACGGGCATCCGACATTAGGGCAGGTACGCACGCTCCTGCGCTACAAGGCTGATACGAGCACCGAAGTCGCACTGGCTCCGGCAATCTTGCCTGACTCGTTCGGGGACCGGGGCACGCCGAGGAACCAGGAGGCAGAAGCTGTCCTACCTCCGCTTCAATGTGAAAACCAGGTTCGATGATCCCTTTCACGTTAATCGAAAGCATTAATCACAGAAAAGAAAACTCTATCTGTTTGAAATCTGGCGCGCACAAAGCTCCCAACAGATGTTCAGGAGCAAAGGTTGTGCTTAAAGCCAGAACGGTCATGCCTGCATTGCGCCCCGCAAGAATACCCGCAGGAGTGTCCTCGACTACAACACAACGGTCATACAGAACTCCGAGATGATCTGCGGCCTTTAAATATCCTTCGGGATCAGGTTTTCCACGGAAAACGTCATCCGCGCTAATCAGGAGCGGCGGAACAGGAAGGCCCGCGTATTGGAGTCTCACTGTCGCTAATTCTCTGCTCGCCGAGGTCACTACCGCCCATTGATGTTCTTTAAGCCCGCGTAAAAGTTGAGAGGCCCCACGAACGGCGACAATTCCTTCGCGTGCTGTCAACTCTTCTCGCTCGAGCGCTCTTGCTTCAGACTCCACATCGAGGTGCGGTGCTATTTCCATGAGCGTGTCTACGGTTCTTCTTCCGTGGGAAATCTGCAACAGATGGTGCAAGTCGATGCCATGTTTTCGGGCCCAGCGTTCCCAGGTGGCCTCCACGCAGGCTGTGGAATCGACAAGGGTGCCATCCATGTCGAAGAGGATCGCTTTGCAGTTGAGGCGAATCAAAAGATTTAGGCTCCGGCTGTTACAGCTTCTTCGGTTGAGGATCGTGATGTTGATTGCAAGGGAAAAAAGATCGGTCCAATTGCGACAATGATCCCGCAGAGCACGATCACTCCCATCGCCTGGCGCAGCCCAATCATGACGGCGAGCGACCCGATAATCGGCGGTCCCGTCAAAAAGCCACAGTAGCCGATCGTAGCGGTGGCGGAGATGGCCGGGCCAGCTCCCATTCTTGTGTCGCGACCCGCCACACTCCAGATCACCGGAACGATATTTGCGACTCCTATCCCGGCGAGCATCAGGCCGAACACGGCGGGCCACCAGGAATGAGAAAGAAGTGTGCAACCCAGGCCGGCAGCTATCAGGAGACCACTTCCATGCAGGATATTCTTGCCGCTGACGCGTTGTGCGAGCCAGTCCCCTGAGAACCGTGCCGCCGCCATGGCAATCGCATATGCAGCGTACCCGGCGGCTGCCAATGGAAGGGTCACGCCGACGTTCGAGTGCAGTACACAGAAGCCCAATCCGCGATGGACCCCTCCGCTAACAATCCAAAGGCTGCCAGGACGGCGATCCGCATCAGTGCGGCATTTGGCCAGACAAACTTCTCTGCTGCCCGTGGCCTGACCGCCTCCTCCACAAGCATCGGCAGGGTCAAAATGCAGCAAAGAACGAGCACGCCTGCAGTGAACGAAAGATCGGATCGAACGGTGCCTTGACGCTGGAGCATGAGGCCCGCAGCACCAGCACCCAGCAAACCTCCGGCGCTCCAGCAGCCCTGGAAGAAACTCATACTCGACCGCCCATAGTGCTTTTCAACCGCCATCGCCTGCGCATTGACAGAAATATCGAAGGCTCCCTTCGCGGCCCCAAACAGGCCCGCAAAGATGACAAGAACCCAGAACCTCGAGGCTTGCGCAAGAAGCCCGATCATCAGTACGTAGCTGACCGCCGCATTCCGAATCACCCGCCGGCTGCCGTAACGAGCGATGAGTTGACCTGTTACGGGCATGCTGATGATCGCGCCGGCGATGACGCTGATCAACACAAAGGTGAGAGATCCGTTCTCGATATGAAGGAACTGCTTGAATACCGGCACGTGGGCGGCCCAGGTTCCAAAGCCTGCTCCATCCACGAGAAAGAGCACTGCGAGCGCCCATTTTGGCCACTTCACCCCGGTACGGTCCATTGCGATTCGCCCCTGTTAATTAGGCTGCACGTTCCGTGTCATTCTGTCCAATATGCAATAGGCACTCGTTTGATAACCTGTAGGAATGGCTCTCGAACTATCTGAATTGCGTGCCTTCCTCGTGCTCGCGAACCATCTGCATTTTGGTCAGGCGGCGGAAGCGCTGCGCGTCAGTCAACCCGCACTTACCAAGCAGATGCAGCGATTAGAAGCCAAAGTAAGCGGCCCGTTGCTGGTACGCGGATACCGCAGGGTAACCCTCACGCCGGCAGGGGAGATCCTGCGCGATCGTGCGCGGAGCCTGTTGCGAGATGCGGACATCGCGGAACAGATGGCTCGTCTCGCAGTGAGCGGCAAAGCCGGATTGTTGCGGATAGGTTTTGGTATCGCATCGCTGGCTGCCGGCCTCCCGGGTATTCTGACGCGATTTCGAGAACACTTTCCGGAGGTACAAGTGTCCATGCGTGATATGTCCACTCCGGATCAGATCATGGCGCTTGAACAAGGTGGCATCGATGTCGGTTTCGTCCGGCTTCCGGTCGAGAGTGCTGAATTGGTGACCGTGCCGGTTCTCGAGGAGATGCTTGTTGCGGCGGTTCCCCGCGGTATGTCCTATCGCAAGGGACTCTTCAGTCTTCGAAACGAGCCATTTGTATCCATCGCCCGTAGCGTCTCAGTCAGCTTCTACGATCACCTTGTGCAAACCTGCAGAGCTGCTGGCTTCAGCCCTCGCATCGTTCAGGAAGTCAACGAACTATTCACGGTCCTCAATCTCGTGCAAGCGGGCGTGGGTGTGAGCTTAGTACCGCGCTCGGCCAGGCTGATGCGAGTACCTGATGTTCGTTTGCTGGATACGAATCTGGCCGAAGCCAGATGGAGGATCGGCATAGCCTGGCGCAAGGTCGACCAATCGGATCCTCTTGTCCGCAATTTCGTCAGTCTTGCACGTCGACCGCGCAATGCCGCTCCGGTCGGAGCACCAGGGCATGGGTGATGGCTTCGGGAGCGCGCCCAGTCTCGGTCCCTGGTGAAGCGTATCGAGCACAGTTTTGAGCTCTTCAATCTGCCTGGACAGTTCAACCGGGTCTGTTGACTGAGGCCGCCCTCAAACCCTTTCGCAGACGAGGGCGCCCGCCTCGGCCGCAGCGGCGGCCAGTATACGATTGTGCATGGTAAAGAGTGCAAGTTCGAGGCGATCGGAAACGCCCGTCTTGTCATAAATACTGCGCAGATAGTTCTTGACCACCTGTTCGGTGATGCCCAGGCGCAGCGCGATCTCTTTGTTCTTGCAACTTTGCACGAGCAGGGAGACGACCTGCATCTCTTTTGGCGTCAGCCGATCGCGAACACGCGTCCCTATGGAATCTTCTTCTTCCGACCCGGCAGCTTCGCCTGGCCGCTGAATCGAACAGTAGCCTTTGATCACCCGGTTCACGCACTCCACCAACTCATTGCCGGCAGTGTTGCGATAGAGCACTCCGCGAATATCGTGAGCGATGAAGCCGTGGGCCGGCTCGCTGTTCTCCGCGATCACCACCGCGCGGCTTCCCGCCGCCTTTACGTGCGCCATCAAATCCTGATATCGGGGCCGCAATGCGGACGCAAACAGAACAATCGACGGGCGGTACGCATCGACCGAGAGCAGAAGGCGCTCGAGGTCCGCACACTGTGCCACCAGGTGAAAGTCCTTTTCGCTCATCAGGATCCTGGCCGTGCCAATGCGAAAAAGTTCTTGGTTGTCAGCGAGAAGAATTTTATCCATCAACCTATTTTATGCCCCGGGTTGCTTCGATTCGCAACCTCCAGAGTTACATCCTGGCTGGGTTAATCCGGTGACAGCATACACCTATTGCAGAAAAACCAACGTCTCGCCTGCGAAACATCCAAATTCCAGCTCCGCTTTTCGGCGACGAATCGGGATTACAGGGTTTCTTCGTAGAGCTTCCTCGATAAGGGTTAGTTCATGGTTCCTTCATTGCCCGTCTCTTCAATGCCCACTTATCTGGATTGACCCAACATGCGCACCTCATCGTCCATGCCCAGATACTCCCACCGTTGCAGTGCGATTGGCACGTTCCCATTCAACCAGACGAAGTTGTGAAACTCTTGCAGCTTGAACTTGTTGCCCTGCTTCAGCCGGGCATCCTCGAGCATCTGCACGATTTGCAGTTTTCCAGTTTGGTAGGCGATTTTTTGGCCGGGCAACTCGCCCATCTCAATGACTTCCGTACGAGCATCTACCGCGTCCATGGGCACATTATGCTCCATATAATCTGCCGCCTGCTCCGGTGTCAACATTCCCAAAGCGACCTTCACATCGACAATTACGCGCAGCGCCCGCAATCGCATTTGGTTGTAAACGATCTCCCTCGTGTGTGGGCTGTCATCGTACAGCCCCGATTGCAGCATCATCTCTTCCGCGTAGAATCCAATGCCTTCGTTGGCACCCGAGTCGTAATAATGACGGCGCACCGGATCCGGGTTCTGCCACGACGCACAAAGTTGCCCATAATGGCCGACTGTCCCTTCGTGAACGATCTGTATCCTCGGGTCTTTCGCATCCGCAACCCAGAAATAGCCTGCGGCCGGCGAGGGCGCCGCCACATACCGGATGCCATCCTGGTTGAGCCGTGAGGGCGACGTGAAGTCATCCATCTCGATAAAATCCCCTAGCGCAGCAAGGTACGGTGGTTGTGGCCGCAGTGTGAAGTGTTGCAGCCCGGCAGGCAGTGTCAGAATTTGCCGCTCGGCCAGGAATTGACGTATTGCCACCTCTGCTTTCTGGTTGCGCGCGACAAACTCTTCCGAAGTCGGCGCCATAACCAGGGGCGGCACGAGGTGATTCCGGTTTACTTCAATCCCTTCGAAAGCTACTGCGCGTCGCCATTCCTGCTCAGCTTGCGCCACCAGTTCTTCCGGCGTGTATGGCATCAGGGCCACGTTTCGAAGGAACCACGTATAGTTCCCCCTGCCGATCGCCGACTGCGGAGGCAATGCCGGCAAAGCCTTCTGCAGCCATACCCTGTATGCCTGCAGGGAAGTGGTAGCCCTTCCTGCTGATTGCTGCCACTCCGCGGCAGCAATCGTCGTTGCCGGCGCCAATGTACTGACTACCTGATCCAGCTCCGGGCGAATGTTAGCCAGCAAATCAATTGCGGCCTTTGCGTACGGTGCCGGCGGCGACACCAGATTTTGTTTCGCCTCCTCAAGGATTGCGGGAATATTGTTCAGCCGAGCGATGATCTCCCGGCTCTGCTGCTCGTCGTACGGACCGGGTACTGTCAGAGCCTCGGCCACTGGCGTCAACGTCTGCTCGATGTAAAAATTCGGGTCCCTCTGCCATCGCTTCAGGATATCCAGCTCCCAATGCACACGCCCCAACCCCGACCCGATGAGCAAATGGTCCACCTGTTTCTGGACTGGGACAGCAGAATCGTTCAGTTTCCTCCAGCGCTCATCGAAAGTTGCCAGTTCCTTCCGTTGCTCTTCCACGCTCGCGGCCGACCAATCACGGACCACTCCCCCCGGACGCTCCATGCGCGTCACATCATCGCCCGTGTACTGTCCATAGCGTGCTCGCCATGACCAGAAATCAGATGCGAGCTTCTCATCCGAATCCCCCGATTGCTGCGCAAATCCAGACGCAACCAAAACCACACACAAAGCAAATGATGCTCGTTGTCGATTCAATGTTTTCATCCTCGTGGGCTCGGTCCAACCAAAAACGTCCTGTTGATGTTTCGTGCCCGAGCGGCCGCTACCCGGCGAACTTGAACTCAACCCGAATCGTAGGCGGTTTTTTAGGAAGTGTCGCAGCGCTCTCCGGCGTTTCTAAGTTTGCAATCGAATGCATCGGTTCCGGCTTCAACCAGGTGACGCGCCACGAGCCAGGCGATACCGGCGTATCACGGCTCGGGAAATCGTGAACACTTCCATCCGCGTGATAAATCCTTTATGTCCCGTGCGGCCGCCCGTGTCCCAAATGACAAAGATACTCGGCCATCGATGATGATGCATCGGCTCTTTGGTTCCAGGGGCAACTTCCACCTGAAGCACACGCACGATTGCGTTTTCAAACAAAACCTTGTGACTCTGCGGCGCTGCCTCCACCGCATCGAAGCCGTCGGGAAACCCGGTCTTGTCTTGCGCGTTGAGCCGCACAGAACCGCGCATGAGCCCGAAGATGGGAACGGAGGATATTCCTGCGAGATACAGAAGTCTCCGCCTCGAAATGAATGCGTTGACTGGCTTCATGGCTCGGAGTATACCGAACCACGATCTTTGGTTTCATGCTGATCGGCAGGTATGTCTCTTGAAAATCCGATTCCCAGCCTTGTCTGGTCGCTCAAGAACGCCCGCCGTTCGTCAGTCAACTGCGGATGCGTGGGCATTCCGTCGGCGACAACATCCGTAGTAATCACAATCTCTCGCGCTTTTTTGGCTCTATCCCCGCCACCCGTCGCCGGGTGCCCCACATCTCGCTCGTTTTTCGCGAAATGTGGGATACCGCAAGCCTCGCTTTTAAGCCCGTCACGGGGTCACAGCTCTACACGGGTGCCCGTCGCTGCACTTGCATTGAGAGCGCCGGCTCGTATGCGCTTTGTACGATCGCGTCACTCTGTGAGGAATCCTGCCCGCCGCATCTATACGATGCATGCCGGCGTACTCGATAATAGCGGTGAGCACAGATGCGATCGATTGTCCTTGGCACGGCCGGCCATATAGATCATGGAAAGACATCGCTTGTCTTTCGCTTGACGGGCACCGACACGGACCGCCTTCCGGAAGAGAAGAGCCGCGGCATAACCATCGACCTGGGTTTTGCGGCGATGCGTTTTGAGCATGAGCAAACCGAGCTCAGCCTGGTCGACGTACCGGGCCACCATGCCTTCGTGCGCAATATGCTTGCCGGGGCTGGTGGCATCGATTGCGTCATGCTGGTGATCGCTGCGGATGATGGCGTCAAGCCGCAGACCACCGAGCATCTCGCAATCTGCACTCTCTTAGGCGTGCGCTACGGAATTGTCGTGCTGACCAAGAAGGATGCAGTAAACGCCGAGCACCTGCAGCGCACCGGCGTCGAGGTGCAGCAGTTTCTGCGAAGCACCTTCTTACACCAGGCTCCGATGTTGGCGGTTTCGGCGCGTACCGGAGAGGGCATTGCCGAACTAAAGGCAGAGCTCGCCCGTTTGGTGGCCCGGATTCCAGAGCGGAGCGCAGACTTCTTACCCCGGTTGCCCCTCGATCGCGCGTTCTCTATGAAAGGGTTCGGAACCGTGGTCACGGGGACGCTGCAAGCAGGCAGCATGCGCGTGGGCGACAACCTGGAGTTGCAGCCGGGAGCGCGCATCGTGCGCGTGCGCAGTTTACAGGTTCATGGCAGCCCTCGGGACCGTGCCGACGCACCCTGCCGGCTGGCCTTGAACCTGGCCGCCGTCGATGTGCGGGACGTCAAGCGCGGAGACACACTCACACCGCCTGCAACTCTCAGCTGCGTCAGCACCATCGACGCAGAGGTCGTGATGCTGCCCGGCGCCCCGCCGCTGAAACACCGGTCGAGGGTACGCCTACATGCTTTTACCTCCGATACCCAGGCAACTGTTCTGCGCTACGAGAACGATGTAACCCCGGGACAGAACACCGCGCTCATCCGGCTGAAGCTCTTCGCGCCGCTGTTGCTCGCGCCGGGCGACAGGTTTGTGCTTCGCCAGGCTTCTCCGCCTTTGACCATCGGCGGGGGCCGCGTTCTGGACGCGCATCCTTTGCCCGGGCTGAGAAAAGCGGCGGCCCTTGCCTGGCTCAAACAAATCAATGCTGCCTCTCGGCAAGAGCAACTGCGGTTGCGCGTGGTGAGGCAAGGCGTCGCCGGCATCAGCCTGAGCGCATTGATAGCGGAAACCGCTCTGACCGAGCGAGCGCTGGAGACCGCCCTGGAACCACTGCTAGCGCAAGCGTGGGTGATCGCCGCTCGCTCCCGAGGTGGCTCTCATCACATCCTCGCGGCGGAGTCGCTGGAGCAGGCGTCAGCCCATCTTTTGAGGGAATTGGGCCGGATGGATGGCGAGCCCATCTCTCGCGCCGAGCTGCGTTCGAAAACGCGGCTGAGTGACTGGGTATTCGAGTTGGCGCTGAAGCCCGTGCTGGCTAAGGAAGCCGTCCAGGCCAATCGAGACAATTTGCGGTTCGTGACTTCCTCCGGCGATCTCTCTGGTCAGGATGCCCACCTGGCACAGGTCGAAGAGCTCTACATACGGGCCGGCCTTGCGTCCCCCATTCTCAGCGAAGTGTCAGAGAAGGCGGGAATCGCCTCCGCGGATCTGCATCGCCTGATCACACAGTTGCTCCGGGCGAAGAAGTTGGTTCGCATGGGGGCCGACAATCTGTTTATTCACGCCGATGCGCTGGACCGCCTTACCTCTGCCCTGCGCCAGCACCGTGGCGAAACGTTCGATGTTGCCCGGTTCAAGAGCTTCACTGGACTGACCCGAAAACATGCTATCCCGCTGCTTGAGTATCTTGACCGCATGCACGTAACGCGAAACAACGGCGGCACAAGAGCCATCCCTTGATGCGCTTGCCGGTCAGAGGCGGGTCCAATGCATTGACCGGATCGAGCCATGCTCTTACTATAGGAGAGTCACGTCTGCCGTATTGCCCCCTCGTTCAATGGTAGGACAGCTGCCTCTGGAGCAGCATATCGGGGTTCGAATCCCTGGGGGGCAACCACTAGCGTACTTCCCCGGACCTTCCCGAACTTCCTCGTTCACAAAATAACTAATTAAATCAATAGCTTAAGGCAGATTTGCGTTCGCGGTGGTTCGCGCAGGTGCGCTTACAGCCCTTCAAAAAGTGGGGTACGGATTGGGGTACAATCCTCCTGAAAGTGGGGTACGGACCAAATTCACTGTTGGAGCTCGAAAAATGCCGCTCTCGGATGTTGCGGTTAGAGCAATTAGACCGCGCGAAAGGGCGTACAAGGTTCACGACCGCAACGGACTGTTTCTGCTTGTCAATCCTAGCGGGTCCAAACTGTGGCGCTGGCGCTATCGTTTCGATCAGAAGGAAAAACTGATGGCGTTGGGTGAGTATCCGGTTGTGACCCTTGCCCAAGCCCGCGACCATCACCTTACCGCCCGCAAGATCCTGGCGGCGGGTATTGATCCGATGGCGGAACGGAAGGCCGAAGCTGAAGCCAAACGGAGAGAGGTCGAGGCACTGGAGCGAGAAGCTGAAAATAGCTTTGAGAAGGTAGCCCGCAAATGGTGGGACTGGTGGGCCATCAGCAAATCAAAGCGCCATACTGATTGCGTCTTGCGGCGTCTGGAAGCAGACGTTTTTCCGTTGTTCGGCCACAAATCCATCAACGCTGTAACGGCCGCCGATATCCGGAATCTGATGCTTACGATCGAGGGTCGCGGCGCAAGGGACGTTGCGAAACGCGCGCATGAGACGACTGGGCAAGTCTTCCGCTATGCGATTGCCCACGGTATAGCCAACAGAAATCCTGCCGCCGATTTCAAACCCAAAGACATTCTGGGTGAAGCCAAGGAAGCGAATTTTGCCCGCGTGGAGGCCAAGGAACTGCCGCATCTCTTGCTGATGATGGAAAGGTACGACGGCGATGCGCTTACGCGTCTTGCCATGAGGCTGATAAGCTATACGTTCGTTCGGACATCCGAACTCATCGAGTCAGAATG
>Ga0210391_10005687_pt1 | contig 10260 bp, 9 predicted proteins | sample IncBWC12OmetaG_FD_160573 | JGI IMG/M metagenome (GOLD analysis project Ga0210391, IMG submission 160573) | Forest soil microbial communities from Barre Woods Harvard Forest LTER site, Petersham, Massachusetts, United States - Inc-BW-C-12-O ...
CCACTGCGATCGCTTCTGGGAAGCTGATACCGGTCTTGTCGGCTGAGACTTCGCCGCTGCTGATCGTCGCAATCTCGGCAACATTCGCATAGCTGCCGGGAGGATAGACGGTGATCGCGTTGGACCCAGACGGTGGAACTTCCTGACCGCCGCCGTTCGCAACGTAGATTTTTCCATCGGGACCAATCGCCACGCTGGATGGACTCGACACTTGTGTGGGACTCTCGATCGTATATGACGGCGCAACGTTCCCATCCGCGTCCGCCTTGAACACGCCGATGCTGTCCGACGACGAGTCGGAATTGGTCACGTACATGTTGCCATCGGGATCGACCGCAATCCCGCCAGGATCGGCTATTCGGGTCTTGTCGCCGGCGATGCTCAATATCGGCGTCAGGCACTGACCTTGGTAACCACCCTCGGTCGTCGGCGGGCCGGTAGGATGATGCACCAAAAATTGAATCCAGGTTCAAAGGATTGCTTGTTCGCTGGTCATTCTCAGTAAAGACCGCTACGCCCGCGATGCCGGTATCGAGATTCCGGGTGGTCACGTACACGTTTCCGTTCGAGCCGAGCGTTATCGCTCCGGGCGTGCGGAGTTTCGCGCAATTGCAGTCGATCGATGCGAAAGGAGCGACATTGCCGTTGCTGCCGGGCGCAAAGATTAGGACTGCGGCGTTGGAAGATTGGGGCGGTCCGGCTGCGCCACTCGAGACGAATAACCTTCCGCTCGAATCGACTGCGATTCCCTCCGGCGCCGACAGCAAGGTCGCCGGACCCGAGATAACGCGGGCAGGCGCGACGTTGCCTTTGCTGCCGGGGGAATACACCGTGATGCTGTCGGGCTTTTCGTCCTGGCCCTGATTGGAGACGTAGATGTAGCCGTCCGAGTCCAGGGCAATCGCTTGAGAATATTTCAGCCCCGTCTTCGGGCCGCGGATCCGGGCCATCGGTGCGTTATGGCCTTTGCTGCCGGCGCGATAGATCGTGACGCTCGGCGGATCGGAACTCTGATCGCCCGACTCGATGCCTCCGTTAACGACATAGATATTACCGGCCGAATCCAGCGCGACCCCTTGCGGGTTAATGAGTTGCTTACCGCTAATCGTGAAAAGTGGAGCCGGCCTCCTGCCGCCGCTTACTGGATGGGCCCTGACTGAATAGCCGCCCGGTCCACCCGTGTTGGTAACGTAAAGATCTCCCTTCCAGTAAGTGATGCCGGTGGGCTGAGCCAGAAAGGTGCGAGTGAAGAGCGACGGGACGTTACCCTTGCTTGCGGCCGGAAACACGCTGAGTGAATTCGCCGTCGGATTCGCCACAAAGATGGCGCGCGCGGGTTTCTGAGCCGGCGTGGATTCCTGCGCCCGCGACACGCGGGCGGCGCTGATGACGATCACGATTGCGAACGCGATGAAGGCGGCGGCATGCGCTCTGAATTTGTGGGGCACAGTCAGATTGTTCGCGCACGGTGACTTTTTGCGCAAGCGTGATGTGAGCCGAACGAGGGGTTGACATTGAAAGCGCGCGGGGCGGAATTAGAAGTGTGGATCTCAAAAATATAATCTTCGATAAAGCGGCGATTGCGACGCTCACCGTGAACCGGCCTAATGCGCTGAACGCGCTCAATCGCGAGGTGCTCGAGGAAATAGCGCGCGTGATTCGCGAGGTGCGGCACGACCAGTCGGTGCGGGTGCTTATCGTCACCGGCGCCGGCGACAAGGCCTTCGTCGCGGGCGCGGATATCGCGGCGATGGCGAAGATGTCGGCGGTTGACGGCCTCGATTTCTCGCGCCTCGGCCATCGCGTGATGGAAAGCTTCGAGGACCTGCCGATTCCCGTCATCGCGGCCGTCAACGGCTTCGCACTCGGCGGCGGCCTCGAATTGGCGCTCGCATGCGATTTGATCGTCGCCAGCGACAAAGCTCGCTTCGGGCAGCCCGAGATAAACCTGGGGCTCATCCCCGGTTTCGGCGGCACTCAGCGCCTGCCCCATCGAATCGGGCACAACAAGGCGCGCGAGCTGATCATGACCGGCGACATGTTCGATGCGAAGACGGCGCTGGAACTGGGACTCGCCAACCAGGTCGTCGCGCCCGGCGAGCTGATCGAAACGACGCGCAAGCTGGCCGAGAAGATCGGGAGCAAATCCGCCGTCGCGATCCGCCAGGCGAAAGCCGCGCTGCGAGCCGCCTTCACGATGGAGGAAGACGCGGGCCTGCGCTTCGAGCAGGAGGCGTTCGGCGTCGTCTTCGGCAGCGCCGATCGCGTCGAGGGCACGAGCGCCTTCGTCGAAAAGCGCCCGCCCAAGTGGCAGCACAAGTAGAGGCGTTGCAGCCGGCGCGTGATCTTAGCCATCTAACTTAATCATGACGCTAAAGATCCTGGCCGTGGTATCGCTTGGCCTGATGTGTGGCACCGAGCTCAACGTCGCGGCCTTCGCCCATCCCACGCTCAACCGGCAATCACTGGAAGTGCACATCCCAATGCGCGCGTCGTTCGCGAAATTGTTTGGACAGGTGATGCCGTTTTGGATGGGAGGCTCGACCCTGCTGACTCTTCTATTGCTGCTGCCTTTCGAGCATCTGAACGAGCGCGCGTGGCAGCTGGCCGCAGTAGCTGCCGCTATCCAGGTCGTCGCCGTCTTGTTTTCGCTGATCGGTCCGGTGCCCATCAACAATCGGATAATCAAATGGACACCGGAGGCCTTGCCTGACGACTGGAAAGCGCAGGAGCATCGTTGGGATCTCTACCACTGGACAAGAACCGGCGGACTGATTGTCGCGTTCGCCCTTCTGGTCCTGAGCGTTGGTGTCGATAGGTAAATCGGCCGCATTCGCTTGGCTGCGCGAGGGTTGACGACCTTCCGCCCCTGTGGGAAACTCCGGCCAATGCAGAAGACAGCGCCGCCGCATTAGGCGGCGTTGTCATTCTGATGGCGTGATTATATTAAAATTGAATCGTTCGGAGGATCTTCATGGCTGAGCAGGCTCAAGCTACTGACACTGGACCGCGCCCGATTGTTCCATGGCTGAAACTGGGACCCAAGCCGCATCTCGAAGGCATCAAGTGCTCGTGCGGCGCAATCTACCTCGATCCAAAACGCGTCGCATGCTCGAAATGCGGCGAGACTGACAAGTTCAAACCGCTGGCGTTGTCCGACAAGGGCAAGGTCTACGTGTTCTCGGTCGTCCACCAGTCGTTCCCGGGGATCAAGACGCCGTACGTGACGGCGATCGTCGATCTGCCCGAGGGCGTCAGCGTCCGCGCCAATCTGACCGGCGTCGATCCCGAGCAGGCGCAGAAGGAACCCAACAAGATTTTCAATTTGCCGGTCGAGTTGGTGACCGGCGTGGCGGCCAAGGATCGCGAAGGGCACGATGTAGTAGCTTTTTCGTACCAGCCGAGTAAAAATTAGGGCGTCTTCGCGGGCGCACGCGGACAACTTTTACGACGGACCTGAGCTTCGGGCCGGGCCGCCAGGAGGAATCAAGATGCGAAATGTTTATGTTCTCGGAACTGGGATGATCAAATTCGGACGCTATCCCGACAAGACCGTTCCGGAACTCGGCGGCCAGGCGGCGATACTCGCGCTCAAGGACGCCGGAATCGGAATCAAGGACGTCGAGATGTTCGCCTGCGGAAATCTTTACCAGTCCAACGCGATGGTCGGGCAGCGAATCCTGCAGCAAATCGGCCAGACCGGAATCCCCGTGATCAACGTCGCCAACGCATGCGCCACCGGCTCGACCGCCTTTCGCGAGGCGTACATGTCGGTCGCGGCCGGGATGTACGACGTCTCGATGGCGGTTGGCGTCGAGCAGATGGGCAAGCAGGGCCTGCTCGGCGGAGCCGGCGGCGGCGATCCCGCTTACTCGACTGAGGGCAAGGTCGGCTCGGGCCTGATGCCGGCCGTGTTCGGCCAGGCGGGAATCGAGCACATGCGCAAGTACGGCACCAAGCCTGAGCACTTCGCCAAAATCTCGGTGAAGTCGCACAAGCATGCGACCAAGAATCCGTTCTCGCAATACCGCAACGAAGTCTCGCTCGAAGACGTGATGAATGCGCGCATGGTCGCGTTTCCCAACACGCTTTATATGTGTTGCCCGACCGGAGACGGCGCGGCGGCGGCCATTCTCGTCAGCGAAGACAAGCTGAAGCAGCTCGCTGGCGGACGCAAGCGCCCGAAGATTGCAGCCTCGGTCCTCACTTCCGATCCGTGGACCGATCGCGACCTCACTCTCCCTGACGTCAGCACGCTCACGCGGCGCGCTTCGAAGCAGGCTTACGAGAAGGCCGGTATCGGCCCCAAGGATATCGCGCTCACCGAATTGCACGACTGCTTCGCGACCGCGGAACTCGTCCACTACGAGAACCTCGGCCTCTGCGGCGACGGCGAAGCCGGCAAGTTCATCGACTCGGGCGGCGGCATGCATCCGGGCCTCGGCGGCCACGATCCGGTCAACGTATCGGGCGGATTGCTCTCAAAGGGGCATCCTCTCGGCGCGACCGGCGTCGCCAATATCTGCGAAGTCGTCTGGCACCTCACGCAGGACGATCGCGCGAAGGATCGGCTGGTGCCTAACGCCAAGGCGGGTCAGGCTCACGTAATCGGGCTGGGCTCCGCCTGCACGATTCATATCCTGACGATATAATTCAGGACCAACGCCTAATCGGCACTTCGAGAGAGGGCCGCCCAAAAAGGCGGCCCTTTTTCTTTCCCGATCAGGCCGATAAATTTGACGGGCCGGATCAACAAAATGGCGAACCACGAAACAGAAATCTCGACGGCTGAACGCCTCGGCTACAAGGCCGACGCGCGCGTGCTGATCATCAATGCCGACGACTTCGGCATGTGCCACGATCAGAACGAAGGCGTCATGACCGGATTGAAGGACGGCGTGTTCACCTCGTCGACCATCCTCGTGACCTGCCCGTGGTTCGAGGAAGCGGCGGACTTCGCGCGCAAGAATCCTGCTGCCGACCTGGGCGTGCATCTCACGCTGACCGCCGAATGGGACGCCTACAAATGGGGTCCCGTGCTGGGTGCGCGCGCCGTGCCCAGTCTCGTCGACGAGCGCGGATATCTGTGGCAGACCGTCGCGCAGGTTTACGAGCATGGCCGCCTCGACGAAGCCGAAGCCGAGCTGCGCGCGCAAATCGAAAAAGCGGTTGCGGCCGGCATCGACGTGACCCATCTCGATTCGCACATGGGCACCCTGCAACTGCGCCTCGACTATCACGAGATTTACGCGCGGCTCGCCAACGAGTGCCGCGTACCGATCAGGCTCGCGTCGCGCCGCCGGATGGGCACCGACGGGATGGGCGCCATTCTCGACCAGTTGAACGCATTCGGCGTCGTCACGCCCGACCATCTCGTTTTTTATGGGCCGTCGAAGGTCGAGGAGACTGAGTCGTACTGGACCAATCTGCTGCGCACGCTGAAGCCGGGCGTGACCGAAATTCTGTGTCATCCTGCGCTCGCGCGCGACGAGCTTAAGAGCTGCGCCCGCGACGCGTTCCAGCGCGAATCCGACTTCCGATACTTCACCGCGGACAGGACGCGCAAGCTGCTCGCCGATGAAGGCGTTGAGCTCGTCGGTTTCCGCCAGCTGCGCAACCTGATGCGCGCGGCCCAGGGATGAGCAACTTGGAACTGACACGGCTCAGAGGATTTCAGGACTCGCTCGGCGCCGACGCGCGCGCGATGAGTCTCGTCGAAGAACGGGCGCGCGCGATTTTCGAGCGCTATTCGATCAAAGAGATTCGCATCCCGGTGCTCGAACGTGCGCAACTCTACGTGCGCTCGAGCGGGGAGACTTCCGACATCGTCGAGAAGCAGATGTACAGCTTCACCGATCGCGACGAGGGCGAGACTGTCGTCGCGCTGCGGCCCGAAGGCACGCCCGGCGTCGTGCGCGCATACGTCGAGGCCGGTCTCGATCGCACCGATCCCGAGCAGCGGCTGTTCTACTCGGGTCCGATGTTCCGTCGTGAACGCCCGCAGAAGGGCCGCTATCGCCAGTTCTATCAGTTCGGCGTCGAGATTTTCGGGCGTCCCGACGCAGCCTGCGACGCCGAGCTATTGATAATGATCGACGAGCTGTGCCGCGACCTCAAACTTCCATTGACGATGGAAATAAATTCGATCGGCGACAATAAATGCCGCCCCGCGTTTCGCGAGGCGCTCGTTGCATGGGGTCGCGCGCATTGGGACGAACTCGACGACGACTGCCACAACCGCCTCGATCGCAACCCGCTGCGCATCCTCGACTGCAAGAAAGACGCGAAGGTCACGGAGTCTGCGCCCAACAGCCTCGACTACCTGTGCGACGAATGCCGCGCGCATTTCGACACCGTCAAGGAACTGCTCAACGCCGCCGGCGTCGCATACGTCGTCAACCCGCGGATGGTGCGCGGTCTCGACTACTACACGCGCACCGCGTTCGAGGTGATGGCGGGCGGGCTCGGCGCGCAGAGCACTGTGGTCGCGGGCGGGCGCTACGACGGCCTGGTCGAGGCGATGGGCGGTGCGCCGGTCGCAGGAATCGGCTTCGCCATTGGCGTCGATCGCATGGCGTTGGCTCTGCAAGCGGCCGGCGTCACTCCCAACGGCGGGCCAGATGCCGCGATAATCGCGATGGGTGCGGCGGCGACGCGTCATGCGGTCGTCGTGGCGCGCGATTTGCGCTCGGCGAAGCTGAACGTCGAGATGCTCTCTCCTCAAAAAAAGATGAAGACGCTGCTCGCGCGCGCATCGAAGATTGGCGCGCGGATAGCGGTCATAATCGGCGACGACGAACTCGCGCGCGGGGTCGTGCAGCTTCGCGACTTGAAGCAAAGCACGCAGCGCGAAGTAACCGTCGCCGACGCCGCCCGGGCGATTGCGGACGCGACAACCGAACTATAACTGTGAAGGGTAATGCCGAAAACTGAACTATATTCGCCGCTGCCGCCGTGGCAGCGCACTGATTACTGCGGCGCTATTCGCGCCACCGACGTTGGCCGCGAAGTTGCCCTCTGGGGATGGGTCCAGACTCGCCGCGACCACGGCGGCCTTATCTTCATAGATCTTCGCGACCGCGACGGAATCGTGCAGCTGGTGTTGAATCCCGCGCATAACGCCGCCGCGCATGAGGCGGCCGGCGACGTGCGCTCGGAGTTTTATGTCGCGGTCAAAGGCCAGGTCGTGCGCCGCGCCGAGGGGACCGTCAACGCCGAGCTGCCGACCGGCGAAATTGAAATACTGGTCAGCGCGTTCGAGACGCTCAGCGCTTCCGCGCCCGTGCCGTTCCAGATTGCGGACGGCGATGCGACCGCCGAGGAAATCCGCCTCAAGTACCGCTATCTAGATCTGCGCCGGCCCGAGATGCAGCGCAACTTGCGTCGCCGTCATCAGGCGCTGCAGGCGATTCGCGCGCACCTCGATCAAAACGGTTTTATCGACGTCGAGACGCCGATCCTTTTCAAATCGACGCCCGAAGGGGCGCGCGATTACCTGGTGCCGAGCCGCGTCAACCCCGGCAAATTCTACGCGCTGCCGCAATCGCCGCAGTTGCTGAAACAGATCCTGATGATCGGCGGATTCGATCGCTACTATCAGATTGCCCGCTGCTTCCGCGACGAGGATTTGCGCGCCAACCGTCAGCCCGAGTTCAGCCAGATTGATATCGAGATGACCTGCCCGCGTCCGGAAGACATCCAGTCGATCGCCGAGGGCATGATCGCGTCGGTTTATCGAAGCGTGCTTGGCGTCGACGTGCGCCCGCCGTTTCCGCGGATGACCTATGCCGAGGCGATGGAACGGTTCGGTAACGACAAGCCTGACTTGCGCTTTGCGATGGAGCTGAAGAATCTCACAGCCGCATTCGCCGGCACCTCGTTCAAGGTGTTCGCCGAAATTCTCGCGCGCGGCGAATCGGTCTACGGCATCAACCTCGCCGCCGATCACGTACTGAGCCGCCGCGAGCTCGACGAACTTACCGAATCGGTGAAATCGCGCCACGCAATGGGACTGGCGTATGTAAAAGTGGGCGAGGGCGGATGGCAGGGGCCGATCGCAAAATTTCTAAGTGACGGCGAGCGAGCCGCCGCATCCGCTGCCGCGGGCTTGAAGACTGGCGACACTTTGCTGATGATCGCCGGACCGCCCGACCAGGTGCGTCCGGTTCTCAGCGACATCCGCCTGCAGCTCGCCGCGAAGTTCGGTCTCGACAAATCCGACGAGCTCAAATTTCTGTGGATCGTCGACTTCCCGCTCTTCGACTACAGCGCCGAGGACAAGCGCATGGTCTCTGTGAACCATCCATTCACCGCGCCACATCCTGACGATCTCGCGATGCTCGAGTCGGCGCCGCTCAAGGCGCGCGCACTCGCCTACGATATGGTGCTCAACGGCCAGGAACTCGGCGGCGGTTCGATTCGTATCCATAGCCGCGAGCTGCAATTGAAGGTATTTGAATTGTTGGGGCTCACGCGCGAGGAAGCGATCGATCGGTTCGGCTTCCTGCTCGACGCGCTCAAGTACGGCGCGCCGCCCCATGGCGGAATCGCTTTCGGAGTCGATAGAATTTGCATGATGCTATGCGGCACGGACTCGTTGCGCGACGTAATTGCGTTTCCGAAGACGCAGAAGGCGGTCGACCCGATGAGTGGAGCGCCGTCGGAAGTCGATCCGCGCCAGCTCAAGGAACTGTCGATCAAGGTGACGTCATGAAAGCCGGTTGGCCCACAATTCTGCCGCGGCTGGCGCTCGTCGTGGCCGCGCTGTCGACGGCGCCGGGATGTAGCTCGATGGTGGCAGACGCGGTCACCTCCACCACCGGCTCGATCAGCGACACAATCAACCAGCGCGACGTGAAGTCGCATGCGGTGCGCTCGATCAAAACCATCGCAATCAGCCGGATCGCCGTGATGCCGGTGGTCGAGGATGCGGCCGGCGGCGACCCGCTGGCTCCAGGAGCCGCCGAGGCGATTTCTGCCGAGCTCTACAGCTCGGTCGCGATGGCCGGTGGATGGGATCCGATTCCTGAGTCGGATGTCGAGGATGTGATGCAGAAGATGCCGCCGACCACCCTCGATGACCTCGACCAGAACGCCCTGAAGCTCGGCCACGACGTGTCCGCCGACGGCGTTCTCTACGGGACAGTCGAGCGCTACAAGGAACGCGTCGGCATGGATTACTCGGCGTCGAGTCCGGCCGCAGTGTCGTTCTCGCTCAAGTTCGTCGATATGAAAAGCGGACAAATCGTGTGGACGGCGAAGTTCGCCAAGTCGCAGGCCGCGCTCAGCCAGAATCTTTTCGACCTCGCCAACTTCGTGCAGCGTTCCGGACGCTGGGTGCGCGCGCATGAAATCGCGCAGGAGGGCGTGAAGGAAGCAGTCTCCGATCTTCACGGCGATCTCAACCTGTCGCAGAACGTCAAGCGCTTTGAAACCGGCAGCTACGGCGAACTCAAGTCCGGACAGCAGAGATACAGCACCGGCCCGCAGGGCATCTATTAAGCAGGGCTTCGGTTTCCGTCACTCCCACGGCGAGTGGGCTTTCATCTTCAGCGCCTCGGCGACTGCGGGATGCACCACGTGACCGTCGTAGGTGTTGAGGCCGTGGCGAATCGCGGGATTGATCAGCCCGGCCTCGAGGATTCCACGATCTGCAATCTCAAGCGCATAGGTCAGCGTCGCATTGGTGAGCGCGTAAGTAGAAGTGTGCGGGACCATCGCGGGCATGTTGGTGACGCAGTAATGCACGACGCCGTTGCGGATGAACGTCGGCCGCGCATGCGTCGTAGGTGCTGAGGTCTCCGCGATTCCACCTTGATCGATCGACAAATCCACGATCGCCGCCCCCGGACGCATCCGCGCGACCATCTTGGCGCTCAACAGCCGGGGTGCGCGCGCGCCCGGCACCAGCACGGCGCCAATCACGAGATCGCAGTTAGTGACTTCCTCGTCGAGCGTCGCGCGATTCGACATCACTGTCGTCACGCGCCCGCCCAGCAGATCGCTCAGGTAACGCAGCCGCGACGGATTGATATCCATGATCGTAACTTCGGCGCCGACACCAGCCGCCACCCGGCATGCGTTCAGGCCCGAGATTCCGCCGCCGAGCACGACGACCTTGCCGGGCCGCACGCCCGACGCTCCGCTGAGCAGTACGCCGCGCCCGCCGCTGCGCGCCTGCAGGCACCACGCGCCGGCCTGGATGGCAAGCCGCCCCGCAACTTCGCTCATCGGCGCGAGCAGCGGCAAGCTCGAGTCTTC
>Ga0210391_10005689_pt1 | contig 10259 bp, 13 predicted proteins | sample IncBWC12OmetaG_FD_160573 | JGI IMG/M metagenome (GOLD analysis project Ga0210391, IMG submission 160573) | Forest soil microbial communities from Barre Woods Harvard Forest LTER site, Petersham, Massachusetts, United States - Inc-BW-C-12-O ...
CTTCAGCGGCTGAATCGTGGATATACCGGTGGCGCGACGGCTGGAGGTGTCGCCCGCGGTCCTGCGACAGCTGGCGGTGGCCAATCCGCGGCGTTACCCGGCGCTGCTGGAAAGCGCGGTCGCCGGCCCTTTGGGCAAGGTCACCATTCTGGCCGCGCAGCCGCAGGCGGCACTGTGGAGCAGCGCAGATGGCCGGGTGCACGGCCAGGGCATGCAACCTTGCGCCGGCAATTTCCTGGATGCCCTGGAGGGGTGGTGGCGGCAAAGCGCCGATCCCCGCCACAGCGGCGAGTCGGCGCTGCAGGTGGCGCGTCACAGCGGCGTGCCCTTTGCCCCGGGCTGGGTGGTGTTCCTGGGCTATGAGATCGCGGCCGACATCGAGCCGCACCTGAGCCTGCCGCCCACACCGCTGCCCTGGACCGCCTTCGCGCTGCGCACACCCTGCGCATTGGTGCACGTCCTGGAGAGCGACAGCGTCTGGGCCGTCGCCGAGCCGGGGAGTGAAGCGCTGCTGGACGAAGTGGTGGCCGAGGCCCTGCGGTGCGCGCTGCCGGCGCGACCCGCACCCGCCGGCCAGCCGGCCTTCAAGGTAAGCGAGGAGGATCCGGCGCTTTACATCCAGCGCGTTCTGCGCGCCCAGGAATACATCCGCGCCGGTGACATCTACCAGGCAAACCTGTCACGGCCGTGGCGGGTGCGGCCGGCGGCGCCACCGGGTGCCGCGGACCATGCGCAGGCCCTGGATATGGCGCTGCTGTATGAGCGGCTGCGGGCGCGCAATCCGGCACCATTCGCCGCGCTGCTGCAGTGGCAGGGGGTGAGCGTGCTCAGCTCATCCCCCGAGCGCCTGCTGCGGGTCAGTGGCCGGGACGTGGACACGCGCCCCATCGCCGGCACGCGGCCGCGGACGCTGCGCCCGGGGGAAGACGCGCCCGAGGCGGCGGCGCTGGTGGCGCATCCCAAGGAACGCGCCGAGCACATCATGCTCATCGACCTGGAGCGCAATGATCTGGGACGGGTGTGCGAGGCCGGCACGGTGATCGTCAACGAACTCATGGTCACTGAAACCTATGCCCATGTGCATCACATCGTGTCCAATGTGCAGGGGCGGCTGCGCGCTGGCGTGACGCCCATCGGGGCTTTGCGCGCCGTGTTTCCCGGGGGCACCATCACCGGCTGTCCAAAGTTCCGCTGCATGCAGATCATCGCGCAACTGGAGGGCGAGGGGCGTGGGGCGTTCTACGGGTCGTTGGGTTATCTCACCCGGGGCGGAGAAATGGACCTGAACATCCTGATCCGCACCATGACGCTCAGTGATTCGCAGATCACCCTGCGCACCGGCGGCGGCATCGTCGCGGATTCGGATCCGGAACGGGAATTGAACGAAACCCGCGCCAAGGCCCGCGGCATGCTCGCGGTGTTTGACCACAGCCCATGAGCACCCTGGATGTATACGATCGCGGCCTGCACTATGGGGATGGCCTGTTCGAGACCATCGCCTGCCGCGCCGGCCGGCCGCGCTTCCTGGATCTGCACCTGCAGCGCCTCGCCGAAGGCTGCCAGCGCCTGCGGATCGGGTATCGGGATTTCCCGCAACTGAGCCAGCGGATCGGCGAGCTGGCTGCCGCCCATCCGGCCTGCATCATCAAGCTCATCCTCACCCGCGGCAGCGCGACGGCGCGCGGCTACGGCCCGCAGGGCGATGAACAACCGCGCACCGTGCTGCTGCAGTACCCCTGGCCGGCGGAGGATCCCGCGCTGTGGGCGGGCGGGGTGGTGGTGCGCATGGCCCAGGGGCGGCTGGGAGAAAATCCGGCGCTGGCGGGCCTGAAGCACCTGAACCGGCTCGAACAGGTTCTGATCCGTGGCGAGTGGAGCGATCCAGCCATCCACGAAGCGCTGGTTTTCAGTAGCTGCGGATGGCTGATCTCAGGCACGATGAGCAATGTGTTCCTGGTCACGGCAGGTCGGATCATGACACCCGCGCTCACCCAGGCCGGCGTACGCGGTGTCATGCGCAAGGTAGTGATGCGCGAAGCGCAGGCGGCGGGACTGGAAGTCAGTGAGACGGCGCTGGATGCAGCGGCGCTGGCATCGGCCGCGGAGATTTTTCTCACCAACGCCAGGATCGGCATCTGGCCGGTGCGTTCGCTGGATGGCAGCGAGCGGGTGGTGGGCCCGGTGACACGCCAGTTGCAGCAGCGTCTGCGCCCCCTGCTGGATGCACCCGATGCGTAAGGTCCTCTTGGCTGCACTGCTGCTGGTACTGCTGCTGGGTGGCGCGGGGCTTGGCGGCCGCATATGGCTGACGACCCAGTTCGAGGCACCCGGCCCGGCGCCGCACGCGCTGCGGGTCACTGTGGCCCCGGGACTGAGTGTCCACGCTGTCCTGGGCCGTCTGCAGAGCGTCGGTGCGCTGCAGTGCGCCTGGTGCACGCAACTGTATCTGCGGCTGGCCGGGCGCACGCTGACCATCAAGGCCGGGGACTACGAGGTTGATGCGCATGCCAGCGCCAGCGATGTCATCGAGATGCTCGAGGATGGACGGGTGATCCTCGAGCAGCTCACCGTGGTGGAGGGCACGCGTTTCAGCGACCTGCGCCGCCAGCTCACCGACGATCCGTATGTGCATTCGTTGCTGAAGGGGCGCAGCGACGCGCAGGTCATGGCCGCCATCGGCCATCCGGGCGAAGAGCCCGAGGGCCGCTTTTTTCCGGACACCTACCGCTTTGCCGCCGGCACCACCGATGTGGAGATCCTGAAGCTGGCCTATGCCGGCATGAGCGAGGCGCTGGCCCAGTCCTGGGACCTGCGCAGCGCCGACCTGCCACTGCAGACGCCCTACCAGGCGCTGATACTGGCCTCGGTGGTGGAAAAGGAAACCGGGCTGCCGGCCGAGCGGCCGCGCATCGCCGGAGTCTTCATCGCACGCTTGCGCAAGGATATGCGGCTGCAGTCCGATCCCACGGTGATCTATGGCCTGGGTGCGGCCTATGACGGACACATCCACGAACGCGACCTGACCACCGATACGCCCTACAACACCTATACCCGCGAAGGTCTCCCGCCCACCCCGATTGCCTTGCCCGGCCGTGCGGCGCTGCTGGCCGTGGTACGCCCGGAGGAAACCGGCGACCTGTACTTCGTGGCGACCGGAGATGGGCAGGGCGGCCATCACTTCTCCGCCACGCTCGCCGAGCACAACCAGGCCGTGCAGCACTATGTGCAGAAGCTGCGCGGCGCGGCGCATCCTTAAGATGGCCGGTCGTTTCATCACCCTGGAAGGCATCGAGGGCGCGGGCAAGTCGACCGTGGCGCGCTTCATCATGGAATGGCTCAAGTCACGCGGCGTGCCGGCAGTGCTGACGCGCGAACCCGGCGGTACGCCGCTGGCCGAGCGGGTGCGCGACCTGGTCCTGAAACCCGATGGCGTGCCCATGCCCCCGGCGGCGGAGCTGCTGCTGATGTTTGCCGCCCGCAGCATCCATCTGGATCAGCTCATCCGTCCGGCGCTGGCGCGCGGCGACTGGGTCATCTGCGATCGCTTCACCGATGCTACGCGTGCCTACCAGGGCGCTGGCCGCGGTCTTGATCCGGCCAGCATCGAATCGCTCGCCACCCTGGTGCATGGGGACCTGGCGCCTGATCTGACCTTGCTGCTGGACCTGCCGGTGGAGGTGGGTCTGAGGCGCGCCCAGGCGCGCCACACGCTGGCGGATCGATTCGAGCAGGAGCGGGCGCCGTTCTTCGAGCGGGTGCGGGCGGCGTATCTGAAGCTGGCGGCCGATGAGGCGCGGCGCTTCTGCGTGGTGGATGCCGGGCGCGACCTGGCGCCGGTGCAGGCCGCGGTCGCGGCGGCCCTTGAAGAGCTGCGCAACCGCACCGACCCGTCATGCTCGCCGACTCCCTAAGCGCCGCCTCCTGGCTGACGCCGGCGCGCGAGCAGCTGCTGGCGGCCTTTGAGCAGGGGCGGGTACCGCATGCACTGCTGATCCAGGATGCACCCGGCGCCGGCGGGAGCCAGCTGGCGGGGTGGGTGGCTCAGCTGCTGTTGTGCGCCGCGCCCACGGCGGCCGGCCCTTGTGGCCGGTGCGGCGCCTGCAGCGGCGTCGCGGCGGACCGCCACCCGGATTTCACGCGCCTGGGGCTGATCGAGGACTCCAAGCAGATACGCGTCGAGCAGGCGCGCGAGCTCTCGGCTCATCTGGCCCTGGCCAGCCACCAGGGCGGTTACAAGGTGGCATTGATTGATCCTGCCGATGCCCTGAACTGGAACGCCGCCAACGCCTTGCTCAAGACACTGGAAGAACCGCTGGGGGGCACCTTGCTGATGCTGGTGGCCCTGCAACCCTCGCGTCTGCCCGCGACCCTCCTCAGCCGCTGCCAGCGCGTGCGCATTCGCACCCCGGAGCGCGAACCGGCCCTGCGGTGGCTGCGGCAGTTTGTGGGCGAGGGTCCCTGGGAGGCGGTCCTGGACGTCATCGGCCATGCGCCGCTGCTGGCCGCACAACTGGATCCCCGGGCCGTCCTGGAGATCCGCGATGAAACTTTCGGTGGCCTTGCAGACCTTACGGCTCGGCGTGCCGATGCCGCGCAGCTGGCCGACACCTGGAACCGCTCCGAGCTGGCCCTGCGCCTGACCTGCTTTGAGAACTGGCTCACGGATCGGATCCGCCAGGGCCTGGGCGCCGGGACATATTCCCTGGAAATGCGGGATGGTGCGCAACCCGCGCGCCCCGATACGGGGTCAAATGTGACTCGGCTGTTCGATCTGCTGGACCAGCTGCGCGCGCTGCGGGCGGCCCTGGCAACCCCAGTGAACCGGTCACTGGTGCTCGAGAGCCTGTTACGCTCACTGGTCGTGTAAGTTAGATTAGCGCAATGGGACCAAAACCTGGACTTCTCACGCTGACCATCAAGGACAAAAGCGCCTTGTACCTGGCGTACATGCCCTTTGTGCGCAACGGCGGCCTGTTCATCCCCACCAACAGCAACTACCGCCTCGGCGATGAGGTCTTCATGCTGCTGAACCTGATGGGTGAGGACGAAAAGCTGCCCGTGGCCGGACGGGTGATCTGGGTGACGCCCAAGGGGGCGCAGGGCAAGCGCACCGCGGGCATCGGCGTGCAGTTCAGCGAGCAGGACCGCGGGCAGACCCAGAAGAAGATCGAGACCTATCTCGCCGGGGCGCTCTCCGGGGATAAGGCCACACATACGATGTAAGACCGGCCAGTTTCTGACTGTTTCTGCGCCTCTCGCCGCCTCTCGCTTTCCCTCGATTCTTCAGTAAGATACACGTCAATTCTGGCTTTCGCAATTCTGCGGCGGAGTCGTGTTTTGGCCAAAGTGCTTACGGTTCGCGACAGAGCGACACACACATGCGGTTGACGGATGACCGAGTCCGCGACCGAAAGCGTCCCACAAAAGGGCAAGACTTCGACTGGGACGATCTCGTATCAGGGTTCGGCGTGCGCTACACCCCAACGCGCACCACCTTCGTTTATCAGTGGCGCGAGCCATCGGGCAAGAAGCCACGGAAGAGCCTCAAACCTCACTGGCCGCAGCTGACGGTGATGGCGGCGCGTGATCGCGCCCGGCGAGAACTTTCTGAGGTGATAGGCAATCTGGATGAAACCGCCGCTCAGGAGCTAAGAACAGCACTGCGCGTCTGGTTCGAACGCAAGACCGAGCTGGCCGTGTGGCGCCCGCGATATCGCAGCAAGGTCGACGCTCATATCCGAATGTATGTTGAGGGCGATGCATCCTCGCGCGTTCGCATCACGCCGACAGTGCGCAAGGCTATCGATGACCTTGGGCACAAACCAATCGCGCAGGTGAAGCGGACTGACATCCTGCGGGTTGTCGACGGTATCAAGCGCGGCGCTGCCGAGCAGTTCATGGCGGTGATCAGCGCTTTCTACAATGACATGTTCGACCGCGGCGTGGAAATTCCCAATCCTGCGCGCAATCGTTTGAAGGCAACCGGCGGCCGGCGCGTTCGCACGCGCTCGCTGAGCGACGCAGAGGTATTGAAACTTTGGATAGCTCTGCGCGCAGAGGGCGATCCGGCACTTGCGGCATTTGAGCTGCTTCTATATACCGGCGCGCGCCGGCGAGAAGTGACGCAGATGCTTTGGGCCGAAGTCGATATCGAGGCAGCTACATGGACATTGCCGGCCGAGAGGCGCAAGACCGGCCGCAAAGATCCGGAGCCGTTTCAAATCCATCTGCATCCCGCAGCAGTAGATGCGCTAAAGCGTCAGCCGGTGCTCGATGGATCCCCCTATGTATTCTGGGGGCGCAGGGACAACCGGCCATTCGATTTCCACTTCGCGCTAATGAAGCGTCTCGGTGCCCTGGGAATCAAGGATTGGCGATTGCACGATTTGCGGCGGTACATGCGCACAGGGCTTGCCCGCCTCGGGGTGCAGCAGGCCGTGGCGGAGATGTGCCTTGGCCATATCTCAAAGCCCGGCCTGGTCGCAGTCTATGACCAGCACCTCTATTCCGAAGAGAAGCGCGCCGCTTGGCAGAAATGGGGGGACTACCTTCAGAACTGTTCAAAGAAACCATGACCAATGAACTCAATGGTTGGACTGCCGATCAGGCCGCGGCCGCGCAGGATGTCTTTGTGGCTCAGGGTGGCAAAGTCAGCGACCCCAAGGGCCCCTTCTATCAATGGTGGGCACATCGTGGTCTCGTTGCGCTGGAGGAATATTTTCGCGCCGGCGATCCATACGCGCTGGCACTGGCGATTCGCATCTGCGCGTCATATCTAGTTCCACTGCCGCCATGGGTGGCCGAGGCCTACATCCGCGGCTTTGACGACATACACACCTTCAAAAAGGACTCATGGGAGTATCTCTTTGGGCGCGCCCTACCGAAGGGACGGCACCGCACAGCGCTTCATGACATCTGGGACAAGGCCTATCCGATTCGCTTCGACGCCATGGTGAACAAAGAAGAATTTGGCGCCGCGAGCTATGAGCAGATCGGAAAGGACCGCGGCATTAGCACCACCAGGGCAAAGTCGTATCAGAAGATCGCCGCTGGCCTGACGTCGCAAGTGATCGCTGCGTTTGGCGAGCTACCGCACTCTCCTCATCTCTGGCTCGCATATTTCATGCGGAAGACGGGCGTCAGGAAATCACGAAAAAAAGCGACGTGACTTCCTAACCTTTGGCATTCGTAATCGCTCCCACTCGCCAAAGTTCGGCGATCGGGAGCGACAATGCCGACATATCTGAATCGCGCAGCGCAGCGCGAATATCTGAAGACCCAGCACGGCGTCGAGCTAGGTAAGAGCGCACTTGAGAACATGGCCTACGACGACACCGGGCCCAAGTATGTGCTGATCGCCGGCAGGGCGCTTTCAACCCGCGAATGGCTGGATGACTGGGTGCAAGTCCAGGCCGCACGCCCGGTTCGCCGTCGGCGCCAGCGTGCCACCACAAATGGGGCTACCGCCAGCGCGGCCACCGTCTAAATCCTTTCCAGAAAAAGCAAAGCCGCACCCCGACCAAAGAATGCGGCTCTGCGGAGGACCAGCCATGCGATTTTACCACGCGAAAACGCGCCCTCACACACCCAAGTGCGCGTCGTGCGGATCGATCTGTCCGCGCCCATATTGCGAGCGCTGCCTTCGCAGGTATCCCGCACTGAGGCACCTGGTGCCAGCGAGGCCCGCGTGAGCACCGAGGCGCACGAAATATCTGTGCAGACGTCTGCACGGAAATGGATCCGGGTCCTCCGGGCGCTTGCAAATGGTCGCCAGCTAACCCGGTTCGACGCTGAAGGACTTGGCGATCACAGCCTCAATTCGACGGTGGCGTACCTCCAAGCGCATAAGGGCATCGAAGTCGCCCGGGTGCCCGTCGTTCTACCTGGTCGCTTCGGCGAGGTTCATTGCCTGCGCTACTACCTCGAAGATGACCGGCGCGCGAGGGCACTGTCTGTATTGGCGGGTGGCGCTTGAATGGCGCGCGTGAAGCTGCAGGGATGGATTGACGCGGTGATGTCAGAGTGCGGCCCAACCGAACGAGTGCGCCATCTATGCCATGTCCTCACGGGTTTCATGGATGCCTATGGTGGCAACTGCTTTCCCAGCCAGCGGACTCTGGGCATCCGCCTCGGCCTGAGTCACAAGCTTGCCGGGCGGATCGCGCGATCGGCTCAGGCGAGCGGCTGGATTGAGCTTGAGGAGGTGCGGCGCCAATACGGCCGCGTCGGTCATCGCTATTACGCCGCCGCCCCCGAGGCAGTGATCAGCGATCCGAAATTCAAGCTGTCGCGGCCAGCTTCTCACAATGGGACAACACATAGTCCCAATCCGGATGTGCAATGGGACAACGCAGGGTCCCAATCCGCTAATGGGACAGCCTCACATTTCACCAATGGGACAACGGGGAGCGGAATTGGGACAGCGGAGCCGAAAATTGGGACAACGCAGGATCCCGGACTCCTACTGACTCTAACTGAAAGAGGCGCGGCATCGCCTTCGCCCGTTGCTACGGGCTCAGCCGCGCAGGATGGGAGCAAGGATCCGGAGGCGATCAGGGAGCAGCGCGACAAACTGCGCGCGGCTGCCGGTCTGCGACCGCGTCGAGGCGACCCGGCAAAACTGGGCGCCGATCGGGGGAGTGCCGATGGCAACCGGTGAAAATCACCACTCGGTCCCGGACTTCACACGGCTGGATTGCCAGGACGCCCGAATTCGCGTCGCACAGCTGGTTCGTGTCGGCCTTTCCGATTATCGGGTCGCCGACCTGGTCGGCTGGGACGTGATAGACGTGCGGCGTGCAGCGAGCGAGCGCCAGGCGGTGCCGCCGTGAACGAGCAAGAGCGGGATTTTCGCAGAGTGACGCGCGGCAGCATCGAACTGCGCCGCCAAAAGTACTGGAACCGCTATCGGGCCGAACAGATCGATGTCCGCACGGGTGCGATCAGGCGGTGCCAGCTGCGCATGCTGCTGGGAGCGTTTCGCAGTAGGGCCGCCGCCGCTGCGGCGCTCGATCGGTATCTGGCGATTCTGCAGTCCGAGGTGCTGCAGCCAGGACCGACGGTCACACTCAGGGAATATGCAGCGCGATTCGACCGCCTGGCGATCGCGCTCATGCGTCCGGAGTCGCAACGTGGATACCGCGGCACCTATCGCAACCACCTCGAGCCCGCGATGGGCGATAAACCGCTGGTTGCGATCGATGCCACCGTGTTGCAGGAGATGATCGCGACCCTGCACGCCAAAGGCCTCGCGCGCTCAACCATCGAGACCATTCGCAATCGGCTGCTGCACATCCTGAGGCATGCCCGCGCGGCGGGCTTCTCGGCTCACGCGATTGCGCGATCATCGGTGCGAATGCCCAGCGAACAGCGGGCCGAGGTTGAGCGCCGGCACATCACAGGCGGGGAACTGGATCAGATCCTGAAGGCCTCCAGCGGTGCGCGTCATGCGCTGTGGGCCATCCTAGGGTTCGCGGGCCTGCGAATCGGGGAGGCCTGCGGACTGTCCTGGCGGAACATCGATCTGCAGCGCCAGACGATCCTGGTGCGCCAGGCGGCCGTCGGCGGTGTGATCGCGCCCTTGAAGACGCGCACGGCGCACCGCGACGTGCCGATGCTGCCGCCGCTGGTGCAGATCCTGACCGCCTATCGTGCAGAAATGGCAGAAGGATCGAATGGGCTGCTCTTCAGCAGCCGGCGGGGCAAGCCGATCCGCAGCGATGACGTGCGCCGGCGCTGGCTGAGGCCGCTGCTGACGCAGCTGGGCATTCCGGCGGCAGGGTGCCATGCGTTCCGTCATGGGTTGCCCGGTCGCCTGGATGAGCTCGGCCTGTCGCCGGCGGCGATCCAGCGCTTCATGGGGCACAGCACCCTGACCATGACCGAGCGCTACCTGCACCGATCCACCAACGACCTGCGCGAGCAGCTGGCCGCGGCATTGAAGCGCCAGAGCGACCGGCAAGGTGCGACACCATGATTCCAGCAACTTTTTCCCGCCAATTCCACGGCGATAGGCGTCTATGTGGATCAGCGGAGCCCGTCCTGCGATTTGCAAACGTCTGCACGGACCTACCTGATGGAGATGAGCAATGACAATTCATGGAGAAAAACGCCGGCAGTTGGAACGCGCCTATCGCGCACTGTGCGAAGCGGCACCACCAGAGCTACGGGAGCGGCTGGAAGACCCGCATTTGACTCTGGATGAAAGGCTCGAGGTGTTTGAACAGGTGCTGGCAGAAGACGGTGATCAGATCCAATTG
>Ga0210391_10005690_pt1 | contig 10259 bp, 8 predicted proteins | sample IncBWC12OmetaG_FD_160573 | JGI IMG/M metagenome (GOLD analysis project Ga0210391, IMG submission 160573) | Forest soil microbial communities from Barre Woods Harvard Forest LTER site, Petersham, Massachusetts, United States - Inc-BW-C-12-O ...
CCAGCCGCTCGACGTTGCGAGCGGGCGGCGTGACGTTGAGGGTCGGCGGCGGCGGCGGCGGCAGTCCCGGCGGAGGGGGCGCGGCAGCTCCGGCCGCACCCGGCGGCGGCGCGGACGTCACGGGCAGGGCGTTCATCGTACCGCCTGCCGCCGCTCCCGGCGCAGGCGCGGCTCCGCCCTCCCCGCCCGACGTCGGCGCCGGAAGCTCGAGAGGCTGCCCCGGCTCGTGCGTGCGAAGCTCGCGCGGGCGCGTCAGCTCGTCGATGCGGCGCTGGTCGGAGACGTCCATGTACGACTGGCGAATGTCCTCGAGCAGGCCGTTCGTGCGCGAGTAGTCCTTCGGCGGCTGGTATTCGGCCTGATCGCCGAACACGAAGTAATGGTCGAGGAGTTCCTGCCGCTCCTGCATCTTGCGCTCGAACACCGTGCGCAGGTCCGCCTGCTCGCGGATGATGTACGGCGTCAGAATCAGAATGAGGTTCGACTTCTGGACCGTCGTGCTCCGCGACCGGAACAGCGCGCCGAGCACGGGGATGTCCCCGAGCAGCGGGATCTTCGTGTCCGTTCGGGTGAGCTGGTTTCGCATCAGGCCGCCGATGACCGCGGTCTGCTGATCCTTCACGACGAGCTGGGTCTGCGCGGTGCGCTTGGAGAACGGCACGGCGCCGAGGTTGCCGACCGGCGCTTCGCCCGAGACGTCGCTGATCTCTTCGGTGACCTCGAGGCGGACTTCGTCCGAGTCGTTGAGGTGCGGAACGATCTTCACTTTCGTTCCGATGTCCTGGCGCGGCGCGGTGCCGAATCCGCCGAGGCCGAGCCCGCCGAGCGCGCCGAGCGCGCCCGTCGCGCCGCTCGCCCCGGGCAACGCGCCAATCCCGCCGATGTTCGTCTGGAGCGGGATGTTCGAACCGACGTTGATCTCGGCGGGGATGTTGTCGGTCGCGAGGATGTGCGGCGTCGAGAGAATGTCGGCGTCGTTCGTCGACGCCATCGCGTTGATGACGGTGCCGAACGCGGGGATCGAGAAGCCGGTGCCGAGCAGGTTCTCCGTGCCCGGCAAGCCCGGGCCGCGGACGCCGAGCGCGAAGGCGTTGAGCGACTGCGCCGTCGGCAGCGTGATCGACGTGAGCGGATTGAGGCCGCCGTAGAGGAGGGTCTGCCCTGCCGACCCGTTCTCCACGTCGGCGGCGTGGAAGGACACACCGAGGGTGTTCTGGCGATTGACCGTGAGGTCCATGACGACCGCTTCGATGAAGACTTGCCGGCGCGGCTGATCGAGCTGGTCGATGACGGTGCGGAGGTTCGCGAAGTCTCGCAGGCTCGACGTGATGACGAGGGAGTTCGTCGCCTTGTCGGCGCTGACCTTGACGCCCGACTCGAAGATCGTGAGCGGCGTCGCCCCTGGTTTGCCCGCTCCGCCGCTGCTCGCTGCCGCGGCGGCGGCTCCCGTCACGATGTCGGTCAGCGTCTTCGCGAGCTCGACGGCGTCGGCGTGCTGGAGCGCGAGGACGTGGATTTCGCCCTCGCCGCTGTGCGGAACGTCGAGCCGCTTGATGAACTCGAGAATGCGAAGGTACGCCCGCTCGGTGCCGATGATGACGACCGAGTTGCTCCGGTCGTCCGCGAGAACCTTCGTGATGTGGACGTCGGAGCCGAAGGTCGTCGGGTGATCGCCCGGCTTGGCCGCCGCGGCGCCCTTGATGTCGAAGACTTCGTTCAGCCGGGCGGCGACGTCCGCCGCCACGCTGTAGTGAATCGGCTCGATCCAGATCTGATCGCCGACGCCGCCGACGTCCACGTCCTCCAGGATGCGCATCATGCGCTGGATGTTCGCGCCCGTGTCCGTGATGATGAGGAGGTTGCCCGGCGCGTAGACGGTGATGTCACCGTCCTTCGACTTGAAGTGCCCGAGCACGTTCGCGATCTCGTCGGCGTTCGCATTGTGCAGACGGTGGATGCGCGTGATGTAGCGATCTTCGCCGGTGCCGCCCTGCCCTGCGACGTACACGGGGACGCCCATCTTCGCGTCGGGCGAGTCGACGATCTTGTAGAAGCGCCCGTGCGGCACGACGGTGAGGCCGTTCGCTTCCAGGATCGAAAGGAACGCCTGGTAGGCCTCGGCGACGGTGACCTTCTGCGGCGAAAAGACCGTCGCTTTGATGTTGCGGATCTTGCCACCGAAGATGAACCGCTTGCCCGTGAGCTCGCCGATGACGCGCACGAGCTCGGACAGATCCGCGTCTTCGAGCGAGAACGAGACCTTGTCGCCGCCGTTTCGCGGCGCGTACTCGACGCCCTGGTCGAACTGCGCGAGGCCCTGCGTATCCGGGATGAGCCTACCCGACGCATCCGTCTTGGGCGCCGCCGGATCGGCCGCTGCGTCGGGCGTGCCCGGCGTGGTCGGCGTGGCCGGCGTCGGCGGGGGCGGCGCAGGCTGCACCCGATTCGGCCGCAGGCGCGGACTCGGCTGCGCGTAGACCTCCGACCCCGTAGCTAGGAACGCGGCATTGCAGAGAACCCAAAGCGCAACCTGTACGGATGCGGAAGCGGCGAGGAGGCGGGGTCGCATCGGTCTTTCGTCGGAGCTCTCGGAGGGGACGCCGGCTTCACTTCGCCGGTTTGCCGAAAGGCATTACCGGTTTCGCGCCAGGAAGTGGAGCCCGAACGCCGGCAGGACCGCCGGTAGTCGGCGCCCCGGTGGTTTCGGCCGTAGCCGTGCTGTCGTCCTCCGAGGCGGCATGCGCGCGACCCACGAGCGTCGACGCGACGAGCGTCAGCATCCCCACGAGGGCCATGCACGCCCCCACCATGGCCCCCGCCGTGACGAGCGTGCGGCGGAGGAGCGTGCGATTGTCGGTCGGTGCGTCGGGCATTACGAATTTCCGTTCATTTGATGTTGTAATCGACGTTCGTCTCTTGCCCGCGCCGGTTCAGCGACACGGTCAGCTTGTCCGCGGTGCGGAGGCGCGCATACGCTTCGAGCGCGCTCTCCGGGCTCGTCATGTCGAAGCCGTTGATCTTCTCGAGGCGATCGCCGTTCTCCATGCCGAGCGTGCCGAGAAGCGTGTCGGGGCGGACGCCGAAGAGCCGGATGCCGACGACCTTTCCGTTCTCCTGCTCGGGCACGATGCGCGCTTGGCGCATCAGCTCCGCCTGATTCTCGAGGATCTTGTCGACGACGCCGCGGTCGACTTTGAATTCGTTCGCGCTGATCTTCTGGATGCCGTTCTTGATGTCGTCCGCCACGCCGGGCGCGCTGCTCTTCTCCGGAGGAACGTTGGGCGGCGGAGGCGCCGCGGCCGACGCGCTCGGCGGAGTCGGCGGTTTGAACATCTGCGCCTGGCAAAGCTGGCTCGCGTTCGCCATCCACACGCGGTCCCACGAGATGTACTTCACGGTCTTGTCGCCGACTTCGCCGCCGCGGCGCCGCAAGAGCGTCTTGCCCTTGTCCGCGGTCGTCGACAGCGCGGCGAACGACCAGTCCGGATCGGACGACGCCGTGATGATGAGGACTTGCACGCCGTCGCAGGCGGGCGCGTTGAACGGATCGCTCATGTCGAGCGGCGGCGGGCCCGCGTCGACGGCGTCTCCCTCCGGGATCGGCTGGGCGTTGAGCGGCCCCGTCACCGAGTCGAACGGATTGCGCGTGATGATCGGGTCCGCGTCCATCGCGTGCGGTGAGGCCGAGGCCGACGCGGGCGGGATGCGCGCGCTCATCGGCGCGAGCGCGAGCTCTTTCGCGTCGGCGCCGAGGCTGGTGCCGACGATCTGCATGATGCCCTGCGCGTCCAGAAAGGCCGCCATGGCGACGAGCGCCAGGATGACCCCCCAGAAGTAGCGCTTGAGCAGTTTGTCCAGAGCCATGGGATTGCGGGGGTTTCGGAACGAGCAAGCGGGCCGTCCGAGCTATGCCCGAGGCCCCACCAAGAATCTTGGTTGCGAGGCACGTGCCATGAAGAAAGCACGCGAAATTGCAGTAATTTACGAAAGTACCGGGACGGGAAACGACAGGTTGGCGGGGCTCGGCTTCTGGGCTCGCCCCTGGCGACAAAGTGTCAACCGGTGGCTTCGGCGGTCGGGTGCTCGTCGGGAAGGCCGTCGAGTTTGCGGTAGATCGTACGGGTCGAAATCCCGAGAAGTTGAGCGGCTACCGACTTGTCGCCCTTGGTGTGCCGCAAGGTCTCCCGGATGACCCGGAGCTCGATCTCTTCGAGCGGCGTGCCGATGTCGAACGTGAGCTCGGTTTTCGCGCGCGGCGGCGCCGCCGCGATGTGCGGAGGCAAGTCGGCCTCGGCGAGCGCGTCGCTCCGCGAAAGCACGACCGCGCGCTCGATGACGTTCTCGAGCTCGCGCACGTTGCCGGGCCACGCGTAGTCCATCAGCCGATCGAGCACGGCGCGCGTCGGATGGAGGCGCGGGCGACCGTTCTTGGCGCAGTAGAGGCCGAGGAAGTGATCGACGAGCAGCGGGATGTCCTCGCGGCGCGCGCGGAGCGGCGGCGCGGTGATCGCGATGACGTCGAGGCGGTAGTAGAGGTCCTCGCGGAAGCGGCCCGCGGCGACTTCGGCGACGAGGTCGCGGTTCGTGGCGGCGACGATGCGAACGTCGGCCTTCGTCGTGTGACCGCCGACGGGTTCGTATTCGCCCTCCTGCAGCACGCGCAGGAGCTTCACCTGCACGCTCGGCGATAGCTCGCCGATCTCGTCGAGGAAGAGCGTGCCCCCCGCGGCACGCGCGAAGCGGCCGTCCTTCTTGCCCATCGCGCCGGTGAACGCGCCGCGCTCGTGGCCGAAAAGCTCGCTCTCGAGGATCGTCTCCGGGATGGCGGCGCAGTTGACCGCCACGAACGGCCCCCTGGCCCGTGCCGAGCGCTCGTGGATGTACCGCGCGAGGAGCTCCTTGCCGGTCCCGCTCTCGCCGAGCACGAGCACGGTCGCTTGGCTCGGCGCGGCTTGCGTCGCCACGTCCATCACGCGGCGAAGCGACGGGGAGCTGCCGATGATCTCGCGGTGTGCGAGGCGCTTGATCTCGTCCTTGAGGGACTGGTTTTCCGCGACGAGCTTCTGCCTCTCCGCGGCCTTGCGCACGCTCTTCACGATCGACACGCGCTTCAGCGGCTTTTCCACGAAGTCGTACGCCCCGTCGCGCATGGCGCTCACCGCGACTTCGACCGAGCCGTACGCCGTCATCAGCACGACTTCGACGTCGGGCGCGACCTGCTTGATCGCGCGCAAGAGCTCGAGGCCCGTCGTGCCCGGCATCATGAGGTCCGTGAGGACGACGTGCACCCTGTGCGTGCGCACGAGCTCCAGCGCCTTCTTCGCATCGGAAGCCGAGAGGACGCGCATGCCTTCACGGAGGAAGATCTTCTCGAGCGATTCGATGTTCGAGCGCTCGTCGTCGACGACGAGCACCGTCACCGCATCGGCCGGCGGCTGCGCCATTTCGCCGGCCGCAGGCGAAGGGACGGACGGCCCCTCGCGAGGCGAGCTCCCGGGCCCCGGTTCGGACGCAGCGCCCGCGGGAAACGGTGGCGCAAGCGGCGAAGAAGCCGAGGGAAAACTAGGTACTTTGGGGAGCACGACGACAATATGTCCGATGCGCGACAGATCGTCAAAGCAACGCGTCCGATTCGACGGCCGGTCGCGCGTGACAACTTGACGCGCGGCCTTGACGGCAAGGCGCTCCCTGAGCGAGCGTTTGCGCGCTCCCATGCCGTTCCGCAGTCGCTACCTCTTCGTCTGCACGAACCGCAGGCCCGACGGACACCCCAAAGGATCGTGCGCCGAGAAAGGCTCCGAAGCGCTCGTCGTGCGGCTCAAAGAAGCGCTCGCGATCCGCGGCGTCGCCAAGGACATCGTGCGCGCGTGCGCGACGGGCTGCCTCGACTTGTGCGAATCGGGCATCGCCGTGCTGCAGGAGCCCGAGCACGTCGCGTACGGCGGCGTCACCGCCGACGACGTCGACGCGATCGCCGATGCGGCGGCGACCGGGGGCATCGTCGAACGCCTGGTCGCTCATCCCACGCGCGCGCGAACCGAGCGGCACGATTGAAGCTGCCCGGACTGTCCTTCACCGAAGTCCTGTCGGGTCACTACTGGCGCCTCGATGCGCCCGTCGACGAGCGCGCGATGCAGCTCGAGCTGCGCGGCACGATCCCCGATGCGGCGGCGTTTCTCAGGGACAAGACGCTGCTTCTGACCGGAACGATCGACGCCGAGCAGCTCGCGTCGGCCCAGAAGATCGAGGGCACGGTGCACTTCAAGCTGCTCGGCGAGCGGCGAATCCCGTATCGGTGCACCTTCCGCGGCGACGACGGCCGGCGGTACGAGCTGTTCGGCGACAAGGAGTGGAACGGCCTCGCGCCGCTCGAATCGGTCACGCTCCTCGCGGCCAGCCTCTACGACGACGCGGGCGACGAAGTGGCGCGCGCCACGCTCCGGTTCGACCTGCGGGCCGATTGGTCGCGCTGGCTCGCCAGCGCGCGGCTCGTGATGGGATAGAGCGGAGCGCATTCGAACCGAACGTTCGAATGCCGGGCCGACCCACCAAGGCGGCGGATTCTCAGAATTGTAGACGCATGGCGGGTGGCTCCGGATCCATGGGGTGGTTTGCCATGAGGATGGTCACGGGAACACTCACGGCGAGACGGGGGCCATCATCACAGCGGCGACCGCGTGGTGGTGCGGCGCCTTGGGGAGCGGCGGAAGCTTCTCGGCGGCCACGTCGTCGGCGGACGCCGGCGACGGCTCGTGCGCGGCCACTTCACCGATGGCGACTTCGCTGTCCGAGGTCGCCGACGCGCTCGTTGCGGACGCCGCGCCGGTCGCCTTGGCTGCCTTCGCCGGCTTGTCGTTCTTCGCTTCCGCGGCCGTCTCCGGGGTGCCCGCCGGCGTGAGCGGCGACACGTAATGCGGCGCTTCGCCGGGGTGGCTCGTGTCGACCCACGCGACGTGGCCGCTCCCCGACGGGCGCACGTCCATGTGGACGAACATGCTGTTCGGGTAGTAGCCGCACCCCGTATCCGGGAGCGTCTTGCAGAAGGCGACGAGATCGGCGTTGGGCACGCCCTCGAGGCGGAAGTCGAGCGCGCGGCCCGACGAGTGGTAACTGCCCGCGCTCTTCGGCCGGTATCCGGAGACGATCACGACGTGGGCAGGCTCGCCGTCCTTGGCGAAGTGCTGCGCCGTCCGCTCCAGATGCTCGACGAGCCGCGTGTCGATGCGCCGGATGCCCGGGGCAATCTCGGGTCCGTGCACCTTGTCGAGCGCCGCGATGGACTCTGCCGGCTTCGCCGCGCTGCCGGGGCGCGCGAGGATCGAGAGCTCGTCGACGCCCGACGGATTGGCCGTCCCGTCGCACTTCGTCAGCGGGACCGCGGCGGACTCAGAGCCCGCGGCGATCGAGACGGCCGCCTTGGTGCACGGATGGCCCTTCGTGATCCGCGCGGTGCGCGCGGGTTTGTGCGCATCGGCGGTCGCAGGCGCCGCGCTGGCGGATGCGGGCGTGAAGAGCGCCGCGAGTGAAGCGACGGCGGTGAGCGCCGCGAACGCCGCCCGCACGCCGGACGTCGCAAGAGAGCGGGGAAGGAACGCGAGCCTGGAAGAAGACGAACACGTGCGCATCGATGGCCTCCGTGTCGCACATTGGGTCACACATCGCGGGACCGGCCAACAAAGTGGCGATTCGCTTGACCGCGCTCGGGCGGATCGCGAGGCTGCGCACCTGATGACGCTCATGACGGCCGTCGCGACCGCCCCGCTCGACCCGCGCCTCGTCACGGCTGCCAGCTTCGAGGCGTCGCTCCGCAAGCTCGTGAGCGGCGCCGATCGCGGACAAGCCACCGGCCAAGTCAACACCGGATCCATCGCGTGCGAAGGCTGCGAGCGCTGCGTGCAGTGCACGTTCTGCAAGAACTCGCGCGGGCTGTCACGGTGCCAGTATTGCGTTTCGTGCGACGACTGCACGGAGTGCTCGCACTGCGCCGAGTGCCGCGCGTGCCTCGGCTGCCAGCATTGCGTGCGAAGCGAACGGTGCATGGGGTGCGCCTATCTCGTGCGCTCGATCGACTGCGCGGGGTGCACGTACTGCTTCGGGTGCGTGGGCCTCTCGCGCAAAGACTTTTGCATCCTCAACGTGCAGTGCGACCGAGCGACGTACTTCGAAGTGGCGTCCCGGCTCGCGCGCGAGCTCGGCCTCGTCCTTCCATGAGGGCCATCGTGCAGCGCGTCCTCGAAGCGCGCGTCGAAGTCGACTCCGTGGTCGTGGGCGCGATCGAAGAAGGGCTTCTCGCGTACGTGGGCTTCGCGAAGGGCGACACGGCCGAAGACCGCGCGTGGGTCGTCTCGAAGATCGTCGGGCTGCGCATCTTCGAGGACGCAGCGCCGCCCGAGACCGACGCCAAGCGCAAGATGAACCGGAGCCTCGTCGACACGGGCGGATCGATCCTCCTCGTCAGCCAGTTCACTCTGTACGGGGATTTGCGGCGGGGCCTTCGCCCGAGCTTCGACGAAGCGATGCCCCCCAACGACGCGCTCGTGGCGTACGACGCCCTCGTGCGAGAGACGCGCGCGATGGGCGTCCCGGTCCAGACGGGGCGCTTTCGCGCGGAGATGCGCGTGCACTCGGTCAACGACGGGCCGGTCACGATCTGGATCGACTCCGCCGTGCGCAAGGCTTCGCGGGCGCCATGAGCGCGATGGCGGACGGCACCGAGCCGGAGGACCGCGCGGATTCTGCGGACGATGCGGATTCTGCGGACGAGGCGGGCGCCGATGCGGTGCTCGAGGCGCTCTGGAAACGGGTGCTCGAGGCGTGGGACGACGAGCGCGTCCACGCCGCGGTTCTCGATCATGCGATCCGCACCGAGGCCCTGCCGGAGATTGCCGGCCGGTACCGCGCGCTCGCCGCCGACCCGGAGAAAGGCGCGCGCGCGAAGGCCAAGCTCGACGCCGTCGTGGTCGCCGCGACGAACCTGCTCTGGTTGACCAAGATGCCGGTTCCCGGGAAGGTGCCGCTGTCCATCACGCTGAGCGCGGTGGGCGTGTCGCTGTTTCTTCTGTCGTGGCTCGCGTGGGCCGTTCTCGGCCCCCATCGCTGAGCCTCGACCGGCGAGGCGTTGGGGCTTCGGAGGGCCGCCTCTCCCCCGGCCGGCGCGCCCGCGCGCTCACTTCGGAGCGGTGAACACCAAGAGCCGGGCGTTCATCGCATCCGCGACGTAGGCATGGCCGCCCTCGTCCGCGACACCGTTGCGCGCGCCCGCGACGCTCGCGCCGACGGCGACGGGCGTGACGTGCCCCGCGGGGTCGACGGCGTCGACGGTCACGGTCGCCGCCTTGCCCGCGGCGACGGTGAGCCACCGCCGCGACGGCAGCCAATCGATGTTGTCCACCCCTGCCCCGGTCGCGATCGACCCGATGACACTGCCGCTCCGCGCGCCGTCCAAGACGAGGACGCGATCCGTGCAGGCCACGAAGACGGCGCCTGCATCGCCGTCCACGGCGACGCCGCGCGGCCCCTGCTCGCCGCAAGGGAGATCCCACGCTTGGATGGGCGTGTGGCGGGCGACGTCGATGACGACCGTCCGGTTCTTGTCTTCGAGGTTCGTGTAAAAGAGGCCGCGCTTGGGATCGACCGCGTAGCCTTCGGGTGAGCCCTCGAGCGCGATGCGGGCCTTCAGCTTGGGCGCGAGCGGATCGTCGACGCCCAACACGACGATCGCCTGATCGCGCGGCGTCGTGACCCATACTTCCTTGGCCGATCCGACGTAGGCCACCCCGTCCGTCGGGGACGGGAGCGCGATGCACGTGGCAATCGCGAGCGACCGCACGTCGACGGCGCAGACTTCGTTGCTCGCTCGATCGCCGATGTAGGCCGCTCCCTCCCCGATCGCGGCCGCGCTGGGGCCCATCGTCCGCATCTGGCCCCTCACCTCGCGCTGCGCGGTTTTGAAGCCACCGACGGAGACGAACGTCTTCGTCCGTGTATCGAACACGTCGACGCTGCCGGTCGTCCCGACCGGAACCCAGACACGCGAACGGCCGGGCTCGAATGCCAGGTAGTCCAGAGATGCGGGCGCCGTCGCACCTGGGAGCGCGAACGGTTCGAACGCCAGGGGGACGGCGGGCGCGGGCGCAGGGGCGGCAACCGTGGCGGGTGCGGCAGCCGTGGCGGATGCGTCCGCCGCCGGCGCCTTGGCGATCGGCGCGGACGGAGCCGCGCACGCCGCGAGAATCGGGCCGAGAACGCCGACGAGAGGA
>Ga0210391_10005691_pt1 | contig 10258 bp, 11 predicted proteins | sample IncBWC12OmetaG_FD_160573 | JGI IMG/M metagenome (GOLD analysis project Ga0210391, IMG submission 160573) | Forest soil microbial communities from Barre Woods Harvard Forest LTER site, Petersham, Massachusetts, United States - Inc-BW-C-12-O ...
CATCGCAATATTGGCGACCTTTCGATCGCGCAACTTGTTCGCAATGTCAGGCTGGAGAATGTTGTAGGTCCCAGCCGAACCGCAACACAAATGGCTCTCGGGTACATCTTTCACCACGAATCCGTTCTTGGAAAGCAATTCTTTCGGCAGTTGCGTGATTTTCTGCCCATGTTGAAGCGAACAAGCCGAGTGATAAGCGACGACGAAGTCGTCATGGCGCTGTGCCGGCGCGAGATCGAGCCCGCTAATATACTCGGTAATATCCCTTGCCAGCGCTGAAACCTTGGCAGCGCCGGCGGCGAAATCGCGGTCCTCGCGCAGCATGAAACCGTAGTCCTTGATGACGGTGCCGCAGCCAGACGTCGTCACCAGGACGGCATCGAGCCCGCCACGATCAGTCTCTGCAAGCCAGGCCGTGATGTTGGCGCGGGCAAAGGCCAATGCCGCTTCCTCGCGGCCCATATGATGGGTCAATGCGCCGCAGCATTGCTCGTCTTTGACCAGCACGACCTCGATGCCGTGACGGGTCAACAGGCTGATGGCAGCCTGGTTGATCCGCGGCGCCAGCACCTGCTGCGCGCACCCTTGCAGCAGCGCGACCCGCCCTCGCCGCTTGCCCTGAGCCGGAAAAACGCTTCCCCCGGATGGCCCGGCCTGCGGTAGGCCACGCGGCGACAGCGCCAACATCGCCTTGATTCGCCTCAGCAAAGTCGGCGTTGCCGAGACCCCGCCCGAAGGCAAGAGACCCGCCAGCGGACGCGCGAGCCGCGCCAGCATCATGCTGACGCGGAACAGTTTCGGACGCGGCAGCACAAGCCCGAGCACTGCCCGCAACAGCCGTTCGGTCCATGGCCTTCTAAAGTTCCGCTCGATCTTCACCCGCGCCTGATCGACCAGATGCATGTAGTTCACACCCGACGGGCACGTGGTCATGCAGGAAAGGCAGGAGAGACAACGATCGATGTGCTTGACGACTTCAGGTGTCGGCGGGCGATCTTTTTCCAGCATCTCCTTGATGAGATAGATTCGGCCGCGCGGACTATCGAGCTCGTCGCCGAGCAGGACATAGGTCGGACAGGTCGCGGTACAGAACCCGCAATGCACGCATTTGCGCAAGATCGTGTCGGCTTCGGCGATATCGGGATCGGCCAACTGAGCCAGGCTGAATTCGGTCTTCATGCCACTGTTCCCCGGGTCATCCGGCCGCGATTGAGAATGCCTTTGGGGTCGAAGCTTTGCCGCACGCGGTCGTTCAAGGCCGCCACGCCGGCGCTCGCTGGCTGGAACACGTCGATCTGCCGTCTGACCTCGTCGGGTGCACGCAGCAGCATGGCATGACCGCCGACGGCGGCAGCGCGCTGCCGCACCAACGCTGCCTGCGCATCCGGCCGCGGCGGCATCGCCGCCCAGATCAGGCCGCCGCCCCAGTCGTACAGCACGTCACCCCCGCTTTCGCGGGCGAGCCGTTCGCCCAAGGCACTCCCTGACGCGGGCGGGCAGACGATGCGCCATACCGGCCAGGCGCCGAGCGGGCCCTTGGTTGCAAAGGGTTCGACGTCGCGGACGCATTCCCAAACCGCCGCTGAGCGCTCATCTTCGATCGCCTCGGTGGTTCCAAACGGGGATAGCAGCTTGGCAAGCGAAGCCGCACGATGTACCGCCGATGCGGTAATTCCTTCCAGCCGCACCAGCGTCAGAGCACTTCGGGGCGACCCCAGGCTGCCAAGCGCGCCGACCGCATCGCGCAAAGCCGATTTCGGCACATGCGCCGCACCCGAGACGTCGAAAGGCGAACCGAGCGCCGCGGTCATCGCTTGGTTGGCGGCCGCGTGGTCGAGATCGCGCAGCACCAGCGTGCGCTCGCTCTCCGGCCTTGGCATCACCTTGAGCGTCACTTCGGTCATAACCGCCAGCGTTCCCCAGGAACCCGCAAGCAGCTTGCAAAGGTCATAGCCGGTGACGTTCTTCACAACCTTTCCGCCAGCCTTGAAGCTGTCGCCGAAGCCCGAGACGGCGTGCGCGCCGAGCAGATGATCGCGGGCGGCTCCCGCCTGGATCCGGCGCGGGCCGGCGAGCCCCGCACCGATCATGCCGCCGATCGTTCCCGCTTCGGGCGTGCCCAGGAGCCGCGAGGTGTCCATCGGTTCGAACGCAAAACGCTGGTTTTTCGAATCGATCAGCGACTTGACGTCGGAAAGCGGTGCGCCCGCTTCGACCGTGATGATCAGTTCATTCGGCTCATAGGATTTCACGGCATTGAGCGCCGACAGGTCGAGCAGCGCATTGGTCGCCATCGGCTGGCCGACCAGGCGCTTGGTGCCGTGGCCGATGATCTCGAGCGGCTGCTCGCTGGCGATCGCCGCGCGCACCGCCTGCTCGACGTCCTTGGCGTCACGTACTTTCAGAATATCCACGCGGCTCACGCTCAAAATCGCGGAAGGTCAGGGAAAGCAAGCTTGCCGCCATGCACATGCATGCGGCCGAGTTCGGCACAGCGATGCAAGGTCGGAAACACCTTGCCGGGGTTTAGCAGGCCTTGCGCGTCGAAGGCGCATTTGAGCCGCTGCTGCTGATTGAGATCGATCTCGGAAAACATCTCAGGCATCAGGTCGCGCTTTTCAATGCCGACGCCGTGCTCGCCGGTCAGCACGCCGCCGAACTCGACGCAGGCCCTCAGAATATCGGCGCCGAAGGCTTCCGCGCGTTCGATCTCGCCGGGTTGGTTGGCGTCGTACAGGATTAGGGGATGCAGATTGCCGTCGCCGGCATGAAACACATTGGCACAGCGCAGACCATATTTCTCGGAGAGGTCGCGGATGCGCGCCAACGCCTTGGACACAGCACCACGCGGGATGGTGCCGTCCATGCAGAGATAGTCGGGCGAAATCCGCCCTACGGCGGGAAAAGCCGCCTTGCGGCCGGCCCAGAACAGGTTGCGTTCGGCCTCTGAATTCGAGATCTGGCAGCTTGTCGAGCCGCAACCAAGCGCGATCGTCTCGACGCGCTTGATCAACTCGTCGACTTCGACACCGGGGCCATCTAGTTCGATGATCAAGAGCGCCTCGACGTCGAGCGGATAGCCGGCATGGACGAAAGCTTCCGCGGCGTGGATCGCCGGCTTGTCCATCATCTCCATGCCGCCGGGAATGATGCCCGCGCTGATGATCCGCGCCACACATTCGCCGGCCGCCTCGACCTCGGCAAAGCCGACCATCAAGGCGCGCGCGGTCTCCGGCTTTTGCAGGATGCGCACCGTGATCTCGGTGATGACGCCGAGCAGGCCTTCCGAACCCGTGATGATTCCCATCAGGTCGTAGCCCGCGCTTTCGGCGGTCTTGCCGCCGATGCGAAGCACTTCGCCCGTCATCAGCACAATCTCGCACCCGAGCACGTTGTTGGTGGTCATGCCGTATTTGAGGCAGTGCACGCCGCCGGAATTCTCCGCGACGTTGCCGCCGATCGAGCATGCAATCTGCGACGAGGGATCGGGCGCGTAATAAAAGCCGGCATGGGCCACCGCCTGGCTGATGGCGAGATTGGTCACCCCGGGCTCCGTCACTACCGCCCGGTTATCGAAATCGATCTCGCGGATACGCTTGAATTTGCCGAGCCCCAACAGCACGGCGTCCGCCAGCGGCAGCGCGCCACCCGAGAGCGACGTGCCGGAGCCACGAGGCACCACCTTGACGCCCTGCTCGAAGCAGTATTTCAGCACTCGCGAGACCTGTTCCGTGGTGTCCGGCAACACCACCACCATCGGCGGCTGGCGATAGGCCATCAGTCCATCGGACTCGTAGGGGAGCATTTCGGCCGGCGTATCGATCACGCCCTCACCCGGCACGATGGCACGCAGCGCCTCGACGATGGTGCTGCGGCGCCCCAGAACTGCCTGATCCGGAGCGGGCATCTTGATGGTCATTTCGGTCTCTCCGCAGCAGGTCCTGCAAGCCCCGCGACATTGCCGATTTCCCGTGAGGAATCAAGCAGGTCCAGATACATCCGGGGAACGAGCAGCGCCAGCCGCGCAAACCGGCCTTTTCATAAGGTGCAAGTCGCGCCAGAGCTTCCAAACCGCCTCTCGCGGCCCTTGTCCATCGCCCGCAGCCTATGCCACAACGGCTGTGTTCTTCCCCGTCCCGAGCAAAAAAGAGCCGAGAATGAAAAGACTGATACCTAGCGCGCTGATCGTCCTTGCATCGTCAGCATTCGTACCGGCCGCGCTGGCGCAAGACGCCGACGCCGGCAAGAACTCCTTCAACAAGTGCCTGGCCTGTCACGCGATCGGCGAGGACGCCAAGAACAAGGTCGGACCGGAACTCAACGGGCTCGACGGGCGCAAGTCGGGCAGTGCGCCGGACTATAATTACTCCGAAGCCAACAAGAACTCCGGCATCACCTGGAATGAGGCCAACTTCAAGGAATACATCAAGGACCCGAAGGCCAAGGTGCCTGGTACCAAGATGTTCTTTGCCGGCATCAAGAACGAGAAAGAGATCAACGACCTCTGGGCCTACGTGTCTCAGTACGACGCGGACGGCAAGGTCAAGGGAAAATAAGCGCTGCCGTCACGCTGCAATCTTTTCGATGGCCGGGTCTCGTCCCGGCCATTTTCTTTTCCGGCGTTCGCGCATCGGTTCTACCGCGCGCGGCAAAGCCAGATCGTTCGACCGCCAGCACTGACGTCGTTGACGGCGTGATCGACGATTTCAAATCCTGCTTGATCTAGCAGAGACCGGTATTCGCTGGGGGCAAGCGATGCACTATACAGCGGATCGCCGCGGTATTCGCCAATCGCCTCACCATGCCTGTCACCCGTGTTGAACATCAATAGCGCGCCAGGCCGTGCGTGGGCTGTGAACACCGCAAATATAGCGCGTTGATGGTCGTGGTCGAGATGAAAGACATTGTCCCAGGCCAGGATGCCGTCGAACCGGCGCGCCAGCGCCAATCCGCGCATATCGGCTACGATCCATTCGTGATCGGGTAATCGCTGGCGGCATAGCGAAATCATGGTCGGCGATGAGTCGACGCCCGTCACATGGTGACCGTGCACGTGCAGGTGGGCTGCAACAGGACATCCCGCACCACAGCCGAGATCGAGCACCGTGGCGCCGACCGGAAGACCTTCAACAAAACGATCGTGCCAGGGCCTTTCGTTCCAACGGCCGTCTCGGCGGTCGGCGTCAAAGGCCAAGGCGAGCCTCTCGTAGTGGCTGATGATGCTATCGGCAGGATTGCTCATCTGGCCAATCTGGCGGTCATCGATGGCTTTCATGCGGCCATGCGGGCGCGTACCAGAGCCGCGCTTAATTCGCGGCGGCCGATGTGCGCGCGGTCAAACCGACGAGGTTCTCGATCTCGCGGATCACGAGATCAGGCGCGGCGTTCTGCACCATGTGACCGACGCCGGGCAGCACGATCAGTTTCGCATTCGGAACAGTGGCCGCGAACGGACGGGAATGAATATTGGTCGACACCGTCTTGTCGACGTCGCCCGAGATCACCACCGTCGGCGATGAAATTTCGCCATAGCGCGGCGCCTGCTCCGTGACCGCTTGCTTCAGCCGCACGAGGTCGCGTGCATTGGCGAGAAACTCGCGCGGGCGCAGCAAGAGCGGCGTTGCGGTACTGGCGACGAAATCGTCCGGCATGACCTGCGGCAGGAACACCTCGCGCGCGCCGCGCTCGGTCAGGAAATAGCCGAGCGGAAGGGTGACGGTGTAGGCGAGCAGCGGACCAATAACCGGCTTCGTAACGAGTTCGTTGTACCAGCCGACCCCACCGGGCCACGGATAGGCGACCGGCGCCAGCATCACCAGACCCGCAATGCGCGCCGGATCATCGAGGGCCATCCGCGCGCCCAACGCTCCGGCCCAGGAATGCACCACCAGGACGACAGGTCCCGTGTCCAGCTTCTGCAAGGCCTCCTCGATCATCCGGCCCTGCGCGGCCGGTGTGGAAGTTTCCTCATTGGCCGGCGAACTCCAGCCATGGCCGGGCCGATCGATCAGGATCACGCGGTGGCGGACAGCGAGCCTGTCACCCAGCGGCCGGCGCATCGCTTCCAGATTTGAGCTTGCGCCGTGAATGAGAACGATCGGCGGACCCGCGGCATCCCTCGGTCCGATATCGAGCACATTGAGCGTTGCCCCAGTGACCTCAATCGCTTTTCCCTGCGCGGGGAAACGATGCTGAATGACGGCAACGCCGGCCTGGGTCGCCAGCGCCAGCATCACCAGCGCGGCTACGAAAAACACGGCTAACATACAAGGAATCCGGTTCGATGCTGGCACACAAGAGCTACGCGCGAAGCGGCGGCGGGGTTTCGCGCGCTTGCCGCGGGAACAGTTTTCCACCGCAGCCCAGCGGAGGAGCGAGGACTCTTCATACAACCGTCATTGGCAGCTTCCTATAAGCATAAGCGGCACTTTTAGTTTCCGACGGGACGGTTTTCGCGCGTCCAGCCTTTCCACATAATCCACAGCAACCCGTGGATGCCAAAGCAGTTATCATGCGGGGATATTTGGAGGCTTTTCGATGAGTTCCGGATTACATGAGACCGCCATCGACGAAATCGTGGCCCGATGCAACGGCGATATCAGAGGCGCCCTGAAGGCACTTTTGCTGGTAAATGAACAGCTTGAGGCGGAGCTTGCACAACTCCATGCCGTCGTCGCCCATGGCGGATTGACGGGGCCGAAATCCAGCGTTCTGCACTAGCTGCTGTCTTCGCAATACGGGTTGACGATCCCTAGATATCGCGCCCCTCGACTTTTTCGGTCAGACTCTTGACCAGTTCCGGCACCTTTTCGAGGTGCGGATTCACTGCGAGCGCCCTGCGGAACGCATCCAGGGCGCGTTTTTCGTCACCGAGATCCTGCATGATCATGCCAAGGCCGGCGAGCGCGCCGAAATGGCGCGGCTCTCGCGCCAAAACCTGCTCGATATCCTCAAGCGAGCGGGCGTAATCGTTTTTCAGGTAATAAAGCGTTGCGCGGCGGTTCCAGCCCTCGACATAGTCGGGGCGTAGTTTGATGACGGAATCGAGCAGCTTGAGCGCGACGTCGGAATTTTGAGCATCCATCGCCGTCTTGGCGCGCGTCATCAGAAGCGCGACGGTATCGCTCGGCGTTTGTAGCCATATCGCCCAGATCCGCGCCTCGACATGCTTGGCGCTGATTTCGTCCGGGGCCGCTTTCAGCGCGCCAAACAGGAAATCCAGCCCGCGCGTCCGGTCGGCCGGAACCTTCGGCAGTTTCGCCGGCGCATCCGGTAATTTCTTCTGCTGCTTGAGGTCTTGAGCGACGGAGGCCGCGGGTGTTGCAGCGACAATCGCTGCAAGGAAAATTGCGAACCCAGAAACGGCGGGGAATCCCTTAGCCATGGGAAAAGTCTAGACGCAGCAAAAGCCGCTTGCAAAGCAGCAAAGCGTCAAAGACCCGTGATAAGTGGAAATCGCACAGAACCGGCCCAAGGTTGGCCTTGGGACAAGATCAGCCTGAAATCAGCCTTGACGCGCCTTGAAGCGGCGCTGGACCTTGTTAATCACGTAGACCCGGCCCTTGCGGCGGACCAGACGGTTGTTGCGATGACGACCACGCAACGATTTCAGCGAGTTACGGACCTTCATGGGACATTCCTGGTGCTTTGAAAGGCCGTATTCGGCGCGATCATCCGGGTAGCCCGAGAACACTCCCGGAAAACCCCAGCTATTGATAAAAGAGCTTTATCCCGCCGGCGGCCGAACCGCCCGGGACGCGGGTTTCTAAGCCATTGGGCCCTCAAATGTCAATCCAAGGGCGCCTAGGGCCATGGAACCTGCAAAAAGCCCATTGCTGAGGTCATCGGCGTCCCCTCCAAATCGTTATATAACATAACTAATTCAGGAGGACGGGCCGAAAGGCCGCTGGCGGGAGGGAATAGATGCCGAGGTTGAAGCTGCCCAATATCGACGATGTCGTGGCGATCGATATTCACACCCACGCCGAGGAGCCCTGCGGGCTGCATGGCGACGACGGTTACGACGACTTCCAGGCCCAGATGGCGGCCTATTTCAAATCGCCGAACCAGCACCCGCCGACAGTTGCGGAAACCGCCGCCTATTATCGGGCGAAGAAGATCGCCGCCGTGATCTTCCCCGTCGATGCCGAACGCGAGACGGGCTTTCGCCGCTACAACAACGACGAGATGATCGAGGCCGCTTCAGATAATTTGGACGTACTGATCCCGTTTGCGAGCATCGATCCGCACAAAGGCAAGCTCGGCGTCCGCGAGGCGAAAAGGCTGATCGAGGAATTCGGCATCAAGGGCTTCAAATTCCATCCAACCATGCAGGGCTTCTATCCCAACGACCGCATGGCCTATCCGCTCTATGAAGCCATCAGCGACGGCGGCGCCATCGCGCTGTTTCACACGGGCCAGACCGGGGTCGGAAGCGGCATGCCGGGCGGCATGGGAATGCGGCTGAAATATTCCAACCCGATGTATATGGACGACGTGGCGGTGGATTTTCCCGATCTCAAGATCATCCTCGCCCATCCATCCTTCCCCTGGCAGGAGGAAGCGCTGTCGGTCGCGACCCACAAGCCGAACGTCTATATCGACCTCTCCGGCTGGTCGCCGAAATACTTCCCGCCAATCCTGGTGCGCTACATCAATTCAATTTTGCAGGACAAGATGCTGTTCGGCTCCGACTGGCCGGTGATTACGCCGGATCGCTGGTTATCGGATTTCGCCAAGCTCGACATCCGCGACGAGATCAGGCCGAAGGTGCTAAAAGTGAACGCGCGAAAGCTCCTGAACATCTAGAAGTAAGTGCGGCATCGAAACCTGCCGACAACAAGAGAGAACATCCCGTGACGATCAAAGCCGTTGTCTTCGACGCCTATGGCACGCTCTACGACATTCAATCGGTGGCGACCGTCACCGAGGAAGCCTTTCCCGGATATGGGGACATCATCACGCAAATCTGGCGTATCAAGCAGCTCGAATATAGCTGGCTTCGCTCGTTGATGCGCCGCTACGAGGATTTCTCCGTCGTCACGCGAGAGTCCCTGGCCTATGCGCTGCGGGCGCTTGGGCTCGCTCACGACGCGGCCGCCTTCGACCGGATCATGGACAAATATCTTCACCTCGATCTTTATCCGGATGCGCTGTCGGCACTTGCCGCCCTGAAAGGACGCAAGCTTGCGATTCTTTCCAACGGCTCCAGCGACATGCTCAACGCGCTGGTGAAGAACACCGGATTGGATCGCGTGCTCGATGCGACCATCAGCATCGATGAAAAGCGGATCTTCAAGCCCGCGCCGGACGCCTATACGCTGATTGAAGAGAAGCTGGGCGCGCGGCCCAATGAAGTTCTCTTCGTGTCCTCCAATCCGTGGGACGCTTGTGGCGCCAAGGCCTTTGGACTAAACGTCGCCTGGATCGAGCGGGTGACGCCGCAGGCGATGGCGGAAGCCTGCATCAAAAGCGACGTCGTTCCGCCATTGACGATGTTCAAGGCCCTGCGTACGCAAATGGACGAACTTGGCCTTACACCCGATCACCGCATTCGCGCCTTGTCAGAATTGCCAGATCTCCTCGCCCATGAGTCTTGAATCCGTCCGCGCTTTCTTCGCTGAAAAAGCCCCCGACATCACCGTGATTGAATCGACGCAGAGCTCGGCGACGGTAGCACTCGCCGCCGAGGCCTATGGGGTCGAGCCGGCGCGGATCGCCAAGACGCTGAGCTTGCGGGTCGGCGAGCAGGTGATTCTGATCGTCGCGAGCGGCACTTCGCGAATGGACAACAAGAAGGTGAAAGCGCGCTTCGGCGGCAAGCCGAAGATGCTCGGCCTCGACGAAGTCGCCGACATTACCGGTCACGAAGTCGGCGGCGTCTGTCCGTTCGGGCTGAAGACGCCGCTACTCATTTACTGCGACATTTCGTTGAAAGCGTTCGACGAAGTGGTGCCCGCCGCAGGCTCGATCCATAGCGCGGTGAGGATCGCGCCCGCACGCATGGCCGAACTGGTCGCGGCCGAATGGGTCGACGTCTGCTAAGCGCGAAGAGCCCAAAGCGTTGCGGTGATTCAACGGTCCGCAACGCCAAGGCTCTAAAGCGAAAGCCCGATCGATCGAGACCTATTGATACTGATACTGGTAACGCCGGGCCTGCGGCGGCGGTTGCGGTGAATTTGGCGGCGGCGGAATAGCAGCGCTGTCGCTCGAGTCAAACACCGCGCGGCACGGCCCGCTGAGCTGCGGGGTGTCGCTT
>Ga0210391_10005696_pt1 | contig 10256 bp, 10 predicted proteins | sample IncBWC12OmetaG_FD_160573 | JGI IMG/M metagenome (GOLD analysis project Ga0210391, IMG submission 160573) | Forest soil microbial communities from Barre Woods Harvard Forest LTER site, Petersham, Massachusetts, United States - Inc-BW-C-12-O ...
GCCTGCATTGAGTTTCACTCGAAGATGAACTCGCTCGGGGCCGACATCGTCCGCCTCATTCTGCAAACCCTCAAACCCGGCGGTCCCGGCGACGCGTTCGACGCCTTCGTCATCACTAACGATGCAACGAACTTCTCGGTCGGCGCCAACCTCATGCTGCTGCTGATGAGCGTGCAGGAAGAAGAGTGGGACGACGTGGACCTCGCCATCCGCCAGTTCCAGGGCATGACGCAGGCCATCAAGTTCTCGCCGAAGCCGGTGGTGGCCGCGGCGTTCGGTCTGTGCCTGGGCGGAGGAACGGAAATCTCGCTGCATGCGGCGGCTCGCCAGCCTCATGCCGAGCTTTATACCGGGCTGGTCGAGGTCGGCGTCGGTCTGCTGCCGGGAGGCGGAGGTTGTAAAGAGATGCTGCTGCGAGCGGTCGATGGCGCTGCGGCGGCGCGTGGCGGCAAGAGATCCGGAGAGGGGTTCGCAGGATCAGTCGAAATGCTGGAAGCCATGAAGCGGGCGTTTGAGGCGATTGCGACGGCGAAAGTTGCGACCTCTGCACACGAAGCTCGCGGCCTCGGTTTCCTCAGCGACAGCGACCGCATCACCATGAATCGCGAGCGCGTTCTTTCCGATGCCAAGGCTCGGGCCCTCGAGCTTGTCCGTGCCGGCTACGAGCCGCCGGTACCTCGTGCTGACATCCCTGCCCCCGGCGAAGGTCTTCTGGCCACGCTCAGGATGGGCGTGCACATGATGCGTCAAGGCGGTTTCATTACCGATTATGAAGTGAAGCTCGGGACAAAGATCGCCGAAGTGCTCTGCGGGGGCAACGTGACGCCCGGCACGCCGGTGAGTGAGCAGTACATCCTCGATCTGGAGCGCGAAGGTTTCAAGTCACTGTGCGGGGAGAAGAAAACACAGGAGAGGATTCAGTACACGTTGAAGACGGGGAAGACGCTGCGGAATTAGAAGCTCTTATGGAGACTTGGCTTTCTCCCTCTGCACTTGCCAGATATATACTGTTGGTATATACTTAATTGAGCGTTGGGGGGGATTCTGCAATGGCCAAGACCGATATTGCCAAGCTCTTCCAGAACGGCCGCAGCCAGGCGGTTCGGCTGCCTCGGGAGTTCCGTTTCGAGGGCGACCGGGTGCGCATCCGGCGCGTGGCCCAGGGCGTTCTTCTCGAACCGCTCGTCCAGGATCCGAAAGAATGGTTTCGTAAGCTCGATGAATTGAATTCCGAGCCGTTCCCATCCGACCGCCAGCAACCCGTCGCGCCGAAGCGCAAAATCTTCGAGTGAACTACCTGCTCGACACGAACGCTTGCATCGCGCTGATCAATCGCGCATCAGCTGCGGTTCGAAACCGCTTTCAGAAGGCTCTCAGCGCTCGGGCGCAAATCTACGTTTCTTCAGTGGTCACGTTCGAACTGTGGTATGGCGTCGCAAAAAGTGAGCGTCAGGACTTAAATACGCAGAGGCTTCACGCCTTTCTGGCTGGCCCAATGATCTTGCTGCCTTTCGAAGACGAAGATGCCAGAGTTGCGGGCTCGATCCGTGCTGCCCTTCAAGCCTCGGGCACGCCCATCGGCGCTTATGACACGTTGATCGCCGGTCAGGCTTTGGCGCGTCAACTCACGCTGGTGACGGCCAATGTCTCCGAGTTCTCCCGCGTGAAAGGACTTTCCTGGCAAGACTGGGCCAAGCTTTAGTCAGCCGGGCGTTCGTCTTGCCTCGATCCTTTCCAGAGTTTCCGCCTGCTACAATCCACTTCATGCGAAGACTTCGGTCAGGTTTTGCCGCAGCTATTGAGTTTGGCGTCCTCATGTTTGCGGTCTCGTTCGCGAGCGCGCAAGCCGGGGATTCTCCCCAAAAAGAGGTTGCGCCGGACGTTCCCGATGCGATTCAGGCGCCAGCGGGCGAAGAAGTTGTGCTGCTCGCGCATGCGACCGGATCGCAGATTTATACCTGCCAGGCCGCCGCGGATGGCAAGTTCGGTTGGACGCTCAAGGGACCCGACGCGGAGTTGCATGACCGAAAAGACAAAGTGATCGGACAACACTTTGCCGGTCCCACGTGGAAACTGAAGGACGGCAGCGAGGTGACGGGGAAAGCCGCTGCCCATGTCGATTCCCTTGATGCTCAATCAATCCCCTGGCTGCTGGTGAAGGTAGTTAGTCATTCAGGAAATGGTCAGCTCGCTAACGTGACGAGCATTCAGCGCGTTCACACGCACGGCGGCCAGCCTCCGGCCGAGGGCTGCGATGCGGCGCACCGCGACGCCGAAAGCAAAAGCGCGTACACCGCTGACTATTATTTCTACGCTCCGGCGAAGTGAAGTGATTTGGGGCGGCGATTGAATGAAGGTTCGAGAGGTGATCAGACGTCTGGAAGAAAATGGTTGGCGTCTGGCCCGAACCAAGGGCAGCCATCGGCAGTTCCATCATCCGGCGAAGCCGGGGACGGTTACCGTTGCGGGACATCCGTCAGTAGACTTTCCGCCCGGGACGTTGAACAATATCCTTAAGCAGGCTGGACTGAAATGAAATATCTGGTTATCTACGAGAAGTCGGCCGCAGGTTGGGGGGCGTACGCGCCGGATCTTCCTGGGCTTGGAGTCGCCGGTGCAACACTGGATGAAGTAAAAGAGCTTATTCGTGAAGCGATGGAGTTCCACCTCGAGGGCATGCGCCAGCACGGCGACCCGATCCCCGCACCCAGTGCCACTACCGAATACATTTCGGTTTGATTTTTTGGGCACGGACCGTTGCTGGGCCTGAAGCGCGCTGCCGACCGTAAGCATCAAACCCTTAGAACTGAGGACGCTCATGCGAGAAGTTGTCATTGCCTCTTCCATCCGCACGCCCGTAGGGCGCGCTCACAAGGGCACGCTCCGTGCCACCCGTCCTGATGAATTGGCCGCGGTCGCCATCAAGGGCGCGCTGGAGCGCGTTCCACAACTCGATGCCAAAGAGATTGAAGATGTCATCCTCGGCTGCGCGACGCCTGAGGCCGAGCAGGGGATGAACGTGGCCCGCATCGCTTCGCTGCGCGCTGGGTTGCCGGTAGAGGTTTCGGCGCTCACGATCAATCGATTTTGCTCGTCGGGACTGCAGGCGATTGCTATGGCCGCTGAACGCATCATGAGCGGGGGCGCTGAGGCAATTGTCGCTGGCGGCACGGAGTCGATGACCATGATACCGATGGGCGGGCACAAGGTTTCGCCGAATCCCTGGCTCGTCGACCACTACCCCGACGCTTATCTCAACATGGGCCTCACCGCTGAGCGCGTGGGCCAGCGCTTCGGCATTACGCGCCAGGCGGCTGACGAATTTTCTCTGCGCAGCCATCAGAAGGCGCTGGCGGCGATCCAGGCTGGCAAGTTTGATGAGGAAATTGTGCCGGTGCCCGTGAGTTTTACTACTCCCAATGGATCGAAGCCTAAGCGGCAGGAAATTGTTTTCAAAATGGACGAAGGTCCGCGCGCTGATACCTCACTCGAAGCTCTGCTCGCTCTGAAGCCCGTATTCCACATGAAGGGCACAGTGACCGCTGGAAATTCTTCGCAAACGTCAGACGGCGCGGCCGCAGCGGTGGTCATGTCCGCTGAACGCGCGAAGGCGTTAGGCATCAAGCCGCTGGTGCGCTACGTTTCCTTTGCCACGGCCGGATACAAACCCGAAGAAATGGGACTGGGCCCGGTGTTCGCGATTCCGAAAGCGCTGAAGATGGCTGGGTTGAAGCTCTCCGATATCGATGTCATCGAATTGAACGAAGCCTTCGCCGCGCAGGCGCTGGCGGTAATGAAAGAAGCCGGGCTCGACCCCGAGAAGGTGAATCCCAACGGCGGCGCGATTGCGCTGGGGCATCCTCTGGGCTGCACTGGAGCCAAACTGACGGCTACCATTATCCGTGAACTCAAGCGCCGCAACGGGCGTTACGGCATGGTGACCATGTGCGTCGGCGGCGGCATGGGTGCGGCTGGGATATTCGAGAACCTGGCGTAACCTCCGGCGGATTACCAAAGCAACGCGCTTCTACCTGTTTTCTCGCTTACAATTGAGAGGCTCTCTGTGTCTCGCGCTCGCGCCCGAATTTGTATTTGAAGGGATCAGTGATGGCCACAACCGCAGCAGTACCCAAGACCAGAATCGCCGGCGGCAGCTTCCTGCTTGAGTCCCGCCGCCCTGATGAGGTATTTACGCCCGAAGATTTCACCGAGCAACAACGGTTGATCGGACAGACAGCGCAGGAATTCACGGTCAACGAGATCTTGCCGAACGCGGAGAAGATGGAACATAAGGACTTCTCCATTTCGCGCGATTTGTTGAAGAAGGCTGGGGACCTTGGGCTGAGCGGCGTCGAGATCCCTGAAGCTTACGGCGGCCTCGAAATGGACAAAGTAACCGCCGCCGTCATTGCCGATCACATCGCGCAGTATGCCGGCTTTGCAACCACCTGGGGCGCACACACTGGAATTGGTCTGCTCCCGCTGGTTTACTTCGGCACGGAAGAGCAGAAAAAGAAATATTTGCCGCGTCTAGCGGCCGGCGAAATCGTTGGCGCGTATGCCCTGTCCGAGGCATCGTCCGGTTCCGATGCACTGAATTGCCGCGCCCGGGCTCAGCTTTCCTCCGACGGCAAGCATTACGTCCTCAACGGCGAAAAGATGTGGATTACCAATGCCGGCTTTGCAGACCTGTTCACCGTTTTTGCCAAGATCGATGGCGAGAAATTTACCGCGTTTCTGGTGGAGAAGACTTTCCCTGGGATATCCATCGGCAACGAAGAACACAAGTTGGGCATTCGCGGCTCCTCCACTTGTCCTGTCATTTTGAACGATTGCAAGGTTCCCGTGGAAAATGTGCTGGGCGAAATCGGCAAGGGCCACATCATCGCCTTCAACATTCTGAACGTCGGCCGCTTCAAGTTGGGCGCCATGTGCGTGGGCGGAGGCCGGGTATCGCTCGAACACGCCATCACTTATGCCAAGCAGCGCAAGGCTTTCAATAAAGTCATCGCGGACTTCGGTCTGGTGCGGGAGAAGATCGCCAACATGGCTACCCTGATTTACGTTGGGGAATCGGCGATTTACCGGACGGTTGGCATGATGGACGGCGCGCTGAATGAAGTCGACAAGTCGGGCGCTGACGCCATGAAGGAAACTCGCAAGGCCATCGAGGAATATGCGGTCGAGTGTTCCATCATCAAAGTGTGGGCGTCGGAGATGGTCGGCTACGTGGTCGATGAGACTCTGCAAATCTACGGTGGCTACGGGTTTGTCGAGGAGTATCCCGCAGAGCGCGCTTACCGCGACGCCCGCATCAACCGCATCTTTGAAGGGACGAACGAAATCAACCGGCTTATCATCACGGGATTCCTGCTGAAGCGAGCCATGAGCGGGCAGTTGCCGCTGATGCCCGCCATCAAGAAGCTGATGGATGAAGTGCTGTCCGGACCTTCAATGAGTGAGGACCTTGAAGGTGCACTCGCTGAGGAGCGAAAACTCGTGAACCAGGCCAAGAAACTCGGCTTGTTCGCGGCAGGTGCGGCCACGCAGAAATACATGCAGGGGATTCAGGACCAGCAGGAGATCATGGGCGCCATCGCCGACATGACGATCGAAACCTACACGATGGAGTCGGCCGTGCTGCGAGCACAGAAGATCGCGGAGACGAAAGGCGAAGCTGCGGCCGCGCTTCCCATCGCAATGACGCGCGTCTATCTCTCGCAAGCCATGGAGAAGGTAGAGTCAGCGGCCAGGAAGGTGATCGCTGCGGTCGCTGACGGCGACATGCTTCGCACTCAGATTGCGATCCTGCGCCGGTTGGGCAAGCATGAGCCCTTCAACACCATCGAACTGCGCCAGCAAATCGCGCAGAAGATGATCGAGCGCGGCAAGTACACGCTGGCGTAGGATTTTTAACCCGCGAGGTCGGCCTTATTGTTTTGGAAAATTCGAATCGGCCTTCACTTCCTCGATCTGAGCTGTGTGGCGCTCGCTGTGAGCTGAGAGCAGAAGCAGCCACTGGTAACCATCCAAAGTCCCGAACACGGGATGATCAAAAAAGTGGTCGCGCAGGTCGTCATCGGTTGTCCGCACATAGTCCATCGTGACTCTGCGGCTTTCCTCGAACGCTTTGGTCAGGTCCGCTTCCGTGGCCCAGCGGCCTGTAGGACGCAGGAATTCGGGAGCTTGTGCCTTGTGACTGCGATCCGGAATCTTCTGCAGGATCATTTCGTCCTTTCCCTTAACCTGTTCGCGCTTCTCCGGCGCGGAGGGCGAACCCATCAGCTGCTTCTGGACTAACCCCAGCAGCGCGGATTCGGACACCGTGATGTGTTCCGAAACTTCGGCGACCGACCAGCGGTCAGGCCCCGGCTTGAACGTCCACTGCTTTTCCGAGAGACCCGCGATGGATTGCAGAAACTTATCGTGCGTGGTCTGAAGGCTCTTCAAGGCAAACTCCCGCTCCTGGGGCGTAAGGGTTGCAGGAGGAGCGGTTTGCGCCCACCCTGAAACTGTGGTCAGACCGGCTAATAGAACCAGAGTTGCGATAGTCTTCGGCGTCTGCAACGTCTTCATTCGTGATCCTCCTGGGAATTGCGGCTGTGCGAATTTTTAAATCGATCACTAGGAATTCTTCTTCAACTCTTCCATCACGCTCTGGATCAACTCCTTCGCATCGGTCAGGCTCTTCATGATGATCTGGATGTCCATCACCGGCTTGCCGGGCCGGCGCTGGCTCTGGCAATAGACGCCATGCTGGCCGACCAAGGCCATGGCATCGGTGATTGTGTCCATGGTCACGGCCAGCCGCCCGCGGGGCACGCCCATCATGGTTTCGTAGTGTTCCAGTTCTTCCTGCTTCTCGTCGAATACCGGCATCTGGAGATTGTAACCGCGGGGGCCGAGGGAGCATAATCATCGGTCTGCTGACATATCCTTTTAGCGCGCGTCTAATGTCGTTGTCGAAAGTTACGTATTCGAAAGGAGAATCCATGCAAAAACGAATTGTTTTTTCCATGCTGCTGACGACCCTCTTCACGGCGGTCGCCTTCAGCCAGAACCGGCCTAGTCCGTCGGCCTCAGCCACGTGCGATCTGGGTGGCGGTAAGACCGTCAAGACCGACTACTCCAGTCCGCGCATGAAAGGCCGAAAGATTTACGGCGACCTGGTACCCTTCGGGGAAGTCTGGCGCACCGGCGCCAACGAGGCGACAACCTTTGTCAGCAGCGCCGACGTTGTCGTCGGGGGCAAGACTGTGCCCGCAGGCAGTTACACCATTTTTACCGTGCCCGGAGCTGACAAGTGGACGCTGATCGTTAATAAGAAGACAGGCGAATGGGGCATTCCATACAAATATGAGAGCGATGAACTGGCGCGCGTGGATATGAAGGTATCCAAATTACCCGCGCCCGTCGAGAACTTCACCATCGCCTATGACAAGTCCGCCGGCGGCTGCACGCTGCGCATCGACTGGGAAACGACGCGGGCTTCGGTAGGTATTTCGGCGAAGTAACGCGCAAGTCGTGTACGTGGCGCCGCCGTCCGGGCGGTTCGGCGGGCCCAGGACAAGCGTCGCGCGCCGATGGCCGGCGAGACGCCGGCGCTACAATTTACACCGGCGGCTTCCAGCGCAGAACGGGCTTGCGGGCGGCGGCGGTCTCATCGAGCCGTGAAACCCGCGTCGAGTGCGGAGCATCGAGAACGGTCTGCGGATCTTCTTCGACCTCTTCCGCAATGGACTTCATGGCATCGATGAATAGATCCATTTCTTCCTTGGATTCGCTCTCGGTAGGCTCGATCATCAGCGCGCCTGGAACGATCAGTGGAAACGCGGTCGTATAAGGATGGAAGCCGTAGTCGATCAGTCGCTTGGCGATGTCCATGGTGCGCACGCCTTTTTTCGCCTGCAGTTTGTCGCTGAAGACAACTTCGTGCATGGTCGCCGTCGAATACGGCAGATCGTAGGCGCCCTCAAGTCCTTTGCGAATGTAGTTGGCGTTGAGCACGGCATCTTCCGTAGTTTGCCGCAAACCGTCCGGCCCATTCGCCTGAATGTAAGCCAGAGCGCGGACAAACATTCCAAAGTTACCGTAGAAGGCGCGAACCCTCCCCACCGAATGTGGACGGTTGTAATCGAAACCCAGAGTGCCGTCGGACTTGGTGACCACGACCGGCGTGGGCAGGAACGGCTCGAGGATTTTCTTGATCGCCACCGGCCCCGACCCTGGACCGCCGCCGCCGTGCGGCGTGGAAAACGTTTTGTGCAGGTTCAGGTGCATCACGTCGACGCCGAAATCGCCCGGCCGCACTTTGCCGACCAGCGCGTTCATATTCGCGCCATCCATGTAAAGCAAGCCGCCCTTGGCGTGGAGAATGTCGGCAATCTTGTGAATATCCTGCTCGAACACTCCCAGCGTGTTGGGGTTCGTGAGCATGAGCGCCGCAACGTCTTCGCTCATCTGCGCTTCCAGCGCGCCGATGTCCACCATGCCGCGCGCGTCCGACTTCAGGTTTTCGACGGCGTAGTTCACCATCGCGGCGGTCGCCGGATTCGTGCCGTGCGCCGAGTCAGGAATCAGAATCTTCTTGCGCGCGTTGCCCTGCGACTGGTGATATGCCCGCACCATGAGCAGTCCGGTCATCTCGCCGTGAGCGCCGGCGGCGGGCTGCATCGTGATCGCGTCCATCCCTGTGATTTCGATGAGACATTCGCTCAGCTTCTTTAGAATGTTGAGCGCGCCCTGTGAAATCTTCTCCGGCTGGTAGGGATGCCCGTTCGCAATCCCCTCCACACGCGCCACAGCTTCATTCACGCGAGGGTTGTACTTCATCGTGCATGAACCCAGCGGATACATGCCCAGATCGATCGCGTAATTCCATGTTGAAAGCCGTGTGAAGTGGCGAATGATTTCGATCTCGCTCACTTCGGGCATGCTTCCGAGGTCTTTTCGTTCGGATGAACCGAGAAGCCTCGAGGCATCGACTTCAGGTACATCGAGCGGTGGCAGTTTCCAAGCGGCTTTCCCGGACGAAGACTTTTCGAAGATCAGGCCCTCGTTCTGATTGACGTGGCGGGTGGCTTTGCGAATCCTGTCTTTCATCGCGCCACCTCCTCGACCCCAGCTTCTTCCTTGGCCGATGGCGCGGATCCGTCGTGGTCGGCAACCAGCCGCAGAGCCGTGTCGGTCGAGTTCCGCGTGGTCAGCTCGGTGCAGCACCACAACGCCGCATTTCCTAGTTCCGGATAAAACTTGTTCAAGGGAAGGCCGCCAACGATTTTGTGCCTCAGAAGCCGGCTGTTGATGGCATGCGGATCTTCACTGGTCTGCACAACGAATTCGTTAAATCGCGGCGCACCGGCAAATAGTACCTTGCCCTGTTTGGCGAATTGCGTAGCGGCGTAGGCTGCCTTGGCAAGATTCTGCTTGGCCAACTCCTTCAATCCCACCTTGCCGTACACCGTCATGAAAATGTTGACCATCAGGGCCACCAGCGCCTGATTGGTACAGATATTCGACGTAGCTTTCTCGCGCCGGATGTGCTGCTCGCGGGTGGCCAGCGTAAGCACAAATCCACGCCGGCCCTGTTTATCGACCGTCTGGCCTACGAGCCGGCCGGGCATCTGCCGCACATATTTCTCTCGCGTGGCGATCACCCCGCAGTAGGGACCGCCAAACCCGAGCGGCACGCCGAACGACTGCGCTTCCATCGCGATGACGTCGGCCTCTCGCGGCGGCTCCACAATGCCCAGAGACACAGCTTCGGCGATGGAAACCACGAGCATAGCACCGTGCTTGTGCGCGACCGCGGCTACTGCCGCCACGTCTTCGATGGTTCCAAAGAAATTCGGCGACTGGATGAGCACGCACGCCGTTTCCAGTGTTATCGACTTCCCCAGCTCCTTCAAATTCAGCCGCCCATCGTCTCCGAAACCAGCCACCGAGAGCGGCATCCCCTGATGGGTCGCGTAGGTCGCCAGGACTTCGCGGTATTCCGGATGCAAACTCCGCGCCACGACTACCGAACGTCGTCCGGTGAGCCGCACCGCCATCATCACGGCTTCGGCTGCGGCAGTTGAGCCGTCGTACATGGAAGCGTTGGCCACTTCCATGCCCGTCAGTTCGCAGATCATCGTCTGAAACTCGAAAATGGATTGCAGCGTGCCCTGTGAGATCTCGGCTTGATAGGGAGTATAGGCCGTGAGAAATTCGCCGCGTGAGATCAGCGAATCAATAATGACTGGGCGGTAATGAGC
>Ga0210391_10005698_pt1 | contig 10255 bp, 9 predicted proteins | sample IncBWC12OmetaG_FD_160573 | JGI IMG/M metagenome (GOLD analysis project Ga0210391, IMG submission 160573) | Forest soil microbial communities from Barre Woods Harvard Forest LTER site, Petersham, Massachusetts, United States - Inc-BW-C-12-O ...
AATCGGCTGCTCCGTCCCTACGTTCCAAATGCTCGGCTAATTGGAGCCGGGATCCTCTTTCGAGAGGAGCTATTCTGCCGCAGACTTGAAACCCCAAACGGGCCAGGCCGCGCCAGCCCGTAATCAATAGCGGAGTGATCAATGCCCGCCAGCCGAGCCTATGGCATGGACCAGGAGTTTTATCGTTGGTCTGCGATAGTTACGCGGCCGGTTCTGCGATGGCCGGATAATGCCCGCGTGGCGCTCGCCGTCGTCGTCAATCTCGAGCATTGGGACTGGGAGGTGCCACCGGGCACGCCGGTCGCGGTATCCCCGCTCGGCGGACCAGAAGGCATATGGACCGGGAACCAACCGAACTTCCCCGATATCGGCGGCTACGGCAACCACGAATACGGCAACCGCGTCGGGGTCTTCCGCATCCTTGCCGTACTTGACAAATACGCCATCACGCCAACCCTGGCGCTCGACAAGTCGGTCGCCGACCACTACCCGTTTCTGGTCGAGGAGGGCCGCAAGCGCGACGCCGAATTCATCGCGCACGGTCTTTCGCGCCGGCGCGTCATCCATATCGGGATGTCCGAAGACGAGGAGCGGCAATACATTCGCACCTCGATCGAAGCGGTCGAACGCGCCACCGGCAAGCGCCCGATCGGCTGGTCCGGCCCGGATTTTCAGGAGACGCCGAACACCCCTAACCTCCTCGCCGCCGAGGGCATTCGCTACGTCTGCGACTGGGGCAACGACGAGCAGCCATACCGGATGACCCCAAAGACGGGCGAGCTCTATTCGCTCGGGGTCAATGCGTACCTCGATGACAACTACATTCACCTGCACGGCCGTCGCACCATCAACGAGGTCAACCTGCTGTGGCGAGAGTGGTTCGACGGCCTTTATGCCGACGGTGCCAACGCCGGGCGCCTGATGGTGCTCCATCTGCACCCCTGGATCATGGGGCAGCCGTGGCGCATCCGGCATCTCGACGAAGTACTCAGCCACATTTGTGCGCATGCGGGCGTCTGGAAGGCGACCGGCGGCGAGATCATCGACTGGTTCAAGGCACAGGTGGGCTAGCGGCGCCGCGACTCACGGCTAAAGCCACCCGATTTTTGGCGGACGGAGAATACACATGACGCTTCCACCCGGCCGGTTCGACTATGCTCCGATTACCCAGCGACCCATTATTAAATGGCCCGGCAATGCACGGGTCGCGTTGTGGGTCGCGCCGAATATGGAATTCTTCGAGTATCTGCCGGAGGATCGACCCGCACAGCCGGATATCCCACACTACTCGCGTATGGATTACGGCAACCGCGTCGGCTTCTGGCGCATGCTCGGCGTGCTGAACAAGCACAAGGTTCGCGCCTGCTGTTGCCTCAACCTCGAGCTGCTCGATCACTTCCCGGAGATAAAAGATGCCATGATCGCTGCCGACTGGGACTACATGGCGCACGGGCTCTACAACAGCCGACCGATCTACAACTATAGCGAGGAACAGGAGCGCGCGTATTGGCAAGACTTCATCGCGCATCTGCGGGAGATGACCGGCAAGCGGCTGAAGGGACGGCTGGGCGGCGGCGCCGGTTACACCGTGCGGACCGACGATCTAATGGCCGAGGCGGGCTGTCTCTATCACACCTCATGGATCATCGACGACCAGCCTTGGCCGATCAACGTGCGCGGCGGCCAGAAATTTATCTATGTTCCCTACACCGGCCAGACCAACGACGCGGGCATGCTCGCGTGGAATCGCGAGGCCGACTACTTTCTGCAGATGGTCAAAGATCAGTTTGACACGTTGTATCGCGAAGGCGCGGAAAACGGGCGGGTGATGTGCCTGGCGCTGCACCCTCACAATATTGGTCGGCCGAATGCCGCGAAGCATCTCGACGAAGCTTTGTGCTACATCCTTGGCCACGATGCGGTCTGGAACACAACAGCCGACGACATCGCCGAGTATTATATCGCGAACTACTACGACCAGGTGTCATCCTGGATTGCGCAATGCAAAAGGCAGTCATAAGCAGCATGCAGCCGAGTGGGGTGTGTGCCGACTGTCCTCAACTCATCTGTGGGGGCACGAAGCTCGCGTCGCGCGCATCCTGGAGCAACCTGATGGATCTGAAGCTGGCAAGTAAGGTTGTACTGATCACCGGCTCGAGCCGGGGTATCGGCCTCGCGACAGCCAAAGCCTTTGCCGGCGAGGGCTGCCTGTTGATGCTTTCGGCGCGTTCGCCCAAGGAATTGGCCGAGGCCGAAGCGGCATTACGCGCGAGCGGCGTTGCGGTCGCTGCGCAGGTGGCGGATGTCAGCAAGCCGCGTGAAGCGGCCGAACTGATTCACGCCGCCATCGCGGCCTATGGCGGGATCGACGTACTGGTCAACAACGTTGGAGGTGGCGGAGGCGGCTCGCGCATCGCCGACAGCACCGATGATGATTGGCGAAGCACTGTAGAGCGCAACCTGATCCAGACGGTGCGGATGATGCGGCTGGCGCTCCCGCGTATGAAGGGCCGTGCGGGCGCTTCGGTCATCAATGTGGCATCGATTTCCGGCTGGTCGCCGCAGCTCGCAATGTCCGGACAGTACGGCGCGGCCAAGGCAGCGCTGATTTTCGATACCGAGCGCTGGGCGCTCGAATTTGTGCCATACGGCATTCGCGTGAACACGGTATCGCCAGGATCAATTCTGACCCCCGGCAATGGTTGGGATCGTTACCGCCTCGCCAACCCGGAATTCTTCGATGATTATGTCCGGTACGGTTTCCCAATGGGCCGTCTCGGCACCGTCGAGGAGGTCGCCGACGTCATCGTTTTCTTGGCATCGTCACGCGCCCATTGGATCAACGGCCGGAACATACCGGTCGATGGACTGGAACAACCGCACGCGCCCCTCGATCGCCGGCCATTCTAAGTCGTGCGGGTAGCGCTCTATCACCTGGCAAATGGCCTCATCAGCTCTCGCGCATCCGCCAGGTTCCCCAATCGTTCGAAGCTCGCCGATCCCGGGGGAGCCGCTGCCGCCGAGCATGCAGCCAAAGGTGTCGAGAATGTCGCGACGGGCCGATTCGACGGCACTCGCCGGCAAATCAGCATAGCCCGTGCGGCGAACATGCTGAGCCAGGCGCGAAGCAGGGTCGTCCGTCATCATCTCCTCCGTCCGGCCAGCTGATCGAGGAGCGGAACGAAGCAGCGGCATTCGTTTGCACCAGGAGCAGCAAGCGCCGGGCTTGATCCTCCCTCCAAGCTCGGCATAGTGCCTGACCAGCGGGGCATCGAGGCCGCGGGCCGGCACGGGGTTAACCGCTTTTGCGGAGGGCGATCGCCTCGGGACCCTGGTCTTGCAAACCCGGCCCGTCGGCCCGGCGTGGGAGCACCAGACATGCAAACCTACGATTACATTGTCGTCGGCGCCGGGTCGGCGGGTGCGGCCGTCGCGAACCGGCTGTCGGCAGACCCGAAGAACCAGGTGCTGTTGCTCGAAGCGGGGCGCGCGAGCCATCCCTGGTCTGCCATCCCGATCGGGATGGCCCGGCTGATCGCCAATCCTGCGGCCAACTGGCTTTATTCCGCCGAGCCCGAGGCGAGCACCAATGGGCGCAGAATCCCGGTGCCGCGCGGCAAATTGCTCGGCGGCTCCAGCTCGATCAACGGGATGGTGTTCGTGCGCGGCCAGGCCCAGGACTTCGATACCTGGGCGCAGATGGGCAACCGCGGCTGGAGCTACGCGGAGGTCCTGCCTTTCTTCAAGCGCATGGAAAGCTATGCCGGCGCCGGCGACGATGCCTTGCGCGGACGCGACGGCCCGCTGCGCGTCACCAACCCCAAACCGCGCGACCCGCTTTTCGCGACGATCATCGAGGCGGCGGCAGAGGTCGGCATCCGGCACAACCCGGATTACAACGGCGCCAGCCAAGAAGGCATCGCGATGAGCCAGGCGACGATCGCCGCCGGCCGCCGGATGAGCACGGCGCGCTGCTATCTGGACCCGATCCGCAAGCGCCGGAACCTGCATATCGCGACCGAGGCCTTGACCTTGGGACTGGTGCTCGACGGCATGCACTGCACCGGTGTGCGCTACTCCGTTGCCGGCGAAGTGCGCGAGGCCGGCGCGGCGCGCGAGGTCGTCGTCAGCGCCGGCACATTCAACTCGCCGCAATTGCTCGAACTGTCCGGCATCGGCCAGCCCGAACGCCTGCGCAATCTCGGCATCGAGGTCCGCCATGCGCTGCCCGGCGTCGGCGAAAACCTGCGCGACCATTATGTGCCGCGCACCCGCTGGTTGATCGGCAAAAAGGGCATCACCTTTAACGATCGGGGGCGCGGCCTCGGCCTGGTGCATCAGGCGACGCGCTACGCGCTCTTCCGGCAGGGCATGCTGGCTATGGCGGGGGCGCCGATCCGGGCGTTCGTGTGCTCGCGCGAGGGCCTGGAGGCGCCGGACCTGATGCTGGGCTGGATCCCGATGCTGACCGAACCCAGCCCGAGAGGGCCGAGAATTTCCCGCCAGTCGGGCGTGACCCTCTATGCCCACCCGATGCGCCCCGAGAGCAAAGGACGGGTTCACATCACCGCCGCCGACCCGCGCCGAGCGCCCGCGATCAACTTCAATTTCCTGTCGTCGCCGCCCGATGCGGAGCTGACGGTGCGTGCGGTCCGCATCGCCCGCGCGATCATGACCGCTCCCGCCATGGCTCACTTTCAAGTGAGTGAAGTCGTGCCCGGCGCCGATCTGACCACCGACAACGAAATCCTGGACTGGGTGAAAAAGGCGGCGGAAACCACCTACCACCCGGTGGGGACCTGCAAGATGGGGTCCGACCCGATGGCGGTCGTCGATGCCCAGCTTCGCGTCCATGGCATTGCGGGCCTGCGGGTCGCCGATGCCTCGATCATGCCGACCTTGACCTCGGGCAACACCAATGCGCCGTCGATCATGATCGGTGAAAAGGCGGCGGACATGGTGTTGAATGCCGCGTCGTAATCGACTCCGCTGATCCCCCACACGTAGTCCTTGCCATCTCAGCCATCCACCATTTCCCGAGCGACCGCCGCCGTCAAGCGCTGGCCAGTCCGCCGTCCTCGGCACCCCCGACCGGAGCGAGACCCTGCCAGGATGGGCAATCAGGGAGCCGACGCTGTGCCCATTTCCTACCTTTCAGCGATCAGTTAACCTGAGATCGGGGTTTGCCGGCCGTAGTGATCGACAGGCTGCGGCACCGAGAATTTCGGTTCTTCGCGAGACAGGGGCGTACATGCTCAACGAGCAGCAATTGCGGCAGCAGATCGAAGAAGTGCGGACCGGCCGCCGATCGCGACGGGCGTTCCTGCGCGAGATGATAGCGCTCGGCCTCAGCGCTCCGTTTGTGACCCAAATGCTCGCTCATAGCAGGGTCGCGATGGCTGCGTCAGATTTCAAGTACATGCCGGCAAGGGCCGGCGGCGGCGGGACGCTCAAGCTGCTGTGGTGGCAGGGCCCGACGCTACTCAACCCGCACTTCGCGATTGGCACCAAGGATCAGGACGGCTCGCGCATGTTTTATGAGCCGCTTGCAGGGTGGGACCCCGACGGCAATCTGGCGCCGATCCTTGCAGCCGAGATCCCCAATGTCGAGAGCGGCACGGTCGACAAAGACCTCAACTGGGTGGTCTGGAAATTGAAGCAGGGCGTCAAGTGGCACGACGGCCAACCATTTACCGCCGATGACTGCGTCTTCAACTGGCAATACGCCTCCGACCCGGCGACCGCGGCGACGACGTTCGGCAGCTATAAGGACATAAAGGTTTCGAAACTGGACGATCACACGATCAAGGTCGAGTTTCAGAAGCCGAAGCCGTTCTGGGCCGATGCGTTTGTCGGCCCCCGCGGGATGGTTATCCCGAAGCACCTGTTCGAGCAATACAGGGGTGGCAGCTCGCGCGAGGCTCCCGCAAACCTCGCGCCGGTCGGCACCGGCCCATACCTCTTTGTCGATTTCAAGCCGGGCGATCTGGTTCGCGGCAAGATCAACCCGAACTATCACATGCCCAACCGGCCCTATTTCGACGCAATCGAGATGAAGGGCGGCGGCGACGCGGTGTCGGCGGCGCGCGCGGTGTTGCAGACCGGCGAATACGATTTTGCCTGGAACATGCAGGTCGAGGACGCACTCTTGAGGCGCCTCGAGGAGGGCGGCAAGGGCCACGTCGAGATCTTCGCGGGTGGCAATATCGAACATATCGAGATCAACAACACCGACCCCTCCAAGGAGGTCGACGGCGAGCGGTCGAGTGTCAAGACGACCCATCCGTTTCTGACCGATCCGGCCGTGCGCCAGGCGCTGAGCTTGCTCGTCGATCGCCTCTCGGTCGAGAAATTCATCTATGGTCGCACCGGCAAAGCAACCGCTAATTTCATCAATAATCCCCGGCAGTTCGTGTCGAAGGATACCTCGTACGAATTCAATACCGCCAAGGCGACCGACATCCTCGACCAAGCCGGCTGGAAGCCCGGCTCGAGCGGAATTCGAGAAAAGAACGGTATCAAGCTGAGGCTTGTCTTTCAGACCTCGATCAATGCACCGCGTCAGAAGACCCAGGAAATCGTCAAGCAGGCTTGCCAGAAGGTCGGCATCGATGTCGAAATCAAGGCAGTCCCGGCCTCGGTATATTTCTCCTCGGATGTCGGTAATTCCGACACCTATGCCAAGTTCTACACCGACATCCAGATGTTCTCGACGACGATGAACCAGCCTGACCCGGGCGATTTCATGCGCCAATTCCTCTCGTCGGAGGTCGCCAGCAAGGACAATAAGTGGCAAGGCCGCAACATCACTCGCTGGCGAAACGACGATTACGACGCGCTCTACCATGCATCCGAATACGAGACCGACCCAGTCAAGCGCGCAGCGCTTTTCATCCAGATGAACGATCTGGTGATCAAGGGCGTGGTGATCATCCCAGTCGTCTACCGCCCGAGCGTGGCGGCGGTTGCGACCAAGCTGCACGTGCTGCTGTCGGGCTGGGACAGCTACATTTGGAATGTGTACGATTGGTATGCCGATGCGTGAGGTAAGCCAAACGGGCGGGGCGGCCAGCCGCCACGGCTCGTCCCCCGCGCGCTAGTGCTCGGTTATCTCGTCAGGCGCTTGTCTCTGACGCTGCCGAGCCTCTTGGGAATCAGCATCGTGTTATTCGGGTTGCTGGCGCTCGCCCCCGGCGACCCGTTCTCCGACCTCGCGACCGACCCTTCAATTCCGCCCTCGGTCGCCGCCGGCTTGCGCGCAAAATTCGGCCTCGATGATCCGATCCCGATCCGCTACCTGCATTGGCTCGTCGCCATGCTGCACGGCGATTGGGGATTTTCGTTCGCCAGCCGGATCAACGTCAGCACACTGATCGTGCAGCGCCTGCCGACCACGCTCGCGGTGATCGGCGCTTCACAAATCCTCGCCCTGTTGATCGCGGTGCCAATCGGCGTCTATGCCGGCGTCAAGCCGTATTCCCTTTTTGACCAAGTCGCCAGCAGCCTGGCATTGGTAGGCTTCTCGTTACCGACGTTCTTCACCGGCCTCGTCTTCATTCTGTTGTTCAGTGTTGAACTGCACTGGCTACCGTTCGTCTACCGGACAGATATCGGGGGCAGCGGGCCCTCCCTCTACTGGGCCTATGTCCGCCAGGCGATTATGCCCGTCGCCGTGCTCGGCTTGTTTCAGGGGGCGGCCTGGACGCGGTTTGTGCGCGCCTCGGTGCTCGATGTGGTCCATCTCGATTACGTGATCACGGCGCGCGCCAAAGGGCTCTCCGAGCGCGTCGTTGTGTTTAAGCACATCGTGCGCAATGCGCTGATCCCAGTGGTGACACTCGTCGCATTGCAGATGCCGATCGTCTTTGGTGGCGCGATCATCACCGAACAGATTTTTCGTGTTCCCGGCATTGGCTCGCTGCTGATCAGCGCGATACTAGCGAACGATACCCCGGTGATAATGGCGGTAACCTTCGTCTTCGCCTGCCTCGTCATCCTTTTTAATCTGATCGCCGACCTGCTCTATGGCTGGCTCGACCCCCGCATCTCCTACCGCTGAGCTCCCGGTGGCCGCCACCCCGTTGCCGACCCCGGCCCGTCGCGTGTCGCTGGGGCGCGAGGCGTGGCGACGCTTCCGGCGCCATCGCCTTGCCTTGACGAGCGCAGGCGTTCTTGCCGCGATGATCCTCATCCTGGTGCTGGGGCCACTGCTCTGGCCAGTACCGATAGACGAGATCGATTTCAGCGCGCAGATGGATGGGCCGAGCCTCGCGCATCCCCTCGGCACCGACGACCTCGGCCAAGACCTGCTCTCCCGCATGATCTATGGCGGCCGCATCTCGATGGCGGTCGGCATCGCGGCGATGCTGGTGGCCGTCATCGTCGGCGTTTTTATCGGCGCGGTGGCCGGTACGGCGCGCGGCAGCATCGACATGGGGCTGATGTGGCTGTGCGACCTGTTCCTGTCGTTACCGCAACTGCCGCTCCTGCTGCTGATCATCTATCTATTCCAGCCCACGCTGCGCAAATGGGTAGGACCGGAGGTCGGCACTTTCGTGCTGATCGTCGCGGTAATCGGCGGCTTCCGCTGGATGTCGATCGCGCGGCTGGTGCGCGCGCAATTCTTCTCGTTGCGCGAGAAAGAGTTCGTCGAAGCCGCCCGGGCGCTCGGTGCCTCAACGCTGCGTCAGGTCGTGCGCCACATCCTGCCGAACGCGGTCGGCCCGGTGATCGTCGCCGGCACTATCGAGGTCGCGAACGCGATCATCGCCGAGTCGACGCTGTCGTTTCTCGGCCTCGGTTTTCCGCCCGACATCCCGAGCTGGGGCCGCATTCTCTATGACGCGAAGGATTATCTCGACGTCGCGCCGCATTGGGCGCTGTTCGCCGGCGGCGCGATCTTTCTCGCGGTGATGTCGATCAACTACATCGGCGACGGGCTGCGTGATGCGCTCGACCCGCGCCAGGTCATCTGATCGTGGCCGAAGCGCTGCTCGACATCCGAGGGTTGAAAACGCATTTCAAGACGGATGACGGCATGGTGCGAGCGGTCGACGGCGTCGACCTGACCATAAGCCGCGGCGAGACCCTGAGCGTCGTCGGCGAAAGCGGTTGCGGCAAGACGGTCACCGCGATGACGATCTTGAAATTGATCGCGATGCCGCCGGGCAAGATCGTCGAAGGCCGTATCCTGTGGAAAGGGCGCGATCTCGTCCCGCTCGACGCGGGCGAGATGCGTCATATCCGCGGCCGCGAAATCGGCATTATCTTCCAAGAGCCGATGACCGCGCTCAACCCGGTCTACCCGGTCGGCGAACAGATCGCCGAAGTCGTCCGCGCGCACCAGGATGTCAACCGGCGCGAGGCGATGGATCGGGCCGTCGAGATGCTCCGCCTCGTCCACGTGCCAGCTGCGGAGCGGCGAGTGCGGGACTATCCGCACCAGCTCTCGGGCGGCATGCGCCAGCGGGTGATGATTGCAATGGCGCTCGTCTGCAGCCCCGAACTGCTGATCGCGGACGAGCCCACCACCGCGCTCGACGTGACCGTCCAGGCGCAGATCCTCGACCTCCTGCAGGAGATGAAGTCGCGCTTCGGCATGGCCATCATGTTGATCACCCATGCGATGGGCGTCGTCGCCGAGGTGGCACAGCGCGTCGCGGTGATGTATGCCGGCCGGGTGGTCGAGGAGGCGCCGGCCGACGCGCTCTTCGCGAGGCCGCTGCATCCCTACACGCAGGGGCTGATCCGATCGATCCCGCGGGTCGACAGCAAAAACGGGGAGAAGCGGCGGCTCGACACGATCACCGGCTCCGTGCCGAGCCTCTTGAACCCGCCGCCCGGCTGCCGCTTCGCGCCGCGCTGCGCGTTTGCCATCGCCGCCTGCACACGGGAGGTGCCGGAGCTGCGCACGATCGAAGGCGACCACAAGGTCGCCTGCATCCTCTATTGATCAGGCAAGTTGCCGCGCGATGAGCGAACCACTGCTGCACGTGCGCAACCTGATGAAGAATTTCCCGGTGCGGGGCGGCGTGTTCGCGCAGGCGAGCGAAGTGGTGCACGCTGTGGACGACATCAGCTTCGAGATAGACGCCGGCGAGACAATGGGGCTGGTCGGCGAGTCTGGTTGCGGGAAGTCGACGACGGGACGCTGCGTGTTGCGGTTGATCGAGCCGACCTCAGGCGAAATATGGTTCGAGGGCCGGAATGTCACCAGGCTCAAGGGCAAGGCGCTCGGCATTTTGCGCCGCAATAT
>Ga0210391_10005699_pt1 | contig 10255 bp, 9 predicted proteins | sample IncBWC12OmetaG_FD_160573 | JGI IMG/M metagenome (GOLD analysis project Ga0210391, IMG submission 160573) | Forest soil microbial communities from Barre Woods Harvard Forest LTER site, Petersham, Massachusetts, United States - Inc-BW-C-12-O ...
GTCCAACAAGTACGTCAGCCCCACCTCCTACGACGTTTGGATAAAGATCCGCAATCGTCTTGAATGGATCTGCGAAAACTGGCAGCTTCCTGACGCCGGTATTTGGGAGATGCGCAACCGCCAGGAGCATTTCGTCTACTCAAAAGTCATGAACTGGGTTGCTCTGGATCGTGGCCTCCGGCTGGCCGACAAGCGTGCGCTTCCAGCCGACCGAACAAAGTGGATGCGCGAGCGGGACCGCATCTACGAAGAAGTGATGACCCGAGGCTGGAACGAAAAACGCCAGGCGTTTACGCAGTTTTACGGAAGTGAGGACCTGGATGCGTCGCTTCTGATCATGCCGCTGGTCTTCTTCATGGCTCCGAACGACCCGCGGATGCTGAGCACTATAAGCGCCATCCTCGAAGATCCGCGCCATGGGGGCCTCGTCAGCGACAGCCTCGTATATCGCTATCCACCGCAGCCCCGCATTGACGGGCTCTCCGGAGAGGAAGGCACTTTCAACATGTGTTCTTTTTGGCTCGTAGAGGCGCTGACGCGTGCGGGTCTGGCATTTCCCGAGAAGTTGGATCAGGCCAGGCTGCTGTTTGAACGGGTCCTGGGGTATGCCAATCATCTCGGGCTCTACTCAGAACAAACAGGGCTCCAAGGCGAGGCGCTGGGCAATTTCCCGCAGGCCTTTACACATGTCGCGTTGATCAGCGCCGCGTTCAATCTGGACCGTAAGCTGGGGAGCTAGTGGCCTGTTCCAACTGATTGTGTGCCGATATGGCCACCCACCTCCTCGGATTCCACTTCCGGAGTTCCGCCGAGCGCGTCAACCTCTCTCGCAATCCGGTAAGGCCAATCCTGTCCGCGAGCCCGGCGCGCAACCGTTGAAGTACACTCCTGTGTATGCGCTTGCCATCGTCTGGAACAACAAGAAAAGCTTTTTTTTGATGCACATGATCTCCACATCGACCGAGCAGGCATTCGCGAGTCGATGAACGTTGGTCTCGGCCGCATGAAGGCACCGGTGTCTCCTGAAGAGGCTGGATCGCGGTAGCGGCGGGCACGACGTAGCATTTCTCCCTACTAGAAGCAGTGTATTGCCTCGCCTGGGCTTGCCATGGGTACAATTCTTGTACGCTGCAGAGCGTTTTGCCGATGGCAAGCTGGGTTTTGACGTACAAACGGTGCGGCGAGATTTTCACATATCGTGGGAAAAGTGAATCGCTGGCCGACTATTTCTTCGGCGCAAAACCTGAGTTCACGCCGGAAGGTAGAGTGTAAATGCACCACTTGTGAGGCCAAGTTGAACTGCCAACACTATGAACTCACATACTGCCGGAAAACTCCCTCAGATTCTTTTTCATGTTTATCGCGATTTGCGCCGCTCCTTGATGAATCTGCTCCAGTCATTCTTGATGGCGTGGCCCAGCGGCAATGTCTGCGCGGTAACCCAGATGCGGTGAAGCTCGGCGTGAAGCAGCTTGTGTCGTCCAGAAAGAGACGGCGAAACTTATGGTTGGCGTCCGCCACTTCCCACCCCGGCGAGCTGACCACCTTTGACGCTGGGCGGGTGGTAATATTACGGGCCTGCGGAAGCAGGGTACATTTGAGTCATTGAATGTGCCACCATCCTGTGCTCTAGAGGCTCGGGTGAAGCGACTGCTTACCATGTCGAAACCGGGCGGCGTACGGGCTGGAATCTGATAGGTTTCTATCCGGTTGTCGGAGGAGTTGAATGCCTTGTCTCTTGCTAATCCTTTTTCTGGCTTTTCCCCGGATCGCATTGCTGCTGTTATTCATATTCTCGAACTATCTGCAACGCGCATATCACGGGCTAATTTTGCCTCTGCTCGGCTTTTTATTCCTGCCGCTAACAACTCTTGCGTACGCCTGGATGGTGAATACGAGACAGCCGACAACGGGCGTCAATCTGCTGATTTTGATCATTACCGTCGCGATTGACTTGGGCGGCATTGGAGGCGGAGAGTATCACCGACGGTCACGTTGGGTAGACTAAATCGGCGGCAGGATTGAATATCTCTGAGTGGCATGATCCGACCAGAATCGGCGACAAACCAAAATGTAACGGGCTCTTGCGCTTCACTCCTCTCGGAGCGTGCGGTTGGGTTCGACGAGAGTGGCACGGTAAGCGGGCACGACCGTGGCCAGAAGGCCGACCGCGACAAGCAGTAGTGCAACCATGGCGAAGGTGAGCGGATCGGTTGCGCGGACACCAAAGATGAGAGACGACACGACGCGTCCAAAGGCAAGCGCGGCGCCGAAGCCAATAACGACGCCGAGCAGAATCGGCTTCATCCCATCGGCAACCACCATCCTCAATACGTCGGAGTGTGACGCGCCCAGGGCCATTCGGATGCCGATCTCGCGAACACGGCGGCGAACGGCGTAGGAAAGTACGCTATAAATGCCAACCGCAGTAAGGACCAGCGCGAGCCCAGCGAATGCGGCCAACAAAAGCATATTGGAGCGCTGAGGCGACAAAGAACTGGAAATCAGTTCGTTCATGCTCATCACTTCTGTGACGGGCGTTTCCGGATCTACCTCGTGCACAGCGCTGGTCACTGCGGAAACGGTGCCCATGGGGTCTGTGCTGGTACGCACGGCGAGGCTCATGCCAAACGAGCGCCAAGGATCGGAGGGCGGAGCGTAGATCTGATCCAGCGGCCAATAGACTGTTGGCACCGGTCGTGTCTCGTCCAAAGAATCCAGTTTTACGTCGCCCACGATTCCCACGATTTCGAGAACCGCATTGGGGTAGAAAGTTAACGTGAGATGCTTGCCGAGTGGGTCCTGGTTGGGCCAAAAGCGTTTGGCCATAGACTCGCTGATTAGCGTGGTAGGCGGTCTGCCCGCCACGTCGGAATCTGTCAAGTCGCGGCCTCGCAGGAGCGGGACGCGCATCGTATGCAAGTAACCAGAGGTAATGAGGCGAACATCGACTTCGGGCTGGTCTGCCATGGGCACTACAGGCTGGCCTTCGACAGCAACGGGCTGGTGTGAGCCGCCGCCGCCCATGGGAAGGTCATCGATTACACCGGCCGACTCTACGCCAGGGGTAGCCTGAACCCGCCGAAGTATGCGCTCGAAAAAGCCGATCTGAGCGGCGGGAGTGGCGAACTTGTTGGCAGGAACAGAGATGGTCATCGTGAGCACGCTGTTTGGGTCGAAGCCGGGCCGCACGTCGCTGAGCTGCCACAAGGTTCGGACCATAAGTCCCGCACCGATCAGCAAAACCAAAGATAGGGCAACTTCCGAAACCACGAGCAGGCCGCGCGTCCCGCTTCCGCCCGAATCGGAGCTGCCTCGGCTCTGGCCTTGCTTGAGAGTTTCGTTCATATCCGTTTTCGTAAACCGCAGCGCCGGGAGAAGACCTGCGAGGACGCCTGCGAACAGCGCGAGAAGCGCAGTGAATGCGAGCACCCGACCGTCGAGAGTGATTTCTGCGAAGCGCGGGAGTCGATCGGCAAGGAATTTGACGACCACAGATGTGCCAAAACTTGCCAGGAACAAACCCAACGCGCCGCCGGCGAGCGAGAGTAGCATGGTCTCCGCCAGGATTTGACGCAGGATTGCGCCGCGGCCAGCTCCCAACGCCGTCCGAATGGCGATTTCTTTTTTTCGGGCGAGGACTTTACCGAGCACGAGATTGGCAACGTTGGCGCAGGCGATCAAAAGGACGAAGGCGACGGCGCCCAGCAACACGAGCAACGCTGGGCGAACATCGCCAACCAGCTGCTCGCGCAGAGGACGGATCGTGGCGCCCCAACCTTTGTCGTCCTCAGGATAAAGTTGCTCAAGGCGGGAGGAGATCGCGCTGATTTCGGCTTGCGCTGCGCGGATATCCACACCCGATTTCAAGCGACCGATGACTAAATAATTGTGATTGCCGCGTATAGCACGCTTCTCATCAGTCCAGGCCAGAGGGACCCAAAGTTGAGCCCAGCTGGGAAACTTGAATTTGGCGGGCATGACGCCGATGACGCTGTAGGTCTCGCCGTTGAGAAGGATGTTCTGGCCAACGACACCTGGATCGCTGCCAAAGTGATCGCGCCAGAGCGCATTGCCGAGGACAACAACGTGGCCCTGGCCGGGACGATCGTCTTCCGGCGTGAAGGTCCGACCGAGGACCGGACGAACGCGAAGTATCGAGAAGAAGCCCGGAGCGACCGGCGCTGCTTGAATCGACTCAGGCCGTTCTTTTCCCCCTACATTGAAACTGGCGCCACCATAGGCCGCCATTTCTTCAAAGGAACGGTTCTGGCTCTGCCAGTCGAGGTAATTCGCAGGGGAGACGGAGAATAGCGTCATTCCAGGGAAACTCTTTGCTGGAGGGACGTGCCAAATCTGCATGATGCGGGACGAATCCTGGAAAGGAAGGGGGCGGAGAAGGACGGCATTGACAACAGAGAAAATCGCCGTGTTGGCGCCAATGCCTAAAGCCAGGAGGGCGACGGCGGTGGCAGAGAAGCCGGGATTACGAAGGAGGATACGAAAGCCGAGCCGAAGGTCAGAGACGAAGTTGCGCATGGACAAATACTCCCCGGAGTCACCAAGTACAAGTAATCTTTCGGTGCCATTGGTAAGAGACGAACAAAATGACCAAAGTGTTTCGCGGGAGAGGGCAAGCTGGCACTCGCCAAGAATGAGAGCTGTGCCTCGCCAAAACTAGGGGCACCTGTGAAATGAATGACATATGAGGGGCGCTGGTTCCTGGTTGGTCACGGCACTAGCTTCGAACAAGAAGGTCGGGAGTTCCGGTCCCCCGGGCGCGTCACTTCCTTCTTTTTCTTTCACTTACGGACCGCTTCTCGGCAGTGGGAGGAACGTTATGAGTGCGTGATACTTTTCCCCTGCCTTAGATTCGCTGGTTGGCTTTCTTAGAGATTCTGCCGCACCCGGTGTGCATCGCCGAGGTGCAGCAGCTGCCCTAAACTACCTTCCAGTGCGCGCTTTTTGCCGTGAGGTCAGATTTCCATCCGTCATGCGGCTACTGGAGAAGATGCGGGTTAAAGAACGCATGCCCGGCTCAGGATCGCCGGTGATCAGATATGCGAGAACAGCTCCTTGGAAGAGTTGTAGCACCTCCTCCACCGTAGCCTGCTCGGGCAAAACTTTGATGAGCAGCTGCAACCACAGCCGCTGTTGCTCCGAGTAGAAGGCTTTTGCTCTTGCCGAGCCATTCCAAGCGCGTCGAGATAGATCCATTACCAGCAGCAGCACGCCCTTGGCTTCAGGAGCTGTCGTTTGCTCCCAGAGTGCAGTCACAACGGCTTGCGAAGAGACACCAGGGGGAAATGATTCGGCTGCAAACTGTCCCCGCAATCTTTCCTCAAGAAGTGCCATAGCTCTGTCTTCGATGTTTTCGCGGCCGCCGAAATAATGAACCAGCATACGCTTGCTGATTCCGACGCCCTTTGCCAATCGATCCAGGCTAAGATCAATCGTCCCCGCCTTGATGAACGTTGCAAGACATCGCTCCAAAAGTTCTTCCTGACCGGCTTTTCTTTTTCGTTGCATTCGCATGTACCGCGTGGTACATCTAATCCGTGTTCCAACTGGTACATGATAACGCCGGAGGAGAATAGATGAAAGGACATGACGTGGCGCTCCTGCTTGTACTCGGTTTGATCATTTGGATTGTTGGGACGATCTACTACGCGAATCAGGGTCCAGCCATATTGGAAACCACGAGTTTGCGCTATTGGGGAGCCTTCGCGCTGTCGCCGATTGTCTCAGCAGTTCTCTGCGTTGCCATTCTTCGCTGGCGGCACATCGCCCCGGCGAATTGGACATCGGCAATGCTTCTGCTGGCTGTGCCAGGAATGATCGGCGAAGCTCTAGTGCTTTCCAATCTATCAGCCTTCATGCCGAAGCTGCAGGCCACGTCTGGAGGCAGATACGGAGCATTTCTCTTTGCCACATACGCAGTCGTGCTTGGAATGGCCGAGGTGGTCACCCTAAGAGCAACACCGTAGCTAGGTGCGCGATCCATGCGAATTGAGCTCGATGATTTCTGGCATACCGATCGCGCGATGAGATTGCCAGATCGAGAGACGCTTCTCGCTCGGAAAAAATCTTACCATACGGCAAGCCGCAGCCCAGAGGTGTTCTAATGACACCCAGTGTGGTCCCGGCGGGCATGGCGGGCGGACTGGTCATGCTTATGGGCGTGGCAATATTCGGGGTCGCCACGTTCATGTACTGGCCCATCTGGAGGCTATGAAATGGTGGAACGGATTGCAGAAGCTTTGCCGCGTTCCAGGGCGCGGATTACCGGTGGCGTCTGTTTGTTTTACTTTCTGACGGCAGTATCCGCCGAGGTCTTCGGCGGACGGGGCCGGGTTGTGGTATATGACGCCGTTAATCTCGTCGCCTACGCGTTCTACATCGCTGTGACGCTGCTCTTCTATTACATGTTGAGGCCGGTGAACAGGATCCTCTCTTTGCTCGCAGCGTTCTTCAGCCCCGTGGGATGCGCCAATGATGTTCTTAGCCTCTTTAATCTCGCTCCCTACAAAATCAGCTCCCTGGTATTTTTCGGTCCCTATTGCCTGCTGCTCGGCTACCTCATTTTCAGGTCGAGCTTCCTGCCTCGAATTCTGGGCGTGCTGATGGCATTTGCCGGTGTGGGTCGGCTGATCTTTCTGTCGCCGCTCGCAGACCGTCTATCCACCTACCTTAAGGTTCTTGGCTTCGTCGCGGAACTGTCGCTTTGCCTGTGGCTCATCGTGATGGGCGTGAATGTTCAGAAGTGGGAAGAGAAAGCGAGTGCTTGGCGGGCTAGCAGAGCATAACCGGCGACTACCTCATTTTCAGGTCGACCTTCCTGAAGCAGAGGTCGAACCTGGGAATATTTTCAGAGCCTTCAGTCGCCACTGCGAGCATCAAGCGGATCAGTATGGCTTGGAGGTCACTCACAGCTGCCCTGTTGTGATGCGCCACCGTTATAAATCTTGTCCTGCTGAAATGAGTCTCCGGTGGCCTAGAACTTTGATCTGTGCGTCGGCTGAATCAACCCTTCCGCCCCTTGTACCGATTCTTTTTGATTCTCGCCCTCATCGGATGCCCGTGCCTCATTGCTCTTTCCGAGCAGCCTCTCAATCGTTGTGAACAACTCAATTGTCCGAATAGGTTTGGAAATGTACGCGTCCATCCCAGCTGATAGGCAGCGCTCCTCATCACCCTTGAGAGCATTTGCAGTCATGGCTATGATAGGGATGTGCCTGCGCGTAAGCCGTTCCATTTCCCGAATTGCCGCCGTGGCACCGAAACCGTCCAGCTCCGGCATTTGGATGTCCATCAGCACGATATCAAAGTCCTCCTTTTCAAGCGCAGCGAGTGCTTCTCGACCGTTGCAAGTTGGGGAAACAACGTACCCTCGCTTCTCAAGAAGACGAACTGCGAGAGTCTGATTGACCGCGTTGTCTTCCGCCAAGAGGACTCGCGAACGATTCCTGGACTCTCGTAACGTATGACGCGTCACCAGTGGAGCCTGCTTCTGCGTTGACAGATTCAAAACTCCACATATCGCCTGTAAAAGCTCTCCTTGACGTATCGGTTTCGCGAGATAGGCGGAAATTCCGAGTTCCCGGCAACGGGCAGCGTCGCCAAGGTGTCCCACAGAGGTGAGCATCATAATGGTGGCACCGACTAGCTCGGGATCTCTCTTTATCCTTTCAGCTAAAGTAAAGCCGTCCATGTCCGGCATCTGTCCATCCAATAGGACAAGAGGAAAGGGACGACCGCGTTTTTCGCGACTTCCAGCGCCAGTAGCGCGGCTCGTCCACCCTCGACGGCTGTCGGCTTCATGCCCCAACGAGTCAACATCCCGCTCAGCACGGTTCGGTTCGTGTTGTTGTCGTCCACGATTAAAGCATGCATGGCACGTAACTGTTCTGGTTGAAGAGGAACCGGGCCGCCGGCGGGCTTGTCCTGCACCGCCAGCCGAAGCGTGAAATGAAACGTGCTGCCTTGATTGAGCTGGCTCTCCACCCATATCCTCCCGCCCATCATCGTCACCAGTCTTGTGCAGATCGCCAGTCCCAACCCCGTTCCGCCGTATCTTCGGGCCATTGAGCCATCGGCCTGGGAGAAGGCTTCAAAGATTATTTCTTGTTTGTCAGTCGGGATGCCTATACCAGTGTCTTTCACGGCGAGATGCAGGCAGGTGATGGTGGCTTCGTCGGATTCTTCAACTACGGTGACAAGAACTTCGCCATGTTCGGTGAACTTGATCGCGTTCCCTATCAAATTTATCAGAATCTGTCGAATCCTCCCGGGATCGCCGAGGAGAGCCTCTGGAACTTCCGGTCGAACGTCATAAATTAGTTCCAGTCCTTTTTGATGCGCGCGATAGCCCAGCGACTTCATCGTTTCGCCGAGACTCTCTCGCAAATCAAAAGGGATTGATTCGACATCGAGTTTGCCGGCCTCAATCTTGGAGAAATCCAAAATATCGTTAATCACGGTGAGGAGTGACTCGGCTGAGAACTTGACGAGGCCGAGGCTATCGCGCTGTTCGACAGTCAGTTCAGTGTCCAAAACCAGGTCCGTCATACCGAGAATACCGTTCATCGGTGTGCGAATTTCATGGCTCATGTTGGCAAGAAACTCGCTCTTCGCGTGGCTAGAGGCCTCAGCTACTTCCTTGGCCTGTAACAGCTCCAGTTCGGTCCTATGCTGTCTACTCTGGATCACCAACATCCTTCCAATGGAGCAAAGGAAAGAAACTGTCATGATCGTCGCAGCTAGGAGGACTCGCTGTCTGATAATGAGCAGGGACATCCCAAGCACGAGAAGCGGGCATAGCAATGCGAATAACTGCTTCGACGCACTTCGCTTGCGAGCCACTGATTTCCCGGATGCCCCGTCAGATTTTTCAAGCTGGCTCCACGTGCTTGCAATTAGCAGGGGAATGACATTAAGGAGGGACCAAAGGACATCGAACCAGTTTCCGGAACCGAGGTTCCTGCCCGGGTAGTTGGAATAGGCATCCATGAGGCCGGCCAAACAGAAAAAGACGCTCATTCTTCCGAACAATACAAAAATACTGCTGGAGTCCGCCATGAGCGCGCGCAATAGAAAGGCGCCCGACAGAACTCCGTCATAGATGAGTAAGCGCCGCCACAAGGCCCAGGCAAGTTCCTGGGCTGGTTGAGAGTGTGAAGGAGTAGAGGAAAAATAGAGAAACACCGCCGCCCAAAAAACAAATGCTTGAATAAAATCGAAGATATTAAGTCGGTCGAAGCGTTTTGGCTCGAAATCCGAATCCAGGAACAGCGCCATGCACATGGGCACATACCAGAACACAAGCAAGGTGCTGGACAGCCATTCCCATAAGGGTGGAAGACTTACGACATCGTTTAGAGTATGAATGACCTCGGCAATAAATATTAAGGCAAAGGAAGATACTGCCAGTTGCCAGAACGTTCGCCCCAGAGCACTGGATCGTCGAGACGCACTGAAGGAAGCCGTGGTACATAAGATCAAGATGGCTACCTGAACCAAGTCGGAGAGCAATGGACCCGGAGGGCGGCTCCCAAAGTGGAAGAGTGCGGCAGATTGAATCGCTAGGAGTGCACATACTCTTAAAACCGTTTTTTGCAATTGGGTCAGAGAACTCGCCCGCAACGGCAATCGTGAACCTGCCCTCCAGAGTCGGCCGTGCTTGGCAGGGATTTCGCTTGGGGGGAGCGAGAGATGAGCTAGGCGATTTGCCGTCATAGAATCGTAATACTAAGTGTGCGAAATGGTGACAAGATGTTGATTGTCGGTGATGAAAGAAGGAACACGTAGCTGCGCAAGGATAATCCTAACTCAGTGACTCTCCCTCTGGTTGCGCACACTGCGGCAAGCTTTAGTCAAAATTGGTTCCGTGGCTAGGAACCAGGAGGTCGGGAGTTCGACTCCTCCGGGCATGCCACCTCATTCGTTTTCTTTCACTTACGTACTGTCTGTCGAGGCTGATCCGGTTTGGAGAATCGTCGCTGCGGCGAGCGTTGCAGCAATAGACGGAACGTTACCACCTGGAGCGCAACCATCAGTGCAAAGACAATCGGATTTTGGTTCCTTCGCGGCCGGAGGCAACGGAGAATACCGGAACTGTGCGGTGTCGGGAACGGATGGGAGGTCTGCTGAAGTTCTACGAGAGGGAAGCGGCATAAGAGTCGACGGGACAGCAGACAGGACATAAATTTTTATATTAAGGATGCCAGGAATCTTTAATAAAAAAATTTATGTCCTG
>Ga0210391_10005700_pt1 | contig 10254 bp, 7 predicted proteins | sample IncBWC12OmetaG_FD_160573 | JGI IMG/M metagenome (GOLD analysis project Ga0210391, IMG submission 160573) | Forest soil microbial communities from Barre Woods Harvard Forest LTER site, Petersham, Massachusetts, United States - Inc-BW-C-12-O ...
CTGCCATCAGGGAACGGGAGCGTGCCTTCCTTGTAGGCCTTGATCGCTATATCGTTGCCGAGTTGAGCGCGTATCTGGTCGGTCTTCGGTGGGATGAGAAGGTTGGCTACGGCGATCACTTTCCAATCACGGTAGCCGGCGGGGATTTTCACTCCGTAGATCGGGGAGGAGTCTCCGTCCGACTGCGCAGATGCGCGGGGTAGCTGAGCAATCGTACCGGCCAAGAAAACAACCGCGAGCAGAAGAAAACCGATCCATTTCAGAGTGTTCCTCCGTTCAGGATTTTGAGCACCACTCCTTCAGCTTCGCCGTCACGCGTTCACTCACTTCGGCAACTCTGTTCCGACCTGCTCGGCCACCATATATTTAGCATACCAGTCGGACCAATTCGCATCTCGCGCGCCGGTGCGTTTTTCGTGCTCGCCGTGCGCGGCCTCGGCGCGCCGCATGGCGGTCGCCAGATCGCTTGCCGATGCGAAGGTTGTCGTCGCGGCGTCAATGCGACCGGGCAGGCGCGTGGTGATTTCCTGGAGCAGCCAGCCGTTGCCATCTGGATCTTTGAAGGAGGTGAACGAGCGGTAGCTGCGATGTTCGGGATCCGGGCCGCTGACGCGGACGCTTCCAAACAGGTATGTCTCGTCCTTGCCCGCGTACACGCCAGCGTTGTGGAACACTTCGCTGACTTGGACGCCGCGTTCGAGCAGCGCTTTGCGCGCGGCCGCGATATCGGCGACGATCAGGTACAAGCCCTGCGGGGAGCCAGGCGTCGCCGGAGTGACGTTCTGACCAAAGATGACCGAGCAGCCGGAGCTGGGCGGGGTGAACTGAATCACGCGGAAGTCTTTGCCGTTATCGAAGTCGGCATCGAGCCGCCATCCAAGCTTCGTGTAGAAAGCTTTCGCGCGGTCGGCATCGGAGACGGGGATGACGACGATCTCGAACTTCATGTCGCCCGTCGCGGCGGTGGGGTTGATGCCAGATGCTAGGTTCGCGCTCATATTTGCCTCCGGAGTTGGGTTGTTAGATTGTCTTCATGGCCATCGCTAGTGGGCCTTAGGAGTTTTTTTTATCCAGCGGTTCATTGGTTGGTATGCCGAAGACGGCGCGGAGGATACAGTCTGTTTGATCCGAGCGGCTGCGACTTTTACTCAGGTCATTCGCATTGTCAAGAGGCGGTCGGGCGCACGCGGCGGCCGCAAGGTTCGAAAACGCGCGTTGCGAGTGAAGCGGGTGCCGGGACGAGGCTTGAACCGCCTATTGCTTATAAACTACGCGGGGTCCAGTAATTTGCTTGGCTTGTAGGGCGACATCAACCTCAACGCGGTCGGCAATTTTTATGAAGGGAATGCCGCTATTCATCCCGTACTGTTTACGATCGAAGGCCATCGAGCCTTTGATATTGCCGGTGCCCGTACCCTTGCCGGTCAACGTGAGGCTCAGCGTCTCTGGTTTCGACACTCCGCGAATTGTAAACGTGCCGGGAATATCAAAGGTGGTGGGACCCGTCTGTTCAATCTTGGAAGAATGAAAAGTGATGTACGGATTGTCTTTCGCGTCGAAGAAATCTTTGCCCTTCAGCTTGCCGTCCTTCAGGCCGCTGCCGGTATTCACGCTGGCGGCGTCCACCTTGATGTCCAAAGCGCCGGTGGTGACATCCGGAGACGTGAATTTCAGAGTGGCTTCCCACTTCTCGAAAACTCCCTCGATAGGCACGGACGCCTTCACGTTGAAAGTAATCTTGAAGCCGCCGGCGGGTGGTGTGACTTCGAAAACGGGAACGTCCGCAGGTGCCTGTGCTCGGCTCGCTGAGGAAAGCAAGATGAACGCCAGGAGGCAGGAAACTTTTAGTCGCATGTTGTAAGTCCTCTGACGAAACGATCGGCTGGCAGTCCGAAATCGTTTCCGGGTTCCAAGTCTACATCAGTGCGGAGCTCGTTCCCAACCCGTGATCAACCCGCCAATCAAAGAATCGTGCGACTTCAGGCGAAAACATTGAACCCGGTCAATTTCCTCCCAGCCGTTATAATGTTTGCATGACCGATTCTTCCGCGCAGCACATGCAGTGCATGGAGGTCTGGGGCGGCAGCCAACTTACCTCGAGTGGTGTCGAGCTGGGTGGGCTGGATGTGTGGGTTTACAGCAAGCCATTCGGCGAGGCGCAGCATGGCGGCGATGTGTATTACGTTTCCAGTTGCGCCTCTGGCCGAATCAGCCGTTTGCTTCTCGCTGACGTTTCCGGCCACGGCCAATCCGTCGCTTCCACCGCTGCGGACCTGCGCACGCTGATGCGCCGCTTCGTGAACCGACTGGACCAGAAAGAAGTCGTGCGCCTTCTAAATGAGCAGTTCACATCGCTTTCCCGCCACGGCAGTTTTGCCACTGCGGTTCTGACCACGTTTTTTGCGCCTACCCGCCGGCTCTCACTTTGCAACGCGGGCCATCCGCGCCCGCTTCTCTTTAGCGCGATTGAGGGCCGCTGGTCGCTTCTCGGTCATGGCCACGACCACCCGGAGAAGAAAGCGTTGAGCAACATTCCGCTGGGAATGTTTCAGATCGCCGACTATGAACAGCTCGATGTCGAACTCGATCCCGGCGACTGCCTGGTCAGTTACACCGACGCGCTAATGGAATCGTGCGACGCCGACGGCGAGATGCTGGGCGAAGAGGGACTGCTGCGCATCGCTAATCTGCTGGGAAGCGTCCCTGGGGAGAAGCTAATCCCAGCGCTGCTGCAGGAAATCGGCGAGCGATTCCCGCAAAATCTGGCAGCCGACGATGTAACTCTGCTCGTCGTGCGCGCCAATGGCCGCACCCTGCATTTCAGCTTTCGAGAAAGACTTGAGGCGTTCGGGCGGTTCTTGAAAACCCTGTTCCGCTCGCTGAATCCCCGAGCAGAGCGCGCCCCGTTCCCCGACGTCAATCTCGCCAATCTCGGCGGCGTAATCATTCCCGCGCTCGCGCGTCGCTGGCGTGCTCCTCGCCCAGCCTCGAAATAATTTACGAGACACAGCGCCTTCGAGCTGCAGTCTCGTCATAACGCCGACGTAACCCGGAAACCCGAAAGGTGAAGTGCTAGTTGAGATGGACGGTCGCGCGACTAGCCAGCCAAGTGGAATTCAATCTGCAAACACAAGCGCGTTTACCGGTAGCAATTCCTCCACCTTATCTTCCGAACAGCGCCTCACTCGGGCGCAATGCAACCACTAGAGCCAGTGAGTTTCACGGTTTGAACGACCTGCCCCGGATCAGCTAGAATTCATTCCGGATCTGACCCACACCGATGAGTTTCGAACCGATTGAGAGCTATGGCGTGATTGGCAATATGCGCTCGATTGCGCTTGTCGGCGTAAACGGATCAATCGATTTTCTCTGCTATCCAAATTTCGATTCTCCCAGCGTGTTTGCAGCGATGCTCGATGATGAAAGGGGTGGCTGTTTTCAGATTCAGCCGCAACTCAGAAAAACGCAGGTTCGACAGCTCTATTTGCCCGATACGAACATTCTGCTCACGCGATTTCTTGCGGAAGAGGGCGTGGCCGAACTGACTGACTACATGCCCATCGGGAGCGACGGGAAAGAACCGAATGAGATTGTTCGTACCCTAACCGTGATCAGGGGTGAGGTCGGCCTCAAAATGCGGTGCCAGCCACGCTTTAACTATGGGATGTGTGGCCACACTGTGAAGATCGAAGAGCAGCACGCGATTTTCTCGCCAGCGAGCGATAACTGTGCGCCGCTGGCGTTGTACTCCACCATTGCCCTGCAACAGCTCTCCCAGGATGTAAACTCGGAATTCAGACTTCGAGCCGGCCAGAAGGCGACGTTTGTCTTTGGTGGAGTTCGCCCCCAAGGACAACAACCCGAAATGGAGTTCGTGGAGCAGCGTTTCCAGGAGACATCACGTTTCTGGAAGGAATGGATCGCGAAATCGAAGTACAAGGGTCGCTGGCGCGAGATGATCAACCGGTCGGCCTTAATGTTGAAGTTGCTGATCAGCCGGGAGCATGGATCGTTGATCGCAGCGCCGACATTTTCCCTGCCGGAACAAATTGGCGGAGTGCGCAATTGGGATTATCGCTTCACATGGTTGCGAGATGCGACATTTACGCTCTACGCGCTGATCCGACTAGGTTTTGTCGAAGAAACCGAGGCGTTCATCGACTGGTTGAAGGAGCGGCTTGGCGACGATGCGGAACGGGGACCATTACAGGTGATGTACGGGATTGACGGCAGGCAGAAGCTTGATGAGCTGACGCTTGATCATCTGCAGGGGTATGAACATTCGCGGCCCGTGCGCATCGGGAACGCGGCCTATCAGCAGTTGCAGCTGGATATTTACGGCGAAATGATGGACGCCATCTATCTCGCAAATAAATACGGGGACTCAATTTCGAACGCCGGTTGGCGGGATGTTCAGCGCATATTGGAGTGGCTGGGCAAGAACTGGCAGCGCCCCGATAGAGGCATATGGGAGGTTCGCGGCGATGCGCGAGAGTTCCTACACTCCCGTTTGATGTGCTGGGTAGCTTTCGATCGAGCCTTGCGGCTTGCACAGAAACGCTCCCTGTCCGGGCCATTCGACGCTTGGCTGCGAACGCGCGACGCGATTCGAGAGGACATCTTTACGCACTTCTGGAATGACGATTTGCAGTCGTTTGTACAGTCGAAGGGGGGCAAGGACCTGGATGCGTCGGTCTTGCTTATGCCACTCATGCGGTTCATTAGCCCGGTCGATCCGATGTGGCGCTCGACAATGAAAGCGATTGAAGCACGGCTCGTAGAAGACACCCTTGTCCGTCGCTACGAGCCGGAACGCACCCACGTGGACGGGCTTCCGGGCGCTGAGGGCAGCTTCACTGCATGCTCGTTTTGGTACATCGAATGCCTGGCGCGCGCTGGAGAGCTGGAAAAGGCTCAATTGTTGTTTGAGAAACTTTTAGGATACGCGAACCATCTTGGGCTCTACTCGGAGCAAATTGGTCCAAGCGGGCAACACCTCGGCAACTTCCCACAAGCATTTACCCATCTAGCTCTGATCAGCACCGCGACCTATCTGGACAGGGTCCTTTCTGGCAAGGATGACTCAGTGTGGCGCTAGCGCCTCAGGGGAAACGGCCCCATCGGCGCGTGTACGCTTCCGACGGCTGTGAAACTAAACCCTCTCCTCTACGACAGATGAAAGCGCAGGATGAGTTGGACTTCCAAATCATTTTCAGCGGCCCGTAATCGTTGAGGAAGTGATCCGGCAGAATAACTGGACGAATTCCCTAAACTGACCCGCTGTTGGCCGTCGCCCCGATTTCAGGTTTTGCTGGCGCTTGCGGTAAGATGACGGCCTGCATCTGTGCGGAGGCCATTAGTGGGGTTTAGTGCTAGTACCCGTCAATTGGGTAGCGTTACGGTGGTGGATGTGCGCGGAAGATTTACGCTGATCGAGGGCGAAGCGGTCCACGAACTGCTACTGGACCTGTTCGAGGACGGACGCAAGCGCGTGCTGCTGAATTTTCGCGACGTGTCCTATCTCGATAGCTCCGGGATCGGCCAGTTGATTCGCGGACTGTATTCGGCGCGCAAGAATAATGCGGAATTGCATGCCGTGGATTTGAGCCCACGAGCGCGGGAAATTCTGCACATGACGAATCTGCACACGGTGTTCACCGATTTTCCCGATGAACAGACCGCGCTGCGCACGATTGATACGCAGTAATTCTGCAACGCCTCCCGGCTGCGCGCGACGAGTTATTTGCGGACCGATACTTTTTTGGACCGTAAGTTCTGGACCGTTATTTCTGAATTACGCCGCAGGCGATTCGCGCGCCGGAATTTCCTGCGGGGTCGGTCTTGTAATCGTCCGCGCTGGCGTGGATGACGAGCGCTGTGCCGCCGGGCTGGAAGAGCGAAGTGGGGCCGTCGCCGAGCGTGACGTTCGCGTCCAGCAGAGACGCGGTGCCGTGGCCATCGGCGCCGATTTCCAGATTCAGCAGATCACCGTTGTGGGCGCCTTCCGGATTGTCCTTGCCGTGCTTTTTTCCTGCTGGATTGAAATGTCCGCCCGCCGTCTTGAAATCGGGGCCTTCGCATTTTCCCATTGCGTGAATGTGGATGCCGTGCGTGCCGGGAGGCAGTTGCGTCACGTCCACATCAACGCGCACGCCGCCGGAGGTTGGGGAAAATGTGGCCGTGCCAATTTTCTGGCCGGTGGCGTTGACGATGTCCGCGTGGGCGGATTGGGCCGTTTGCGCGGATGATTTCTGTGGCGTGGTGGGCGTGGTGCGCGCGAATGCGGATGGTAGCGCGATGGTGCTGCTGCAGAGAGCTATGGCGAAAATTGCGGTCTGGATTTTCATTGTATAACCTCTCTAGTTTGGGCTGGCGTCATCCCCTTATAGATGCGGCTGGGCCGGAAAAGCAACTGAGAATCTTTGGGTGGCGGGACGGTGCCAGGCGCATCGTCAGAAGCGCAGGACGATTAGAGTCATGTCGTCGTGCTGTGGGGCGCCGGCTGCGAATTGATCGGCTGCTTGCATGATGCGGAGGATGATTTCGGAAGCGTCGCAGCCTTGTGCAGAGCGCACCGTGGCGATCAAACGTTCTTCTCCCCATTCTTCCAGCGCAGGACTCATGGCTTCGCTCACGCCGTCGGTGAAAATCACCAGTAGATCGCCGGCAGCGAGGGTAAGCTCCGCTTGCAGGTAGGCGCACTCCGGAATCAATCCGATGACGGGGCCACCCTCGTCGAGCCGTTCGATTTTCTTGCTGCCGAGGCGCTCGATTCCGGCGGGTCCGGCGGCTCCCGCGCTTGCGTCAGAGCGAAATAGCATTGGCGCGCAATGGCCGCCGTTCACATAGGTGAGGCGGCGCGAAGCAGGGTCGAATTGCGCGTAGAAAAAAGTGGCGTAGCGATCGGCCGAGGAAGCTTCGTACAAAGCCTGATTGACCCGCGACATCAGCGCGGCTATCTCGTTGCCGGCGCGCATGGCTTCGGCGCGCAGCGAAGCCTGCAAGCTGGCCATCATCAGCGCGGCGGGAATCCCTTTGCCAGAAATATCACCGAGAGCGACGCCGAGCATTCCTCCCGGTAGCGCCAGAAAATCGTAATAATCGCCACCGACGCCCAGCGCCGTGCGACAGCGCCCGCAATAATCCACTCCGGCAACAGGGGGCAGTTTCTGCGGGAACAAGCGTTCCTGTACTTCGCGAGCGATTTCGATTTCGCGGTTCATTTTTTCGCGGCGGCCCACTTCGACAGCGATAGCGCTGGTTAGCTGCGCGTTGGCGAGCGCAAGCCCGGTTTGCGTGGCGACGGATTTCAGCAAGCGCAAGTCGGTCCCGGAATAAGGCTCTTCCGAACGTTTTTCGCCGAGTGCGATCAGGCCCAGGAGCTTTTCCTTCATCGAAAGCGGCAGCAATAACTGGGGACGAAGATCGGTGATCGTGCGCCGTTCTTCATCCGAAACAGCGGAGGAATTGATCCAGGAATCCTGGTCTTCGAGATAAATCCGCTCCGGGTCAGAAGCCTGGCGTAAGCGCTGAATGGTTGCGGCGGAATCCGGCAGGATGCCGTCGGGCGCTGGTGAATAGCCCATAGCGTAAGCGGGTTTGTACCAAGCGCCGTCTTGCAGCAGCACAGCGACGCGCGGCACATGCAGGGATTCAGCGATGCGCTGCGCCACGCGTTCTAGCAGTGGCTTGGTCTCCACGATCGAACGGACCTCGTCGCTGAGGCCGGCAAGAATCTGCTCGGCGTTGTAGGCGTCGCGGAAAAAACGGCGGTCAACCCACGCGCGCACAGAAACCGATAACCGGCGCAGCCACAAGATGGCGATGAAACTGAGGGAAATGATTACGATCTTCTGCGGCCGACTGCGCTCGGCGCCGCTTTCCAGAGTGACCGCCGCCGTTACGATGATGATGGTGAGGATGATCTGCAGAACCAGGACGCCGCGCCGCGCCAGCGCGTACTGCAGGCCCTGGCGAATCACCACACGCACATCCATCGCGCGCTGCACCACGATCGCATAAGCCAGCGTCGCCGGGAAAAACATCAGCAATAGCAGGCAGCCCAGCACCAGCCATCCCGGAAAAATCTGCTCGAGCGGTCGGTTCCTGATGGACTGAACGACCGAGAGGATGAAAAGCGGCGTCAGTGCCACCGTCGCGCCTGCATAAACCAGATTGAAGCGGCGCTTCACGTCGCGCGATGCCGCCAGGCTCGATTTGATCTTCATGGACGCGAAGAAGCTGCCCACCCCAGCGAACGTGAGGAGGAAAATCAGGGGGTTCATGCGCTCCAAGACCGCGTCCAGGCGCGCAACCGCGGCGAAATTCTCGATTTCGCCGACTTGTTCGATTATCGTCAGGACCGCCACCACGATCAGAGTGGGAATAAAAATGGTCACGGTCCAGCGCCACCAGCGAGGATCTTCCCGCTCCGGCGCGCGCTCCGGGAAATACAGGCCGAACAGGAACATGGATAGCGGCCAGCCGGAATTGAGTCCGACGCGGTAGCTCGTCGCCAGGTCGCGAATCCCGGGCCCCCAGCTTTCGATCCCGGCACCGTAGAGCGTTGAGAGAAACAGCAGCACCGGCACCAGTAGCCACGCCGCTGGATCGCGCGGGCGCACCGCCGCCACCCAGAATCCCAGCAGAATGCAAAACACCGGCAGGACAATCTTCAGCATCACAGCCGTCACCGTGACGGCGCTGCTCAGATCGATTCGGTGAGGCTGGATGGTCACGTTGACGTTGCGCGGAGTGGCGTCACCGGGCGTGCGGACGGTTACTTGCATCGTATCGCCTGTTTTGGCGCGCGCGATTGCTTCGCCGAACACGGATGTGCCGGTAACGGGTCGTCCGTTGACGGCGACCAGGACGTCGTTCTCCTTTATTCCAGCGCCACGCGCGTTGGGCTGCACAAAATTCAGGTGCGGCTCGCCGGCGTTATATGCGGGAACGAAGGGCCAGCCGGCAGTCCGGTGAAACATATCGGGGAAGTAGTAGAGCATCGCGCGGGTTTGGTAGACGCAGGCGAGCACGAAGAGGATTGCCAGGCAAATGTATTGCAGAGTAGGTGGCTTCCGGGGCGCCATGTCAGGTCGAGGTGGAGGATATCATTAGTTGCGGCGGATGGAAGCGGCGAGCGAGTTCATTTCGAAGCTGGGAAATCGAAACGGATTCCGACGCAGTGCACCCAGCGAAAGGTCAGGGCAAATACGACCGTCCCGCAACGGCAGGATGGACGCTATAGGATCAAAAGGAACTACTCACCGGTGTTACGCGACGCTGGCGGGACTGGCGCGGCGTTCAGCGTGGTGGCTGGCGCGGTCTTTGGCACGCGGCAGCCGGCTGCGGTGGTGGACTTCAGCGGATGGGCTACGTTGGCGCGGAACGGGCCGGTTTCTTTTATGCGCGTGCGCACGCCGTCAATTGTTGCGGGGATGGCGCCGTGCGCTTTGCCTTTCAGCACGTAAACGATCAGTGCCGGATCGCCGGGGCTATCGAGGCTGGCGCTAACGCCTACGCCGATTACCGCGGGATCGCTCATCAGGTCCGCCGCATGCTGCTCTTTGATGGATTTGGTCTGCGCGATGGCGGCGTCGGAGATGGTGATGGTCTGCGCCTGCGCTGATTCCAGTACGAGTTGCGCTGTCTGTTGCGGGGTCAAAGGACCGTGTGCGGTTGGGGAGTTCGATTCGATGAGGCGCGTACGCACGCCGTCGATCGTCGCGGGAATTCCAGCGTGCGATGCTCCCGGCGCGACGACGATCATCACGGCCGGCTCTTGCGGGGCATCGAGGCTGCCGCCTCCGCCATATGCCGAGACGCCTGGCGTATTCATAATTTGCGTGCTGTAGCTCGCTGCGGCTGCCTGCCCGCGTTGAGCTGTGCCGGCGGGAGGAGTAGCGGCTGACTGTTGCGTCACTGTCACTGAGCTAAGGCCCGGCAGCGAGCATCCCGGTACCGTGTGCGTGCCGCCGCCGACAAATGTGAACGTCGCTCCTCCAGTGGTGCTCTTCAGTGCATTGAGAACGTCGCCGACGGGATTGCCAACGGCGTCGGTGTCGCTGCCCGCGAACATTAGCGCCACAGGCTGCGCGGTAGCTGCGTCCACAGCGAGGGAACCGGAATCGCCATCGCCGATGAAGTTCTGGCCATTGGTCATGTTGCCGACCACGACTTCGTCTTTGTAAGTGACGTTGAAGGAAGTGGTGGTTGCGCAGCCAATTGAATAGCCGACCTCGATCATGGACGCAT
>Ga0210391_10005702_pt1 | contig 10252 bp, 9 predicted proteins | sample IncBWC12OmetaG_FD_160573 | JGI IMG/M metagenome (GOLD analysis project Ga0210391, IMG submission 160573) | Forest soil microbial communities from Barre Woods Harvard Forest LTER site, Petersham, Massachusetts, United States - Inc-BW-C-12-O ...
GGGCGATGACGGGCACGTCGACGGTGACGAGTTACATCGAGAGTGCGGCGGGCGTGGCGGCGGGGGCGAGGACCGGGTTGAGCAGCGTGTTTGTGTCGGTGCTGTTTTTGGGCGCGATGTTTTTTGCGCCGCTGGCTGCGGCGATCCCGGAGTATGCGACGGCGCCGGCGTTGATTTTGATTGGAGCGTTGATCGCGCAGTCGATCGGCAAAGTGAAGTGGGATGATTTCACGGAGGCGTTTCCGGCGTTCATTACGATGATTGCGATGCCGCTGACGTTCAGCATCGCGACGGGGCTGAGCTTTGGGTTGATTTCGTATACCGTCGTGAAGATTGCAACGGGGCGCGTGCGGGAGATCAACGCGTTTGTGTGGATCGTGACGGCGGTATTTTTGGCGCGATATGTTTATCTCGCGCATGGGTGAGTGGTGCGGGCTACGGTCTTCGAGGAGTGGTTGGTTGCCCGCTAGGCGCGTGATCGGGCTGGGCGAACCTGTTTGAGGCATGGCGGTGGCAAGCCACCGCATTCTAAGAAGTGGCGCACAGGAACGATTGCCTGTGCCCCTTAAACGCCACGTGTTAGGGCTTGGGTGGCGTGGTGGTGCCGAAGACGCGCTGGAAGAGGGCGTCGACGGCGCGGAGCTGGCGTTTCAAGTCGAAGGTGTGCTCGAGAGCTTTCGCGTCGAGGTACTTCGCTACGTTGGGATCGCTCGCGATGCGATCGCGGAAGCTGGTTTCGGATTCCCACGCCGCCATGGCGTGGCCCTGCACCCACTTGTAAGCATCCTCGCGCGGCGCGCCGTGCTCGACGAGGTCCTGCAACACCTGCCCTGAAAACACGAGGCCGTGCGTCGCTTCCAGGTTGCGCTTCATGCGCTCCGGGAAGACTTTCATGCTGGCGACGATTTCGGTGGTGCGGTAGAGCATGTAGTCGACCAGGATCGTCGAGTCGGGAAGAATTATCCGTTCGACGGAGCTGTGCGAGATGTCGCGCTCGTGCCAGAGGGCGATGTCTTCCATTGCGGCCTGCGCATTTGAGCGAACGACGCGCGCAAGACCGCAAATCTGTTCGCTTGCGACGGGATTACGTTTGTGCGGCATGGCGGAACTGCCGCGCTGCTCGCCGCCGAAAGGCTCTTCAAGTTCCCGTACTTCGGTGCGCTGAAGGTGGCGCACTTCGAGTGCAATGCGTTCGAGCGACGCGGCGAGGATGCCGAGCGTGGAGAGATATTCGGCGTGGCGATCGCGTTCGATCACTTGCGACGTGATTGGAGCGACAGTAAGGCCAAGCCGCGCGCAGATTTTTTCTTCGATTTCCGGGCCGAGGTGCGTGCAGGTGCCTACCGCGCCGGAGATTTTCCCGACGGCAATTTGGCGCGCAGCAGCTTCGAAGCGAACTGCATCGCGGCGGTTCTCCGCGTACCAGTTCGCAACTTTCAAGCCGAAAGTAATCGGCTCGGCGTGAATGCCGTGCGTGCGGCCGATTTCCGGCGTGTCTTTAAATTCCCACGCGCGTTTGGCCAGGACCTGGCCGAACGCATCGAGTTTTTTCTGGATGAGCTGCGACGCTTCGCGGATCAGGAGCGCTTGCGCGGTGTCGACAACGTCGTTGGACGTCAGGCCGTAGTGCAGCCAGCGCGCGGCTTCCGGATCGCCAACCGATTCCTGGACGGCGATGGTGAAGGCGATGACGTCGTGGCGGACTTTGGCTTCGAGTTCGTTGATACGAGCGACGTCTACACGAGCGCGTTCGCGCAATATTGCAGCGGCGGCGCGAGGGACGATGCCGGCTTCGGCCAGAATTTCGGTGGCGGCTAGCTCAACTTCGAGCCATTTTTGAAAGCGGTTTTGTTCGCTCCAGACATGACCCATTTCGGGCCGGGTATAGCGCGGAATCAAGTACGGGCTCCCGTTGGGAAAATTTCGTTACACACAATAATAACTGAACTGTGGCGGGAAGACGAAACGCGAGCTTCAGCGGTCTATAGATCCAGCGGACCCAGAGGAACATGCTGAGATGCAAGGTGCAGAGTTCCATGAAACGCATACTCAGCAGCTCGTCGATTGAGAGCCTCTTCGGCGGATATACGTGCGGTGTGCGGATTATTATTTTGCTCTGAAATATGAGCCAGGACTAGGTACTTCGCCCGGGCATCAAAGGCTTCCGCATCGGCGAGGAATTCACTGACGACGTCGTTCGACAAATGGCCAGTGCGGCTCATCACGCGCTGCTTGATGTACCAGGGGTACGGTCCCACCTTCAGCATTTCAAGATCGTGGTTCGATTCTAGGATCAGTGCGTCGGCGTCTCGAAGATGTTCTTTGACGTGGGCAGGCATGTAGCCGAGGTCGGTGACAATGGCGACCTTCTTTCCGTTGGCGCGGAAGGAATAGCCGACAGGATCGGCAGCATCGTGCGGAATCGTAAAGGCGGTGATTTCGATGTCGCCAATGAAGAACTTGATGCCCGGGCGAATGTATTGGAAGTGGTGCAGCCTGGCCTTCGGGCCGTCTTCGTACATCTTGCGGATTTCGCGGTGCGCGGGCTCGGTGAGATACGCGGGACAATTCCAATCGCGCGAGAGCTGCGCCAGGCCTGTGGAGTGGTCGCTGTGCTCGTGAGTGAGGAGAACGCCGTCGAGATGCTCGGGGCGCGAGCGGCCTAGCGCTTCAAAGCGGCGGAGCAGTTCTTTTTTCCCAAGGCCGGCGTCAACGAGGAGAGATGTGCATCCGGATTCGAGCAATGTGCAATTGCCCGTGCTGCCTGAGGCCAGAATGGAAACGCGAAACGAGATGCCGTATCTCCGATAACAAAGCTGGGCCACGCCTGTGACAGCGCAGCACTGAATGGATAATCGCAAAGCGCGGAGCACACGTCAACATGAAGGAGCGAAAAGAGAACCTTTGAGAGCCGCGGCCGGCGCCGGAAAACTAGATGGCGAGGTGCTTTTGCGTGAGTTTGAAGCCGTTGAGATTGCCGACGACCGAAGCAGCCATGTGGCCGGACTGGAAGAATTCGCGCGCGAGTTGCTGGACGTCTTCGATCGTGACGCTTTCGAGGAGTTTGATCAGATCCTGCGCGGTGAAATGGCGGTTGAAGTACATGTGGTAGCGCGCCAGGCTGTTCATGCGCTGGCCGCTGCCTTCGAGCGCGAGAAGGGTGGCGCCTTTGAGGTGATCTTTGGCGCGGCGAAGCTCTTCGGGATTCAACGGCTCGTCGCGGAGGCGGCGAAATTCATCGAGAACCGAACTGACAAGCTGCGAAGCCGTGTCGAGTGACGTACCGGCGTAGACCGAAAGCGTGCCGGTATCGCGGTACGAGCTGAGTTCGCTGAAGATCGAATAGGCAAGGCCCTGACGCTCGCGAATGTTCTGGAACAGGCGCGACGACATACCGCCACCAAGAACATTGTTCAGAACAGCGACAGCGAAGCGGCGCTGATCGGTCATCGGCAGTGCGGGGACGCCGAGGCAGATGTGAACCTGTTCGAGTTCGCTTTTGGTGCGCAGCGTGACGTGCGATGCGGGCTGCGGCTTGGGATCGACAATCGATGCTTTCGACGGCTTGCGTTTGGAAAAGCGGGATTCGACGAGCTCAAGCAGCTGCTGGTGGGTAAGGTGGCCGGCCGCAGTGATGACCATGTTGTCCGGCGCGTACCAGTCGTCAAACCAGTCGCAGAGCGATTCACGCGTGAAGCTTGAAACCGTTTCCGGCGTGCCAAGGATCGGTTTGCCGAGCGCATGCGGCGCCCAGAAATTCTGGGTGAAGAGCTCGTGAACGAGATCCTCGGGATTGTCCTGGGTCATGCGGATTTCTTCGAGGATGACGGATTTTTCGCGATCGATCTCGTCTTCGGCGAATTTCGGCTCGAGGACCATGTCGCTCAGCACATCGAATGCTTTCGGCAGGTGCTCATCGAGAACGCGGGTATTGAAGCAGACCATTTCTTTCGAGGTGAAGGCGTCGAGCATGCCGCCGACGCTATCAACTTCGCGCGCGATGTCTTCGGCGGAGCGATGCGCGGTGCCCTTGAAAACCATGTGCTCGATGAAGTGGGAAATGCCGTTCAGTTCGGCAGGTTCGCGGCGCGATCCGGAACGCAGCCAGATGCCCACCGAGACGGAGTGGACATGCTCCATCGGCTCGGTGATGACGACGAGGCCGTTCGGCAGGACGGCCTGCTGGATGTTTCCGTTCGCGACTGTCATGTGTCCTTCCATTGTGTCACGGTGGGAAGGAAAAAGTCATCGGAACGACGAAAAGTTTCGCGCGGGATGCGGTAGAGACACACGTAAGGCGAATGCGCCTTCGGTGAGAGCCCGGCGTGGGCTTTAGCTGAGCTTTTCTTCCGGGTCGAGCTTGCCGTACTCGCTGGAATAGTGGAGCGGAACGTCGGCGTAGGAGCCTTTATCGAGGGAGTAGACTTCACAGCTTTGATATGGATACGAGTAGATGTGAACGCTGGTGGATTGCTGATTGAACTCAGGAAGATTCAAAACCTGGTGGACGGGCTCGTTGGGCTGAACGAAGGCGGGGTGGGTGGGATCCATGTCATACGCGTCGGTGGGCTTGATTTTACATTCGCCCGTAGCAGGATCCTGCGATTCGACACGGAAATTCTGGACGCGAAGACGGCCGATGGGAGTCACCATCCAACAATTCTGGTCGCGATGATTGTGGATACGGCTGACCTGGCCAATGTTCCAGCAGATGGCGAGAATTTCGAACAGGTCGCATTTGTAAATGAGATTGCGGGTGTAGTGGCTGTTCGCATAGAAGACGTAGGGCTTAAGCGTTTCCGCTTGAATGCCGTAGCGCGCGGTGAAATCGCAGATACGCTCGATGGTGAATTCTTTTTCGGAGATGCTGGTGAGCTTCTTCACCCAGTCGTCGATGGAAAGCTGCTGCATCGAGGATATCGGGGATGATTTACCGACTTCGAGCGAAGAACTCATGACGCGCCTCCGTGGCGGCCGCGTAAATTTGGCTTATACACAGTATAACGCCGGGCTTGGTCGGGCGGCGCGGCGAAATTAGCGGCGGATGCGGCGTGATACGATGACGGAAATGCCGGAAAGCGAAACAAAACCGAGCGTGAATCTGCTGGGCATGTCGCAAGACGAGCTGCGCGGGCTGGTGGTGTCTATGGGCGAGCCGGCGTATCGCGGCGGGCAGATTTATCATGCGCTGTACGCGGAGAAGCAGTTCGACGTGCAAGCGATGAGTAATTTGCCGGTTGCGCTGCGCGAGCGGCTCGCCAGCGAGGCCTCCGTGCGGCTGCCGAAGATCGTACGGACTTACAAATCGGGTGACGGGACGGTGCGCTACGTACTCGGGCTCGAAGGTGGCGCAACGGCTGCGAGTTCTGGTTCCGGCGATGCGCGGACGGTGAAGCCTGCGACGGTTGAAACGGTGTTTATGCCGGACCAAAGCCGGCAGACGATTTGCATCTCGACACAGGCAGGCTGCGCTGTGGATTGCCATTTCTGCCTGACGGCGACGCTCGGACTGATTCGGAATCTGACCGCGGGCGAGATTGTTGGTCAGGTCCTGATCGCACTCGGCGAGAACCCCGACAGGCTGAAGCCGCAGACAAACGTGGTGTTGATGGGTCAGGGCGAGCCGTTGCTGAATTTTGACGCGGTGATGAGCGCAGTGCGGATTTTGCTCGATCCGAAGGGAGTCGCTATCACGCCGAAGCACACGACGCTTTCCACCAGTGGAATTTTGCCGGGGATTGAGAAACTCGCGCTCGAACCAGTGCGGCCGAAACTGGCGATTTCGCTGAACGCGTCCTCGAACGAGCAACGCGACACGATCATGCCGATTAACAAGAAATATCCGATCGAGGCGCTCCTTGAGGCGTGCGCGAAATATCCGCTGCGACCGTGGGAGCATTTGACGTTTGAGTACGTGCTGCTGGGCGGGTTCAACGACTCGCCGGATGATGCGCGGCGTGTGGTGAAGTTGCTTGCGAATCTGCGCGTGAAAGTGAATTTGATTCCGTGGAACCCGGGTGACTTGCCATACGACGAGCCGGACCAGCGGCGCATCGATGAGTTTCAGCGAATTCTCGTGGCGAAGGATGTGCCGGCGTTTGTGCGCTACTCGCGCGGGCAGGATGTGATGGCGGCGTGCGGACAGTTGGCGCTACTGGAATCGACGGGCCGCGCGGGCGCCGGCGGCGAGCTTGCGCAGATTTCTCCGCTTTAATTCAACCGAACAGAGCCAGCTATTTAATTCCGATGGCGGCCATCATCCGGCCGGTCGTTTTCTCCTTGCGATAACTGAAGAAAAGATCCGGGCGGCAGCCGGTGCAGAGATCCGACGAGGAAATATTTTTCTGCGGCACGCCGGCAGCGGCTAGGATCGCGCGATTCGCTGCGACGAGATTGAGAAACGCCGTGGGCGGAGGGGGCGCGTGGCCGGGCGGACGCATGGTGAGCCACGGGAGCCAGTTCGGATCGGAGTCTGAATTGGTGAGCGCATCGAACGGGCCGGTGAACCAATGTTTCGCGTCTGGGAATTTCGTGGCGAACTCCTGAACGACTTCGTGGCCGACTTCGTAGCAACACGAGCCAATGCCGGGGCCGATGGCGGCGACCACGTTTTCGGGACGCGTGCCGTACTCCATTTGCATCCGGCCCAGCGTTTTTTCAGCGATGCGCTGCACGGTGCCGCGCCAGCCCGAGTGAATGGCGGCGACGGCTCGATTTTTGGTGTCGGCGAGAAGGATGGGGATGCAGTCGGCGGTCTGAACGGTGAGAAGGACCCCGCGTTCGCGAGTGACGAGCGCATCGCCTTTTAGCGCATGCTCGCCTTCCGGGAATGGCTCGTGGCCAACGACGTGAATCAGGTCCGAATGGATTTGCTTCAGTGCGGCAACACGCATTTTGGCGGCGCCGAGAGCGGCGTAGAATTTTTTGCGATTCGTGAGGACGCCCTCGCGCGTGTCCCATTCCGTAAAGCCGAGGTTCAAGACGCGCTCGGCAGATTTTTGGCCGTTGCGATTGCGATCGAGGGAGCTTGCGCCACCGGCGACTGTGCTGAAGCCGTGAACGAGCCAGGTGAGGCGCGACAGGCTCGGAACTTTGAGAACTTGTGCGCCGGCGACGCGGCGAAGCGGCCAAGCTGCTGATTTTGCGGCGTGGGAGTTCTTGGCGGCGGTCGCGCGTCGTGTGGATGAAAATTTGACTTTCAGTTTTGTCGTTGTGGTCGGCATCGGTGCGATCGTCAAGCGCCACGTGAAACGCGGCGGCCATCAATTATAGTTATAATCGCGCCGCCGCGCAGGTGGAGATGCGGCGCGAAGTTCGGCGCAGCCGCGCCAAGGCGGGCGAATGATCGTCGGAATCGGACTGGATGTGGCGGAGATCGACCGGATCGAACAAGCGATCCAGCGGCATGGCGAAGCACTGAAGAAGCGCCTATATACGGACGCGGAGCGCATTTATTGCGAGAGCCACAAGACGAGCTTTGAGCGCTTCGCGGGACGGTTTGCGGCGAAAGAAGCCGGGATGAAAGCGCTCGGCACCGGCTGGCGCGGCGGTATCACTTGGCGCGACTTTGAGGTAGTTCGTGAGCCAAGCGGAAAGCCAACGCTGCGGCTGACAGGCGTGGCGCGCGCACTGGCGGACAAGAAGGGCGTGAAGAATATTCTATTGACGATCACGCACAGCGGAAATCTGGCGTTGGCACAGGTAATTTTCGAGGGTTGAGCGCGGTTCGCTGTTGTCAGACGAGCTGCGGAACGTCGTCGCAGGCGAGAGCGGTTGCGATTGTCGCTTCTTCTGCTGGGGTTTTTGCTTCGAACCACTGGTTCGCGGGCCAGTCTCCCGCGATTCGCACCTTCAAATAATTCCCAGTGAGTGCTTCGGTGTAGCCAGGGCCGCGGCGAGCGAGCGTAAGCGCGCGAACTGCGCTCCCGGCCTGCGACTTGCGAAACTCGGCGGATTTCGCACGGCCGATTGCGCGGAGGATGCGAGCGCGTTCGTGAATCGTGTTCTCGTTCACTTTTCCGGGGAGCGACTCGGCGCCCGTACCGGGACGCGCCGAAAACGAGAAAACGTGAAGGTAGGTGAAAGGAAGCGCTTCGATCAGCTCACGCGTGGCGTTGAAATCCGCTTCAGTTTCGCCGGGAAAACCGACGATCACGTCAGCGCCGATTCCGGCATGCGGAATCAGGCGACGGATCAAACGGATACGCTCGGCGTAGTGCTGGGCGCGATACCAGCGATGCATGGCTTTCAGGATATTGTCCGAGCCGGATTGCAGAGGGACGTGGAAGTGGGGGGCGATGCGCGCCGATGATGCAACGAGCGCGATGAAGTCTTCGGTGACGTCCTGCGGTTCGATGGAGCTGAAGCGAAGCTGCTCGAGCGACGTTTCGTCGAGGATGCGGCGGACGACTGAGACCAACTCGACGCGCGGCGAAAAGTCGCGGCCGTAGGCGCCGAGATTGATGCCACTCAACACGATTTCTTTCGCGCCCGCTGCCACAAGCTTTTGGACTTCGGCGATGACGTGGTCCGGGGCGAGGCTACGACTTTTTCCGCGAACGAAGGGAATAACGCAGTAGGAGCAACGATTGTTGCAACCGTCCTGGATTTTCAGGATGGGCCGCGTGCGTTCCGCATCGCGTTCGGCCAGCGGAGCGATCTGCACGGCCGACTGCTGGAAGATGTCGCCCGTAAGAATTTTCGCCGGGCCGCGCGAGAGTGACATGGGTTCGCTGTCCAGCGAATCAAGCGAGACGAAGCCATTTCCGATCGCATCGCCACCCAGCAACGGAAAGTCTCGGACGAGGCTGGCGATCGAAGACTGGTGCGAGTTACCGACCACGAAGGCAACGCCATCGAGCGCGGCCAATTCTTCCGGCGCACGCTGAGCGTAACAACCTGTGACGACGATCTTCGCGCCAGGATTTGCGCGATGAATCTTGCGAACGGCGTCGCGCGCCTGCGTGTCAGCGGACGTGGTGACGGTACAAGTGTTCAGGACGACGACGTCAGCCACCCCATGGTCGTCGACGAGCGTAAGGCCCGCTGCTGCAAGGTCAGCGCGGAGGGCGGCGGCGTCAGCATCGGTCGCGCGGCAGCCAAAGTTCTGGATAGAAAAGGTGGACATGAAAGGACACACGCTCCCCGGTGGGGAGCGTGGTCAGAAATTATAGCAAGGATGAAGTATTCGGATGGGCTGGTGAACCCGAAGGGGACGTTAGTTCCCTGCTCCGCGGCGCTGGTAGCAAAGAAGAATCAAGTCAGCGCGGCGGCGAACCCCGAATTTCGCAAGCAAGTTGGAAACGTGAAATTTAACGGTGCGCTCGGAAATATGAAGCCGATCCGCGACTTCCTTGTTCGCGAGATTTTCGAGCAACCCGGACAGAACTTCCTGCTCGCGGCGGCTCAGCTCGGCCGGCGAATCGGTGCGCAGGCGGCGGCCCTGCGTCGAAGTAAGGATCGAATCGACGAAGCGCGAAAGCACGTTGCGCGCCACCCAGAAACCACCCGACGCGACCAGCGGAAGAGCGCGAGGCAGCTGTTCGCGAGCTTCTTTGTAATTGAGGATGCCCTTCACGCCCTGGCGAAGCAGCGTGTAGCTATCGGCTTCCTTAAGGTTATCGCCCACAACCAGCAGGCGGGCGGCGGCGTTGTGATCGAGAATGTTGCCCAGCAGGGCGCCGGTGGCCTGGCGCGCGGCATGAGCGTCAATGACGTAGACCGAGGCGCGCGGAACTTCCAGGTTGCGCAGGTCGGGCGCGAGCATGGAATCCAGCTGGCGCGAAACAATCTGAAACCCCGACTCATCCAGCAGACGGCGGAACTCGTCCAGCACCATCGGGTGGGGAGACAGGAGACAGACCTTCAGTTTAGGCTGCGGAGTAGCTTTGGCCATTTCGACTAAGGCTAACGGAATCTGCGGGTACGGGCAACGTTGGATGACCCACACGTTTCATAACTGACACTGGTTCTTACGCCACAGCGGGTTTGGTGACGATATGAGGGGACTTCCATATGTAGGGGTCGAAAGTGTGCGCCAAACGCGGCGGTGCCTGCGTGGTTTTGACACCAACTCTGCGGACATTCGGGCGGGTATGGTGTCAGCTCGTCGGCTTGGGGGTCGGCGTAGGGGAGGCGTTCGGTCGAACGCCCGTGGCGTGGGGAGTCGACGATGAAGCGCGGATGCTTCAGCTCGTCGAGTGTGACGACCGAGTCGGTGCCGGCTAGCAGGATGCGCGGGGGGTCGGGGTTG
>Ga0210391_10005703_pt1 | contig 10252 bp, 9 predicted proteins | sample IncBWC12OmetaG_FD_160573 | JGI IMG/M metagenome (GOLD analysis project Ga0210391, IMG submission 160573) | Forest soil microbial communities from Barre Woods Harvard Forest LTER site, Petersham, Massachusetts, United States - Inc-BW-C-12-O ...
AGCGACCTTCGGAACAAAACTGGATTCCCGCGCTCGCGTTTGCCACGATCCGTTTCGTGTCCGGCCCCGGGATCGTCAAAGCGCGCGCCGCGCCGCTCGTCGCCGCGCGCAGGATCCTGGTGGTTCGCCGGTCGCACGCACAGTGGCGCGAGTGGTTCGATCAGGCCGACATCGTGAGCGAAGGCAGCGCCCGGCAGGAGGCCGACGGGCGCGTGTGGTACGGCTCGACCAGCTTGATCCTCCCTTCCAACGGGCTTGCGACCTGCCTCGGTCGGGGACAAGGCGGGGTACAAGTTGTGGAAAAGGACGTCGTCGCCCTCATGGCGCGCTTCGCCGAGAGAGACGTGCACCTGCGCGTACGGGCTCTGCGAATCGCGCGCCGCGAGGCCGCGCTTCGCGCGCCGTCGAGCCTGGGTCGCGTCGTGTGCGAGATCCGCGTCCTCTGCGAAGACCAAGGCGTGAGGATTGACGTCGACGTGCAGGCGCCGTTGATTGACGAAGGTACAATCGCGCAACGAGCGCGGTGAGCGGCCTACCAACATGACGACAACGGACAAGGGCGGCGCTGGCGTCGGCGACCGCAAGCGGAAGCGCCGTCGCGGCGACGGCAAGGACGGCTTGGGGGGCGGCGGGAGCGAAGGCGCGCCCGGCACGGTCATCCACGTCGCGTTCGGCGCGGGCGGCGGCCGCATTCCCCCGCCTCCGCCGCAACCCCCTCCCGCCGGCGCGGGAGTCCTGGCGAGCGCACCCGATGCCGTCAGTGACGTGTTCACCCGCCGCGAAGTCGCAAAACTCCTCTCGGTCACCGAGGCGCGCCTGCGATCGCTCGACCGATCGGGCATCGTCACCCCTTCCGGGCAGCGCGGCAAACAGCGCGTCTACACGTTCCAGGACTTGATCGCTCTGCGCGCGACTCGCGAGCTCCTCGATCATCGCGTGCGCATTCGCGACGTGGCCGAGGCGATCGGCGTTTTGCGGGCTACGTTGCCGCGGGTCACGCGGCCCCTGCAGGAGCTTCGCATCGTGGGGGACGGGAGGCGCGTCGTCGTCCGCTCGAACACGGGAAGCTTCGAGCCGCTCACCGGGCAGATGGTGCTCGATTTCGAGGTGCAATCGCTCCAGGACGACGTCGTCCGCATGCTCCGTCCCGAGTCGGGATCGGCCCGCGCGCAGACCGCGTACGACCTTTACGTGCAAGCGAGCGCGCTCGACGAGAACGTGAGTACGTACGATCAGGCCGAGGAGCTCTACAGCCGCGCGATCAAGCTCGATCCGTCGCTGGCGATCGCGTACACGAATCTGGGCAATATTCGCTTCCGGCGCGGCGACGAGCCGGGTGCCGAGCAGCTGTACCGGCGCGCGATCGAGATCGACCCTCACCAGCCCGAGGCCCACTACAACCTCGGGTACGTCATGCTCGAACGCGGCGAATCGCGGAAAGCGACGGACCACTTCGCGCAGGCCCTGCAGGGCGATCCCCGCTTCGCCGACGCGCATTTCAATCTCGCGATGGCGCTCGAGCAAAGCGGCGAACACACACGCGCGCGCACGCACTGGAAGAAATACCTCGAGCTCGAGCCGACCGGCACCTGGTCGGACATCGCCCGCGAACACCTCAAGTCGTAGCGCCGATTCCGGTTCGTCGGTCGCGACCGGCGCGTGCGTCGAGCGGAATCACGGCGTGTCCGAAGGACGCTCGCGGACGACCCGTGACACGCGAGCCCGCGCCTCGGGAGAGCCCCCGGCCGGATACGTCGCCCATGCGGCTTTCGTTGCTTGGGCAATGGAAAGCCCATGGTCACGCCGATTTCGCGCGGGTTCGGGGCCGCCGCCCGGCGGCGACCGCGAGTTCGAGAGGCATTTCAGTGCGTTGGCACGCGACATGATCTTTGGGGCCGGGAATGCACCCTGTGTTTTTCGGTTTGAAGCGCGCGTACTACGCGACGCTCGGGCTCACGCGTCGAACGCTCCGCAAAATGGGGCTGACCGCGGCTCGCATGGACATGCTCTACGTCATCCACAAGAAGGGCCGCTATCCGACGCTCCAAGGCCACTTGTGGCGCACCCTCGGCGTTTGCCCATCGGTCGTTAGCCGTATGCTGAAACGGCTCGAGGCCATTGGCTATATTCAACGCAATGTCGTTCCCAACGACACGCGCAAGCGAACGGTCACGCTGACCATCCAAGGGCGGGCGCGGATTCTGCGCGCGATACGGCAATTCATCGGCTGGGGCTACGCGCAGCTGGCGCTTCATTCCGCGCTCGAGCCCCGGCATTGGCATAGCGAATGGCACACACACGTGGCCGTCTTGCGGGGCGAAGAGTTCCTCCGTCTAATCCGGGTCGGATTCGGCGACCGCGCTTCGCTCGTCGTCTACACGAGTGGTCTGCGCGACGACCAACTGCCGCGCGCGACGACCCTTGTCTCTCAGTGGGTGACCTAGAGCAGCGAACAAGTAAGTTCAGGCGGCGCGTCGGGGTCGGTCGAGGGTGATCAGGTTTTCGACGGCACAGGTGCGTCGGAGATCGAGGACGTTCTTTCGGACACCGAGGTATCGGGCGCGGGGGCCGTGGCGTCTGCCGACATGAGCGAGGGCGTGCTCGATGGCTACTCGTTGGCGAAGGTCTTTTCGTCCCTCAGGGGTCGACTTGAGCGAGCGAAGGTGCAGGAGCATGCGTTCGTCGGGGTGGACGGAAATCGATCGCCCGTGTCCGGGAGCGGCGCGAGTGCATCGAGCGCGCGAAGGGCAAACGTCGCATCGTTGCCCATCGAAGCGCGCGGTCGCAGAGCGGATGGTGGCGAGCTGGTTTTCGGGGCAACGCACCGAGCCGCGATCGAGATCGACAACGAAAGCGGTCTTTGGAAGGAGGTCGCCGTTTCTGGGGGTCCAGGGCTTGGCGAGGATTGGCTGACCGGAGTCGAACATCTGCCGCGTCCACGGACTGGCCAAGTAGCCACGATCGATGTGCAGCTCCGTGACGCGGCCATGCCGCTGAACGTCCGGACGAATAAGCTCGGCGGCGAGATGCTCGGGCTCGTTGCCGGGCCGCACGACGGCGGCCAGGATCATCTCGCTGTCGAGGTCACGGGCCAGATGTCGCTTGTAGCCGTTGAAGAGTTTGGTTTTCGACTTGCGACCGTGCCGCATGTCGGGGTCGGCGATGGAGATGCGCCGGTCCTTGGCGACGCCGCGTTTGATGCGCATGCCCTTGCCGCCGGGGTCAGGCTCGAGATCCTGGGCGATGAGACTTTCTACGAGCGCGAGGGCCTCTTTGAGAGGCGGCACGGCCAGTTGGTCGGGCAGGGTTTTCTGGAGCCAGCTGCGCAGGGCTTTCACCTCATCGAGTAGTTGGGCCAGAGCGCGAGCCCGCTCGTCGTCCTTGTCCCAATCGATATCGAGTGCCGCCTTCAGGCTAGAACCGCCAAGCAGCTTGAGTTTGGCGTCCGCGCGCACGCTCTCCGGGCTCACCCCGAGAACATGGGCGGCGCAGTCAACGACGACGGCCAACGCGTGTCCCAAAAGGTTGAAGGTATCTTCGACGCGACCCGCTCCCCATAGAGGCGATGAGTCGAGCGCGACACGCAGGGCCTTGTCACCGAAATGGCCCGTCTGCCGCGCCAGCTCGACGGTGCGTTCGAGCAAGCGGCGATCGAGGTCGTGCTTGATCAGGCGTCGGCGAAAGTCGACCAGGACACCCTGCGAAAAGAGCGGCTCGTCGACGCCCATGCAGTCGAGCACCATCTGCCAGCGTCGATCGAAGACCGCTTCTTCGACGGCGGACGCGTCCGACTTGCGCTCGTAGGCCTGCAGGAGCGTCACCATGGCCAGAAGCGCAGGCGGCTTCGGCGGATTGCCCCTGGGCAGGTCGGCGTACATGCCTGCCAGCTCCGCTTGAAAAGCGTCGTTGAAAAGCTCGTGCCGATGCCGCCGCAAAAACGCGAACAGCCTGCCGTTGCGCGTCAGCCGCTTGCAGACCATCTCCTCGAGACGGCTCAATTTGACCGGAAACTCCCACCTCGTCGGGCTTGCCATGACGCCGAAAAGATCATCGCCACGCGCCCGCGTCGACCCCCTTGCGCAACCGATCGAAACCGCTGTGCTTTCAGCCGCCTCCACTCCGATCCGCTGAGTTGCGTGATCGGTGCTCTAGCGCCGATCGCCCGCATCGATCGATGCGGCTCGTCGACGCCGGTCACCAAGGGCAGGTGGCGAGGGCGAGGATTGCGAGAATGCGCGCTTTGACCACCGCGAAGTCCTGCAATGCGAGATTGAGCTCGGCTTGCCGATGGGCTTCCGATGCGGTCACGAGTTCGAGGCTCGTTCCCTGGCCGACCGAATAGGCAGTCTGCGTCATCTGATCATTTTGCGCCGCCAGATCCCGCTGCTCGCGTGCGACCTGGTCGGACTGCTCTGCGACGACGAGCTGGCGCCGCGCCTGTTCGACCTGGATCACCGCCTGTCGGCGCGCGGCTTCGAGTTGCTGGAGCGCCATGTCCTCGGCCGCCCTCGCATTCTTCAGAAGACCATACCGATTGCCGCCGTCCCAGATCGGCACCGTCACGATCCCCGCGACGCTCCAGGTTGGATTGGGGTAGCCCGTCGGGGCGGCCGTCGTCGCAGAGAGTGTGCTCGCGAGGTTCACCGTCGGCAGAAACTGGTAGTAAACGTTGCGCAGATTGCGCTTGGCCACGTCGAGCTTTAGCCGCAGCGAATCCACGTCCGCCCGCTCCTCGACCGTGCGTACGGTTCGGCACGACGCCATGGCGTTGGTCGCCATCGCGTCGACGTTGATGTCTGGGGAGACGCCCGTCTCTTCCGGGACGCCGAGTGCCAGGCCGAGCGCCTCCCTGGCTTCGCGCAACGACTCGTCGCCGGTGACGAGCGTCGCGCGCGCGTTTGCGGCGTTTTGCTGAGCGCGTACCACGTCGAGCCCGTTGGCGGCGCCGAGTGCCTTCTTGCGCGCGGTGATCTCGAGCTGCTCGAGCGCTACGCGAAGGCCGACGCGGTTGATCTCGGCTTCGCGTTCGGCAGTGACGACGCTGACGATCTGGTTCGCGACGCTGAGCGCCAGCGTGCGCTTCTCGTCCTCCACGGAGAGGCGCGCCGCGTCCTCGCCGAGCTCGTCGATGCTGATTTGGTCGAATTCGGGGAAGTTGATGACGTCCTGTTGCAGCTGAATGCCACCCGAGCCGACGTCGGGCGTCGGAATGCTCGACGTTTGCACGACGCCCGGGACAAGGGTCGGCTGCGCGACCGACCGGGTGATGAGGTTGTGCGTATACGTGAAATTTCCATTGATCGACGGCAGGTATTGGGCGAGCGCCTGGCGCGTGAGGGCCTCCGCTTCGAGCACGTTGTCGATCGCGATCTTGAGATCGGTCGAGCGGGCGTGGAGGTACGTCATGACCTCGGCCCACGACGAAACGATTCGCGTGGGGCGGGGCACTGGCGCGAGCATGGGGTCGCTGATGACCGGGGGCGGTGGCACCGCGATCGGATTGAAGCTCGCGGAGGCCGACGCGACTGCGCCGGCGGGAGCCGCGGATCCTCCCGCGAGTTTCGCGGGCTTGCCGGCTGCCGGCTGCGACGGTTGGGCTGTGGCCCGCGACGGCGATAGCGGCGACCAAGGCAGGAGCGGCGAAAACGCGACGATCACGACGAGCCCCAGGGCGATTCGCATGGCCCCTTCGTTATCACCGAGTTCTTGTGCGCGCGCGCGGGCTGTGGCGCCCGGCGACCGGCTCGGGTCTGGAGCCGGCATAGCGAAAACGTGAAGTTGTCCCTGGCCGAGCCGGAGGACGCGTGTACTCTGGTACGACCGCCTGGCCGTACATTGCGGGCGACTTCCGTCGCAAAGTGGGAAACGATGTTTCAGCGATCCGGGCCGGATAATCGCGGCGCCCATCTTCGCCCGGGGAAGGCCCCGCGGGAAATGAGTCGTCTAGCGGGCGTCGAAGCTCGACGGGGGAGGGCACGCCTTGCACGAGGCGTCGTTCTCCTCGTTTTCGTTGTCGGTTGCGCCTTCGGTCTCTCCGCGTGCGCGGCCCTATGGGGGTTTCAGGATCTCCAGGAAGGCTCCGACGCTTCGGCCCCCGTTGCGGACGCGGCACCCACGCCCACGACGCAGCTCGATTCGACGCTGCCGGATATGCCGGACGGCCCGATGCAAGCTCCGCGCGACGCTACCGTGCGGGACGTCGTCAACCTCGCGGACACGCATGCCCCGCCCCCCGCAACCGACGCCAACCCGGCGGACACCGGTGCCATGTTCTTCGATGGGGGGTGCACCGTCTGCGGCTCGCGGTGTGTTCTCTTGCAGAGCGACCCGGCCAACTGCGGCACATGCGGGCGAGCGTGTGCGGCGAACGACTCGTGCCAGGACGGAGTCTGCACGTGCCCCGGCCAGGAGTCGATGTGCACGCCGGCGGGGCAGACGACACCCGTTTGCGTCAACACGGCGAGCGACAATAGCAACTGCGGCGGATGCGGAATTGGGTGCCCGACCGCGGGTCCCTGCGTGAACGGCGTCTGCACTTGCCCAGACAGCTTTGTCCTTTGCGGAACGGAGTGCGTCGATCCGACGAGCGACGGAAACAACTGCGGCAAGTGCGGAGTGAAATGCCCGTCAGGGACGACCTGCCAGGCCGGCGCCTGCACGTGCACGCAAGCCAATAACCTCTATTGCTCGCAAGGCTGCACGAACATTCTCTATGACCCGAACAATTGCAACGGGTGCGGTCTGGTTTGCACGCCCACAGTGACGTGCCAGCCTGGCCCCAACAACGGTGGCATCTGTACATGCGTCGGCACGACGACGAATTGCCCGAACGCGAGCGGCGTTCAGACGTGCGTCAATACGACGAACGATCCGAACAACTGCAGCGCGTGCGGAAAGAAGTGCCCGCAGGGAGCCGTCTGCAGCAGCGGCTCCTGCGCCTGCGCGGCCAAAGGCACCGACTCCATCGTGCAGTGCGCGACCGGTGGCCCGTGCATCGACGAGACGATCGACCCGGCCAACTGCGGCGGGTGCAATAACCAGTGCCCGGCCGGGACGAGCTGCAGCGGCGGCCACTGCATCTGCGGGAGCGGGCTCACGCTGTGCGGGACCGCGTGCGTCAGCACGACGAACGACAGCGCCAACTGCGGCGCCTGCGAGAACGCGTGCCCGACGGGCGCCTCGTGCCAGAGCAGCCATTGCGTGTGCGGGACGGGCCTCAGCCTCTGCGGCGGCGCCTGCGTCGACGAGGGCACGAATGCAAGCGACTGCGGAGGATGCGGGCTCGCGTGTACGGGCGGAAACGCGATGTGGACGTGCATGCCGAGCGGCACGACGGGAACCGGCGCGTGCGCTGTGACGTCGTGTGACACCAGCTATTCGAATTGCGACGGCAATCCTGCGAACGGCTGCGAAGCGAACCTGCTTACCGACAGCAACAATTGCGGCAGCTGCGGTCGCCAGTGTCCCCTGGACGCAAGCTGCAGCGGCGGCGCCTGCACGTGCCCCGTCGCGACGCCCACGCTGTGCCCGCTGCCGGCGCCTTCGCCAGGAGTATGCGTCGACACGAACAACGACGTCGGGCATTGTGGCTCGTGCGGCATCGCGTGCGGAGCCATGCAGCAATGCGTCTCCGGGATTTGCCAGTGCACGACAGCCTCGTGCCCATCGGGATGTTGCAGTGGATCGACGTGCGAGGTCTATGCTTCGCAGACCAGCGCGTCTTGCGGCGCGGGCGGGGCGGCGTGCGGGACGTGCTCTGACAGCGGCGAAACGTGCGCCGCCGTCTCGAACGGAGGCGCGTGTAGTTGCCCGACCGGCTTTGCCGCATGCTCCAACGCGTGCATCAACATCGCAATCGACGCGAACAACTGCGGCGGGTGTGGCAACGTCTGCGATTCGGGGCTCTGCACGGCCGGGCTTTGCGCCACGCCGCCGCCGCCGGATGCGGGACCACCCGACGCAGGAATGTAACGCAAGCAGGAAACGAGAGTAGGGGACGGTGACCTGGCGCTTCTGCGGCTTCGCCTTACGTTGGTCTCGAAGACCATGAAGCGGATCCAACGCATTCGTATCGGCCTTGCCGCGTCAGCCTTGGGGGCGCTCGTTTCCGTGTCGTTGGCGGGCACCGCGAGCGCGGGCACGCTCCAGATTCACGATCCGGAGCACGTTCTGTCCACCTCGGACGAGGCGCTGCTTCGCTCCGTCGTCGACTCGGCGCCGTTCGATGGGCGGCTCGCCGTGACGAGCCAGTACGCCGATTCGCAAGAGCTCTCTCGCTACGTCGCCTCGCTCGTCCGTGAGCCCAACATCGTAGTCGTGGGGCTCGACACGGTGCACCGGCACGTGCAAGTGCACTTCGGCGAAGGCGACGCCATCGCCCGCTCCGATTGGCCGAGTATCGAGCACGCGGGCAACGACTCGTTCTCCCGAGGCGATTGGGAGGGCGGGACGGCGGCAATCTTCCAGACCGCTGCGCATTCCGCGCTCGCTCATCCCGGACAGCAGGCGCAACCGGCGGGTAGCCGAGGGCCGTCGTTGTTCGGTCCTGGGCTTCTCATTCTCCTGCTCGTCGGAGGCCTCGGTTTGGCGCTGCTGTTCGCGCGTCGTCGCGCGATGGCGAGCGGTCCTGGCTACGGGCCGTACCCGAACGAAGGCTACGGACCGGGTTATGGCCCGGGTCCCGGCTACGGATCGGGTTACGGCCCGGGATACCCGCCGCCGGGCGGAGTGGGACCCCTCGGTGGCGGGATCATCGGCGCCGGCCTGGGTGGACTCGCGGGCTATGAGCTCGGCAAGTACGAAGGTGGGCGCGAAGCGCGTGACCGCGAGGACCGTTCTTCGGTCGGCAACGACGACGGGGGCAACTACGACGCGGGAGGCGGCGGCTCCAGCTGGGATGACAGCGGGGGCGGCGGCGGTGGGTTCGACGGCGGCGGCGGCAACGACGGGGGCGGTGGCGGATCGGATTTTTGACTACACGCGGCTTGCGTAGCGTGCGTCGCCCGGCGTGATGTCGAGGTGGGCGCGCAGCTGGCCGAAGCGTGCGCGCAGGCTCGCGACCCCGACACGGAAGCACGCTGCGACTTCCGACTGCGTGAGCGGCACGTGATCCACGTAGACAATCGCGTACGCAACGGCGGCGGCGATTGCGTCCACCGACGGAACCGCGGCCGATCCCCGCGCGGACGAAAATTCGTCGACGTACGTGGCGGCGTCGCGGGCGAGGGCCTTTGCGCGCGCACGCTGCCGCGTATCGAGCGGGAGGCTCGCGAGTCCGCGGCCGAGCACCGCATCGAGCTCGAGCGCGACGGAGGTGCGGTTCGCGGAGGGCGCGGGCGCGGCCGCCGGGTCGAGCGGGCGCTTGTCACGGGCTCGCGGGCGGCCTCGGCGGACGGCTTTCTCCTTCGCTTCATGAGGGCGAACGGCGATTGCGTGGGCCGGCGGAGGGCGAGGAACCGGATGATCCTTGTCGGCCGGGGCGCCGAGCTCGAGCCACCTGAGCAGTGCCGCGTGCTCGCGCGAAGCGCTTCGTTTCATTGCCCGGGTGAGCACCTTGCGGGCCTCGGCGAGCTCTCCGACCCGCGCGAGCGCATGAGCGTAGCTCGACGCGACTTCGCCGCTGTACGACGCGCTGTCGTACGCGCGCTTCAACCACCCGACCGCGTCGGTGGCGCGGTTCAACGCGACGTCGAGCAAGTGCCCGAGGTTGTGCGCGTACCAGGGGTTCTTCGGCGCCGTGGCGAGTGCCCGGTGATAGGCGCTGGCAGCGTACCGGTAGTGACCCAAGAGCGTCTGGCAGAAGGCGAGCGTCGCCCACGCGCGGTCATCGTCGGGCCGGTGAGCGAGGAGGCGGCGAGCGAAAAGGGCAGCGCGCCATGGATCGCGCTCGACCAGGAGCTCCGCCAGGTGCAGCAGCGCGAAGAGACTCTCGTCCGATCCTTCGTCGGCCACGCGCGATAAGCGGTGCAGCATCGGCAGGACGTCGGCGGGGTCGATCGCGCGCGCGAGCGTCCACTCGATCTGGCGACGAAGCTCCTGCGCTTGTTGGGGGCGGGCGTCCATCCGCTTCTTCACGGTGTAGCTTCCGTCACGGGCACGCGCAATGCGGAAAGAGACGCGAGCGGGGCCAAATAAGTCGCACCGTTACGCGCGAAACGACACGATTCGTTGCTGCACCAGCTCGTGGAGAATGCGCAGCGCGTCGAGCTTGGGCATCCCTGACACGTCGATGATCATCTCGATGGGCGACGTG
>Ga0210391_10005705_pt1 | contig 10250 bp, 5 predicted proteins | sample IncBWC12OmetaG_FD_160573 | JGI IMG/M metagenome (GOLD analysis project Ga0210391, IMG submission 160573) | Forest soil microbial communities from Barre Woods Harvard Forest LTER site, Petersham, Massachusetts, United States - Inc-BW-C-12-O ...
CGGAATTAGGCGAGAACCTGATCAAGGCCCATTCGGGAATGGAAGCCCTGGAGCACTTGCTGAAAACCGACATTGCGCTCGTGCTCATGGATGTGAGCATGCCGGGAATGGACGGTTTCGAAACAGCGCAGATGATCCACGATCACCCGCGCTTTCAAAACACGCCAATTATCTTCATCTCCGGAATTCATATGACAGACCTCGACCGTCTGAAGGGATATCAACACGGGGCTGTCGATTACGTATCCGTTCCCGTTGTTCCAGAGTTGCTTCGCGCGAAAGTGAAGGTGTTCGCAGAGTTGCATCGCAAAACGCAGCAACTGGAAGTGCTCAATGCCCAGATAACCAGATTACAGGACGAAGAGCGGAGACGCATCGCGCGAGAGTTGCACGACAGCGTTGGGCAACTGCTTGCCGCAATCGCTATGAACGGTATTGTGGTGGATGCGGAGTCTCACAGGCTGAGCCCGGATGCGGCCAAACGTCTCCTGGAAAACGCGACGATGGTCGAGGAGGCGAGTAAGCAGATTCGTACCATTTCCCATCTACTGCATCCTCCCCTGCTGGATGAACTTGGACTTGCATCTGCGCTTCGCTGGTATGTCGAGGGATTCTCCGAACGCAGCAAGATCGACACGACGCTCGACATTCCGGAGAACTTTGCGGATCTATCGAAGGATACGGAGCTTTCGATCTTCCGCGTCGTGCAGGAGTGCCTCACTAATATTCATCGTCATGCTGCGAGTCCGATGGCCGGAATTCGCATTATGCAAGACGAGGCTTGCCTCCGAGTTGAGATCAAAGATGCCGGCAAAGGGATTCCACTCGAAAAGCTGTCCGCATTTAGCTCAACGGCTCGCACCGGGGTTGGCCTGCGCGGAATGCGAGAGCGCTTGCGGCTGCTGGGCGGCACCCTGAACATCCAATCAAATAGCCGAGGAACACGGGTGACTGCTATTTTGCCGGTTGCGCGTGTTGCGCCTGCTCGCATAGCCCAAGACATCAGCAGCCGGTCACGCTGACCTCACAGACGCGGTGTCAAAATCGGTTAATAAATGTCTTCACTGAACCCTGGCGGGTGGACGACACGGCGTGTGAATGCTATCGGCGCCCAAATTTGCGTGCAGAGGCAACACGCAGAGCGCATTCAACGCGAGGGTTTAGTATGAATTTCATGCCGAAACTCCATTTTCGTCTCTGCGTTCTCCTTCTTGTTCTGTTGCAACTCGGCTTCGCGCAAGAGGTCAGTTTCCGTATCACGCCTCTTCACCCGGTGGAAGATCTGCGCGCAGATGCGCTCAAGGCACAGCCTCCACCCGAGCTTGGGACCTTCCTCAAACCCGATCTGGTGGAATTGGTCAAACTCGATCCAACGATCGAGCTCGATATCCGCTACGCAACCACGAACAATTTTCTGGGCACGCCCGTCTACACGCGGGCACGCGCCTTTCTTCAGCGGCCGGCGGCGGCAGCGTTGCTACGCGCTCATCGCGAACTCCACGCTCAGGGATACGGTTTGATCATCCACGATGGCTATCGCCCGTGGTACGTCACGAAAATGTTTTGGGACGCCACGCCCGACGACAAAAAGATTTTTGTGGCTGACCCGGCAGCGGGCTCCAAGCACAACCGAGGGTGCGCCGTGGACTTGTCCCTATATGATTTGAAAACGGGCAAGGAAGTAAAGATGCCCAGCGGCTACGACGAAATGACCGATCGCGCCTTTGCCGACTACTCCGGTGGCACGCCCGAGGAGCGCGCCCGCCGCGCTCTTCTGCGCCAAGCCATGGAAAAACGAGGCTTCCAGGTGAACCCCAAGGAATGGTGGCACTTTGACTATAAGGATTGGAAACAGTATCCGATCCTCAATGTGAAGTTTGAAGATATCAGACAGTAGAGATGTTGCCGCGGCTCAATACTGGGAAGCATCAGTCAATTTCGGCAGCATCCAGCGACCGATCAGCCGCTCGTATGTCGGCTGCGGCAGTTGTACGAGCAATGGATTGCGCGCCGGATCGAGCCAGGTGAGCAAGGTTTCCAGTTCGCCTTGCGGCATGGCTGTGCAGCCAACCGTACCCTGGTCGTGGCTATGCCAAATGTGGAGAAAGACGCAAGAGCCCCCGCCCGGCTGGGGTTGGCTCGTGTCGCCCGTATCCGTGCCATTGTGATCAATGACGACTCCCCAGCGGTACGACTCACCGGCGTTCCGCATGTGCTCTGAGCTGTTCCAGTCAGGCGCGACGACAGAGCGGTCCACGATCCGGTTATATTGCTTCGAGCCAGGGTCGTCGACGCATTCGATCGACGGGGTCAGGTTTAGATACGGCATTTTTAGTCCGTGGAGCGGCTCCGAAGCATAACCGAATGCGGTGCCCAGAGCGAAGACGCCCGCGGGAGACTTGCCGTCGCCTTCCCTTTTGACCGGATCGGATGGTGCGCGGACTTGGGCATCATCGGTCGCAATAACGCCAATACCCCACCCTAAGCCATTCCTGCCGACGACAATCGAGATCGGGTCTCCCACGGGACGCCATTTTTCATGCACCGTAGCGCGCTCATATCGCCACAACCGTCCTTCAACCGCATTCCAGTCCGAAGTGGTAACTACGACCATCTGTGTGGAACGTCCGGGAGGATCGGACTTCAACGTGCCGGCCTGAGCCCAGCCAGACGCACACCAGCCTACGATCGACAGAAGACAAAGGAGAATGGACACAGATTTCATGAAGAGCAGTGTAAGGCTAACGATCGCGGCTGCGCCATCCGAACATCGGCTACCCAAATATTTTTGCAAAAAAGTGTCGCACACCCTCGAATCTCTTGTGCTTCACGGGCGCCCGTTCCTGCGCCGGAGGCAGGGGTGACAGATCTGCCATATTGGGTGGCGCGCGGCGAGTTGATAACGGGAGTCCGGCAGGCACGTGTGCGGAAGGCGTGAAGGTCAGGGTAGCCTCCGCTTTCGCTGGAGGCAGATTCCGCTGCCAGGCAGGCAGATCTGCCGTCTCCGCTCCTGCGTGAGACAATTTGGTGTCTGTTGTCATCTCCGGGGAAGGTTCGGTTCCAAGTGGCGCTGATGAGGGCTCTTTGGCGGAAGCTGAAGAAATTCCTGGCGCGCTTGGGTCTACACTTTCCCCCACCGCCGCGCCAGAAGCCAAAAGCACCGGGGGCTGTGGAGGCGGAGGACACCCGCATTCTACCGGCAGGATCGTATCATTCCCGTCTGGGGACGCACCGTGGAAGGCCGTATCTTCGCTACTTAAGCGTCCTGCGTGAAAAACAATCTGATCCCGCGGCTGGAATTCATACTTACCGTCTCCCATGAGTTCGTAAATGATTGCCTGGGATGTATTGCCGGGAAGAGTCCTGACACACGTGTTGCCCTGCGAATCGGCGCGGATCGCGTAGTCGAACTCCCCCGGACCACGAAGCAGAATGCGGAAATCCGGGGTGACCACTTCGTCCGTGGAACTGCCGAGCGTGATATGTGTTTCCAGGGCACCGACACCGATTGCCAGCATCACGTCGGGACCGTTCCGAGAACGGTTCACCGAGACTGTGGTGCGCGGGCATACATAAAAGTCTCCGCCCCGCCGCAAGCGCATCACAGTTGTATCGGATAAAGCAGTGACGGAAGAGCCCGACGGCACGCGGTCGACCGGTACGACGTTGCTGTAGTCTATGGCAGCAATCGGAGGCGGAGCAGGCGGCGACTTTGCAGCGATCGCATGCAGTTGCACCAACAGACGATTTCCGGCTGATTCCCATGTGTAGTCCAACGACCTGAGTAGATCGATTTCCACGTGGACCTGCGGGGGATCCGTGGCGCTTAGTTCGAGACGAATCGCGCTGACGTCCTGACTCGTCACGGGTACCAGTTTGCGGGGAACGGACATGTTTGTGTTCGGCAAATCGACAATCAGACGCATGGGCTCATCGAGCTTGCTGATCTTCGGCTTCACCGGAGCCGTCGTTATAATTTCCACCGCAGGAGTGCCATCCTTCAGGAAAACGTTGAAATGAACAACTGTGGCAGGGATCTGGGAAGTGGGGACCTCCTGGTCCGATTCCTGTTGCGCTGGGCTTCCCCCCACTAACTGCAGAGGAGAGGACAACAAGGAAATTGCAGCCAGCAGAGCCGTAGTAGCGGAACACACAATTCGACTCCGGCCCCCATCTCGTGCGTGATGCCGCTGTGACCGTGCCCTCATGGCAGTGCAAAAGTTAAGGTGATGTTAGTTTTAAAGCTGGCGGGGCGTCCATTACGAATCATAGGCTCAAATCTCCACTGCCTGACAGCATCGGTAGCGGCGTCCGCCAGCCGAGGATGTCCGCGCACCACGCTGAGTCGCTGAACTCTTCCATCCCTGCCTACTAGAACGTCAAGCACCACGCTCCCTTGCACATGATGGGCCTTAGCCGCGTCCGGGTATTCGGGCTCGATGCGGTCTACGATGCGCGCGAGGGCCGTTCGCTCTGGAATGATCGCGGGAGGTGATGAGGCGGAGGCACTTCTTGCACCCGAATCATGTGAAGTCGTTGATGCGCCCTTCACTTCTGTGTCTTCGATAATAAGCAGCCCGGAGTCCCCTTCAAGTGTGTTCTCAATCTCCAAGTCAGGCACATGATGCTTTGGGCGAACTGACGCTGGATTTGAAGATTTGGGAGAAAAAGATTCCTGGGGAAATGGTTCGGCAGGAAAAGGTTTGGTGGGAACCGGGATAATGGCCGTCGGCTTCACGGGTTGAACCACTGGCGGATTAGGAACGGCGGGCATTTGTGCCGGCGCTGAGGACAGTGGCACGACCGCCATGGAATTCCTGGCGAACAGGTGCAATCCGTCATGCGGGACGCTCCTGCTCAGTTCCCAACCAGCGAGAAGCAAGGTGCCTATCACGAGAGTGGGCGCCACCCATCTCTGTGCTCTCGATGCGAGTGCGGCAGCTCTGGCTTTTATGGATTTCGCGGGAACGTGCGAGGTTACTCTGCCGATCTCTTGAACCGGAACCGGAACATGGACCGCGGAGTCGCAGGCAAGTTCATCCACCCGCTCCATCGCGTCAGCGACACGCTGCGAAATCGACTGTATAGCCACAAGATCGCCAGCCGTGAATGCATCCGCTTGAGAAGAGAAGGCCCCGAGCACACCGAGTTTCTCCTTCGCCTCGTTCAGCACAGGTACAAGCACAATAGAGCGAGCGCCCAGATTGCGGCAGACCGACACATCGAGGCCGGGGAAGTTCTCGCAGTTACGGCAATACTGCAGCGTAGAGGTGCGCAGGCATGCATCCACCATGCGCGGGTCCCGGTGCAAATAGGCGACGAACTCGGCGGAGGTCGCCCCGTTCAAGGCCCGAAAAACCATCTGACTACCCCGCACGAGACCGATGAAAGCGCCGGTCGCGCAAGTGGAGAGTCGCGTTTGAGAAGCAATTTGCTCCAACACCAGATCGAGCGCAACGTCTGCGCGCATCACCTGGTCAGATGGTTCGCTTTCTCGTCCGCCAAGATTGAACCGGTGCGGGGATGGCGATCGGCGCATCGGCGGAGAAGATCGCACCCCAAAAGATGTCGAGTCGCTGGGCGCGCTGCTCGCCTGAGGGGCATGAGCCGCCGCCGGTGGGATTCTGCGCTTCGCCGCTGATTGACGCCGTGACTTCATCGGCACCCCCACGCCGCGGCATTCCGCACGCACCGAAGAGTCAGCCGTTCCCTTGACGAACCGGAGGGAAAACCAGAGAGCGATACGGCCATGTCGGGCCAACTCCTAGCGAAGATTGGCTTCCAAAGCCCGCGTCCATGACTCTCCACTCGGCGCATGGCGCCACATGTTGCTCAAAAGGGTGGACCGGAAAGGAAGTCTATTTCAGAGCCTGACGCGCACTCTCTGGGGGAGGCAGAACAACCACTGCTAGTTTGCCATCTCTGCGACTCAGATGTCAAGAAAGTAAATACAGCTTTTCCGATGCCACCTTCTTTTCGACCACTCAAAAGGGGCTCTAGGCTGGTCATTCGACCTGACCCGCTGGACTCGCACAATCGTGACAGAATGCGCCCGCGTCCCCGTAAACCTGGACTCCAACTAACCCTCGATCCCAAGTCGAGCGGACAAGACCGAATCGCAGAACAAGACGGTCCGAGGTGCCGCGAATTTGGCTACTGCACCAATTCCTGAGTCATCACAGCCCCGCCCATGGATGCCAGAGTCGCGCTGACCTTTACTACTTTGTGTGTTTCTCCAGCGATCCAAACAGCTTTTTTGTCCGAGCCGCCATCCGCGGAGGAAATCTCAACCCGAAGTGCATTGAACGTGCCGGCCGGCACTTTAACCTCTTCCTTTCCGGCGACCGACAGCTGCAGCAATTTCACCTTCTGGGTTTGAACATCGAAGTTGCGGAAAGTCGTAGTGTAGCCCTCTGCCAGAGGAAGGCAGGCAATTACCTGATCCGAAGCGGCAGCGTCTGCAAACAGAGGGCCGCCCAGATCAACCGCGATCGGACGGTCTTGCCCATTCGCGCTCATCTTGCCCGCCGCCTTATTTCCGGCAAAATCGAGATCGATGGCAACTGGTCCCTGCTTGACGCTTCTCCTCAGCAAGAGCAGGCTCCCTTTCTCCAGAGTAGCCGTGTCGGTCGCAGCACCTTGCGGCGTCTCCATCTGATCGATTGCGGTCCAGGAGCCAGCGCCGTCTTGGACGGTTGTGGAGAGCTTCATATTCACCTGCTGGCCACCGATCTCGATCTTCACCTGATAGTTGTAAGTGCCCGCCTGCAGATCCATGGCCGGCTTGGGAGCGCTGACGCTTCCGGCATCGATCTTCTTAACAAGGACGACCGTCTTCGGATCGACGGTGATTTCCTTCAGGCGCGCAACCTCCTCGGGCGTTCCGCCCTCCTGATACTTTCCTCCCAAGTGCTGAGCAAAGAATTTCTCCGATGCCATGAACAACGCCAGATTATTAATCGGCCGGGCAAAACCGTGCCCTTCATCCGGTGCCAGGATGTACTCCACCGGAAAACCGCGGTCGCGCAACGCAATCACGATTTGTTCAGCCTCACGCCGGTTCACTCGCGGATCATTGGCTCCCTGGGCCACAAGCAGAGGAGTCTTGATCTTGTCGGCGGAGTTCAAGGGTGACTCTTCCATCAGCAGCTCTTTGCCTTGCGGCGTGCTGGGATCGCCCATACGTTGGTAAAACATCTTGCGAATGGATTCCCAATAAGGCGGGATCGCATCCAACAGCGTGATCAGATTCGAAGGCCCTACGATGTCGACCGCCGCAGCATATAGATCGGGAGTGAAGGCAACGCCCGCCAGGGTGGCGTAGCCGCCATACGAACCTCCGATAATTCCCACGCGTTTGGGATCGGCGATTCCCTCCCCAACCACGAACTTCACGCCCCAGGTCAAATCGTCCTGCATCTTGCGACCCCATTCCAGGTTGCCGGCGTCCAGAAACTTCCTGCCATAGCCTGTCGAGCCGCGGAAGTTGGGCATGAGTACAGCATAGCCACGATTAGCAAAGAACTGGGCCAACGGGTTGTATCCCCACTGATCGCGACCCCAGGGACCGCCGTGTGGAAGTATCAGAGTGGGCAGATTCTGTGCCGGGACGCCTTTCGGAAGCGTCAGGTAGGCCGGAATCTCTAAGCCGTCGGAAGATTTGTACGTGACGGGCTTCATCTGGGCCAGGTCTGCACGGGAAAGTTTCTCCCGGACTTTAAATTGCGGCGTCAGAACATGCGTCTTGCGGTCGAAGAGCATTGTCTCGCCGGGCTCTGTGTCGCTCACTGCCGTGACCAGCCAGACTTGCTCGTCCTTCGTGCGCGAAACCACCAGGATTTCATCCTCCGGGAACTTGTGCTCAATCCAGTGGACGTCATCGCCGAACGCCTTATTTTTGTAATAAGTCTTTGCGCGAGCAGCGATGTACCAGGTTTCCACAAGTTCGTTGTTCGATTCAGAAAAAAGGGCGCCTCCAAAGTCGACCTTGCCCAGCGGATCCGATTCCACCATCTCGGTTTTGCTCGTCTGCGGATCGAAGAGGACCAGAGAGGTCAAATCCGTGCCCTTGTTGGTGACGATGTAGACGCGCTGATCTCCCGGCTGAAACTGCAGGGCGTAGCATGTCTCAAACACGGAGCAGGAATATACTTTGGTGAATCCATCCGCATCGACGCGGAGCATCTCCGTGTCGCCGTTTTCCGCGCTGCGGGTCGCCATACGCAGCTGTCCCTTTAGGTCGAACACCCAGCCGGTAATGCGCTCGGTGTTCTTGCGGACCAGCGTTTTCTCTCCAGTGGAGATCTTCAGACGATAGAGGTCGTGCCAAGCCTTGTCTCGATCATTGAGACCGATGTAGACAATATCCGGCTCGCTCTTCGGTACCTCGAATATCGCTACGCGCACGCTTTTTAGTCCGGTCAGATCACGCGAGGGCGGCGCATCCTCTCCTGCGGCAGGTTTCGCGGAAGGATTTACCGCATAAACATTGAAGTTCTCATCTCCGTCGTTATCCTTCGCGTAAAGGATGTACTTGCTGTCTCGCGTCCAGAAATATCCGGCGACCGGCCGTTTGGTTTCCGCGGTAAGCAGGCGCGCTGCGCCGAACGGTTCGTCCACTGCCTTCACATAAACATTGCGAGTGTCTTTCCAGGGTTTTAGAAAGGCGATGTACTTGCCATCGGGAGAAAGCTCCGCGGCCGCAATTTCTGGATTGCCAAAGATTAAATCGCGATCGATCAGCTGTGGCGAACCACTCGCTTTATCCGCGGCGGCGGTGACGAGGGACGCAAGCATGAAAATACCCACGATAACGAATCGGAGTTTCATATGAGCAGTTCCTTTCTGTTGACACTGGAACGCGAGCGGACGGGAACAAGGGACAGCGACATTTTCCTCCTTGGCTGGGTGAAGGTGCAAGCGAGCTTCCGGACACAACACGGTTTGCCCGGCGAAGACTCAGCCCGATGAGGCCAAAGTGAAAACCGCGCAATCGCGGTTTTGCGAAGCACTGGTGCCAGGCGCAGCCTCAACTTCGTGAAGTCGGCACTCCCCTCCTAATATAGGGCTACGGAAGAGTTGCCTGTCAATCGTCAGGAACCGGGACACGCTCTGGATTAGCCGAGCTATGCCAGGCAACGCCAAAGGACACGCGCCTAGCTGCAGGTCTGTTTGAACTCGTTCAGGCGGTCTACGTGGTCAAACAGATTCGTCGAAGCAAGGTTTGGAGGCGCCTGCTCACGCACTCAGAAGTATTATCGAAATCTACAAACTACTGCGGGAAGGGGCGAATTGTGGTCGTGCTGCTGCGAGTCCACGCGAGAGCGCAGCGTCCCTACGACATTCCACAATATGGGCACTAGCACAAGCGCCATGATCCACAAGTCGAACCTTGTGCGCTCGATCGCAAATTCGATGAGCGCCGCGAAGAGGATCGAAAGAACCGCTATCCGTTTCGTATGACAGCTCACTGTTGCTGCCAGCCGCCCCCGAGCGACTGATACAGCTGCACGAGTGCCAGCCGCTCGTTAAGCTGGGCTCCCACCAAGTTTAGTTCCGCCGAGAAGTAATTTGTTTCGCTGGTCAACACTTGGAGGTAGCTCGCGCCACCGTTCTTATAAAGCACCTCGGACAGTTGATCGGTCTGCTGCGCTGCTTGCGTGAGCAGTTCCTGCTGCTCGCGGTACTCACGGTCCTTCTGAGAAGAGACGAGTGAATTGGAAACCTGTTCAAGAGCGTTCTGAACGGTTTGCTTGTAAGAGAGCGTGGCTTCCTGCCAGTTCGCGCGGGCGAGCCTGAGTTGGGAGCGTAGCGCCCCACCCTGGAAGACAGGCTGGCTTACGTTGAGGGCCCCGTACCAGGTTTCCGAGGGCTGCGTGATGAAGCTGTGCAAGGCGTTGCTCTCCAGCCCTCCCAGTCCCGTGAGTGACAGGCTGGGGAAGAATGCGGCTTTCGCAACGCCAATTTGTGCGTTGGCCGCTACCATGTTCTCCTCTACTTGGCGGACGTCCGGCCGGCGCTCCAGTAATTCCGATGGAAGGCCGGCCGGGACGTTCTGGGGGACTGGCTGTTCGGTAAGCGCGCGTCCGCGAGGAATGGATTGTGGATTTTCGCCGAGCAGAACGCTAAGCACGTTTTCCTGCTGTTGAATCTGCCGCTCGAGATCGGGAATCGTTTCCGAGGCGGTGTAGACGAGTTGCTCCGCTTGGCTCACGTCTAGCCCCGAAGCTCCACCATGGCTCTCAAGCGTA
>Ga0210391_10005706_pt1 | contig 10246 bp, 9 predicted proteins | sample IncBWC12OmetaG_FD_160573 | JGI IMG/M metagenome (GOLD analysis project Ga0210391, IMG submission 160573) | Forest soil microbial communities from Barre Woods Harvard Forest LTER site, Petersham, Massachusetts, United States - Inc-BW-C-12-O ...
TTGCCGTCGGGGTCGGCGGTTCGGCTTCATAGTATCCCTCTCCGGTGAGGCGGGGCTCGCTTACGATGCGGACTCCTGAGGCGGCGCTCCCGAACTGGCTTGGAACCAGCGTTCGTAGAAGGAGCGGGCGCGATCGAGATCGCAGACCCAGGCTGCGACGGGGTCGATTTTTGCGACTGAATCTTATTTCAGTTCCAACAGGCCCAACTTCTGGAGTTCTTTGCGCAGCGCGGGAGGGTCGGTGAAAAGGATGCCGTGCATCCCGAGTGCGGTCGCGGCGTCGACGTTCGGTTTCAGATCGTCGATGTAAACGGTGTGAGCGGGATCGACGTTATGCGTCTCGAAGAAAAGTTCAAAGATGCGCGGATCGGGTTTGAGCAGGCGGACTTCGCCGGAGAGCAGGATGCCTTGAAACCAGTGCAGGAAGTCGAAGCGCTTGAGGGACAGCGGGAAAGTTTCCGCGGACCAGTTGCTGAGAGCGTAGAGAGGAACCTGGCGAGCGCGCAGTTCTGCGAGGATATCGACAGTGCCGTCGATGGGGCCCGTTACCATTTCCGGCTGGCGCTGGATCCAGGCGTCGATCAGATCGGCGTGGTGAGGATGCTGCCGCTTGAGTGAGGCGCAGGCTTCGGAAAAAGGGCGGCCGGCGTCTTGCTGCGAATTCCAGGATGAGCTGCAGACGGTGGCGAGGAAATGTTCCATGGCGGCCTCGTTTCCGTCGAAAAGTTTGCGGTAGAGGTAGCGCGGATTCCAGTCAATGAGTACGCCGCCGAGATCGAAGACGGCCACGGAGCGATTGGGCATGCTGTCATTCTATCGAATAGAATTGTCTGGAATCACCCACCCGGCGCGGGAGCGAAGAGCGGGTGAAGGGCGATGCGGTTCGCTATTCCACCCGCATTTCTTCCCCCGTTGTTTGTTCCACATTCACGGCGAGGACGGTAGAGGCGATACCGTTGCCGACCCCTGCTCATCGCTCATGCCGGTTTCCATCTTCTTCTTCGGCATATCGAAGTGGGGGAGGCTTGCGTGGTGTAGGCGATGGCCATGGTGCTGTGGTCGTGGGTTCGAGCGTAGGAAACGGCGCCGGTGACACGATGGGTGATGCGGACCAGCGGATAACGTTCGACTGGCCGTTTGTCGCGGCTTTTCAGCGCGACTTTTGCAGGACTGCTTCTTTGACTTCAAAAGGCGCCGGGAATGATAGCCCGGATCTTGCTGATCATGGAGGCAGAAAAACTTCCCTTGGTGAGTAATCGAGGGGGATGAGCCCGGCAGACTAGGATTGGTCGCGGTGGACGGTATCCATGGAAAAGGCGGGGAGGCAGACGGCGATGTATTCAGCTCCGTCTGCGTGAGGAGTGGAGTAGCGGATCCACTCGCCGGCGTGGGCGATGACGGCTTGTCCGGCAGTAACGTCGAGGGAACCGTCTTTGTGTTCGACGCGAAGGGTGCCTTTGAGAACAACGGTGAACTCGTCGAAGGCGGGCGTCTGTCCGGGCTCGAGCCACCCGGCGGGGCTGCGCATGTGGGCGACGCTGGCGGAGGTGGTTTGGGAGTTGACGCGTCCTATGTACTCGTCGATGAGTTTGGGCCGGTTGCCGGCGGATTGGATGCGCGTGGGTTCGGAAATCAGAGTAGGCATGAATGGTCTCAGTTTAATCCGAGGGTAAGAGTTTAATGCGGCGGGGGTCAAAATAAACCCTCCGCCGCATTTACAGGCAAACTTGATCGAGCCCTACGGGCAGCGATGAGAAATGGGCGGAGTCGGTGGGATGCCGGGGATGTGGATCGGTGGAGTTCCGGGAGAGTCGCCGACGCCGGGGGTTCCCGGGATATAGATGCCAGGCGTACCGGGTGTTCCGGGAGTGTAACAAATGCCGGTGTCGGTATCATCGGGCGAAGGCGGCAAGAGTTGCGGACGCGGCGAGACAGGCTCCTGGGGCACCGGATGCTGCTCGGCGTCACGGATAGCGGTGCCGACCTGATCCTGCTGGAGAGCGAGCGGACGCTGCAGTACCATCTCGACGGGCGAGCCTACGTCGAGGAAGAAGTTGTGCGTGTTCAAGAGCAAGGCGAGCGAAGCGACGGCTCCGATGGCTCCGCCGACCATGGCACCGATGACCGTGTCTTTCGCGATACTGCCAGGCGCGGTGACAGTTGAGCTAAGACAGCCGGGTGGCGGTCCACTACAGCCGGGCGGCAGAGTGCTGGTGATGGTGTTGGGCTGCGAGTTGGCGACCGAGTGGCCTATCAACGCGCCCATGCCAACGCCGGCCGCGGGTAATGCGATTCCTCCCACGATGCGGTCCTTGCCTGGGTCTTTCAGAGTGTAGCCTTCATCGCTTTCGAGGGTGATGGGGCCGGTGATGGGCGCGACGTAGCCGTCGGGGTAGGTGATCGACATGGATTGAAGATTGAGTTCGGCGCGGCTACCTTTGCGTTCGAGCTTGTCAACTTTACCTTGGACAAATGTGCCGGGTGGGATGACGACTTCAGCGCCGGCGACGACCGGAGAAGTCGTCTGGGCGTAGATGTCGTCTCCGCGATGGAGGTAGCGGCTTTGGATGGGATGCATGAGCACGAGAGCGATCCGCGTACCGGCGGGTACGGTGACTGCGCCGCCAGGGGGATTTGCGGAGGCAACCGAGGAGTCCGGTGGCTGGGGCGTGGGTGTTTGCGCGAACGGAGTTCGCGAAATGAGCATCGCGGTTGTGAGGGCGATGATTTTGTAAAGTTTGGTTTTGGCCAGGGCTGAGAAGGAGCAAGGACGAAGCTTTTTCGGAGACATCGGCGATACCTCTTGAAGGCGCATAAGCCTTCCGTTCTGCGGCGCTGGGAGAGCACCGAATCTGCCCGCTGAAAGGAGTAAATACCTTTGCCGCAGAAAAGTTGTATAGAGATTCGTGTATGAGTGAAAAGGTACGAGGAGTTTTGTAAAAGTTTGTCAGGCGAGGTGATTGGGATCGCAAGCTCGAGAATTCAGAACTCGCTCGACTTCAGAGTTTGCTCGCTGCATCGTTTACAATCCTCGCTTATGTTCTATCGATCGGATAATCGGGTTGTTGAGCAGTTGCGGCCGGTCAGCATCACTCCGGATTTTATTACGACGGCGGAGGGGTCGGTGCTGATTGAGGTAGGGAACACGCGGGTGATTTGTACTGCGTCAATTGAAGAAACGGTGCCGCCGTTTATGCGGAACACGGGCAAGGGATGGATTTCGAGCGAGTACGCCATGATTCCGCGGGCGACGCTGACCCGGACTTCGCGCGAAGTGTCGAAGGGGCGGCAGAGCGGAAGGACGCATGAGATCCAGCGGCTGATTGGCCGCTCGCTGCGCGCGGTGACCGACTTGGCGCGGCTCGGTGAGCGCACGATCTGGATTGACTGCGACGTGATTCAGGCCGATGGCGGCACTCGAACAGCGTCGATTACAGGGGCGTTCGTGGCGCTGGGCCTCGCGCTGGAAAAATTAGTGGAGGCGGGCACGTTGACGTCGGTTCCCCTGAAAGATTTTGTGGCGGCAGTCAGTGTAGGGATCGTGGACGGCGAAATCCTTCTCGATCTTTGCTACGAAGAAGACTCGCGTGCCGATGTAGATATGAACTTTGTGATGACGGCGGCATACAAAATGGTGGAAGTGCAGGCGACGGCGGAGCGGCAAGCCTTCGATGAGGCACAGTTCGCGAAGATGATGGCGTATGCGCGGCAGGGAGTGCAGGCGCTCATCGCGAAGCAGCAGGCGGTGTTAAGCAGGCTGACCCTGCGGCAGTAGTCGAGGAAGACAAAGACTCATCGAAGGTTCTCAACCGTCGTATTGCACCATTGTCATGAAGCCGTTGTCCATGTGCAATTGCTGATGGCAGTGAAAAAGCGTGGGACCGGGATTGTCCGCCGTAAAATCTACTTCGACTTGCTTCCTGGCGGGCACGACGATTACGTCTTTCATAATGCCGGCGGTTGCTTTCCCCGCGAATCGGGTTATCTCGAAGCTGTGGCGGTGCAGGTGGACGGGGTGGGCTTCGTCGCTTTGGTTGTCGAAGCGGAGGCGGTACCGCTGACTGACCCGGACGCGAATGGGGTCGGTCTTGGGGAAGGACTTGCCATTGATGGTCCAGTGATCCACCCAGCGGTTACCCGCGAATTTCTTGCGGAAGACAAGTGGCACGACGCCGCCGGTGGGCTCAGGTGTTTCGCTTTCGCGACCAAACATTGTGTACGCCCAAGCAGTATTCGCAGGCGCCGTCCATTGTGGCGCTTCGCTCCGGTTCGCATATTCCACCACGACACCCAGCCCGCCGTTCCGGACCTGATCATTGCTATCTCCGAGAATCCACACACCCGGCCGATCCATCGTGACCACAGCGTCCACCCGCTCTGCCGGACCGATCTCGATCGCCTCTACTTCCCTCGGCACAGGCACGGCATTTCCATCCAGGCTGACGACTTTGAATTTGTGACCCGGCAAGGCAATGCGATGTTGATCGGTAGCGTTGGCGTTCAAGATGCGAAAAAGCACCTTCTGACCTTCTTTCACGCGCACCGGGTCACCAGAACCGAGGGCGTGGCGGTTGATCGAGTAAATGGGGTAAGTGACTTCCAAATTGCCTTCGTCGCCTTGGCTATCGAGAGAAGGGTCCCAGCCGTGCAGGGCGAAAAAGATCTCCGCGTCGTAGTCTCCGGGCTCGTCTTTCGGTTCAACGTAGAGAAATCCGAATTGCCCGGTGTAAGTGGCTCGTTTCATATCACGGCCGGCATGAGTGTGGCTGTGATACCAGCGGGTGCCCGCCGGACGAGGCACAAACGAGTACCGCCGCATTCCCCTTGGAAGTACCATGGGTGTACCTTCTTCCTCGGAGCCGTCCACCTCGGAAGGAACAAATAAGCCGTGCCAATGAACCAGTTCTGGAATTCTGGTGTCGTTGAATACATCCACCGTTATGGGTTGGTTCTCGCGCAGGCGCAACACCGGGCCCGGAGCGGAGCCGTTGTATCCCGTCGTCTTCACTAACTTTCCACGGGCGACTTCCAACTCGACAGGGGAGATGTGGATAGTGACGTCGGCTTTAGAATACTGGGGCGCGGTTTGCAGACCCATACGACGGGCCCACTCTGCGCAAGCCGTAGTCCCCAACAGGGCCAGGAAATTTCTGCGCTCCATACCGCTCCGAAAGAAGCTTACGCGATCCAGACGGTCTTGATGTTCATGAATTCGCGGATGCCGTTGGCGGCTAACTCGCGGCCGTGGCCGGAACTTTTTACGCCGCCGAAGGGGATGCGGGGATCAGAGGCAACCATTTTGTTGATGAAGACCATGCCGGATTCGAGTTCGTTGATGAATCGTTCGCGCTCGCGATCGTCGTTGGTCCAGGCGCTGGCGCCGAGCCCGAAGCGGCTGTCATTCGCGAGGCGGATGGCTTCGTCGATATCTTTGACACGGAACAAGGAAGCCACCGGGCCGAAGAGTTCTTCGCGGTAGGCGGGGGATTCTTTCGGGATATCGATTAGCACTGTGGGTGCGTAGTAGTTGCCGGGAAGATCCAACTTGTGGCCGCCGGTGAGAAGTTTGGCGCCGGCTTTGACGGTTTTCTGCACGTCGGCATCGAGGTCTTCGACGGCGCTGGCGGTGGCGAGTGGACCGAGTTCAGTCTTCACGTCGAAGGGATCCCCCACGCGCAGGTTTTTCATGCGGGCCACAAACTTGCGCTGAAATTCGTCGGCGATCGAGTCGGCGACGATAAAGCGCTTGGCGGCTATGCAGGACTGACCATTATTGAGAGTGCGGGCATCGACGCCCGTGGCGACGGCGGCATCGAGATCGGCACTGGGCATCACGATGAAAGGGTCGCTGCCACCGAGTTCGAGAACAACCTTCTTGATGCGCTTGGCGGCGGCGATTCCGACTTCAATTCCAGCCTGCTCGCTGCCGGTGAGGGTGGCAGCGACGACGCGCGGATCGTTAAGGACGGCATCCACCTGCTGGGAGCCGATGAGGAGGGTCTGGAATGCGCCGGCGGGAAATCCGGCATCGAGAAAGAGCTTTTCAATCGCCACGGCGCATTGGGGAACGTTCGAGGCATGTTTGAGCAAACCAACATTGCCGGCCATGAGGGCGGGAGCGGCGAAGCGGATCACTTGCCAGAAAGGGTAGTTCCACGGCATGACGGCAAGAATAGGGCCGATAGGGCGGTAGCGGACAAAACTCTTCTTCGCGCCGGTTTCGATGACTTCGTCCGCGAGGATCTTCTCGGCATTCTCAGCATAGTAGCGGCACGCCGTGGTGCACTTCACGGCCTCAGCGATGGCGGCTTTGTACGGCTTGCCCATTTCCAGAGTCATGAGGTGGGCGAATTTCTCTTTGTCGCGTTCGAGGATGTCGGCTGCCTTCCGCATGCGTCGAGCGCGCTCGGAGAAAGCAGTCTCGCGCTCGGCCTCGAAGGTGGCGACAGCTAGCTGGAGCTTTTGCTCGATTTCGGCGCTGGAAAGAGGTTCACACGTCAGGAGAGTTTCGCCGGTAGCAGGATTGATGGTGGCAATCGCCATGATTGGTCGTCCTTTGGATCTGTAGGTCAAAGAGTTGGGAAATTCAGCTCGCCTTATTGTCTGCCTGGACCAGAGGCCAAGGGAAACGCTAGCGGTCATACCACTATACCATTAGCCGTCGCCGGACTCACGGCCTGTTAGGATTTGCGCAGGAGACTCGGAATGGACGCAAAGACCAAGACCGCGCTGATTACTGGCGGATCCGGCGGCATTGGTTATGAACTGGCGAAGCTGTTTGCACGCGACCGCTACAACCTGGTGTTGGTGGCCCGCAGCGCCGACAAACTGAATCCAGTTGCCGGCGAACTGCAAGGGCAGTTTCCTGTAGCGGTGAAGACCATCGCGCTCGATCTGGCTGCGGGGCCGGCTGCGAAGTCTTTGTTCGATCAAGTGCAGGGCGAGGGCGTGGTGGTGGATGTTCTGGTGAACAATGCCGGATTTGGCGTGTTTGGGGAGTTTGCCCAGATGACCGAGGAAGAAATTCTAGGCCAGATTCAACTAAACATCACGGCGCTCACGCAGCTTACTCGATTATTTCTGCCGTCGATGGTCGCCAGGCGCGAGGGGAAGATTATGAATGTGGCGTCCACTGCAGCTTTTCAGCCCGGGCCGTTGATGGCGGTCTACTATGCGACCAAGGCTTACGTGCTGTCGTTTTCAGAGGCGCTGGCGAATGAGTTAGCGGGGTCGGCCGTGGTGGTGAGCTGTTTCTGTCCGGGAGCCACGGACACCGGTTTCCAAAAACGCGCCGGGATGGAGAACTCGCGTCTGTTCAAGAAAATTGGGGCGATGAATGCAGAAGTTGTAGCGCGCGATGGATATCGCGGGTTGATGGCGGGAAAGGTGTTGGTGTTTTCCGGGGCGCAAAATTGGCTGCTGGCGGAGTCGGTGAGATTTGCGCCGAGGAAATGGGTGACGGCAATTTCGAGGTGGGTAGCGGAGCAGGTGGAATAGGACGAATGTCGCTTCTCTTTCGGCACGCTGCGATCGCTCATGGCGGGAAGTGGATGTCCGCGATGCGCCGCCTGGCGCTTGCCATGTTATTGACGGCGGAGGCTTTGAGGCCTGGCACCCCGACGCGTGGAAACGTCAACGACTTTGCGGCTTACTGGACAGCCGCTCATGAGGTTGTCGAGGGCCACGATCCTTACGCCGCCGGACCTGTGCTGGCGCTCGAGCGGCAGCTCGGGTTCGCGCAGCCCAAACCTCTTATCATGCGCAACCCGCCGTGGGCTGTGCCGGTTATCGTTTTCTTGGGGCTGATGCCTTTCGGCGCGGCGCAGGGACTCTGGTTAGTGGCCGGCGTCCTCGCCGTACTGGTCGCGACGCGATGGCTCTGGGGTGTCTATCAAGCAGAGGGAGAATCGCGTTGGACTCCGTGGCTGGTTACAGCAGTATTTTTGCCGGTCGCCGTAGCCTTGGCGATTGGACAGATGAGTCCTCTGGTGCTCCTGGGGATCGCTGGATTCCTTCATTTCGAAAAGAAAAAAAAACTCGGCCGGGCGGGTGGGTTCTTGTTTCTGGTCGCCCTGAAGCCACATCTTGTCTTTCTTTTGTGGCTAGCGCTCCTGTTGTGGTCGATCCGAAAATCGAGGGGCAGAACTCTAGGGGCGTTCGGTTTGGTTACGCTGTTGGCAAGCGTGATCGCGGTCGCTCTCGATCACGCCATTTTTGCTCAGTACCTCGGTCTGCTGACGAGCGGGGGCGTGCTAGCGGAACTTAGTCCGACCCTCGGTGGCGGGTTGCGGCTGTGGTTGCCGCAACATTACTGGGTGCAAGCAGTGCCCGCAGTGCTTGCCCTAATCTGGTTTCTCTTCCGATGGAGGAGGGCGCGCGATGGGTGGCACTGGCGAGAAGAGATGCCCGTCTTGCTCCTGGCCTCGGTTCTTGCGACTTCCTACGGCTGGTTTTTCGACCAGATTGTCCTCCTGCCGTGCGTGTTCCAAGCCGCGGAATGGCTGGCAACAAGCCGCCGATCAATGTCGGTCGGCGTTGCCATCTTGTACTTCTCGATGAACGCCATCGTGCTCGTGTTTATTCTGGAGCAGCGGACGACATTCTGGTACGTGTGGACTGTTCCGGCTTGGTGCGGGTTGTATGCACTCTCCCGTGTGTTAGGCGGGAGCGGCTCAACCACTACTGCGTCGACTGCAGTTGCGAGGTTAGCTGATTGACGGCCGAAACGTCGAAGAAGTTGGATAGATCCGCGTGACCCGCCAGTGTCTCACGCTGTTTACCTTCCACGAGAATTTTCGCTTTCAGAATGCCGGGGATATTGGTGGAGAGCGTCTGAATGACCGAGGCGACGGTAAGTTCCTCGGCAAGCACACCGGAGCGATGGCCGTCGGCCAAGGCGGCATTGACGTCGATGACGGCGAGCCCGGGATCGACAAGGTAGACGCTGCGAATGTCAGAGCCGGGCGGCAGCGGGTGAGGGGAAGTCTTATCGAGATAAAGAGCGATCAGGGCCCGGAGGACTTCTTCGGCGCGCTCCTGGCGGACCGACGGCATGGAAATCTGCGCGGATTGCGCCCGGAGTATACCGATGTCATCGTAGGCCACGTAAAGAGTGACGCGCTCGGTGGCTCCGGCAACGGGTGGGACAACGGGGCGGCTGTCGACGGAGGCGACGGGAGTGGCGGCGGCGCGCCCGCGCATGTGCCATGCGTAGATGCTCATGGCGAGCACGGCGGCGAGCAGTACGGACAGCGCGATAAAGAAGTGTCGGGGAATCATGGCGCGGCTCCGAGTTGAGCGCGGATGGCTACGATTCCGTTGGCCACGGCACCGGCGATAAGTTGCTGGTAATCGGGCGAATTGAGCGCGGAGACGTCAGAAGCGGGTGGGGCGACCTCCACCGCAATCGCGGCGGTGACGATGTTATTCAAGGGACGGAGCGGAGCGGTGAGCGTGCGGACCGGAACCTGAATTCTTTTCAACATCCCCGCCACACTTGTAACCGCAGCCTGACTGAGGGGAACGGAAGAAGACTGCGCGGTCGCCCAGGAGCGGAAGGGGCCGCTGGACTGATCATCGGCGTAGGGAAGCATCGCGGTGTAGAGGCGAACCCCGTGGCCGCTGGAAGCGGCGTGCAGGGCGATATAGATGGCAGCACGGGAGCTGTTGGCAAAGAAGGCGCGATCCTCAAGCGAAAGGTTGGCGTCCGAGTCGCGGAGGACGAGCGTAGCGATGCCGCGACTCTCGAGTTCCCGGCGAAGCAGGCGGGCGAAGGCGACGGTCACGTCTTTTTCGGCGATCGAAGTGCTCAAAGCTTCGCCGCGGTCGGCCCCGCCGTGGCTGGCGTCGACCACAGCGAAATAGCGGCGTGGAGCCGAAGACGGAGTTGGCGGTTGTACCGTCGGAGCGCTTTGTGCCGGAGTTGGGGGGGGCTTCGCGGCAACGTTGCCGGCAAGTTGCGATTTCGGAGGGGCAAGCGAGATGGTACGGCCATCGTTGCTGAAGGTGGCCAGCAAGGGAACGGTGGTGGTGACCGTGATGTCGGCGGCTCCGTTGCTCTCCGAATAGGTAGCGGACGGAACGAGTTTGCTAGAGAAGGTGAGTGTGGGGGAAGCGGGGGCCGTAACTGGTTCGTGGTTAAAGCTCAGCCGCAGCTTGCCGGGTTCGCTGGCGACGGAGGGGTTGACGGGAGCGGTGAACTGAAAAACGAGCCGCGAAGGATCATCGGCGGCTACGGAGGCGGTGA
>Ga0210391_10005710_pt1 | contig 10243 bp, 7 predicted proteins | sample IncBWC12OmetaG_FD_160573 | JGI IMG/M metagenome (GOLD analysis project Ga0210391, IMG submission 160573) | Forest soil microbial communities from Barre Woods Harvard Forest LTER site, Petersham, Massachusetts, United States - Inc-BW-C-12-O ...
TTTGACATGTGCCGCGATTTCCACCGGATCAATGTTGTCGGCCATTGCGATCTGCTGGCCGTTCACATAGATGATCTGAGTTAGCGGGAGGTGCGCTTCTACTGACGCGTGGAACCAGATATCCGCGCCGGTAATGTCATAACCGTCCAGAGTCTTTGGGATTTGCACCCAACTGCGAAACCACACCCCTTCTTTTGAGTAGTCCACGTTCGACTGTGCCACGGGCCAACTTGAATCGTCGAGAATAGGGTCTTCCCCGTGCGCGAGGTCTGCCGCGTGATAGCGCCAGGTGCCGTTCGACAGGTGATCCAGATTGGAGAGACGGCTGAGCGTGGCCTGCGCAGGTGTGGGAAATGTCGCAATGATCTGCCCGGCCTGTCCTGCGGCGATTGTTCCATGGAACAACAACCCTGCGATGGCGGCAACGGCTAATACGGAGCCTCTGGTTCTCATTTTTGACATCTCCTTTGCGGAAAGCTTCCTGCTATCTCGCATTTGCATTGTTTTTGGGAGCGACGAGCAGCGCAACTCCCAATGGCTCCAGACGGATGGTCCGCACGCCTTGCGTACCGTTGGTCCAGTCGTCCATGGCATACGGCAGCGCGATTGCATCATGCGGCGTTTCCGTGAGGTTCAGGACAAAGTAATACGTTTGGTTGCGATCGTCGCGCGTGACCACCGCAACTCCGGTCGGCACGTCGAGGAGGGGCGAAAGACCTGCTGCTTTTGCCCCCAACTGAGCGAGCGCCTCATGAAATCGATGTTCGCCGCTGTCGGTACCGGCGTAGATTACCCAGCCGGACTTGTAGCGATGTCGAACGACAGCGGGTAGGCCTTCCATGCGCCCACCGCGGAAAAAGGCGACAGGTTCCGCGCCATGGAGTTGCAGCGACTCCATGATGGTGCGCGGACGAAAGACATCGCTAGAGCCCTCAAAGTGGATGCCCATCTCGGTCTCATGCGCGGTGTCCATTTGCCCTCGAGCTGAACTGTATTCAACAAGATCGAGCTTCGCGATTGCAGAGACGCCGGCCAGCTCCGTGAAGATACCGGGCGAGACTGCGCGACGCATGCTGGCATCGGTGTTTTGCGTGCCAGCACGATACGTCAGGATCAGCACTCCACCACTGGCAACATAGGTTTCAAGCTTCTTCGCCGATTTGTCATCGATAAGGCGTAGGTTTGGCGCGGCAATGAGCTTGTATCGCGACATGTCCGCTGACAGTGGAACGATGTCAATGTTGCGCTGAAGGGCCTTCAGTCCTGCGTAGAAGCGTGACGATTCGGCGTCGTATCTGTCCGTGCGATCGCCGACTGACCAGAAGCCCTGCGCAAATTCATTGGTGAAGTCATACAAGAGTGCGATGTCCGATTGCGTCCGGGCTTGTGCAAGCTTCGGGCCGAGGGTGGCGAACTCCTTGCCGATCCGCTCGAAGACCGGCTTGGCGGGATTGCTATTTCCGTCGAAGCCTTTGATGAAGGATGGGCGGAGCTGCTCACCACCGGCCAGGGGCCGGCGCCACTCGAAGTAAAGATGCCCGCGACTGCCATGCGCGAGATTGAGATACGCCTGCAAGCGCAGGGCCTGTGGCAGTGCGTTTGGCGGCAAATAAGCAATTTGTTCCGCGCAGAAGAACTGCTGATCGCGGCTGGCGCAACGGCTTAGGTCATGGTTCATGCAGGAGATGTATTGATGCTGGTACTCGGTGAGTCCCGGTGCGCTGCAATAGTTGTCCCATGCCGTCGCGTCGAGAAACTCAACTCCTGCCGTATGGACGTCCACCGACCATGTCGTGCTGGGCCAGTTGGTAGAAATAAATTGGTCTTGCGTGTGGCTGCGCAGAATGCTCGCCTGGCTTCGCAGATGGTTTAGGTAGGAGTCGGAGAAAAACTTTCGATAGTCGAGGCTGATGGCCGGCTGCCAGCCGCCTTCGCCGGAATTCTTGGGGAAATGGATCTGCGACCAATCGGAATACTTGTTGCTCCAGAACGCGCCGTTCCATGTGTGATCGAGCGCATCGAGCGAACCGTAGCGCTTCTGCAGCCAACGTTGAAATGCATGCTCGCAGTTCTGGTCGAAGCACTCGAAAGGGATACCCGGCTCGTTGTCCAACTGCCAGCCAATGACACCCGGATGGTGTCCGTAATGCTGCGCGAGCGCTGTCGTAATCTCGGCGCTTGCGGCCAGATAATTGGGGCTATTCGTACAGTAACCCTTACGTCCCCCGTAGCTAAAGGCCTCGATCGCGTTTGCGCCAAGCACATCTGGATGCAGCTGATAGAGCCATGGAGGAACAGCCGCTGTCGGTGTGCCGAGAATGACTCGGATACCATGGCGGTTTGCGACGGAGATCGCATCGTCCATCCAATCGAACGTAAACGTGCCCCGTGCCGGCTCAAACGACGCCCAGGCAAACTCGCCCATGCGTACGGTGTTCAGACCGAGCGCCTCCATCTCGGCAAAATCTATCTCCCACTCTTCCGGCGGCCACCATTCTGGATAGTAGGACGAGCCAAGCAGATAGCCGCTCCCCAGGTTTCGCGTCGCAGCCTGGGGAGTTGCTGTCGGCGTAGAAGTGATAGGTCGCGACCAATCTCGAAACGGGTTGGAACCGAAGGCACTACCGCCAGCGAAAGTCCCAAAACCGCATATCCCTGCTAATTTATTAAACGTTCGCCGATTCATCCTTCTTCCAGTTTTACCAAGCCTATTTGACGTATCCATGATGAGCGAGCGTTCGGTGGAGGTTGAAGGTCGATATTGGGCTCAAACAATATTGCAAGATACCGGTTTCTCACTCAACTCCAATCCAATAACAACAAGAACCATACCAGAGAACGTAATGAACCCGAAAGCGAAATGATTCGATCAGCTCCAACTTTCCTACAAAACTGTACCGCTCCTGGTATACATCAAGGCCCTTCTCGATCTTGATGCGCTCGTGAGCTGGGGTACAACAAAACCTATTGCACTGTATCTATTTAAGTATTTTGGTGAATGCACAACAATTTGACCGATAATTTATACGTCTTGTTCATCCCGGCTCCCCGGGACTCTGGAATGACAAAGCTTTCGCGTTCGCAGTTCTACATTTTGCCTGCGTCGCGCATGAATCGGGTTGCTAATTGAACCAGGATTGGATTAATTTACGAAACTACGAATGTATGACTTGGGTGACCGGTAACAATTACTATTAGACGGAAGGTTTTTGTGGAGGTGCTCTGTTTGGGGCACATTACAAGGCGCTCGATGTTGATCGGATCCGTTGAAAGACCCGCCCTATCAGCGGACACGACGCTTCGTACTGAGCTTGGCTAATCCTTACTTTATCAAAGGTACGGCAGCATAGACATTGGCGAGAACGATGTCCACTACTGCACGCATGGACGAATCGGCCCGTTCGTCGTCCGCGAGTCACATGACACGGGGCTATGATGCCTCCGGCGTCGTGATCGAAACAATCGCGAGAGTCACTTCCCTCTCGGCGGCCGATCGCGTCTGTATGGAGTCGGGAATCCAAATATGAGCTACGACCCACGAGCGAAGACATGTATAACGTGGATCCCAAGGTCCGGTTTTGGACTATGCCCCCGGTGCGTAGCTGTCTAATTGAGACCTCCCTTTGCACACTCTGTCGAGGCGTTCAAGCCTGCGCAAGCAGGGACACGCCTACCAACGTCAAGCTTTATTGCGTTATAGCGAGCCTGTAGAGAGACCGCTTTCCACAGAGTTCACTGCTTCTAGCGATCAAGATCAAACCGATTTTCCAGAGATTGGCCAAGAAAATGCTCCTTCAGCGCGTCACGGGATGAGAAATTTAACATTATTTATCCTGTAGATAAGACGCTCAAGTGCCTCTCAAATTTGCCCTGTTGACGATACAACGCTTCTGCGTATATTTTGGAGAACATTCTAGAGAGACCGTTCTCTCACATTTTTCATAAGGACTGAGATCAAAACGGCGACAGTCCCGGTCAGAGGATAAAGCACATGATCATTGAAAGTTCCATTACGCGGCAGGTGCATCAGGCTATTGAGGAAGGCGAGGGCATACTGCGCCTCGCCCCCACCTGGGTCCCTCGTTCCTATCTCGTTCCCGGGCGCCGCCTCAAGCTCGATGCACGTGATTTGTATGCCTATGGCGCAGACCGCGGCGGTATCGACGAGCGCTGGATCGCCTCCACCACATTTGCGATGAACGAGAACCGCACACCGGACGAAGGACTGAGCTTCGTGATCTCCGGCGGAGACCGCTTCAAGCTCAAAGACGCCGTGGCAGCAGAAGGTGAGCGTATAGTCGGCAAGGCGATATGGACGAAGTACAAGCGCTGGCCGGTGTACAGTAAGTTTTTCGACAATATGGGGCCGATCCCTCACCATCTCCATCAGAGCGAAGAGCAGGCCAATTTGGTGGGGCGCGAAGGCAAACCGGAAGGCTACTACTTTCCTCCCCAACTGAATGCCACATTCGGCAACTTTGCCCACACCTATTTCGGGCTGGAGCCTTTGACAACCAAGGAAGACATTCGCAACTGCCTGGCGCGCTGGAATGAAGGCGACAACAACATCCTCAGTTTCTCCAAAGCTTACAAGCTAGTTCCGGGTACCGGATGGATGGTGCCAACGCGCATCCTGCACGCACCCGGATCCCTGCTGACATACGAGCCGCAATGGGGCAGCGATGTGCTTTCCATGTTCCAGTCCATGGTGGATGGTCGCCAAGTGAAGCACGACCTACTCACACAGGACGTACCGCCCAACCGGCACGACGATCTGGACTTTATCGCCGACATGGTCGACTGGGAGCGCAACACCGATCCCAACTTCAAGAGCAAGCACTACATCGAGCCGGTGGTGGCTTCGGGCAGCGAACAGGAAGGATATGTCGACCGCTGGGTGGTTTACGGGACCATCGCCGGCGAGCAAAAGTTCAGTGCCAAGGAGCTGACAGTGCAACCAGGCCAGAGCTGTCTGCTGCGCGATGGTGGGGCCTCAGGGTTGATCGTCACACAGGGCCACGGGCGCGTAGGCAAGGTCGAGGTCGATTGCCCTGCCGTCATCCGCTTCGGACAGATGACCCAGGACGAGCTGTTCATTACGGCGGAAGCAGCAGCGGGTGGCGTCCTCGTCGTGAACAATTCACAGACCGATCCTCTTGTGGTGCTACGGTACTTCGGGCCCGACGTGCACACGGAGATGCCTGAAGTGGGGGCTCACGCAATGAATGTGCGGTTGGGCTAGGAGACTCGATGCAACAACATTTCGAAGCAAAGAACGAAGCGATCCGCGAACAGTTTCAGGCGTTGAAGACGAAATCGCCAGAACGTTTGAAAACGCGGCTCAATCTTTCGTGGAGTAATTGGGGGTTCGGACTCGAAACACTGGGTGACTCCGCGACGCGGCTTCAGCGCGCGGGGCTAAAGTTCATCGAGCTGCACGGCAACCACTATGGGCCTGACATCGGATACAACGTAGATGAAACGCTAAGGATTCTCGGCGACTACGGCATTGCCGTTTCGGGCGTTTGTGGAATGTTCTCCGCAGACAACGACATGTCCTGCAACCGACCGATGGTGCGACAGGCGGCGATTGATTACCTTCGCCGCGAGTTGGCGTTTACGCAGGCCGTTGGCGGCACATATCTGCTGGTTGTCCCCGGAGCCGTCGGTCGGCCCAAAGCATATGACGATGTAGAGCATGAGCGCTCTGTTCTGACGCTGCAGCAATGTGCGCCGTGGTTTACTCAGCATCAAGTGCAAGGCGCGGTAGAACCCATTCGCGCCGCCGAGGTAAGCCTGGTGCACAGCTTCTCGGATGCGAAGCGTTACATTCGCGAGGTCAACCACGCCGGCATCGCGCACATTAATGGCGACGTATACCACATGCAATCGGAAGAGAGCCATATCGGCGCAGCCCTCATAGACGCTAGCGAGATGCTGCTCAATCTTCATTTCGCTGATAGCAATCGTTCTGCGCTGGGCGAAGGGTCTATCGATGTCGCGACCATCATTCGCGCGCTCTACGTTATTGGCCACAATCGCGCGGGACGCTATGTGAGCTTTGAGCCGCTGGGTCCGGGCGGCGACCCGTATCCGGCGATGTATGGCCGGCCCGACAAGCCAAAGCTCGATGCTCTGGTGATGAACAGCATCCAGTATTTTCGCGAGTGCGAAGAGATGGTGCTGGCTGAATAGCGATTGGAGCGAATAGACGTATGAAGATGTACTGCCTCACGCTTGACCTCAAGGATGACCCCGCGCTGATTGAAGAGTACAAGCGCTATCACCAGCCAGACATCATCTGGCCTGAGGTGATGGAGAACATTCGCACTCACGGCGTCCTTAGTGAAGAGATCTTCTTGCTCGGCACGCGGATGGTGATGGTCCTACAGACGGCGGCCGATTTTTCATTCGAGCAGAAAACGGCGCTCGACAAAGCGAACCCCACCATGCAGGCATGGGAAGAGTTGATGTGGCGATTTCAGAAGGCAGTGCCAGAGGCGAAGCCAGGCGAAAAATGGGTATTGATGGAAAAGATATTCGAGGCGTAACAATAGTGAAGCTTTCCTAACTAGCTCCTGAAGACAACACTGAGGATTTACGTGATGAGTTTTGTTCTGCCTGCCCTATGGCTCTTCGAAGGCGGACGCCTGATCTCGCTGACGGCGCCCGATGTTTCGATCATCGTGCTTTACTTCGCCATGGTGCTGGGCATTGGGCTCTATCTGCGCAAGTTTTCCAGCACTTCTGACGATTTCTTCATGGCCGGTCGCGATATGACTGCTTGGGTCGCAGGCCTGAGCTTTCTTTCGGCCAACCTCGGCGCGCTGGAACTGATGGGCTGGGCAGCGGCGGCGTATCAATATGGCATTCTAGCGACACACTTCTATTGGATCGCGGCATTTCCTTCCATGGTCTTCCTCGGATTGGTGATGATGCCGTTCTACTACATATCGAAAACGCATTCTGTTCCTGGCTATCTGCAGCTTCGCTATGGAGAGTCGACCCGTGCGCTAAGTGGCATCTCCTTCGCGTTCATGACCGTGCTGATGTCGGGCATCAACATGTACGCTATGGCGTTAGTGATGAAGGTAGTGTTGGGATGGAACATCCACTTCAGCATCTGGGTGTCGTCGCTCACCGTAGCGGCTTACGTGACCCTCGGCGGCCTGTACTCGGCCATCTTTAATGAGGTTCTTCAGTTCTTCCTCATCTGGCTGGGAGCATTGACCATCCCTATCCTCGGTTTGATTGAAGCCGGCGGGTGGAATGGTCTCGTGGCGCGCATCCATGAACGCGTACAGGGAGATTACACACACCTGTGGGGACCGCTCGGCAGTTTTTCTTCCAATCCGATGGGAGTGCATTGGACGGGTATCCTCTTTGGACTGGGTGGCGTGATTGCTTTCGGCTACTGGACGACCGACTTTCTTGTCGTGCAGCGCGCCATGGCAGCGCAGGATCTTCGCTCAGCCAAGATGGCGCCCATTATCGCGTCGTACTTCAAGATGATCGTTCCGCTGATCGTCATCCTTCCTGGCCTTCTGGCGCTGGCGGTGCTTCCCTTCAATCTGGTGCCCGAAAGCGCCGCCGGGCCTGGTCTGCACAGCTACAATGAAGTTTTGCCGCTGATGCTGGCGCGGTATTGTGGACCTGGACTGCTAGGACTCGGCGTGACGGCACTCATCGCGGGGTTCATGTCAGGCATGGCTGGCAACGTAAGCGCCTTTGCCACGGTCTGGACTTATGACATCTATCGCCCCTACATGAACCGGCGCGGAACGGACAAACATTACGTGCGAGTGGGCCGGTGGAGCACGATCGTCGGCGTCATCGCGAGCATCTGCACATGGTACCTGGTGACTCATTTCAAGAGCATCATGGACTACATGCAGGCATTGGTGAGCTTCTTCATCGCTCCTCTCTTCGGCACCGTAATTCTGGGCATGCTGTGGAAGCGGGGCACTGCAAAGGGCGGCTTCTGGGGCCTGCTGACAGGCACGCTGGCTTCAATCGGCATGTACACGGCCGTGGTGATACATCCCGCGTGGCTAAGGTATGTGGCGCTTTCCACCGATGCCAAGCCGATGGCTGAGAATCTCTACCGTGCGTTGTGGTCGTGGCTCATCTGTGTGTTCGTTACGGTCGTGGTCAGCATGTTTACGGCGCCCAAGCCCGCGGAAGAACTCCAGGGACTGGTGCGCGCCTATACCATTATTCCCAGCGATGGTGATCTCCCGTTGCATAAGCGGCCGATTTTCTGGGGTGTCGGCGTCGCCGTTCTCTTTGCTGTGTTGCAAATCATCTTTTGGTAGGCATTCGCCTGGAGGTCCCATCATGGACGAGAGTTTGAAGGAGATTCCGGTACAACACCGTCATCATCGGATGCTGCCCGTCTGGTTCTTCATCGGGGTGTTGCTGTTGATCTATGGCGTCATCATCCTGCTGACCAGTCTGCGCAATTTCCATCAGCCCGCGACCGTGGTGCTGGCCAATTTCCACGCTGGCATTTGGGCAGGTATTGTGCTCATCTTGCTCGGAGGTCTCTACACGCTCAAGTTCTGGCCACGCCGAAGACACTAGCAGAAGCGTAACATTTGGGGTTATTCGCTGTGGTTCGCTATATCGTTTATATTGAACAATCTACAAAGCAATCGCCACAATAGATAGAAAACGATTGCAAACATTGAGAGGCTGCTTTTGGATATCCGTGAAATCGCGCGCAGGGCCAAGGTTTCACACTCGACCGTCTCGCGTGTGATCAATAAGCTTCCAACTGTCGACCCGAAACTGTCGAAGCGGGTGCAGGCGGTTATCGAGCAGGTCGGCTACCGACCGAACTATCAAGCACGCGCTCTCGCCCGTGGGCGCACCGATACAATTGGCCTGATCGTCTCGGAAATCAGCGGTGGTAATCCGTTTTTCGCCGAAATCATTCTTTACTTCGAGCGAGCGGCAGTGCAAAACGGCTTTGAAGTACTTATTAGCTTTGCGGACACTGAGACCGACCCGCAGCATATTGCCATCTGCGCCGAGCGCTTGAAGGAGCGCCAGGTGGAGGGCATCGCCGTACTGACATTTGGCATGGAGCAAAGCTTATCGGCGTCAGAACATTCTTCGGTGCCTATGGTGTATGCCGGGGCAGATCACAAGCTCAAGGGCATTCGTAACATCCGCATCAACTATCTTGCCGGAATCCGTGAGGCCGCCAAACATCTCGCGGAATTTGGACACAAACGCATCGGTTACCTCAGCGGGCGGCTTGATTGGAGTAGCATGCGCATGCGCTATGACGCTGTGCGTAAAGCGATGCGCATTGCAGGCGTGCCGCTGGACAAAGATCTGGTAGCGGAGTGCAATCATACTCTGGAAGGCGGAGCGGAGGGCATGGCGAAGCTGCTCAACCTGCCCAAACCTCCAACTGCGGTGATGTGCTGCAACGATATGGCAGCCATCGGGGCTTTGAAGAGCCTTAGCGCTCGAGGTCTGATGGCGGGACGCGACATTTCGCTGATCGGCTTTGACGACCTGCCTCTGTGCAACTTTACGCAGCCCTCTCTCAGCACCATCCGTTTCTCGCCGAGCGAGCTGGCCAGCTTGGCCTTCCGCGCGCTTCTCGAAGATATCCAGCAGAGCAAGCCTTCCCATGAGTACGAGTACAGAACGCGGTTCGTACTGCGTGATTCAACCGGCCCTCCGCGTAGCGAATGAACCTGCCGGCGGCGCGGCCGCCCTCTACCTACAACGTCGTGCATCAACTCAACACCATACGTAGGAGGAGAATAACCGTCTCCTTGCGGGGCCAATGGACACACTATGAATCAAGATAAGAACAAACCGAGCCCTTCGCTGGGCAGGCGAGACTTTCTGAAAAGCTCAACCATGGCCGCGATGGCTACCGCTCTGGGTCCAACGGTGGCATCGACTGAGAAGAATGTTTCTGCTTCACTCGGACCCTCCCCTTTCCAACAAGCGCCCACGATCAAAGATGCAATTCACTCAGTCAACCTTTTGCAGGGCACCAACTCCACTTATGCATTCTCCCGCGGGAACACTTTACCGATTGCTGCGCGCCCCTTCGGCATGGCGCATTGGACGATCCAATCGACAGAGGAGAGCTCATGGATGTTTCATCCGTCGGACCGGCGCATACAAGGGTTTCGCTGCACGCATCAACTCAGTCCCTGGCTCGCTGACTATGGGCACGCCGTCTTCCTTCCTTTTTGCGGGAATCCAAAGCCGG
>Ga0210391_10005711_pt1 | contig 10243 bp, 9 predicted proteins | sample IncBWC12OmetaG_FD_160573 | JGI IMG/M metagenome (GOLD analysis project Ga0210391, IMG submission 160573) | Forest soil microbial communities from Barre Woods Harvard Forest LTER site, Petersham, Massachusetts, United States - Inc-BW-C-12-O ...
GAAAAGACGATTGGCTAACGGCCTTCCTGAACTTTTCAGAAGAGAGTCTGGGTGAGAATGAAAAAAATGATGCCACGGCCAAGTCTTCGCCGGATCTCGCCTGGTTCCAGAAACAAACAAAAACTCGAATTCAAAGTGTTCGCGCACTCGTAGAAACCTACATGCCCTGGCGACTCTCGGAGTTTACGGATTTGCGGGAGAAGGTACTTGCCAAGGCAGCGCAAGTCCAGGATACGTTGCCGTTGCGGCAGCTTCCCGACTTGATTTCAGAAATCGAGATTCGCCTGGAAGAGGCGCTTCCATCGGCTCAAAATGGCAGTCGCTCGTCGAGCATGCGCCTCAAGCTCTTGCTCGAGGAAGCGCGCACGCATGCGACCACATTAATCGATTCCTTGCACCAAGCCAGCCTGCAGGCACATGCGCTGGCTCAGGCCATGGACTTCAAGTTCCTCGTCGAAAAGCAGCGCTTGTTGATGTCCGTCGGCTTCGACGCACAAACAGAAGAACTCCAGCCTTATTACTACGATTTGTTGGCCACCGAACCTCGAACCGCCGTCTTCGTTGCCATCGCGAAAGAAGACATACCTCAGGATTACTGGTTCCGGCTGGACCGTCCATTTACCATCACCCGGGGACGTCAGGTGCTGCTCTCGTGGACAGGCACGATGTTCGAGTACTTGATGCCGACGATCTGGATGCGCAACTATCCGAACACCCTGCTCGATCGCGCAACTCTCGCCGCCGTCCGCACGCAGCAGGAGTATGCGGCGGAAAAGGGCATTGTCTGGGGCATTTCAGAGTCGGCTTCCGCTAAGCGAAACGACGCGGGCGACTATCACTATGAGGCGTTCGGCGTGCCCGACCTCGCGCTGCAGAAAAACGAATCAGAACCGCTGATCGTTTCTCCCTACTCGACATTTCTTGCTTTGAACGTCGATCGCAAAGATGCGCTTGCCAACCTGCATCGAATGCATGAACTCAAGTGGTTCGGATCGTATGGCTTCTACGAAGCCGCTGACTATACCGCGCCGCGCAAACGTCTTTGGGGACGTCGTTACGAACTCGTGCAATCCTGGATGGTTCATCATCAGGGAATGAGTTTCCTGGCCCTGGCAAATTGTTTGTGCGACAACGTCGTGCAGAAGTGGTTCCATCGCGACCGCCGCGTGCAAGCCACGGAATTGCTCCTGCAGGAGAAGCCTGTGTCGGGACTTTACGCCCGTTAGCAATCCGTCCGCGTCTGCCAGTCACAATCTGTCGGAGGACGCATAAGCCAAATTGCGCCACCCACTTCTGATAACGCTTTTTAAAGTCGCCCGAAGTATCTTAGCTCTTCTTCTTCGGAACCTTCGCGCCCTTCTTGCGAGCCTCGGAAAGGCCAATGGCGATCGCCTGTTTGCGGCTCTTCACTTTTCCGCCTTTACCCGCTTTCCCGGATCGAAGCGTCCCGCGTTTCTTCCTGCGCATCGCGCTCGCGACGCGTTTCCCCGCTGCTGTACCGTATTTGCGCGCACTCGCTTTTTTCTTAGCAGCCATGATGGTTTCTCCCATGACTTAGAGTGAGCTTCGCAAACGGAGGTTGTTGCGCTCCTTCCCGGGCGTTAAGCAAAAATTTGTGATTTCGCAAAAGAGAAGGCGGGTGTCGGCTGTTCCCAGCAAGACCGGCACCCGCTTTGTGGGCGTTGTGTCGAGGATTTGAGATTAGAACTGTCCGCCCCGCAGCCACAATACAGCCAGAGCCGTATCTGCGACCGATTGCGACACTAAGGGATACCCCCGGGAAAGCGCTTTTACCCAAATTTCGCGGGTCAGGCGATTTCCTGTACCTGCTACGGCATGGGCAGGATGGAATGGGGAGGGCGATCCGCGTACCGTGGAGCAGGTCGTGCTCGTGTTGCGTGTGAAGCCGGGCACTTCGGAGGCTTTAGCAATGTCAAAGATTCAGTCGTTGTTTCGTCGTCAAGCTTTCACTTTTGGCGCGGCTCTTCTAATCCTCAGCACCTGCGCCTGGTCCGCAGATGACAAAGATCGTTCCGATATCGACAAGCGGATTGATGCGTCCGCCAATGTGCTCAACGAAATCATGGGCACGCCAGACAAAGCTATTCCCGACAAAGTCATGAGTGATGCAAAGTGCATTGCCGTGATTCCTTCCATGGTGAAAATCGCCGTCGGCTTCGGTGGCAGTCACGGTAAAGGAATCGCGACTTGCCGCACCGGACATGGATGGAGCGCGCCTGCACCCATCACCATCACCGGCGGTAGCTGGGGTCTGCAATTGGGCGGTCAGGCGGTCGATATCGTGATGGTCGTCACAAACGATCAGGGTATGGAACATCTGCTTCAGAGCAAATTCAAGCTCGGCGCCGACGCGTCCGCTGCGGCTGGTCCGGTTGGGCGCGATGCAGGCGCAGATACCGACTGGAAGATGAAGGCCGAAGTTCTTACTTACTCGCGCGCCCGTGGCCTTTTCGCAGGTATCGACCTGAGTGGCTCCTCAATCACGCAGGATAAAGATGAGACCCGGGTACTGTATGGAAGTTTTGTGCCGTTTCCTGAAATTCTCACCGGCAAAGTGCAGCCTCCGAGTTCCAGCGAGAGCTTCCTAGCCACGGTTAGAAAGTATTCGATTCAATCGAAAGATCATGCGCAACTCGTCAGTCCGAGTAAGCCGTCCGCGGGCAGATAAGTCGGACGGTTTACGTGACCGCTTTCACCTGCATCTAATCGATGCGCTTATGAAAACGACTCACGATCGATTTAAGGGGCTCTTATGTTGAAGTATGAAAATCCGAGTCTTGGCGTAGCCACTTTCAGTACTGTACCGGCAGGTTTGGATTCTTCCTCCTACAGGGAATACGAACGCGCGGTCCCGACGCGATCGAGATCGAATGTCTCGAGAGCGCTGGCGCCGCGCGCCTCAGCTCCCGATGCCATCTGGGGTCAGTACAACAATTACCGTTCCACGGGCCTCAAAGGGTCCGTAATGGTTCACGCCGTGCTGCTCGGTGTAATCCTGGGCGGTTCTCTGGTCACTCATACCGTCGTCCAACAGGCGAAGCCGCGAGAAATCGTGACCTTGATCGCTCCCTCCCCCGACACTTACACCATGGCGCCCGCCAAGAAAGAAGTCAGCGGCGGCGGCGGCGGTGGCGATCGCGATCATATCCAGGCGCCGAAAGGGAAGCTTCCAAAACTAGCGGTCGAGCAGATTACTCCTCCGCAAATTATTCTGCGTAATGAAAAACCGAAGCTCGCGGTTGAATCCACGGTTGTCATTCCGCCGCAGGTGAAAGTCGCCGACAATCACATGCCGAATCTCGGCGTGCCGGCAGCGCCGGTTATGCCGTCCGCACCGCCTTCCAATGGAACCGGATCTGGCGGAGGCATCGGCTCAGGCTCAGGTGGCGGCGTTGGCGTTGGCCACGGCCCCGGCGCTGGAGTCGGCTCGGGTGGCGGCATTGGCGGCGGAGTCTACAAGGTGGGTGGAGGCATCAGCGCTCCCAAGCCGGTGACCACTCCTGACCCGGAATACACCGAAGAAGCTCGCAACGCGAAGATTCAGGGAACCTGCATTCTATGGCTGATCGTGGATGCAAACGGCCATCCGCGCGACGTGAAAGTCGTTCGCGGCCTCGGATATGGCCTGGATGCGAAAGCCCTTGAAACCGTGAAGCAGTGGGTCTTCGAGCCGGCTAAGAAAGATGGTCAGGCGGTCAATGTGCAGGTCAGCGTGGAAGTGGGCTTCCGTCTTTATTAATTTATTTCTTGCAGGACAGGGCCACCCGGTTGGCGCTATTCGCAATCCCCCCACTGCGCCCTCTCAGGTGGCCTTTTACAAGGGATTACAAAATCTCCCCGGTCAATCCCTTGTGTATAAGCGGCAACCTCTTGTCCCATCTCTGACATCTAGAACGGGTTATTGACGAAAGGAATCTGCCTCCTTATGTCTCCTCTGCGATCCACTTTGGCCAGTTTCTGTACGTGTGCGCTTTTGCTGTTTCTTTGCGGCTGCACGGCCGTGCCTGGAGTTACTCCGGCGCAACCCCAGGTCCCCATACCTCTGAATCACATTGTTTTCCTGGCACAAGAGAATCGCTCTTTCGATCACTACTTCGGCCAGATGCGGCAGTACTGGGCGCAAAATGGATATCCCGATCAGTCCTTCGATGGCTTGCCGCAGTTCAATCCATCCACAGGCGCAGCGCCGCTGCTCGGGCCAGCGCCAGCTTTGCCGGGATGCGATCCCACCATCGCTCCGCCGCTTGCCTGCTCCGCCGATACCACCAATCCAGTTACGTCTTACCACTTGCTTACGCAGTGCATCGAGAACCCGAGCCCATCGTGGAATGAGGCCCATGTCGATTGGGATTACAACGATCCGGTCGGCGCACAAACCGCAACTCTGAACGGATTCGTCATGACGGCGGCCAACGATGCGCGGCAGAATGTGCCCCCGTTTAACGACACCAACGGAATTCGGGCGATGGGTTACTACACCGGAGATGATTTGAATTACTACTACTTCATGGCTTCGAAGTTTGCGACGTCAGACCGCTGGTTCAATGCGGCGATGACGCGGACGCAATCGAACCGCGAATACATGATCGCTGCAACCTCGCAAGGCTACGCGTACCCAATCGGCACAGATGCCAGTGACACGACTCTGATCAACTCCCCCACGATTTTTCAAGAGCTGCAAAGCGCGGGCATCACCTGGAAGATTTACGTCGACCCGAGCTTCAGCCCCTGCACCGGACCGCCCTACGATCCGGCGTGCTTGCTCACTTTGAGCTACGTGCAGAATTTTCAATGGGGCCAGACGATTCCCACGGCGTATCCCAATAACATCGTTCCAATTTCGCAATACTTCACCGATGTAGCCAATGGAACCTTGCCGCAGGTCGCTCAAATCGAGCCGGCGACGGATGCCGGACGCGATGAGCATCCCTCAACTTCCGACTCGCAGCCGAATGACATCCAGCTTGGAGCAAGCTACGTTTCTACGTTGGTTAACGCTCTGATGACGAGCACTTCGTGGTCGGATTCGGCGTTTATTCTCACCTACGACGAAGACGGCGGCTTATACGACCACGTTTCCCCGCAGGCGACGGTTAGCCCGGATAACATCAGTCCTGTGGACTTGCTCCCCGGCGATATCTGTACGACAACAAGCGGCCCCACCTGCGACTTCGTCTACACCGGTTACCGCGTACCGCTGATTGTGGTTTCGCCGTACACGAAACAAAACTACGTCTCACACACCGTCGCCGATACGACCGCGATCCTGAAGTTCATTGAGACCCGCTTCAATGTTCCGGCGCTGAACGCACGCGACGCAGCCCAGATGGATATGACGGAGTTCTTCGACTTCACCAATCCCCCCTGGACTACCCCGCCAAGCCCGCCCGCTCAGAACACAAGCGGAGCCTGCTATTTGAACACTTTGCCTTAAGCGTGTGGCGTCATCCTGAACGTAGCCCTTCTTCAGGCGGAGTGAAGAGCCTGCCCTGAGCAAGCGAAGCACGCCGAAGGGATCTCTCGCTCAACCGGCCCGTGGCGTGAGCCAAATGCCCCACTACGCGCCGGGCGTCATGAATGAAACGGCGTGGGTCTACCAGTAGGTGAAGGTCAAATTGTCGAGCCACACCGAATACGGCGCCTGGTTGTAGTCGCCGTCCTGCTGGTAGTTGATGGTCACTCCGTACCACGTGGTCGGAGTCGGACTCTCATAGTAGTTGAGTGTCGAAGTGACTCCGTTCAGCGTGATCGACTGAAATAAGAGTTGATTGTCCGATGTGCGTTGCACCTGCAAGGTGAGGTGATTCCAGGCATTTTGCAGAGGATTGCAAGCCACACCCGTGGGGTGCCATTTCTGGCCGGGATCATCCCAGATGTCCCACTCGTTGCCGCCATCAATTCTGCATTCATGACCCCAGATGTAGGAATATCCGTCGACGAATTGATTAATGTCGAATTCCAGTGCCTGGGAAGCGCCAACGTCCTCGACGTAGAAGTAAACGTCGTAGGTAAAGTTGTGCAGGCTGGGAACGATCGTCTTGTTAGTGTCGGGCATCCCCTGCGAAGAGAAATCGCCGATGAGATGGTTGTTCCAGAGGCCGTCCGAATAGTCGGTATTTCCGCCAATCTTCATGAGTGATGCATGTCCGCTCAGGGAAGGCGACGCGACGTTCTGGGTCATCGACCACGTGATCTGTGGCCCAGTGGAGACGCAGGAAGAACAAATGTTGTAGCTCGGCGGCAGCAGCCCGTATCCGGTCCAGCCGCCTACATCGGCCTGAAGGTTGGGGAAGGATCCCGAATTTCCGCCTCCACCACCAACTGTGATCGTCAGCGGCGCTCCCACCGACCCGCCGCAGTTATCCCACTCTTGAACCACGGTGTGATAGACGCCGGGGCCAAGCGTCAGAGTAGTGTTGAGCTTCGCGCCTTGAGTTGTGTAAGCCAGCGCTCCGGGGGCGGTGTAAATGCCCATCGCAGACACGCCTTTCGAGCAGGGGGAGGTTGCCGAGGCAACATATTGCACATTCGAGCTTACGGAACTGTTCGCTGTCGGAGCGGTTACAACCACCTGGCCGCTGCCGCCGCCCGATCCGCCCACTTGAATCGTGACCGGCGTCGCGGCGCTGCCATTGCAGTTGTCCCACTCCTGAACGACGGTATTGTAGGTTCCAGGATTCAGGGTGAGCATCGTGTTCAAAGACGCTCCCGAGGTCTTGTAGGCAAGATAGCCGGGCGAAGTGTAGATGCCCATGGCCGATACGCCCTGGGAGCACGCCGACGACGAGGTCGCAACATATTGCACCTGCGTGGCGACGCTCGAATTGTTTTTCGGAGACGAGACGTTCACCGCAGAGGATGTGCCGGCCACGTGAATCGTAATTGGCGTCGTGCTGGCGTTGCCGCAGTTGTCCCACTCCTGAACCACTGTGTTGTACGTTCCGGGGCTCAGATTCAACTCGGTATTGAGCTTATTCCCCTGTACGGTGTAGGCAAGGACGCCGGGGGCGGTATAGATGCCCATCGCCGAAACGCCCTTGGAGCAACTCGAGGTTGCGGTCGCGACGTATTGGACACTGGTGCTGACGTTACTCCCATTGGAGGGAGCGCTTACCGAAACGCTGCCGGAGGCGACGCTGGCCGAAGCGAGTGTTGCTGAGCACACGGCCAGCAACAGGGGGAATTTCCACATGAGTACACTCCACGTAGGCTAGTGTGGAGCGGACACTATCTACAGGTTTCTGCTGAATTGATTTCGGTGATTCTACAGGCACAACAGTATTTACCTCAATCCTTTTGGCGCGAAAATCCGAATCAGAAGTTCTAGCCCTTGCGGTCACATCTGCTTTGTTCTTCGGTGCATAGCTCCGCTGCTACAGGATTTCCCGTAGACGCTGAGGATCGTTGCTGCACCCCCTTTGTTTAAGCCATCCTTGCGATTCATTTCCACATCTCAGAAACGCTCGCGGATCGCGTAATCAAGGATCGCCTGTAGTAACGGGTGCCTGTCGACAATCCGGCGAGTTCAGCAGTGGGGCGGCGAAGGAGACCGAACAGTGGATCTGGCTGCAGTTGTGATCGTTCCGCCGGCGGAAAGTTCTGTGGCGATTCCCGAGATCAGGTCTCATGAGCCCGAGCACGCCTCAAATTTTCATTCTCTGGCGTCGTTATTGACGCCGATTCTTGGCAACGACGTCCTTCACGCCTGGATCGAACGAATCCGCAAATTGGGTGTTCCCAGCTTGTGGCTCAGTTCGAGCGGACAGGAAAATTTGGCCTGTTCCACCTTGCAGGCGTTTGCCAGCCAGGGAATTCAGCGATTTCTGACCATCAAGCTTAAGTCTTATGCGGAAATGGATCTCGGAGACCTGCTTCAGTTTCATCGTGAAAGCAGAAATACTGTGACCGAAGTCCACGATTCTCAGGGCCAGCTCGGTGTGCGGGTTTTCGATCATCCCTCGGCTGCCAGCGGCAATTGCGAATATTGTGCGCCCGTCGATGCCGAGCATGCTGCGTATCCGTTTCGGGGCTACTCCAAACGCGTGTTGTCCGCGCGCGAACGGCAAGATCTGGTTGGCGATGTCCTGATTGGTGGTTGCGCCATGCGGCCTTTAGGCAAAGAAGTTGCCGAGCAGGTATGGGTCGGCGAGGGTGCCAAAATTGCCGATTCCGTTCGTTTGATCGGCCCCAGCTACATCGGTGCTCATACTGAAATTCGTTCCGGCGCGACCATCGGTCCCTTCGCTTCGATCGAGCGCGATTGCGTCGTCGACTACGGAACCACGGTGGAACGCTCTACGCTTTTGCCGGGAACCTATCTCGCATCCGGTCTTTTGATCCGCAATGCGCTCGTCGACGGGCGGTATTTGGAAGATTTGAATTCGGGAGTGATCGCTGACCTGCAACCGGCAGGCCTTACGGCAAGAGCTACCACCCGCCGCCGAGCCTCATCGTCGCCAGCCGATGCCCGCGCGTGGGGACTGAAAGCGTCTTCGTCCGCGGCGGAGTGGCGCCAGGTGCAGTTATGATCCCAGGCGATCGAACGGTGCTGCCATTTCCGTGCCCGTGTGCTCCAAATTCACGGAGCAGCAAGTTGCTGCGTAGAAAACTTCGCAGCGCCCTGCGCATTTCCGAACTTCCAGTCATCGTCGATCTCTCGCATTGCGAAACGTTAAACCGTGACGACATTGAGCTTCTGCTCGACTGCGCAGCCCAGAGCGCAGGCCGCGACACGCCGATCGTTGTGGTCGCCGGATCGCCCGTTACCCAGGTTCTTTTGGAAGTGGTTCGCATTTCTTCCCTCATTCCTGTTTTTAGCTCGGTCGAAGAGGCGCTTGGTTACACCAAAACTGGCGGTATGAGCCGGGTCGAACGCAATCAAAACGCGGTGGAGTACCTGAAATGAACCGAAAGCTAACGAAGATGACGAACTGCAAAGCCTTCCAATGTTTTGTGAGTGTGCTTACCGTGAGCACGTTTCTTCTGGCCAGCGAAGTGTCGCTTTGTGCTCAGTCGGGCCAGTCAAGCTCCTCCCAAACCAGCGCGGCCCAAACGCAGTCCAGTAACCCGCAAACCAGCACGACACAGACTGGCGCTTCCCAAACAACCACGGGCCAGGCGCTTCCCGATGCGCCGCAGCCCGTGCAGACGCAAGAACAGACGCGGCAAGAGCCGGCTCAAGCTCCATCGGGAGCCGCCGGCGCCAAGGCCGCGAACGTGAAAGGAACCACAGCGGCCCAACCAGTAGGCGCAGCGGTAGCTCCTGCCAAGGAACACGGGCACCGTTCGCTTTTAATCAGAATAGGTTTGATAGCAGGTGCCGCAGTCGCGGTAGGCGTCGTGGTGGCTCTATCGGAGAAAAGTCCTACGCGGCCGCCCGGCTCGACGCCGGCGGCGAAATAATGAGGGGGAGTTGAGGAGTATATGAATTTTGAGAATGGAGATGCGCACACTCTGGCCTGCCGCCCGTTCCTCATCACATTTTCCGGGATTGACGGCGCCGGAAAAAGCACGCAGATCGAGCGGCTCACCGCCTCTCTGCAAAATCGCGGTCTGAGGGTAACCGTACTCAGCTTTTGGGACCATGTCGCGGTCTGGTCCAACATGCGCTCTGGTGTGGGCTATCGAGCCGCCGACCTGCTCCAACCCAAGCAGATTTCTGAACTACCTGTGCCCGCCAAGAACCACAAGCATATCCGGAACTGGTATTTGACCGCGATTCGGTCGGCTTTTTATGTCCTGGATGTCGCGCGCCTGCGCCGTCTGCTTCGCTCTCGGCCAATAAAATCTTTCGATGTCGTCATTTGCGACCGGTACATCTACGACCAGATCGCGAATCTCTACTCCAAGTCGCCCTTGACCCGCCTATATATGCGCGCGCTTTTGCACCAATCGCCGCGTCCTGACCTGGCTTTTATTCTCGATACCTCGCCCGACGCCGCCTTTGCCCGTAAGCCGGAATATCCTCTCGATTTCATGTACCGTAATCGCCGTAGTTTCCTGGAACTCAGAGAACTTGCGCCTGAGTTGCTCAAGATTTCTGCCGGCAGCGCGGATGAGGTGGAAGACCAAATACAGTCCTACATTTCTCAGTCGCGCCTGCTGAAAACCCCCGCCCATCGGGCAAAGGCAGAAATTTCTGGGGGAGATCACTGTAGTCTCCTTACAGAGTTGCCTTAAGGTATGAAATTAACCAACAACTTCTAATCGAACCTCCATCCAA
>Ga0210391_10005713_pt1 | contig 10241 bp, 9 predicted proteins | sample IncBWC12OmetaG_FD_160573 | JGI IMG/M metagenome (GOLD analysis project Ga0210391, IMG submission 160573) | Forest soil microbial communities from Barre Woods Harvard Forest LTER site, Petersham, Massachusetts, United States - Inc-BW-C-12-O ...
AGCCCTTTGACTGCAAGGTCCTGGGCGCCGTGCTGACCTTCCCCTATCTGGGCGAGCGCATCGGCGTGCCCGCCAAGGTGGGATTCAAGGCGCTGGACTATGAGGCGGCGCTCAACGCGCGCGGCGTGCCGGTGGTGGCGCTTGCCGGCACCTGCATGGAGGCCGGCAAAACCGCGGCGGCTTCCGCCATCATCGCGCGCATGCGCCATCGGGGTCTCACGGTGGATGCCTTCAAGGCGACGGGCGTGTCGCTGCGGCGTGACATTCTCGCGTTCGAGGATTCGGGCGCGCGGCGCACCATGATCTTCACCGATTTAGGGATCGTGACCACCACCGCAAAATGCGGTCCGGCGCTGACGCGCAGCATGCTCACTGAAATGGCGGCCGGTCAGCCGGACGTCATCGTGTTCGAATTGGGAGACGGACTCCTGGGAACGTACGGCGTGGAATCCATCCTGCTGCAACCCGACATCAAGAAGGCGCTGACCGCGGTGGTGCTGTCGGCCAACGACCCGGTGGCCGCCTGGGGCGGCGTGAAATTATTGCGCGAGCGCTTCGGCATCGAACCCGCTGTCGTCACCGGCCCGGCAACCGACAACCTGGTCGGGGTCGAGATCATCCGCGAGCAGATGAATGTCGAGGCATTCAACGCCATCAGCAGTCCCGCGGACCTGGGCGATCACATCATCGCGCGGATGGGTTTGACCCAGGCGCGCGAACCCAAAGTTGCCGGCGAATGAGCGCGAAAACCCCCGCGATCGTGCTGGGCGGCACCGGCTATGTGGCCGGCGAGCTTCTGCGGCTTCTCGCCGGCCATCCGCAACTCGAAGTCGCCGCCGTGCTGTCTGACAGTCAGCCCGGCGCGCCGGTCGCAGGCGCCTTTGCGCATTTGCGCAGCGCCTATCCTGAGCTCAAGTTCGCCGCTCTCGAGGAGATCGAATCCCTCATCCGCGGCGCGCCACGCTGCGCACTATTCTCCGCGGCACCCCATGGCGTCGCAGCAGCGCTCATCGATCGGCTGCTGGGAACCGCCGCGGCGGCGGGCGCGCAGGTTCATTGCGTGGATATTTCCGCCGACTTCCGTTACTCGAGTGCGGCTGCTTACGAATCGGTGTACAAGCATGCGCATGGCGCGCCGGCGCGGATTCGCGAGTTCACCTGTGCCGTACCTGAGCATTTGCAGAAGTCGCCGACGCCGCATGTCGCGCACCCCGGATGCTTCGCGACCGCGACGTTGCTCGCCATCGTGCCCTTGCTCGCGCTGGGGCTGACCGACACGCGGCTGTTCGTGACGGGCATCACCGGCAGCACGGGTTCCGGCCGCAAGCCCGTCGACGGCACGCATCATCCGCATCGGCACAGCGACCTATACACCTATGGCGCATTGAGTCACCGGCATGTTCCGGAAATCATCGCCTGCGCGAAACTCGCCTCCGGCATCGAGGCCGAGCTCAACTTCGTACCGCACTCGGGCCCCTTTGCGCGGGGCATCCATGTCACGGTGCAGGCCGGCCTCAAGAAATCGATCTCCACCGCCCAGGCGCTCGAGGCACTCAAGACGTACTACAAGGACTGTCCGTTCGTGTGGGTCGGGGAGACGGCGCCGCGCGTCAAGGACGTCGCCACCAGCAACTATGCGCACCTGGGTGCGGTGACCAACGGTAATTCCATCGCCGTCATGTCGGTGGTCGATAACCTCAACAAGGGCGCTGCCGGCGGCGCCGTTCAGTGGATGAATCGTCTGTTGGGTCTTGCCGAGACCACGGGCCTTACCGCCCCGGCGCCCGGCTGGACTTGATGACGGGCACTCACGGCCGCGCGGCGCGACACAACGACAACAATCGGTATCAATCATGGCCACACCTCTGACGACCACGACTCAGGCAATGAGCAGCCATTTGGCGCAGGTGTTTGCGCAATATCCCATCGAAGTGGCGCATGGCGATGGCGTGTGGCTGCATACGCGCGACGGGCGCAAGATCCTGGATTTTTATGGCGGACACGCGGTGGCAGGTTTGGGCTACGGCCATCCGCGCTGGCTCGCCGCGCTCGAGCGGCAGGCGCGGCAGATGGCCTTCCAAACCAATGCGATTCCCCTGGTTATTCGTGAGCGCGCCGCGGCCCGGCTCGCCAAATTCGCGGGGCTCGGTCTCGACACGGTGTTCTGGATCAATAGCGGCGCCGAAGCGAACGAAAACGCCCTGAAGCTCGCCTTCAGGCTGTCCGGGCGCAGCAAGATCGTCGCGCTCGAACAGGGTTTCCACGGCAGAACCGCCGCCGCCGGCGCAGTGACCTGGGGCGCGCTCGAGAAATGGTATGGCTTTCCGCGCCGGCCCTTCGATGTGAGTTTCGCACCGCGCGACAATCCGGGCGCAATCGAAAGCTTCGTCGACCGCGACACGGCCGCGGTGATCGTCGAGCCCGTGCAGGGCGTGGGCGGTGCCTACGATGTGGGCAAGACCATGCTGGAGGAATTGCGCCGCCGTTGCGACGACGTGGGCGCCTTATTGATTTTCGACGAAATCCAGTGCGGCATGGGCCGCACCGGCGCGCCCTTCGCCGCCAATTTCTACGGAGTCACTCCCGACATGCTCACGGCCGCCAAGGCCTTGGGCAACGGTTTTCCCGTGTCGGCGCTGTTGATGTCGCGGCGCCTCGCGGGTCAGCTCAAGCACGACGACATGGGCACGACCTTCGGCGGCGGTCCCATGGCCTGCGCGGTCGCCGAAGCCGTGATCGACACCATCGAATCCGAGTCGCTGCTCGCAAACGTGCGCCAGGTCTCCTCCTACATTCGCGCGAGCTGCGTCATCGGCCCGGTCACCGGCGTGCAGGGAGCGGGCTTTCTTTTGGGGCTCAAGACGTCGCGCCCCGCCAAGGAGGTGCAGGCGGCGCTGCTGGCCAAGAACATCCTCACCGGCACGAGCGCCGATGCGCACATCCTGCGGCTGCTGCCGGCCTATATCCTGAACGAGGGTCACGTGGATCGCTTGAGCGACGCATTGGCGAAAATCTCGGCATGAAGCGCTTTCTTAAGCTAGCCGATTTCAGCCGCGAGCAGGTGCTCGATCTGCTGGCGCTCGCCCAAGCGCTCAAGGACAAGCCGGATCCGCGCGCGCTGGCAGGCAAGGTGTTGGGGCTGATTTTCTTGAATCCGTCGCTGCGCACGCTGGCGTCGTTCCAAGCAGGAATGGCGCGGCTCGGTGGATCATCCTTCGTGATCACGCCGGGCCAGGGAACTTGGGCTTTGGAGACCCGGCGCAATGCCATCATGAACGGCACCGCGGCCGAACATATTCGCGAGGGCATCCCGGTGTTGGCATCGTACTGCGATGCGCTGGGGGTGCGCGCCTTTGCCGAGGGCAAGAATCTTGACCTGGATCTCGGCGAGTCGCTGTTCGGGATGATCGATGAGCTCTGCGACAAGCCGCTGATCAATTTGGAATCGGCGATGAATCACCCCTGCCAGGCGCTGGCCGACTGGCGCACCATGGATGAGCTCGGCATACCGACGCGCGCCAAATTCGTACTGAGCTGGGTCTACCATCCGAAGGCATTGCCCCTGGCCGTTCCCGCGGCCACCGTGCATATGGCGGCCATGCGCGGCATGGAGGTCGTGGTACTGCGGCCGGAAGGGTTCGCCCTGCCGCAGGCGGTCATGGACAATGCCCGCTGGGCCGCGGCCGCTGCCGGCGGCTCGCTCACTGAGACCGCCGATCGCAAGGCGGCGCTCGCCGGCGCGAGTGTGCTGTATGCCAAGGAGTGGGGCACCACCATGTACTACGGCGACGCAGAGGCGGACTCGCGGCTGCGCGCGGACCTCTCCGACTGGTGCGTGCGCGAGCCGTGGTTCGCGGGCGCGGCGCCCGGCGCCAAGCTCATGCACTGCCTGCCGGTGCGGCGCAACGTCGCAGTGGCCGACGAAGTGCTGGACGGCCCGCGCGCGGTGGTCAAGCTCGAGGCCTTTAATCGTCTGGTGGTGCAGATGGCTATTCTGCACCGCATGCTTGGCTAACGTCGTTTGGGAGTATCCATGATCATGAGCCGACCTGACCCTTCCATCGCGGTGCGTGCGCTGAAGAGCGCGGCGCCCTACATCCGCATGTACAAGAACAAGGTATTCGTCATCAAGGCGGGCGGTGCCGTATTCAGCGACGAGGTATCGACCCGCGCCTTGATCGAGCAGGTGGCGATTCTTCACCAGGTGGGCATAAAAACCGTGCTGGTTCATGGCGGCGGACCGCAATTGGACAGCCTGCAAGCGAGCTTGGGATTGGATACCCGCATGGTCAACGGCCGGCGAGTCACGGACAAGGAGTCCATCGACGTGACCGCCATGGTGTTGAACGGGCTCATCAACACTCGCATTCTCGCGATTTGCCGGGAGCTCGACATCGAGGCCATCGGACTTTCCGGTGTCGATGCGGGATTGATCCGCGCGCACAAGCGCCCGCCCGTGCGCATCTCCGAAGGGTCGAGCGAGACCGTGGATTACGGGTTCGTCGGTAACATCGACTCGGTCAATACGGCGGTGATCGAGAAGCTGCTTGCGGATGGATTGATGCCGGTGGTGAGCCCCTTGTCGGCTGACTCGAACGGCATTCTGCTCAATATCAACGCCGATACCGTGGCGGCCGCCATCGGCGGCGCGTTGTCGGCGGAGAAACTCGTGCTGTGCACCGGAGCGCAAGGCATCCTCGAACGCGCCGAGGACCCAAGCTCGGTGGTGTCGTACACGGACATCAAGGGACTGAAGCGCCTGCGCGACCAGGGTTCGCTCAAGGACGGCATGCTGCCGAAAGCGGCCGCGATCGAAAACGCCATCCGCGGCGGCGTGCGCCGGGTTCACGTCATCAGCTACAGATCCCCGGATAGCCTGCTCGCCGAGATTTTTACCAATGAAGGCACGGGCACGCTGGTGGTGGCGGATCTCACCGCCTTGAGTCCGGCGGAACAATTGAGCGCACCGGGATGACGCGCCTCTGGGACAAGGGAACTCCGCTCGACGCCCGCGTGCTCGAGTTCACGGCGGGCGAGGATTTCGTGCTGGACAACCGGCTGGTGCGCTACGACGTACGGGCATCGATCGCCCATGCGGAAATGCTGCACGCGGGAGGGTTGCTGTCGGCGCAGGACCTCCATGCCATTCGCGCGGCCCTGACGGCGATCGGCGAGGAGCATGCGCGCGGGGATTGGCGCATTTCCCTGGAACAGGAGGATTGCCAGACGGCCATCGAGAATCTGCTCACCGCGCGCTTAGGCGAGACCGGCGGGCGCCTGCATGCCGGCCGCTCGCGCAACGATCAGGTGCTCGCCGCACTGCGGCTCTACCTGCGCGATGCCGCCGACGAGCTGCGTCGCGGCGCGACGGCGGTCGCGGATGCGCTCGATGCGCTGGCCAAGCGCCATGCGGAGGTGGCGCTGCCCGGCTACACCCATATGCAGCAGGCCATGCCGAGCAGCGTCGCACTGTGGGCGCAGGGCTTTGCCGCGGAAATCCGCGACGATGCAGAGGGTCTTAAGTCGACTCAGCGGCGCATCGGCCAGAACCCTTTAGGGTCCGCGGCCGGCTACGGCACGCCGAATCTCAACGTGAGCCGCGAGGAAACCCGGCGGCGTCTGGGATTTGACGTCACTCAGGAGCCGGTGACGGCGGTACAGCTCTCCCGCGGCAAGGCCGAGGCTTCGGTGTTGTTCGAGATCACCCTGCTCGCGCAGGACATGGGACGCCTGGCGGCGGACCTCTTGCTGTTTTACACCCAGGAATTCGCCTTCGTGTCGCTGCCGGATGCCTTCACCACCGGCTCCTCCATCATGCCGCAGAAGCGCAACCCCGACGTGTTCGAGCTGGTGCGCGGGCGCAGCGCCGTCGCGCAGGCGGCGCTCAACGAGGTGCTCGGAATCACTCAAAAGCTGACCTCGGGCTATCACCGAGATCTGCAGCTGATCAAGCCGCCGCTGTTCCGCGGCATCGATTCCTGTCTGCAGACGCTCGCCATCCTGCCGAGCGCTCTCGACGGGGTGCGCTTTCGGCCGGAGAATATCCGACTCGATTTCAGGATACATGCGGCGGCGGCGGCGAATGCGCTCGTGGCCGAAGAGGGCATTCCGTTTCGCGAGGCCTACCGGCGAGTGTCCGCCAAGCTCAAGGATTCCGAATGACGATATGGAAAAGTTTGCGGTCGCTGGAGGAGCTGAACGGCACTGCGGGCACACTGGTCGACCACCTGGGGATCCGCTTCACGGAGATCGGTGATGACTTCGTCCGGGGCACCATGCCCGTCGATGCGCGGACGCGTCAACCCTTCGGCTTGCTCCACGGCGGCGCCTCGGTGGCGCTCGCCGAATCCTTGGGCAGCACGGGAGCCAGCATGAGCATCGATATGCAGGAGTATCTTTGCGTGGGCCAGGAAATCAACGCCAACCATGTACGGGCGGCGCGCGCGGGACTGGTGACCGGCACGGCGCGCCCCAAGCATCTGGGGGGACGCACCCATGTCTGGATCATCGACATCGTGAACGACGGCGGGGAATTGGTGTGTACGTCGCGATTGACCGTTGCGGTAATCCGGCGCGGCACATTGCCGATCTGAAGATCAGGGTAGCGTCGGCAACCCGGATTGACGTATCTTGCGCGCCATGAAACAAGCCAGCCTTGCAGACCTCCGCCGGACATTCTGCGTGTCCCTCATGATGGCAGCCGCGCCCATGGCTCTCGCCCAGCCACCCTCGCCCCCGCGTGCAACGCCGGCACCGCCCGCCTCCGCCAACCCAGCGGGCGCGCCGGATGCCTCCGGGACACTTACCCCCGGTCAAGCCAGCTACATCATCGGCATCACCTTCGGCGAGCAAATGCGCCGTGCCGACATCGCCGATGAGATTGACTTCGACGCCGTTAAGCGCGGCATGATGGATGGACTGGGGGGCAAGAAGACCACCAGCACCGATCAACAGCAAGTCAATGTCTACGTGCGCACGGCGAAATTGCGGGCCACGGCGCGCAACCAAGCGGCCGCCAAGGATTTCCTGGCCCGCAACACGCGCGAGAAGGGCGTGATCACGACCGCCTCAGGTCTGCAGTACAAAGTCATCGAACCGGGAGATGCCAACGCCCCCGCGGTCATGCCCACCGACGAGGTCTCGGTGCAGTATCGCGGCACTTTGCTCGACGGCACGGAATTCGACAGTACCTACGCCCGCGGCGTGCCCATGACGTTCAGGGTCAACGGCGTCATCCCGGGATGGCAGGAGGCCTTGGTACTGATGAAGCCGGGTGCCAAATGGCAGGTGTTCGTGCCGCCGGAGCTCGCCTACGGCCCGAACGGCCAAGGGCCGATACCCGGCGGATCGCTGTTGAAATTCGAGGTGCAGCTGCTCAGCGTCAAGCCGAGCGGTGCACCGGTGGCACCTGTGGCACCGGTGGCGCCCGTGGCGCCCACGGCCAAACCCGCGCCGAAGTCGAACTAGCCGCGGCCTCGTTACTGGGAGAGCTCGAGCGCACCGGTCAGGTCGCCCATGGGCGTCGCGCCATGCGCCGCGAGTCCCATATCGCGCATCCTGATCCCCGGCAGCAGCGGAAGATCGAAGCGGCGCGCGATCAGGCGCAGGATGGACGCGGTGTCGTACTGGGTGTGATCGACCGTGCCGTGCCTGGCAAAGGGTGAAATGATCAGCGCGGGAATTCGCGCCCCCGGCCCCAATAAATCACCTTGCGGCGGGGCGACGTGATCCCACGCTCCGCCGAACTCGTCGTAGGTAATCACGATCACCATGTGCCGCCACTGCGGACTTGCGCGCAGCTTTGCCACCACATCGGCGATATGCGCGTCGCCTTCCGCGACCGAGGCGTAGCCGGCGTGCTGATTCAAGTTGCCTTGGGGTTTGTAGAACACCACCGGCGGCAGGCGGCCGGCGGCCGCATCCGCGATCAGGTCGCCGTAGTCCTTCAAGTGCGCGGCGCGTTGCCCGGCGTGGGCCACCGGATCGAACCGCTCGTAGTAATTGAAGGGCTGGTGATGCGGCTGAAAATCCGGATTGCCGAGGGGCGTCGCGGGCGCATAAATCGCCCTGCGCGGCTCCAGGGGCGGACGGCGACCGTCGGCAAGCGCCGTGTTCCAGGCGCCGGAATACCAGATCCAATTGACGCGTTTGGAATCAAGCGCATCGCCGATGGTGGCTTGGCTTTGGGGCGGCAAGGTGGTCGGGTTGTTCGGATCGGCGAAGAGGGTATCTGCGTCCGAGGCGGCCGGCTTGTTGCCGCTCGGCTGATACGCGGGTTGCATGGTATTCACGGCGTAGAACTTGCCGTCGCCGAAGTAGTTGGCCGGCGTGATGTTGCCGTTCTTGAGGAATCTCGGCGGCTCATCCAGCGCCGAGCGCTTTGCATCTTTCGCGAGCTTGAGCCGCGGCAAATAATGTCCGGACGCATCCTGCTCGAGTACGGCGATGGTCGGTTTCGCCGCCGCGGTATCCGCATTGGGGTACTCCGGCGCGCAGGCGCAGATCAGGTACTGGTGATTCAGGAAGGAACCGCCGAATGCGCCTTGGAAGAAATTATCGGCGAGCACGAATTCCTTGGCGAGTCCGAAGAGCGCCGATTCCTCGTAATCATAGTGCCCCAAGGCGAGCCCGCCGGCGTCGGACCATGCGGCATAGCCGTCGTTTTTGCCCCCGTCGATCTGCATCTGGTGCTCGAAGAAGCGATGCACCAGGTCGCGAGTGACGGTCGACGTCGACAGAGTGACACTGGATTGCGGGGTGAAGGCATGCTCGATGGAGAACGGCGCATTCGGCAGGCCGGCGCTCTGGGCCTCCGTCACCACCGGCCGGATGCCCGCGGCCGTCACGCCGCCCCAGGTCCGCGGCAGCGTCGGAAGCACCGAGCCGTCTCGATCGACCTGCGGCACGTACGCAGGCTGTGGCCGGCCGTCGCGGTCCACGACATCGCCCAAGCCCCGTGCCCCCGGGAAATTGCCGTATAGGTTATCGAACGCGCGATTCTCGGCGTAGATGACCACGATGGTGTCGACTTTCGAGCGTAGCGCCTGCGTCAGGGCTTCTTGTGCATCCGCAGGTGCCGACATCGTTCCAGCGACGCAGGAGCACAGTCCGGCGACCAGCCCGAGCGCGGTGGCCAAACCGAGTGCGGCGGCCAAGGTCCCGATCATTGGATGGCGTGATATGCGCGTGTTCTTCATGCACGCCAGTTTAAACCGCGGCGCTGCTCATCGTGCGAACGATGGCGCGTGGATCGCTAGAATGTCCAGGTCGCGCTGACCGTCAGAGCGTCGGGGTCGCCGAACTGCGAACTGATGCGCTCGTACTCGGCGCGAAACGCGAATCCCCAGGCTTTGGATTGCACACCCACGCCGTAGGCGAATCGGTTGTCGGTTTGATTTTGACGGTAGAAAACGGGCGCGCTGAGGCAAGTCGTGGACGGCGTGCATCCGACGACAGTGGTGACGTCGGTTTGCAGGCGAGCGACGCCGGCTTTCGCGAAGACGTCGAAGAACGGTACCGGCAGCGGCAGATAGCCGACACCGAACAGTGCCGCCGCGCGCGGGTGGGAATCGAGTCCGTAGTTGGCGAAGCCGTTGGCACCGTAGTCGTGGTCGGGATGGCCAAAATCCATGTACTCGACCTCTGCGCCCACGACCGAGATGGGGCGAATGCCGGCAATCACTTTCCATGCCGTTTGGTGGTCGTTGAAATAGCCGGGTAGTCCGTAGGCGGGATCGTCGCTCCTGACCGTGGAATAGCCCACGCCGGCGCCGAGATAAAAGCCCACTGGATCATCTGCCAAAGCTCTCGTCGACGTTGCGCACGCGCAAACCGCAATGATTGCCGGCAAGGTGACTGAAATCCGATTCATCGACATCTCCCGTCTAGGTACTAGTGCTTGGGACAGACCGGCGCACCGAGAAGTTCCGGCCAAACTGCTCAAGGGGGGCGCGCTATAATCCCCGGATGAAGATTGCGCGTCCATGGGCCCTTGTATTCCTCGCCGGAATACTCGCCGGATGCGGCCAGAAAGGACCTCTGGTGCATCCGGATGCCCCCAAGCACAAGAAAACAGTACCGAGCACCCCCGCGCCGGCCGCACCTGCACCGGCCGCACCTGCGCAGAGCCCGTCGGCGACGACGCCCACAGCGGATGCACCGGCGCCCGCACCTACAGCTACGCCCGCACCGACGACCACGCCTACACCTACGCCTACGCCCGCGCCGGCTCCGGCTCCCGC
>Ga0210391_10005714_pt1 | contig 10240 bp, 8 predicted proteins | sample IncBWC12OmetaG_FD_160573 | JGI IMG/M metagenome (GOLD analysis project Ga0210391, IMG submission 160573) | Forest soil microbial communities from Barre Woods Harvard Forest LTER site, Petersham, Massachusetts, United States - Inc-BW-C-12-O ...
CGGGCCGCGGGTATTGATAACACGGAACCGCGGAATGCCCTCCACCTGATGCTGGGCCTGAACAAGATAGTCAACCACCTTGTACATGCCACCGCCCCACGGGCCCCATGGGCATGCGATGTACACGAAACGCGTCTTCATGATGGATACATTACTGCGCGTCCCTCGGGAAGGCGATTTCTTCAGAGAAACAAAACGCAGCAAAACAGTGCGACCAACCGCAACATTGCCTGATTTTTGTGCCTTGACAGTCGGCAGTGGATTCTATGTACTGCATTTTGAATGCAGTGCCCCAAGGCAATACTACCGCAGTCGGTCTACTCGCGGAGTCGTCGGATGAACTGGGAAAATCCAAAAAGAATCAATATCCGGTCTCGCGCTCTAGTCGCAATGTTGGTGGCCAGCAGCGCATTTATGATTGCCTGCGCATCGCATCCCGTTGCCACAACTGGCGCGCAGGGCGCGATCGGATCCGCACCCGAGTCTTCTTCCGCTTCGGTGTACCGCCTGGGTGCCGGTGATGAGCTGTCGATCAAGTTCTTCTACACCCCCGAGCTCAACGAGCGACAAATCATCCGGCCGGATGAAATGATATCGATGCCACTGATCGGAGAAGTGCGGGCCGGCGGCCTCAGCCCAGCTGAGTTGCGCGAATCGCTTGTCAAGGCTTACTCCACCAAGTATTTGAAGACGGGAAGCACCGAGATACAGGTTACGGTCAGCGCATTGAACTCGGCCCGGGTCTTCGTCGGCGGCGAGGTGGCCCGCGCGGGCGCACAGCCGCTGATCGGCCGGATGACACTCTCGCGCGTCATCATGCTCGCGCAGGGTTTCGCACCAACGGCGTATACAAGTCAGGTCCTGTTGATCCATGCCGGCGCCGATGGACGTCCGGAAGTGCATCAGGTGAATGTGAAAGACGCGCTTCTTGAGGGTGGCGACGATCCGGTAGTGTCTTCGGAGGATATCGTATTCGTACCGCGCTCCCCGATTGCGCGGGTAGATCTGTTCGTGGAACAGTTCCTCAGATCTGCCATACCTTTCACCACGAGCGTCTCCTACAACTTTACCAACGGCGTTCGAGTGTACTGAGCCGGGATCGAAAGAGATTCAAGCGTGTCCAAGCTCAATCCAATCCCAGTCTTCAGGGCAATTCAACGGGCCGGAATCGATGTGGCTGCGAATCGGATAGAGCCGTTCCCGGCCGATGGCGCCGAGGCCAGACTTAGAGAGACGCCTGCGCCGAGCGCGGAGTTTGTCCGCCTGTATCTCGCAATCGACGCGCTGCGCACGCGGGACGGACCAATCGTGATTCAGTTCGTGGCCGCGGGCAGCGGTGAGGGAACGAGTACGGTGGCTGCGCAATTCGCACGGGCTGCGGCGTTCGAATGCAAGTTGCCGATCCTGTTGGTGGATTGCACGGGTTCCGAGCGCGACCTGCCGGTGCTGATGGAACCCGGCAGTGAATTGCGCTCCCTGCTTGAAGTCTCCAAGGACACGAGCGCCCACGACGTGCATCACATGCGGCTTGCGGACTCCCGCGCTCCCTGGGCAGAGTTCGACACCGGTCCCGTCCAGCGCGCCATGGGCCGCGCACGTGCGGAGTTTCCCATCACGATTCTCGATTGTGCGGCAATCAATCAAGATCCAAGATCAATGACGCTCGGGCGTTTCTGCGACGGTACCGTGCTAATCGTCTGTGCTGAGAGCGCGCTGCCCACGGAGGTGCAGAAAGCGCGTGACGACATCCTGCGTCATGGCGGCCAGCTGCTTGGCATTGTACTGAACCGATGGCGCTCTCGTATCCCAAGAGTGCTGTCGAAGTTTCTACGATGACTCCGGCAGATCGCGCGCTACGCCCAGGGGCCGTGGTGGCGCGACCTGCTGCTGCGGTGTCACCGGCAAAGAGATTTGCGGTCGCTGCACGGCGCCTGGCCTGCGGGGCGGTGCTCGTGAATATCCTGGTGTCTGCGAGTCTTCTCTATCAGATTGGGATCAATTATACGGCCCCCGGCGGCAATCCCCTCTCCAAGTTGCATCCTGGAACCTACCTTGCGCTCCTGGCTTTTGCGCTGGTGCTTTGGGAACGTCGTCAACCGGTTGCGACCCTGTGGGAGTACTGGCACCGCGAGCGTGCCGTCATGTGCTTCATGTTGAGCCTGGTGTGGTGTTCGCTGCTGGCGCTGGCCGTCAATGGCCCGACTGGCACCGCGGTTTATATCGAAAGTTTCGTTCCGGCGGCGATCCTGGTACTGGTCCTAGGACAGGCGCCACCGTCGACAGTGCGGCTTTTAGGGTATGCCATTCTCGGACTGGTCGCACTCAACTCGGTGATCGCTGTCCTTGAGACGACAGTGCACGCCCGCCTGATCCCAATGTATCTCGGCGGTGAGGCCGCCCAGCAGGAATTCAGGACGGACTTCCGCAGTACCGCGCTGTGGGACCATCCTCTTACCGGCGCATCGATCACTATGATTGCGACGATTCTGCTACTGGCCACTCCGATGGCGCTGATATGGCGCGCAGTACTCACGCTGCTGTTCCTGGCCGGCCTGATCTCTTACGGCGGCCGAACGGCGCTGATGCTGACGCTGGTGACCTTGGCTGGCTACGGTTTAAGTTGGTTCACCGTTCAATTGCTCGCAGCAAGGCTGCGCCTTCGGCACTTATCCGCAGCGGCGATCGCGATAGTCGGAATTCCACTTTTCATCTGGTTCGTGGCCACGCAGACCGCGGCCGGAGAACGACTGATCGCTCACTTGTATTGGGACGACAGTGCGGCAAACCGTGTGGTTCAGCTGCAGGTACTCCAGCATATGACCCCCCGCGAACTGCTCTTCGGGGCAAACATTACGCGTATCTCCCAGATCATCTACCAGATCGGACTGTCCGTGCCGTTCAACGACATCGAGGATTTCTGGCTGGTCATCCTGACTCAAGTCGGCATCTTCGGTTTCATCATTTTTGTACCTGGATTCCTGGGCTTCGTGGCGCGCCTTTGGAGGACATCCGCCGTGCCCAGTCGCGTCATTTTGGCGCTGGTGCTGTTAGTCGCGAGTACCAGCAATTCGCTGGGACGTAAGAGCAACTTGCTCACGCTCGCCGTCGGTACCATTCTGGCCGCGGAGGCGTTTCGCAAGAAGGATGCGCAGGCGCAGGCGCAGGCGCAGGACACGGTGCAAACTTGGATTCCTGTGGCGACCGCCCGGAGATCTGCCGACTCCGCGTTTCGTCCCGTGAGGCCGCGCACACAATTCGAGGCTCGGAGGTAGTCATGGCTCGCGAGGAACATCGGCTGGTTGAAGCCTCACCATATCCGTCGCTGGGATCGGATGGCGTGAGAACAGTGCAGCCACAGCTACCGTCGATGCGCGAGACGCTCGAAGGCCTGTTTAAGAATAGGCTCCGGATCATCAAGGCCATGGCCATCACCATGGCCCTTTTCCTGATACTCGCGCTGCTGGTTCCAGCACGTTACGCGGCACGCGTCTGGCTGCTCGTGAGCTCCGGTACCGAATACACCGTGCGCCCCGAGGCAGGTCAACCCAGCGGAGTCAATCAGGTAGCCCTGCGCGAGGAGATTCTCGCCACCGAAGTCGATATTTTGGAAAGCCCTGCGCTGCATGAGGCGGTCATCCGCAAGATCGGTCTCGACAGGCTTTATCCAGGTTACAGTCACCCGAGCAGGTGGCAGCTCTTCAAGCGATCGGTGTCAGATTCGGTGCGCGCTGTCGAGGGGACCTTCATGAAGGCGCCAGCCGCTCGGATGCCGACTCCCGACCCGGTGCGCATTGCTGACCAGTATGAGTTCGTACCTAATTTAGGGATCACCCCGCAAAAGATCGGTAGCGTGATCGAGCTCTCCTTCAGTCATCGCGACCCGGAACTCGCGGCACTCACTTTGAACACGCTGGTCGCGGAGTATCTGGTGTACCGGCATCGCCTCTATGAGGATGTGCAAACGCCCCGCGTGCTGCAACAATTGTCCGAGGTAAAGGCTCAGCTTGAGGAATCCGACCGGAAGCTGAGTACCTTCAAGGATGCCAACGGCATAGCCAATTTCTCAACGCAGATGGACATCCTTCTGCGCCGTGAGGGCCAACTCGCCGCTGACCAGCAGGACGCGGACAATCTAGCCAGGCAGCTGAAGCGGCGGCTCGATGATGTTCGCATTCAGCTCGCGGTCACGCCAGAGCACGTGACCGAATTCAGCGATCTCGATACCCAAACCATTCAAGCCAACCTTGACAAACTTCGGGCACGCGAAATCGAGATGCGCGACCACTATTTGCCGGAGAGCGCACCTTTGGTCGAACTTCGCGCGCAGATCGCGAGCGGCGAGGTGGAACTGGCGAAACTGCAGTCGGGCCGCACACCGGGTACGGTGCGCACCGGTCGAAATCGCACCTTTGACGCCGTCGACCTCGATCGGTCGAAATCCGAGGCGGATCTGAATGCCGCAAGTGCGCGTTTGGGACGTGACAACCAGCAGCTCGCCGAGGTGCAGGCGCAAGTCGAGCGCCTCAACAAGAATCAGACCGAGCTCGAGTCGCTGCAGCGCGAACGCGCCGCCGAGGAGGACGTCTTCCGATCCCTCAGCAAGACATACGCGGATCAAAAGCTCCTTGAAGATGTGAATTCGCGCCAAATCACTTCTGTCCGGGCGGTCGCGGATGCGGAAGTGCCACTGGCTTCGACCGGCCGGCGCACGCTGCTTTTCATGACGGGGTTAATAGCAAGTCTCATGGTCGGCGTGGCGGTCGCAACAATATACGGGAGAGCTCGGCGGGGGTATCTGTCTCCGGAGGCCGTTGAGCGCAGCATGGGTGTGCTGGTGCTGGCAACCATTGGCGAGTCTAACTCGACGGTCCCTGCCGTAAGGACTTCCTAAGTAGGACTCCGTTCGCCTTGCTGATAGACATACATGAGTATATCGACGGCCAGACACTGACTGCCGACCTTTGCATCATTGGTGCTGGGGCGGCCGGCATTAGCCTCGCGCTTAAATTCCTCGGAAGCGGCATCAACGTGTTGCTGCTGGAGTCCGGCGGTTTGAAGGCGGAACGGGCAACCCAGGCGTTGTATCGTGGTTCGGTTGCCGATGAGCGCTTACACTCTCCGCCTGAACGTTATCGACAGCGTTGCTTCGGAGGCACCACGACGATCTGGGGCGGGCGCTGCATGCCGTTGGACGACATCGATTTTGAGGTCCGCGATTACGTTCCTCACAGTGGCTGGCCAATTACCGGTGCCGATCTTCTGCCGTTTTATAAGGAGGCAAACGACCTTTGCGAGGCCGGAAGATACTCTTATGATGCCGCCACCGCGCTGCCTGCCTCGGCGCCGCCGATGCTCGTTGGATTTGACAGTCCGAATTTCAGTACTGACCACCTGGAGCGCTTCAGTTGCCCGACTGACTTCGGGCGACGTTACCGGCACAGTTTGAGCGCCGCGTCCAATGTGCGGGTAGTCCTTCATGCCAATGTCACGGCAATCAACCTCGATCAATCCGGCGCGCAGGTGATAAGTGCAAGCGTAGCCAGCCTAAGGGGTAGGCGAATTACGGCGGTTGCCCGGCAGTTCGTCGTCGCGGCGGGTGGGCTCGAGACTGCGCGCCTGCTACTGTCCAGTGCAGACGTCCAAGCGCAAGGAATCGGGAATCAGTGTGACGTGCTCGGCCGTTACTATATGTGCCACATCGCTGGCACGATAGGCACAATCAGAATTGAGGGGCCCCTGAGTCGCGTTCACCACGGTTATGATCTCTCGGAAGAGGGCATCTATTGCCGTCGGCGCTTGGCGGTTCGACCCGAAGTCCAGCGTCGATTGCACTTGGGTAACTTTGTGGCTCGGCTACACCATCCCAGAATTACCGATCCGGAACACCGCAACGCGGTTCTCTCCGCGCTTTTCTTGGCAAAGTTCATGATCCCATATGAATACGGCAAGCGGTTGCACGGGGGGGAAACTGCGACCGCTCGAGTCTGGACCCAGCACGTGCGAAACGTCATGCGATCTCCTGCCGACGCGGTAGCGTTCGCCTGGCATATGTTGTTCGATCGTAAGCTCGCCAAGCGGAAATTCCCCTCGGTGATCGTGCGCCCGAAGGCCAATCTTTACAGCCTAGAGTTTCACGGTGAGCAATATCCCAATCCGGAGAGCCGGGTGAAGCTCGACACCGAACGCGATGCGCTGGGCATGAGGCGACTACATGTCGACTGGCGCTACACGGAAGCCGACGTGGACACGACCCGACGTACGCTAGCCTTGCTTGCGAGCGACCTGCAGTGCCAACGCATTGGCCGGTTCGACTTCGATCCACACACCGTCGAAGCAGAGATGACCCGCTACGGCGCCTTCGGCGGCCACCACTTGGGTACCGCGCGCATGGGTAGTGATCCGCGCAGCAGCGTTGTGAACGCAAATTGCCGCGTATACGGTACTGACAATTTGTACATCGCCAGTTCCGCGGTCTTTCCGACCTCGAGCCAGGCGAATCCGACCCTGACGGTGGTGGCATTGGCGTTGCGTCTGGCAGGTCATCTGCAGCTACAACTTTGCCGATAAAGCAGCGCCGGATGGCGTTAGGCACGCCCGATGAGCAGACTCAGCCGCCGAACTGCGCGCCGGTAGAGGTGCCCGTCTGATCCATCAAGCATGTTGGCCGCCGCGCGGATGTGCCGCGCACGCACCGGCCGCTGACCCTCACCGAAGGCGTACAGCAGGGCATTGTCGGCTATGAAGTTGAGTCGCCGGGGCACGCCCGCTCCGCGCCGCACGAGCGTGCGCAGAGCGCCAGAGGTGAAAACATAGTTAACATCGGTGTCCGCGATGCGCAGGCAGAATCTCAGGTAATCGGCGGATGCTGCGCGCGACAGAGGTTTCAGTTCCGCACGTAACGCAATCCGCTGCTTTAGATGACGCCACTGCGGCCGCTGCAATTGCGCCCACAGCTCTGGCTGACCGACGATGACGATGCAGAATGTTCCCCGCGCAGTGGCCTCGAGATTGGAGAGCAAGCGTACGAACTCGAGCGTAACGGATGGCAGCAACTGAGCTTCATCTATGATGAGCGCGAGGCGCATGCCGTCGCGGGCAGCAACAAGCATTTCGTTGTGGAGCTCGCGTACGTCGGGCAGGCTCAGTTGTGTTGCCTTTGACATGCCGAGGGTCTGGCCAAGCATTCTCAGCAGATCTCGGGGCTGCAACAGTGGATGGTCCAAAGTCAGTATCCGCAGCTTTGGGTTCTTGACCTTGGCGATCGCCGCGCCCAGCACGGTGCTCTTGCCCAGACCAACGTCACCGGTGAGCATGATGAGGGGCTTGGCGGAGACCATTCCGTACACCAGAGTAGCGAGAGCCTCCGCATGCGGCGGCGACATGAAGATGGGAGCTCCATCCGGCCGCCCTCCGAAGGGCATGCGACTCATGCCAAAGTGCTGAAGGTACATAGTGTGGCGCTCTTCAGCGGTTGGCGGCGGTTGCTGGCCGGTGGCTGCCGATGCACGCGGTAAACAGCCGCAGGTAACCGTCGACCGCCGCATCGACGCTGAACAACTCGGCTCGCGAGCGCAGTTCCTGCTCCGACCACTGATCCCGCAGTGGGGAGGCCATTGCTTGCGCCATCGCCGCGGCATCGCCCACCGGGACGAGACGGCCGAATCTGCCGTCGGCGAGGATTTCAGAAGGCCCGAATGGACAGTTGGTGCTGATCACCGGTGTCCCACAACCCAGGGCCTCCACGATGACATTGCCAAATCCTTCGTAGTCAGAGCTCAAGACGAGAGCAGTTGATCTTTTGATCAAAGGCAGCGGATTTTCCCGGAAGCCCAAGAACGCGACCGCCGACTCAATGCCCAAAGACCGGGCGGTTGCCGCGAGCGCTGCGTCAAGCGGCCCCTGGCCGAGCACGAGTAAACGCGCCGGTATGCGTCGGCGAAGTAGCGCAAGGGCATCGAGCAGCAACTTGTGATTTTTCTGCGGGACAAAGCGGCCTACGGCAATGAAGACCGGCTTCAGCCCGTCCTCCAGCCACGGGTGGGTATCAACGGCATCAACCCTGGCATTGAAGCCTGCGCTGGTGATGGGATTGTAGATCACCGTGATTCGATCTCGCGCAATGCCACAGGTTTGCGCCATGTCGTCTGCCACCCCGCGCGAAACGCACACAATCCCAGCGGCAAACCCTGAGAGGTAGCGAAAGATCCGAGGTACTACGCGGAACTTCAGCGGGGCCTGTGGACCGGCTTCACTGGACAGTGCATTGTGCTGACAGATGACCACCCGCGTCGGGCCGCGAGCGACAGACCTGGAAAGCAGCGCGGCAATGTTGTTGTGCACCAGATTGGCCAGCAGAATGTCCGGTCGCGCTTTGCGCAGATACCGGGCCAGCGGTCGAACGTCCGAGAGCGTCCGGGGCGTCTCGAAGCTGATGACCGGCAGACCTTCGGGAAGAGCCTGCGCCAGATCGCCTTTCCCGGTATGCAAGAGCAATGTTACTTGAACTCCGCGCTGACGCATCGTCGGGATCATGGAGAGGATCATCCGCTCGGCGCCCCCAGCGGCCAAATCATTCATGTAAATCGCGACTTTAAGTCCCAGCACCGACAATCCAGTAGGTCCAGCTTGTGAGGCGACTGCCGACCCTGGCTCCGCATGCATCGACATCATTTCTCTGTCCATCCGAGCGGCGGTAGCCTCTGGCACCTCGCCTTGTGATAGTTCGCTTGGGCGTCGAGTCCGGCAGTGCGCGGCTGTCGACTTTCAGGCGCCAGTATTCCACCTGCCAGGGCCCTACGGCAATCCGGGAATCCACATCCGCTGATGCCTCAGCGTTGCTGCCATCCACGCACGCCCTTAGGCTTGCTCCAGCCCCAGTATCCGCCGATTTGCGCCCACACCCGTAGCGCCGGCCGCAAAGTCATCGAACCGTTTCGACGTGGTCCGAATCATGTGATTGCGAATGAACGGCGCGCCTTCTCGAGCGCCGTCCTCCGGATGCTTCAGACAGCACTCCCACTCGAGCACCGCCCAGCCCAGATAGTCGTACTGCGCGAACTTGCTGAAAATGCGCTTGAAGTCAACCTGGCCGTCTCCCAGCGAGCGGAAGCGGCCCGGGCGGTCCACCCACTCCTGATAACCGCCATAGACACCGGATTTGCCACTCGGACGGAACTCGGCGTCCTTCACGTGAAAGGCCTTGATGCGATCGTGGTAGTGATCGATGAATGTCGCGTAATCCAGCTGCTGCAGAACGAAATGACTGGGGTCATAAAGAATGTTGGCGGCGGAATGATTATCCACGGCAGCCAGAAATCGCTCGAACGTCACGCCGTCATGCAGATCCTCTCCCGGATGAATCTCGTAGCACAGATCAACGCCGACGGTCGCAAATGCCTCCAGCACCGGGAGCCAGCGACGCGCGAGTTCAGCGAAGCCGTCCTCCACCAGTCCGGCGGTGCGCTGTGGCCACGGGTACATCGTGTGCCAGAGCAAGGCGCCTGAGAAGGTTGCATGCGCCTTGAGGCCCAAGCGTTCGCTGGCGCGCGCGGCGAATTTCAATTGCTGAGAGGCCCATTCGGCCCACGCCGAAGGTTTGTCGCGGACTGAAGGATCTGCAAAGCCACGGAACAGTTCCACATAGGCCGGGTGCACGGCCATGAGCTGACCCTGCAGGTGAGTGGACAGCTCGGTGATTTCGATGCCGTATTGGGCGAGTCGACCCTTGATGTCGTCGCAGTAAGCCTGACTGCTGGCCGCGACCTGCAGGTCGAAGATCCCCGGGTCCGAGGTCGGAACCTGGACTCCCTTGTAACCCAGGCTCGCAGCCCATTCCCCCATCCGTTCCAGAGTATTGAAAGGGGCTTCATTACCGGCGAACTGCGCCAGGAAAATACCGGGTCCCTTCATATATCGATACTCCTAGCGAGCCAGCGAATCAGGGTCAGTTGAGCACAAACGAGTACAGCGCATCGCCGACGCTCGCGAGCACGTATTGATGACCATCGAGGCTGTAAGTCTCCGGCGGTGCCGAAATGTTGCCGATGCCCGAGTGCCACAGCAGATCGCCATGGGCGGCGCTCAGGGCGACGAAATTGCCATTCGTGTCGCCGGTAAAGACCAGACCGCCGGCGGTGGTGAGCACGCTGGTGCCGGTGCCACCGGTGCCGGGCCACACGTGCCGCCATACGGCTTTGCCGGTGCGATAGTCGATGGCCTGGAAGGCGTTATCCACATACCC
>Ga0210391_10005715_pt1 | contig 10240 bp, 10 predicted proteins | sample IncBWC12OmetaG_FD_160573 | JGI IMG/M metagenome (GOLD analysis project Ga0210391, IMG submission 160573) | Forest soil microbial communities from Barre Woods Harvard Forest LTER site, Petersham, Massachusetts, United States - Inc-BW-C-12-O ...
CCGGTTCGATCCACACGCGCTGCGGATATCGACTCGACGACCTCTATTCTACTGTCACCCGCCCCGAACAGCAATGACGGAACTGGATTCGCCGTGATGATTCGGTTATAACGACCGTAATGCCTTCGCCTGCTATTTGCGTGGAAGCGCTTGAAAAATATTTTCCGCCTGCACGTTCTGGTTGGCGTGCGCTGCTGCATCCCGTCGCGCGTCCTACGGAGCGCGCCCTCGCCGGGATTTCCTTTTTGGTCCAGCCCGGTGAGGCTGTAGCAATCGTGGGGCCAAATGGCGCGGGAAAGTCCACGCTCCTCCGCATTCTCGCCACCCTGATTCTTCCCACCCACGGCCGCGCCGCAATTTCCGATTGCGACGTAGAGCGCCATCCCTCGCGAGCGCGGCGCCAGTTTGGCTACCACACCGGCGGTGACGAAGGTTTCTACACCCGACTGAGCGCCCGGGAAAATCTCAGCTTCTTTGCAGCCATGAACAACATGTCCCGCGCGGAAGCTCGCGCGCGCATCAGGCTCACCGCCGAACGCATGGGCATTACCGCGGATCTGGATCGCCAGGTGCGCACTCTCTCCACCGGCATAACCCATCGCGTAGGCCTCGCGCGCGCACTGCTCCACCAGCCGGCTGTATTGCTGCTCGATGAACCGACGCGCAGCCTCGATCCACTGGCAGCCGCGGATTTCCGCCGACTGCTGAAGGACGACCTGGTGCGCCAGCACGGCACCGCGCTGCTTTTCGCGTCGCACACCTTAAGCGAAGTCGCCGAAATCGCCGACCGCGTGTTATTGCTCGAAGCAGGACGCGTCACGGCTTTTGATTCTCCGCGCGGACTGTGCGCAGTGGCCGGCGCCGCGAGCCTGGAAGATGCCATCACGCGTCTCGCACGCCGTTCCGCACCTGCCGAGGTGCAGTCGTGAACTTGGCGCGTGCACTGCGCAAGATTGCTGCGTTCTTCATGCGCGATTTTGCAATCGCTCGCGGATATCGCGGGGCCCTGCTGCTGGAAGCGTTCCAAGCGCTTTTCGGCGTGGCGACGTTCTACTACCTGTCTCGCTTCGTTGAGAGCCCCGAGCTAGCCCGCGCGCTGCCCGACGGCAGCAATTATTTTGCGTTTACACTGGTGGGCTTCGCATTTTTCGATTATCTCAGCGTATCGCTCACCGCTTTTGATTCTAGCATCGAGGAAGCGCGGCAGAATCGCACGCTGGAAGCTTTGCTGGTAACGCAGACTGCGCTTCCCGTGATTCTGGCGGGCTCGGCGGTGTATCCGTTCACGGCACTGGCGCTGCGGACCTGCGTCTATCTTGCGTGGGGCGCGCTGCTTTTCGATTTCACGCCGCGTGCGGCGAATTGGCCAGGAGCCGTCGCGATTCTGCTGGCGTCCATTCTTGCGTTTGCGGGGTTGGGAATTATTTCGGCGAGCTATGCGGTACTGTTCAAGCGCGGGAATCCCGCGAAGTGGCTGGTGCTGGGAATTTCCGGCATGGTCGGCGGGATGATGTATCCGGTCAGCGTTCTACCGGGCCCGCTGCGGATTCTGGCGCGTTTGATTCCGGTCACTTACTCCCTGGAAGGAATGCGCGCCGCGCTGCTGGGCGGCGCGGGATGGCGCGAGCTGTGGCCCTCGATCGCGGCCCTGTTGATTTTCGCCGCGATCCTAATCCCGCTGTCGTTCATGGTGTTTGGTTGGGCGCTGCGCCGCACCAGAGTTACCGGCACACTTACACATATCTGAATCTTCGCGAGCGTGCGCGTGGCTCCAGAAAAACTACGCGGCAACGAAGCCGAACGCTACTCAGTGCAAGATTTAAATTGCAAGAAGGCGGCGAGCGCCGCCTTGTGCGGGCGAACTACTACTGCGAAACGCTAAGCCGGCGCTTTACGAACAGCGCAACTAGCCCCGCACCAACCAGCACGAGTGATGCAGGTTCCGGCGTCGTCGAAACCGGCGTGACTGTCAGAGTATATCCCGCGGGCCCGGTCGGAAAGTTTATCAGCGGAATATCCCCGGAAACGTCTAGCATCGTCGGTGCCGCTTCGGTGCCGCTGGTGAACAGCGCAATGTTCGAATCGCTCGGGTTGATCAGGTCGAACACCTCGCCCTGGTCAAGGGTGAGGCCGCCTCCAAAACTTATGTCGTAGAACGTGACGTATCCGCCGTCGGGGTCAGGAGCTCCATTCAGCATCATATCAATCGGCGTCACCACGAACCCGAAAGTCCCCTCAACATTTTGAGGGGCGATGGTCGGGTTCACAGGCAGATAGAACGAAGCCGTAACGCCTCCGGGTCCAGTAAGGGAGTAGTACAAATCCGTATTGCCGTCAGCCCTCGCCGCGCTGACCGAAACCAGAGCCAAGAACGCGATTACCGCGGCACTTCGCAAAAGTAGTTTCATCATCCCACCTGTTTTGCTGGCCTATGCGGTCGAACCGCGTCAGGCTGCACGACTATGGTGCAATCCGCCTTCCATCGACTCTTACTGTAACACCTTATAAATCAACACGGAATCGTAAACTATCGCGCAGGACGGCAAAAAAGCTTCCCAGAAGTGCAAATTTAGTTCTGACGGGCATCCGGCCCGGGCCGCCGGGATGAATGGTCCTCTCGCGTCAACGAACGCCTCCAGGAAGCAGGAATTCCGAAACGTTCCTCCACATGGACTTGTGGCACGAGTCAGGGTGCAGTACAGTTTTTCCATGGGCGAGAATGCCACCGTGATGAAAGTCCCGTTGCTGGATCTGCAATCCGAATATGCGGAGCAGCGCGATGAGATTCTTCCGGCGCTCGACCGCGTCTGCCGGAATGCATCGTTCGTGCAGGGCGAGGAAGTCGAGGCTTTCGAGCGCGAGTTCGCCGATTTCTGCGGCGTCAAGCACTGTGTAGCTCTGAGTAGCGGGACGGCCGCGCTGCATCTGGGCTTGCTGGCGCTCGGCGTGCAGTCCGGCGACGACGTCATCACCACGCCGAACTCTTTTCTGGCGACCGCAGAAGCCATCACTTATTGCGGCGCGCGCCCGGTGTTCGTTGACACTGACCCCGCCACCGCGAATCTGGATCCCCGGCTCATCGAGCGCTCGATTACACCGCGCACTCGCGCCATTCTGCCCGTGCATCTCTACGGCCGCCCCGCTGACATGGACCCCATCCGCGAAATCGCCGCGCGACGCCACTTGCGCATCTTGGAAGACGCGGCACAAGCTCACGCCGCCCGCTATCGCAGCCAGCGCGTCGGGTCGTTCGGCCTGGCCGCGGCGTTCAGTTTTTATCCCACGAAAAACCTGGGCGCATATGGAGAGGGTGGCGCGCTCACCACCAACGACGACGCCATTGCGAAATTCGCGCGCGCCGCGCGTTCCCATGGACAGACCGCGCGTTACGACCACGAATTCCCCGGTTACAATTACCGAATGCAGGGATTTCAGGGCGCCGTGCTACGCATCAAACTGCGCCGCCTGCATGCATGGACGCAAAAGCGCCGCGAAATTGCCAAGGAATATCGCCGGTTGCTCGAAGGCGCGCGCCTGGAGATGCCCGACGACGATCCGCGCGATGAATGTGTTTACCACCAGTTTGTGATTTACGTGAACAACCGCAATTCCGTCATCGCGCAACTCGCTGCGCGCAGCATTGACACCGCGGTGCATTATCCCAAGCCGATCCACCTGCAGCCCGCATACTCCTCACTCGGTTACCCCGCTGGAACATTTCCCAACGCCGAACGCGCCTGCGAGCGCGTCTTGAGCCTGCCGCTGTTCCCCGGCATGACCGCCGAGCAAATCAGCTATGTGGCGGCCTCGGTAGTGGATGTTGTCGGGAGGAAATAGGAGTCGGACCGCTCACGATAATCCCAGGACGCTCGGACCTGCTCGCGCCTCGCTCACTTTCGCAGGGCGCGCTAGACGAGATCGAAGGAGTGCCAGTCCAGGGCCGCATGAAAGAGCAATGCTGCCAGGAGCAAGCAGCAGGACAGGTTGGCAGCAGTCCGCTTTACCCCAACGAAGGCCGCACGAAACTGATCACCCTCTGGGCCCGAGCGAAAAAACGCCGTGATCGCCGGATGCTGCTTCGCTCGGAAGAGTTTCCGGCGGATTTTGGCGGGCACGTTTCATCTCAACGACAGATTTCACGCGCATACAACGAGGCTGCGTAATTAGCAGGCAACAAGTCTGGAAAGGAATTCCTCCATGTCCTTGCGCCTGTCAGGGGACGTTATATCTTCGGCGTCGCCATAGCGCGTGGCCATTGCAAAACTGCTGCAGCCCAGTAACTTTAGGCAATTGGCGATACCAAATCTCGCCGCATAGTCGAATGCCGTCGTGCGTCGATTTTATGGAAAGTTTCGTGCTCCGCAATTCTCGCTCGCTTCGCTGCGGATTTCAAAAAACCGATTAAGTTATGGTCTACGTTTCCGACCGCATTCGGAAACAGCAGCCTTGAAGAGTTTTTCGCAACTCGTCGCGCTAGCAAGCACTTCACGAATTCCGCAGGCAGAACAATCTCGCGTTCCACCAAGCGTTTCGGTTGCCAATTGAGATGTGGCTTTGCGTTGACGTGAAATAAGCAGGTCTTGGCATCGATGTCGCTATACTCCGCCGCAGCCACTTCCATGTCGAGGCATGCGGTAAAGCGGAAGAACGTAAGACGTATTCTCTCTTCTGCCTTCCTCGCGATCAATCCATCGGCATCACCCTTTCGTGCGATCGTCGCATCCATTATCGCTGTCCACTTCTCCTGGGTGAAAACGGGGGCTTCGTCTTTACAGCCACCGGCCATTCTTTTCGCGAGAGGAGTTTCGTCTTTTCGTATTGCCCAAGGAAGCTGTTTAGAAGCGCCAGTCGCCCCCGAAGCGTGAAGTTTCGTTGACTTGAACGGCGTTGCTGCAAGTTCTGTTTCATCCGCGACAGATACAAAACAACATCGTCACGGACGATTTCGTCCACGAAAGTCTTCTGGCAGGACGCTCTGAAGTCTTCCAAGGCGCTTTTGTGCGCTGCGCGTGTCGCCGCGCTCAAGTCGCGTTCCGCTATCATAGCCAGGTGTCGGGTAACCGCATCAGTAATCAGGACACGCTCCGCAGATTCCTCAGCGCCCGAGCTTTCCAACGGCAGCAATCGGTCTTCCTTGCGCTGCTCCTGCGCTTCGAACTTCTGGTAGCGCAAAAACGCCTGCTCGAGCCCGCGGCCCAGTGACGTAACACGGCTGCCAAACTTGTCGGCGCGATGATAAATGTAGAAAGTGCCGTTCTCGGGAATTGGTATTCCCGGACTTGAGGGCGTCCGCCGGCACTTGTGAGACCGGCCAGCCTCGAAAGAGATCTTGTAAAGCGAATACGTCAGTTTGCCACTTTCATTCGTTCCTTTGACGGATACCGCGAAACTTACCCTGCGTGCTGGGCTCACATTCGAACTCCCGGCCGACAATAGCAAACCGAAATTTAAATGTTAACGTAATTTTCGACGGACCGCGGCTAGCTCCGAGCACCAACTATTTCGCTGTCGTTTTCTTCGAGGCTATCCGGACTGCAACGTCTCGGTTTGCCCCCATTTATTTCTAAAATTCGCTTTGCGCGAATTATTGTCCTTGTCTCCGGCAGCCGTCGCGCCCTAATCTCGTTCCAATAGCCCAGCCCTGCCATGGAGGGAATTTCGGATGAGTACTCCCGAACAAGATTCAGCTTAGGGCTCCACGCCATCCATCACAGCGCGCCTGGAAGCCTCCACCGGCGAATTACATGAACTCGAGGGACTCGTAAAATCTGGTAAACTCGACTCGCGTGTCCTCGCTGAATTCCGGAACGCCGTAGACCACATTCGGAACACTACATGGGCGGTGCAGAAATGGATCGGCCTCAGCGACCAATCGGGTGGCGATCCCTTTTCCCTTCTCCCGATAATGTCCGCTGAGCGCGTCAAACGTGCCACACAGATTTCGAGCGACCTTTCTCTCGACCTGCAATCCATTGAAGTCGGCATTGATACGCCAGGCATCGTCGAGCTCTTCAACGCCGTTGATGACCTACATCGTCGCTTGGCCGCGCTGCTCAAACGCACAACCTGACGGCCTGAATTGGCGGCGAGGACGAGACGTCGAGGAAGCCAGAATTGATGGAGGCGCTGTTGGCAGAATCGGTTTTGAAACTCAATGAAGGCCGCGAGATCGTTTCGGTTTCCCAGGTCATTGCTGCGGCAGCAGAGGCCATAACCCTCGCAGAGTGGCGAGGAGCGGTCGAGCAAATGGTAAAAACCGACTTAGACGCGAACACTGAATCCTCGGATACTGCAACTTGATTCTCCCGAGCGATAGCCGATGCCCGTGCACTGAAAGAGCAATATCTGAATGACCCTTATCGCTCACCTGCCAAGTGCAACATAGCGGCATGAATGACACGAACCCAGCCATCGACAAGCTACAGCGAATTCAAAAATTATGGGCAGAGCTTGGCCGAACGAGAATGCGCACTCCCGAGCACGAAACCATAATGGAGAAGATTCGCGTGCTGTCGGCGGAATATCAGTTGCTTGTTGATGCGTCCCCAAAGCCCGGAAAATCAAACTGACCAGCCACGATTTGGCCCATTTTGGGCTTCTTCGGGGTGCGCTCCTGGGGACAGTTCTGCGCCGACGTTAGCACGTTTTAGCCGAGGGTCTTGGCAGAGAAGCTGGCGAGTTCGTCATCTTCTACGGTAAAGCTGGCCTCGATTGGTTTGCAGCATACCCCGTAGTCTTCAATGTAGGTTTGGCGGTCGACGGACAAGTCCAACACCATTGAAATTTCTTCTCCACAATATGGACAGGTGAATTCGTGTTCCACGGGAGAAGAAGATATTGCAATCGATCCGGCAGGACAACAGAAGCGGCATTCGACTGGTACCTGATAAACGCGGAGGAGTGGAATCGGGCTAAGTCCACACGTACGACTTAGCGGACGTTACGAAAATCGGGGGCAGCAGCTAGTGGTATGACACTCGTCTGGTATTGCAGGGAAACTCTCAAGAGGCGCGGACGCACACGCAGGCCAATAAGAGTTTCCCGCATTACGCTTCGCAATTGACTCACTCGACTGCTTCACCACGGCAAATGAACAAGGTCGATACTTTCGATCCGCCGCAGCTCCGATTTCTTACCGTCGTCGGCCGCTGATATTTGTCTACCCCAGCGGCGAGGGAGCAAATGATGATGATGCCTGCGCGGAAAGATTGGATCCGGTCTGACGGGGTGTCCGTGGACCGAATGTTCCAACGTAAACACCTTGTCCCACGCGAATTGGCCTCCACAAACTCCAGTGATCGTGTAGGTCGAGAAGTACAGTTGCGACGGCCAGGAAAGGTATTGATCCGTAGTGTCGTCATAGCCCTGCGCAAACATCCACGTCACTGTTCCATGCCCGTCTCCCATCGGCAGATCGAGATAATCGCCGTTGGCCGCTCCGGGAATGCCCGCGCCCAGTCCATTAATCTGCGCCAGAGGATCGGCGGTGGTAAGCGAGATCGGAGATGTTTGGGCGGCACAGAGTGAACCGGCCGGCAATGTCGCGGTCGCGTTTACCGTAAAGTCTGAATTGGTGGTTATATTGAATGTTGCGGTTCCCGTCACGCCAGCGCTTATTGGATTCCCGCTGGAATCGAACACGCCCTGATAGGTGCCATTGATCGCTGTGTAAGGCGTCAAAACAAATGTCCCGGAATCTCCTGGGGTTGCACTGCTCGTGCTCGTGAAGGTTCCGCTGATCGGCTGACTGAAATCGCATTTACCACTGGTCGCCGAGAAAGTAAACTTCCCGCCATCGTCCATGTTGCCAACGATCGTCAAACTTGTTACCAATCCGGTCGCATCGCAAGACGCTGTTGTCGTTACGGAGCCGCCCTTCACTGAGTCACGGCTGTTCGTGACGAACAGGATGTTTGTTGTGGGATCGCCGTTCACGATACCAAGAGTCGCTTGCGAAATGTTTGTTGCAGTGGCCGGAACCACCGCAGGCAGATTGAGATCAAATGCGATTTGCAAAGGGTTGTAGCAGACAAGGCTCGGATTGCTCGATTGAGAATACGCGCATGGTGCATCGCCGCTGCCGAATCCAGGGGAACTAACCGGAATAGCATTGGGCACCGTTTCATTCATTCCCTGAAGCACGAACTGCATATTTCTTGGTACGGTCACCTCTAGCGTCCCGTTGACGAATAGGAAGGTGTAGTTCGCCGCGCTCAGGTTGCCTACGGCTGCCGTGATGGCATAATTACCGGCAGGTGACGAAGTGATTGCCGATGTCGTAAGACTCGGAGCTCCGCTGGTGGCACTCGCCTGCGTATCGCCGTTGACGAACCCGGTGATCGTGTAGGTGAAGCTGGGGTTCGCTGCTCCGAATGCACGAATTGCGTTGTTCGCCGTCACCGTCAGCGCCGCCTGCGCCGCCGTGAAACTCAATGCGGACGAAGTGCTGGTCAGAAAGTTTGAATCTCCGTGATAGACAGCCGTCAGACTGTTTATCCCTACGGGCATCGTCGTGAGCGTGAGCGTGGCCACACCCAACGCGCTCAGTGTTCCCGTCCCTAGGGTGGCCGCCCCACTTTTAAAGCTCACCGACTCGCCACTCGTAGTCAGACTTCCCTCCGTCGACGGGCTCAAGGTAGCCGTAAGTACGACCAACTGACCATACGTGCTGAATGTAGGACTTGCAGCCAACGCGAGCGTCGTGGCCTCTGGCGATCCAGTCAACGAAACCGTGCTCGATGTGCTAGCAGTAAAGTTCGGCTCTCCCGAATAAACCGCATCAACCAGATGTGTGCCGCTTCCCGGAATCGAAACGCTGGATACCGTTGCCACTGCGGTCTGTGTCACGCTGTTCGTCAGCACACTCACCGTATTGCCGCCGTAGTTCGCAACTGCCAGATCAGAATTGCCGTCTCCGTTAAAGTCCGCCACTGTTACGGCACGGGGATTGGCTCCCGTCGCGTAGGTGACCTGCGACTGGAAAGTGCCGTTTCCGTTGCCCCTCAGCACGCTCAGTGTGTTTGCGTTATTGTTTGCCACTACCAAATCGGCGATAAGGTCGTTGTTGAGGTCTGCGACCGCCACGAAATAAGGTTGTAATCCCGTCGCGTACGTGGTCTGCGTTTTGAAGGTACCGTCCCCGTTCCCCAGCAGCACACTCACCGTGCTGCTGCCTAAATTTGTAACCGCTACGTCGCGGGCACCGTCGGCATCGAAGTTTCCGATAGCTATAGCGTAAGGAGCCGTACCCGTGGGATAGGTGACATGGGTTTTAAAGGTACCGTCTCCGTTCCCGAGCAACACGCTCACCTCGTTGCTACCTTGATCCACAACCACCAGGTCGGCCCCTTTATTACTCTTGAGATCACCCACCGCCAAAGAAGTTGGAGCGCTTCCGGTCGCGTAGGTAACCTGCGGTTTGAACGTGCCGTCACCATTTCCTATTAGAACGCTTAGGGTGTTACTTCCGTAATTTGCCACTGCTAAGTCCAGTGCACCGTCCCTACTAAAATCCCACGCGACGACGCCACCGGGCCCGGTCCCCGTCGGATATGTCACCTGCGGCTGGAAGGTGCCGTCTCCGTTTCCTAATAGAACGCTCACGGTGTTACTTCCGTAATTTGTCACCACTACGTCCAGCTTGCCATTCCCGATGAAGTCTCCAACGACTAAACCCCCGGGATTCATCCCTGTGGCATAGGTGACGTGTGACCGGAAGGTGCCATTGCCGTTTCCGATAAGTACGCTGATGGTGTTACTGGTATAATTTGCGACTACTATATCGGGGTGGCCGTCCCCGTTTAAGTCCGCGACTATAAGATTATCAGGATTGGTTCCCACTGTGCATAGCACTCCCGTGCTAAGAATCTGAGACGAGGCAGCCGTACCGAGCACAGTCGAGCCCAGAACGAAGTTGCCGTTCGTCGTATCATCGAAAGACACGCCGCCGGTCAGCGATGGAGTTGTGCTACCCGCGCCGACTACGGTGCCGTTGAGAGTGTAGTTTCCCGCCGAGCCCAATGCGGAAATCGTCGTCGTCGTCGCGTACGTCCCGGTTACTACAAGCGTTTGCACCGATGAGGTGCTCGTATTGTTCGTTTTTGTTGCGTTGAAGATGGCCGTATAGGTGTGGGTCCCTATCCCCGGAACGAGTTTGATCACCGCCGTTCCGGCCGACGTCAATTGCGCCGTCGCAATTACTGTTGGGGGGTCGTCGCAATATGTCGCGGCCGCGTTGCAA
>Ga0210391_10005717_pt1 | contig 10236 bp, 11 predicted proteins | sample IncBWC12OmetaG_FD_160573 | JGI IMG/M metagenome (GOLD analysis project Ga0210391, IMG submission 160573) | Forest soil microbial communities from Barre Woods Harvard Forest LTER site, Petersham, Massachusetts, United States - Inc-BW-C-12-O ...
GAGTAATTGTGTGGAAGAGTCAAACCTCAGCGGCTAAAGCCGACCGCCGTTGAAGCTTGAGGCACAGCTGAAGCCGGTGCCCCTTCCCCAGCTGGCTAGCGGACCACCAGCACTTCACGAATGTTATCGCGCGCAAGAAAGAATTTGATCGAGGCGAAGTCACGGAAGAGGGTTTCGATGTGGCGGTTGTTGAACACGCGCTGCAGCTGGAAGCCTTCGGAGATGGCAGTGTGGATCGCCCCGGTAGGTCCGCGACGGGCTTCGCGGCGTAACACGATTTTCTGCATCTCGAGGACGTCGGTACCGACGATATGGAAGCGATGACAGGGCGAGTCCGGACCGGCATCGCGAGTGTGGAAAAACGCGAGCAGCATGCCGCCCGGTTTCAACACTGACCAGAGCCTTCCAACGACCGGTTTTACCAGACTCTCATCGAGATAGTCGGGCAAGTTCCAGCACAGCACGACGTCGAAGCGAGCGGCGGGGTAGACGAGGTTATCGGCGAGAAACTTGCGGCTGTCGAGAACAACGTTTCCTTCTTCGTTCTTGCCGAGAAGCTCGGGATCGGTCGAGGCCGTGAGCAGGTCCTCGCTGTAGATCCGGTGGCCGTGTTCGGTGAAGTGGCGAATGTTGGCCGGCGATGTCGATCCCAGATCAAGAATACAGAGGTCTTCGGCGGATTCCCACATACGGGACAGCTCTCCCAGGCCGCTGGAGCGCCGCGTCAGCTTCTGCGCGCCCTGTACCGGGATGGTCTCCGTTCCGGATGATCCGCGAAAGAGTTTCATGAAACCCTGTGAGACTGACGACATCCTGACTTCACGACTCCTGAAATAAATCCTTCAGCGCCCGCGCGCTTCACTTGTCGGTGCGGTGAATATCAACCTTGCCCTTCAAAAACGCGCCTTCCTCGATGGAAATGCGCTGGGTGCTGATGTCTCCGGTAACGATCGCGGACTTACGCAGTTCGACGCGATCGCTAGCCTGAATGTTGCCTTCGAGCTTGCCTTGCACCACCACGGCCTTGGCCTCGACGCTGGCTTTGACCTGGCCGTTGGGGCCGACCGTCAAGCTGTTGCCTTTAAGAGCGATGGTGCCTTCGACCTGGCCATCCACATAGAGATCTTCGCTGCCGGAAAGTTCGCCCTTGACCACAACCGACTTACCGATCTGTGCCAACCCCAACCCACTGGCGGGTGCGCTCATAGGACGCTCTCCTGTTTCAACGGTGATCCGGTGCTGCGGCATCCGTGACGGGTTGCTCCCGGATCAGAATCCTTGAGGCAAATTACGGAAGACCGCTCGCTGCATCGACTATACGCAAGGCACGGAGGGCGCGGCAAGTTCCTCGCAAGCAACCTGGGATGAATTGAACGTCAGAGGAGCATCCCGCCGGCTTGGCCTCGCAGTTAAACACCGAACGGCGGTTGCGTCTTTTGGCTGTGGTTCATGCTCACAGCGAAAGACGTTTCGAGCCTAATGCAAGAATGATCCATCGAGAAAATGATCAGTTTTGAGCAGCAATGGCTCTGGCTAATTCCTTCATGTCTTTCCGAACTTGTTCCAGGCGCTCCAGCCTCAGCCGATATTCAGCGGTAGCTGCGGGGCTGTGTTCATCGTGTTCCAAGTACAGATCATTCGCAACCTGGATTGCTTCGGATTCTTGCCGGCGATCCGCGAGCTTGGTTTTGTCATTCATGCCCGGATACTACGCCCGATCGCGAACAATTCAGATTAGAAATGGCTCACACTTCCCGAGATGGGACGGGCTTCCCGAGCCAATGATTTCGGAAACATTCACGTCCAAGCCCGCTGGTCTGGAAGGCTCTAAACTCTGAAGAGCTGGCATCCTTTTTTCCCCGGGCCATCACTAAGCTTCTAACGCACTCTTGGGACATTCTCGGGAAACCCGGAAGCTCAGTTGCTACACTGGAAGTGTGCCGCACAGCATGACACGGGCAAAATTAATTCGCATCGCGACCGCTGTTTTCCTAGGCGTGTCGCTCACAGGAAGCAGTGCGACTCCGCTCGGTGCCGCCGCGCGCGCGAGTCTTCTTGCGGATTCGGCTTCCGCGATCGAACTGGTGCGGGCCGCGGTCGCCAACGAAGTGGCGGCCAACGACGATTCGATCAAGCACATGTTCCGATCACGCAAGCAGACTCCGCAGGGTTCACAAACCAGGCTCTATGTGGAAACGCGGAGCGCCATGGCCGGCATGACGATCGCCTACGACGACCACCCGCTTACGCCGGAACAAAAGCAGGGCGAGGAAAACCACCTAGCGGGTCTGGTGAACGATCCGGAGCAGCTTAGCCGCAAACATTCACAGGAGCAGCAGTCCGCCGAACGCACGCTGAGAATTGTGAAGGCCCTGCCCGAGGCTTTTTTCTATGACAATGACGGCGATGAACCGGGCGCGGCACACTTGGGCAAGGAAGGGACTCGGCTGGTGCGTTTGAAATTCCGGCCCAATCCGGCGTACGAACCGCCTTCTCGCGTGGAACAGGTGCTCGAAGGGATGGAGGGATTTCTTCTGATTGATCCGACATCGCGCAGAATCGCGCGCATCGATGGAACTCTCTTCAAAGAAGTCGGCTTCGGCTGGGGAATTCTGGGGCATCTCGACAAAGGCGGGCACTTTCTGGTCGAGCAATCCGAAGTTGGCGATGGGTCGTGGCAAATTTCGCGTATGTCCCTTGGCTTTACAGGAAAGATTCTTATATTCAAAAGTATTGTGATCAAGTCTGAAGAGGTGTTCAGCGACTTCCGCCGCGTACCCGCCGACACTACGTTTGCCCAAGGAGTGGACATGTTGAAGGCGGAAGAAGCGAAGCTAGCTGAGGATGATAAACCGACAGCGGGAACGACGGACCCTAAATCGCACTAGAAAGGCCTTCAGCGGCCAGTTATACTTTGGCGATCCCTCAGGCGAAAGACGATGCTTGCCGTCACGCGAAGATTGTTCTGCGGGCGCACGTCGCCGGCAGAGTCCGCATATGCGGTGCGCAGGTAATCTCCGGTGAGGCGGACCGCGAATGGCCCTGCAACGGAGCGTTCGATCCCACCCCCGAGCGCATAGGCGGGTCTTGCTACCCATCCCTGTAAGTATTCTGTTCCACTGACAGGGACCGCACTGTCAACCAGTCCAGCGCCGACCAGCGCATGCACGAAAATCTGGGTTTTTCTAGCCTCAAACAGATGAAACACCGGGCCAGCCAGGAAGGCTAAAGTGTAGCCCGATTGTCCGGTCGCCAGCACGTTGGAGGTGCGAACGTAACCGGAGTCTACGGCGACTCCCCAATGCGGGAGAAAGTTGGCGTGGCCGGTCACATCCAGACCGCTTAGACCTACTCTGCCCGCAGAAGGAATTGTTGATGAGAGATAGCTATAGCCGAAACTCACATCGTAAGTCGGACCAAAGGCCGTGGCGGGCGGCGGCGCTTGCAGATTTTGCGCCAAGGCAGGCGCAATCAGCACGAAGGTGAGAAAAAAAGCCTTCCCCATAAGGGTCATTCCGTTGCGCTTGCTTTCGGACCTTCTTGAGAACCCACGAAAAAGCATAGCTGGTACTTCTTCCTCCCCGGCAGACAACATAAGCCGGGGCAGATGCCGACCCTAAAATACCGGGGTTGCAGCGGGCGGTAAATGTAACCTCAGCTTGAGACCTTAGGTAATGAGGCGGGGCATTCGTAGAAACGAAACAGATTAGCTCTTCTGGAAGAGTACATTCGTAACCGACGAAATCTCAGTTGACGATAACGGTTACTACGATTCGAGGGATGGTTTCGAGCATCACGCGCGGAGCGTCTCTTTCCTTACTGTCAGCTTTTCGATGAGATCTTCTTTAACGCGATAACCTGTTCCGGGCTGGCTGGAGATCGCAATCATCCCCTGCGGCGAGACTTGCACTTCCGGATCGATGATGTCTTCCTTCCAGTAGCGTTTGGACGCGGAGACGTCACCGGGCAGGCTGAAATTCTCGAGCGTCGAAAGGGCGATGTTGTGGGCCCGGCCGATGCCCGATTCGAGCATCCCGCCGCACCAGACCGGGGTCTTCTGCGCGTGGCAGATATCGTGAATCTTCTTCGCCTCGCTGAATCCGCCCACGCGTCCGACTTTAATGTTGATGATGCGGCACGCGCCGGTCTCGAGCGCGATGGCCGCAGTGCGGGCGCTGACGATCGACTCGTCAAGGCAAATCGCAGTGCGCAGCTCTTTTTGCAGGCGGGCGTGGTAGAAAATGTCGTCGTCCCAGAGCGGTTGCTCGATCATCAGCAGGTTGAATTGATCGAAGGTGCGAAGGTGCTCCACCTGATCGAGCGTGTAGGCAGAGTTGGCGTCGCAACTGAGCGTGATATCGGCCCAGCGCGAGCGTATTTTCTCGAGCACGTTTACATCCCAGCCCGGCTTGACCTTCACTTTGATGCGCCGGTATCCCGCGGCGAGTTCAATCTGAATCTTGTCGAGAAGTTGTTCGACGGAATCCTGAATGCCGATGGAAACTCCGCAAGCGATTTCGGTCCGCGTGCCGCCGAGCAGCTTCCACAGGGGCAGGTTCTTCTGCTTAGCTTCGGCATCCCACAACGCGTTTTCGAGCGCCGCTTTCGCCATGCGGTGACCGCGCACTCGGGAGAAAAGAGGCGCGCAGTCACGCGCTGATTCGAGAGTACGACTTAGAACTGCTGGAGCGAGATATTGCCTGATGGTCGGCCAGGTGCTTTCGGTCCACTCGCTGCTGTAAAAAGGGTCTTCGCCGGCCACGCATTCGCCCCAGCCGTTGACCCCGTCGCAATGGGCGGTGAGCAGCAGAATGCGGCGGCTGTAGGTGCGTCCAAAGCTCGTCTCAAAGAAATGGACGAGCGGCATGTGAATCTCGCGGAGTGTGATGGCTTCAATCTTCATAAGTCAGTATCCAGTACCTGGTACCCAGCCCCCAGTCTCCACGAGGCGTTGCACCCGTTCACCTCGACTGTCCCCCTTATAGTATTTTCTCGGTACTAGGTACTGGGTACTAGGTACTAGGTACTGATCTCTTCCGATGCATACGACCACTCTTCATCCCAATTGCCGAGCACGAATTTGCCGTTGCCTGCGGAATCGCGCTCGTAACCGAGCACAGCCAGCCCATCGCCGAACGCGCGCAGAAACTGCTCGCGGTTGAGTTCCTGCACCTGCTGGGCTTTACCTCGCGTTTCCGGCGCGGCCTTCCACTCGTAAATGTGCGCTGGAACTTCAATCGAAGTCTCCCGCTCGAATGGCGGATTCTTTCCCGTCGTGAGTAAGGCTTCCACGCGCTTTGATTTCAGCCACCACTCGGCAATCAGCCGGTCGCTCGGAAGGCCGCCCTGCAGGGGCGATGACGTGATTCCATATTGGTTAATGTTATAACGCCGGGAGATGGCTCCCAGTTTTTCGATATTCAAATACGCATTCTTGATCTCAAGCGGATCGAAGGTCCACTCGATCAGTTCGATGCCGCGCGCCAGCGCATCTTCCCGCTGCAGCAGCTTGAGACGGCGGCCGAGCCCGCCATTGCGTTGGTCCTTCCGAACGGCGAGCATATGCGAGTGAAGATAGACATGGCCAGACCGCGTACCCGGCACAGAAAGTGCGAAACCAATCATTTCTTTGCCGTCGAAAGCGCCCATGACCTGTCCGCCGACCTTTTCAGCCACGACGAACATCCGCAGCGGAACCAGTTCGGCGTCGCTGAAGTTCCAGACGTCTTTCTGCAACGCCACGCAGGCGCGCAGTTCATCCAGGCCCTGACAACGGCGAATCACGATGGCGTCCGCGGTCACGCCGGCTTCTCCTCTTGCTTGGCCCGCTGCCAAAGGGATTCGAGTTCATCCATGGAAACATTTTCTGGATTGGCGCCGCGCTCGTGCAAACGTTGCTCGATCCATTCAAAGCGGCGGCGGAACTTGCGGTTGGTCTTGCGCAGCGCGGATTCGGGATCGAGGGAGAGATAGCGGGCGATGTTGACCAACACGAAAAACAGGTCGCCGACTTCTCCCTCCAACCGCGCCCTTAGATCTTCGGGGATAGTCTGCCGCCCGGAACCGGCGACGCCGCGGCCTTCCGGGCGCGGACCGGGAGCGGGAAACTCCCGCAAATGCTGGCGAAGTTCGCCGGTTTCCTCGCTGAGCTTGTCGAACAGGCCCTCGATGTTGCGCCAGTCGAAGCCAACCTGTGCCGCGCGCGAACTGAGCTTGTAAGCCTCGAGTAAAGATGGCATCGCCGAAGAGATGCCGGCCAGAATTGATGGCGCAGTCTTCGCGTCGGACCCGGCGGTGGCCTCCGCGACCCCGCCGAGACGCTTCTTTCGTTCTTCAACTTTCAACGCTTCCCAGTTGCGCTTCACTTCGGTAGAAGTGTCGGCCTTCACGTCGCCGAATACGTGAGGATGCCGGTTCACCAGCTTGCCCGAGAGCCGGTCGAGAACATCGTCAATCGAAAATGTCCCTTGCTCCTTGGCTATCTCCGAATAGAAAAGCACCTGCAGCAGCAGGTCACCGAGTTCTCCCGGAAGCTCGTCCCAGTCGCGATTATCGATGGCTTCAAGCACTTCATAAGTTTCTTCCAGCGTATAGGGCTTGATGGAATCGAAGGTCTGCTCGCGGTCCCAGGGGCAACCCCCCGGAGCTCGCAAGCGCTCCATAATGGCGACTGCGCGTTCGAACCGTTCGCCGGTCGTGGACATTTGAGCAACCACTCTAAATGAGCCATCGTGGTGCGGGCAACGAGTGGAGGGATGTTTTACAGTTGCTCTCGCTACTTCGTAACTTTGAGCCAACGTGCTTGGCCTTTTGGTCATCAATCTTTGCGGTACCAAGGTTACCTTCTCGGCCCGGCAAGGAGAGTGCACACTTTAAAGGTCATAGTGTCTTGCACGGCTCGGTTCGTGGCTCTGATAGCGCCTTTCGAAGGCCCTGTATCTGATTGATAAAATATGGTCTTAGCGGCAAATCCCCGAGCCTCCCTGGAAGGCCAGCACTTTCAAGTAGTGGTGATTGGCGGAGGCATCAACGGCGTCGCCGTGGCGCGGCAATGCGCCCGCGCGGGGAAACACACGCTGCTGGTCGAACAGAATGACTTCGCCTCCGGAGTAACCAGCCGCTCCACGCGCATCATTCACGGGGGCCTGCGTTACCTGGAGCACGGTGAATTAGGTCTGGTTCGGGAGTCGCTCCGCGAACGAGAAAAGTTGCTTCGGGAAAAATCTCACCTCGTGCATCCCATGCACTTCCTGCTCCTTTTGAATGAAACCAGCGAACGTAGTGCCATGAAAGTGCGAGCCGGATTGTGGCTCTACCAGCGCATGGCCGGAAAACCGCCCAGCAAAGACGCCACCGAAATGGAATTGAAACGGCTGGAGCGAGCGCTGGACGCAGGGCATCGGTGGTCGTTCTACAACTACGAAGACGCCCAATGTGAATTTCCGGAACGGCTGGTTGCGGAATGGTTAATGGAGGCCGTCGACGCCGGCGCAACCGTACGCAATCACATGGAAGCGTTGGCGGTTGACGTCTCGCACGGCCGCACCCGCGGCGTGCTGTTGCGCGACCAGATCACGGGACGCGACCAGCGTGTCGATGCCGCCTGGGTAATCAACTGCAGCGGACCATGGGCTGACCGCATGTGCCAGCGTTCTTCAATCCGTATGGCTAAACCAATGCTCGGCGGAGTACGCGGCTCCCACATTGTTTTGTCGCGGTTTTCCGGTTCGCCGAATGCTGCGGTTTATACCGAGGCGGTAGACGGCCGTCCAATTTTTATCCTTCCCTGGAACGATCAGCTCCTCGTGGGAACAACTGAAGTAGCCGACAACGGCGACCCGGCCAGAGCCGTTCCCTCGCCGGATGAGATCAGCTACCTCGTGAGTTCTGTAGCGCAATTGTTTCCCAAGGCCAAGATAACCGCGCAGAGCGTGAAGCACGCATTTGCTGGAATCCGTCCCCTGCCTTATTCGCCGGACAATAAGCCTTCGGCAGTCACGCGGCAGCATGTTCTTCACGATCACACTGATGACGGTGCGGCGCGCATGCTCTCCGTGATCGGCGGCAAGTTGACCACCGCGGCTTCACTGGCCCGGGACTGTGCCCGCAAGATCGGGTTGAAAACGATTGAACCGAATACGATGACAGTGGGACCGGACAATGCGCTCGATCCGTTTCTCGACGACGCGGTGCTCGAAATCGCGCGCATCGGAGCAGTGAGCGAGGAAACGGCTCGCGGCATGGTGGAATGGCACGGCAAGCGTGCTGCCGATATCGCGCGCATGGCATTGGTGAGCGCGGAACTGCGGGCTCCGATCTGTCCCCACACGTCTCACGTCATCGCTGAAGTGGTGGAAGCCTACCGCAGAGAGTTTGCCGTAACGTTGGGCGACGTGCTGCTGCGTCGCGTGCCGGTGGCGCTGGGGGCCTGCTGGTCCGAGTCGTGCAGCCGCGAAGCCGCATTGCGCATCGGCGCGGTACTCGGCTGGGACGAGCACGCCATGGGAGCGAACCTGGAAGCCTTTGAAACCGAACGCTCCGCCTTCTTGCGGCCCGTGGGGCGCGCCACTGCCGCATTCGAAGCCGCAGCCGATTAGATTCTAGCCACGGATCTTCACGGATTTTCACGGATAAACCAACAACTCAGATCGAAGACTAAAAAATAAAAAAAAGCATCTGTGAAAATCCGTGCAATCCGTGGCTAAGATTTTTCTTGCCGGCGCAAGGCACGCACCAGCCGCTTGGGATGGTCTGAGATGATGCCGTCCACTCCCCATTTCGAAAAGCGCTTCATGTCCACCGTAGCGTTCACGGTCCAGACCAATATTTTATTTTCCGCAGCTTGAATCTCATCGATCAGCCTCTTCCCCACCAGCTTGCGGTGTGGAATCACGTACTGGACCGGCAACCTCCGCCAGCCGCTCAACTCGGCCTGCGTCTCGCAGATCAACCCCAGCGGGATGGTCGCGTCCGACTCATGTATGGCTCGCAGCACTTCGGGGAGAAACGAAGAGAGCACGAACCCGTGCGCTGGAGCGTGTCTTCGGAGCAAGTCCGTGACGATCGCCTCGAGGCCGGAGACTTTCAGTTCGATATCGAGAAACGCAGTGTTCTGGTAGCGAGTTAAGACTTCGCCTAACTGCGGCAACGCCAGCTTTTCGGCTAAGGATTCAGCGATTTTCAAACCGCGGGCCGTCTCATCGTGGCAGACGACCGCGTGCCCATCCACCGTGAGCCGAAGGTCGAATTCGAAACCGTCGCAGCCCTGAGCGAGTGCGAGATCGAATGAGACCAGCGTGTTCTCGGGAATAGATTTCTCGGCACGCGCGCCGCGGTGGCCGAGAAGCAGCGGACGAATCGCCATGGTTCGATTCTAAACGGGAGTGGCTAGTGGGTTTTACCAGCCACTGGCCACTAATCACTGGCCACTGCTGCTAATCCAGATCGAAGTCGCGAATCGGCTTGCCCGTGTCCGGAGATTCTTTGGCCTTCTTCACCGCCTCCTGGAATTTCTTGTCCAGAAGTTCGGAAGCATGTTTTTGTGCCTCCACTGATTGCCGGAAGATCGATTCGCGACGGCTGTCCTGTTCTTTCATAGCTCGGGCAGCTGCCTCCATATCCTCGAACATTCTTGGTTTCACCGCTGCGGTGTGGGCTATCACGGCGGCCGTTGCAGTATCGATCTTCAGCAGCGCGCTGCAGCAGGGGCAAGTAACTTCGATCGTACCTGGACTCTTCGCCATTTTGCGAATGATACCGCAAAAGCGGGTCTGGCTGGCCAGGTGCAGCGGGAGGCTCGGCCGAGCAGCTCAAACTCCACGCTTAACGCTGAAGTTTAATAGGAAAAATGCGGAATACGCCTAACAACTCCCAGCCCAGCAGAAAGATGGAAAGCAGAACCACAAGCACGGCCATCAACTCTCCAAAGGTGAGGCCGCGGCGGTTTGGCTCGAAACGCCGTGCGGCGAGGCTCAGGATGTTCAGCGTGGCGAACCCGAAGACGATCGCCCAGAGAATGTTGTAAACGTCGTCGCGGCGGCTGGAGTGCCGCTGCAACAGCATCAGGCTCGCGACCAGCGCAGGTTGGGCCCTCAACAGAGTGTGCAGCGACAGCGCGGCCCGGGTGGTCCGCGCGAAGCCCGAGATCATCCACGTTGTCGAAGAAAGCGCCATAGGGCTGAGTGGCGAAACGACACTCTGGATGCCGCAAGTGAGGATATTACATTTTTTCTCTGC